>Ga0302325_10011395_pt1 | contig 19162 bp, 11 predicted proteins | sample Palsa_T0_2_FD_201948 | JGI IMG/M metagenome (GOLD analysis project Ga0302325, IMG submission 201948) | Peat permafrost microbial communities from Stordalen Mire near Abisko, Sweden - Palsa_T0_2 | ecosystem: Environmental > Terrestrial > Soil > Palsa > Peat permafrost | place: Sweden: Abisko...
ATGAGCTCACACACGCGCTGCAGGATCAGAACTTCGATCTCGAATCGAGCCTCGACCGGGTCAAGGACGACGACGATCGCGCGATCGCGCTGAAGTCGGTAGCAGAAGGCGACGCGACCATCGCCGGTTTCGCCTACGCCGTCGGCCGCATGGACAACACTATCGCTGACATGCTCACCGACAATCTCAAAAACCTGCCGCAGGCCCTGAAAGCCGAAGCGCCGGACACGCCCGAGGGCCTCAGCGCTCCGCTGCTGTTCCAGTATTCCGACGGCGTCCGCTTCGTGGCGGAGGCTTATCGACGCGGCGGATGGTCCGCGGTTGACGCAATCTATCGCGACCCTCCCCTGTCCAGCCACCAGATTCTGCATCCCGAGCTTTACTTCGACAAGCGCGCGCCCACCCCGCGCATCACCATCGCCGGCTACGACCCGATCATGAGCGGATGGAAAGTTGCCGACACCGACACCTTCGGCGAGCTGCTGCTGCACGTGATCCTCGAGCGCAATCTCGGCCCGCAGTCCAACGAGCTCGGACTCGCCGCGCGATGGACCGCCGACCGCATCATCATTCTCCAGCAGAGCCGCGCCGTCGACGTAATCTGGATGCTCACCTTCAGCGACGCGCAGACCGCCAGCCACTTCACCGTCGTCTACGAAACCTTGCTCGATCGCCTGCTCGGCGACGCGACCCCGCATCGCATCGACACGCGCTCCAACGCGGTGCTCGTCGTCATCGGACAGGGCGCCGACTATTTCGACACGCTTGCACCTGCGATCTGGAACGCCAGCACGATCCAATCCGCCGGCGTCACAACGCGCTTCCCGCCGCCCGACCCATCCGCCGATCGATGACGCCTAGCCGACGTCTCCGAGACTGAAGCCGAGCGCCAGCATTTTTCTCACCGCCGCGCGCGCGCCTTCCGACTCGCGGCTGGCCAACGAAGGATCCCGCGCGATCCACTCATCCGCGAGCCTGCGCGCGCGCTCGATCGTGCGATGGTCCCGCACCAGGTGCACGAAGCGCAGCGGCAGTGCTCCCGTCTGTCGCGCGCCCAGCAGGTCGCCCGGTCCGCGCATCCGCAAGTCGGCCTCCGCGACCTCGGCGCCCACTGTGGATTCGCGCATCACTGCCAGACGGCTCAGCGCGGTTTCATCCGCGTCGCTCGACGCCACCAGGCAGCATCGCGACGCCTTCTCGCCGCGACCCACCCTGCCGCGCAGTTGATGCAACTGCGCGAGGCCGTAGCGTTCCGCCGCGATGATCACGATGATCGTCGCCTCCGGCACGTCGATCCCGACTTCGACCACGGTCGTGCAAACCAGGATGTCGATCGCGCCGTCGCGAAATTCCCGCATCGCGCGATCCTTGTCAGCCGCGCCCATCCTGCCATGCATCGTGCCGATTCTCGCACTGCCCAGCGCCCCGCTCTTCTTGAGCCGCGCCGCCGTGGCCGACACCGATTTGGCCTCGTCTTCATCGCCCTCGATAAATGGAACTACGTAATACGCGCGCCCGCGCCGCTCGACCTCGGCGCGCAAACTGTCATGCAGCCGCGCCATATCGTCTTCCGAATAAATCTCGGTCGCGATCGGCGTGCGCCCCGCCGGCATTTCGTCGAGAAACGACACGTCGAGGTTCGCGAACAAACTCATCGCCAGGCTCCGCGGAATCGGCGTCGCCGTCATCATCAGGATGTTCGCCGTCGGCCCGATTGCTTTCATCTTCGCGCGATCGAACACGCCGAACCGATGCTGTTCGTCGATCACGCCGAGCGCCAGTTCGCGCATCTTCACGCGTTCCTGTATCAGCGCATGCGTCCCGAACACCGCCTGGATCTCGCCGCTCGCGAGCCCGCGCAAAATCTGACTCCGCGCCGAACCCGTCACGCTCCCGGTCAACAGCGCGCTCTTGAGTTTGAGTCTCCCGCACAAGCGCGCAAAGCCCCGATAATGCTGCTCCGCGAGCAGCTCCGTCGGCGCCATCATCGCCGCCTGGTACCCGTGTTCCGCCGCGCGAATCATCGCCCAGAACGCAACCAGCGTCTTGCCGCTGCCGACGTCACCCAACAGCATCCGGTTCATCTGGTTTGGCCGCGCAAGATCGATGCCGATTTCCGCTATCGCGCGCGCCTGCGCTCCCGTCAATGTGAACGGCAGCTCCTCGATCATTCTCGCGCTGAGGCTTCTGGAGCCTTCGAGCGCGACTCCGACGCGGCGCGCGCTGCGCACGCGTTCAAGTGAGAGCGCCAGCTCGAAAGCAAACAATTCATCGAAGGCGAGTGCGCGATGACCACGCGACTCGCCATTCGCCAATGCGTCGAACGCGGCATCGGCGGGCGGCTCATGAAGGTAGCGCAGCGCGTCAAGCACGGACGGCACCCCGCCGCGCACTTCATCCGGGATTGCTCCTCGAATCGAATCGCCAACTTCGTTCAGCGCGCGAGTCACCAGGCTCGCAAACAACCGCTGCCCGACTATCGACGGTAAACGGTAGACTGGCCGGATTCCTTTCGGCTCGCCCTGCGAGAGTGGATGCAACTCCGGCTGCACAATTTCGATCGCGCTATCGGCTCCCGCCGCGACCCGTCCGCGCACCAGCACGCGCTCGCCGCCCGGCAGATAGCCGCGCATGTAAGCCGGCAGGTTGAACCATACGACGCGAATCTTTTTGCCGCCGACGTCGATCCAACCCGACGCCAGCCGCCGCCATCGCGAACCGCGCATCGGCCGTTCAGAGATCTTCCCGAGGTCGCCCTCGACCACAACAACCTTGCCCACCCGCAGCTCGTCGCCAGGCGTACGCTCGCGCCAGTCCTGGTAACGCACCGGCAGATGAAAAATCAGGTCGTGCGCGGTGACGATCCCGCGAGCTTCCAGAGCCGCCGTCCGCTTCGGCCCGATCCCGGCCATCGCAGCAACCAGGCTGTTTTCTGTCCCCTCGCCCGTTGTTTTACGCGTGAGGTTAGGTGAGGTTTCCGGGCGCATCGTTGGCGCCGCTATCCCCGGTGATAATCCTGCAGCGCATGCACTTCAAAATCTTCATGCTTCAGTGCTTGAATTCCCTCGACCGCAGCTTTCGCCCCCGCCATCGTCGTGAAATACGGCAACCGAAGTTCCAACGCAGTGCGCCGAATCGAGAACGAGTCTTTCGTGCCGCCCGCGTCCGGCGTGTTAATCACCATCGCGACCCGCCCCGCCTTCATCGCGTCCACGATATGCGGGCTGCCCTCGAGCACCTTGTTGACGTCTTCACACGTAAGCCCCAGGCCACGAATGTGACCGGCCGTTCCGCGCGTTGCGATCAAGTCGAATCCCATCGATGCGAGCCCGCGCACGATCGGCTCGAGGTATCGCTTGTCCTCATCGCGCACGCTGATAAACACCAGCCCCGCATCCGGCAGGTTCGACGACGCCGCCAGCTCCGCCTTCGCAAACGCCATCGCAAACGTCTTGTCGATTCCCATCACCTCGCCGGTCGACTTCATCTCGGGCCCCAGAATCGTATCGACCCCCGGGAATCGCCCGAACGGAAACACCGACTCCTTGACCGCAACATGCGCCGGCACGCGCTCGCTCGTGAACCCAATCTCGCCGAGCTTCTTCCCCGCCATCACCAGCGCCGCATATTTCGCCAGCGGCACGCCAATCGCCTTGCTGACGAACGGAATGGTCCGCGAGGCGCGCGGATTGACTTCCAGGATAAATACCTCGCCGCCGTAAATCGCGTATTGAATATTGATCAGCCCAACCACACCGAGCTCACGCGCCAGCATCCTCGTTTGCCTGATCAGTTCCTTCTGAAGATCAACGCTCAGCGTAGTCGGCGGCAGCGCGCACGCACTATCGCCCGAATGAATCCCCGCATGCTCGACATGCTCCATGATCCCGCCGACCACCACCGTCTCGCCGTCCGAGATAGCGTCAACATCCACTTCGATCGCACCCTGCAGGTAGCGATCGATCAACAGCGGATGCCGCTCGGAGGCTTGCAGAGCCTGCGTGACGTAGCGGCGCAGTTCTTCTTCATTCGGGATCACTTCCATCGCGCGCCCGCCCAGGACGTACGACGGCCTGATAAGAACCGGGTAACCGACCTTCGATGCACCCGCGATTGCGTCGTCGAGTCCGCGCGCCAGCACTCCTTCCGGCTGCCGCAGCCCAAGCTGCGCAACCATCGCGTTGAACCGCTCGCGATCCTCGGCGCGATCTATAGCGTCCGGCGTCGTCCCCAGAATCGGCACTCCCGCGCGCGCCAGCGGCACCGCCAGCTTGAGCGGCGTCTGCCCGCCGAACTGCACGATCACGCCGACCGGCCGCTCGCGTTCCGCAATCGCCATCACGTCCTCGAACGTCAGCGGCTCGAAGTACAAACGGTCCGAGATATCGTAATCGGTCGAGACCGTCTCGGGATTGCAGTTCACCATGATCGTCTCAAAGCCGGCGTCCTTCAGCGCCATGCTCGCATGTACGCAGCAATAGTCGAACTCGATCCCCTGCCCGATACGGTTCGGCCCGCCGCCGAGAATGATCACCTTCTTGCGCGCAGTCGGCGGCGCCTCATCCTCGCCTTCGTAGGTCGAATAGAGGTAGGGCGTGAACGCCTCGAATTCCGCCCCGCAAGTGTCCACCGATTTGAACACGGGCGTCACGCCCGCGTCGCGCCGCGCCGACGCGACCGCACTCTCGTCGATTCCGCGCAAGTCCGCGATTCGCCGATCCGAAAATCCCATCGGCTTGAACTCCCGGAAGTACGCCGTCGACAGCGGCTCATTCGCGACGCGTTTCTCATCCGCCACCAGTTCCGCCACCGCGTCGATAAACCACGGATCGATCTTGCTCAGCTCGTAAACTTCCGCGCGCGATATCCCCAGCCGCAGCGCGTCCGCCAGATGGTACAAACGATGGCTGCTCGCCATTTTAACCTGCGCCCGAATTTGCGCCGCCTGGGCGCTCGACGGCTCCGAGAGCCCGCTCTCGAGCCCATGCGATCCGATTTCGAGCGATCGCAGCGCTTTCTGCAGCGACTCCTTGAACGTCCGCCCGATCGCCATCGCTTCGCCGACCGACTTCATCTGCGGTCCCAGCTCATCGACCGCGCCGCGAAACTTCTCGAACGTGAAGCGCGGAATCTTGGTCACCACGTAGTCGATCGTCGGCTCGAAGCACGAGGGCGTCATCCGCGTGATGTCGTTGGGTATCTCGTCGAGCCGATAGCCCACCGCCAGCCGCGCCGCGATCTTCGCGATCGGAAAGCCGGTCGCCTTCGACGCCAGCGCCGAGCTCCGCGAGACCCGCGGATTCATCTCGATCACGACCATCCGTCCCGTACTCGGCTCGATCGCAAACTGGATATTCGATCCGCCCGTATCGACCCCGATCTCGCGGATGATCCGAATCGCCGCGTCGCGCATGATCTGGTATTCCTTGTCGGTCAGCGTCTGCGCCGGCGCAACCGTTATCGAATCGCCCGTATGCACGCCCATCGGATCGAGGTTTTCGATCGAGCAGATGATCACGACGTTGTCCGCCGTGTCACGCATCACCTCGAGCTCGAACTCCTTCCATCCTTCGACCGATTGCTCGATCAGCACTTCATGATTCGGCGATTGTTCGAGCCCGTACGCCACCTTGGCGCGATAGTCACCGAGTTCGCGCGCGATCGATCCGCCCGTGCCCCCGAGCGTTCGCGACGGCCTGATGATCACGGGCAACCCCAGCTCACCCAGCACCCGCTCGCCGTCCGCCTCCGAATGCGCAATCGAGGAACGCGGCACCTCGAGCCCTATTTTCAACATCGCATGCTTGAACAAGTCGCGATCCTCGGCCTTCTTGATCGCATCGAGCTTGGCGCCGATCAGTTCGCAATTGTATCGATCGAGCACGCCCGCCTCGGCCAGCTCGATCGCGAGATTGAGCGCAGTCTGCCCGCCGACCGTCGGCAGCAGCGCGTCCGGCCGCTCGCGCTCGATAATCTTCGTCAGCACCGCCACCGTCATCGGCTCTACATATGTGCGATCGGCCAGTTCCGGATCGGTCATGATCGTCGCCGGATTCGAATTGACCAGAATCAGCCGCAGCCCTTCCTCGCGCAGCGCTTTGACCGCCTGCGTGCCCGAATAATCGAACTCGCACGCCTGCCCGATAACGATCGGCCCCGATCCAATCAACAACACCGATTTAAGATCTTTACGAAGCGGCAACTTGAAAATCCCAACCCATTACTTTTTAATGTTGCGCCGAAGTCTCGGCTGCGATGATTCTTTCCAGCGCTTCCGCGCCGTAACGCGGAAACGTCTCAACCAGTTTCTTGAAACGCCCGAACAGGTAGCTCGAATCATGCGGCCCCGGCGAGGCCTCCGGATGGTACTGCACGGAAAAAAACGGTACCCCGGTTCCCTGCAATCCCTCGACCGTGTTGTCGTTCAGATTCAGATGCGACAGTATGGCGCGTCCTTTCAACGACTCGTCATTGACCGCGAAGCCGTGGTTCTGCGACGTGATCTCGACCCGCCGCGTCCGCAGATCCATCACCGGGTGATTTGCACCATGATGCCCGAAATCGAGCTTGTAAGTCCTGCCGCCCAGCGCCAGCCCAAGCAGCTGATGCCCCAAACAGATGCCGAACACCGGCTTCTTGCCCAAAACGCCCCCGATGGCTCGGTAAGCATACGGCAGCGCCGCAGGATCGCCCGGCCCGTTAGACAGAAAAACTCCGTCCGGGTTATGCGCGAGTATCTGCTCCGCGGTCGACGACGCCGGCAGCACCTTGACCCGAAAGCCGCTCGCAACCAGCCGGCGCAAAATGTTCAGCTTGATTCCGTAGTCGATCGCGACAATCGTCGGCGCGTCGCGCATCGCTTCATCGCTCGCGCGGACATGACCGCTGCCCAGTTTCCAGTCGCCGAAGTCCCAATCGTAAGACTCGGCCGAAGTAACTTCCTGCACCAGATCGCGGCCAATCAATCCCGGCGACGCCTTGGCCTTGCGCACCAGCGAATCCGCATCGAGATCGACGCTCGATATCACCGCTTCCTGCGCCCCGCGCGTCCGCAGATGCCGCACCAGCGCGCGCGTGTCGATTCCCTCGATACCGACCACGCCCGCCTCTTCCAGGTATTTCCCAAGCGGCATCTCGGATCGCCAGTTCGACGGCCGCTCCCAGTATTCCTTGACGATGAAACCCTCGACGTACACGCGCCGCGACTCCGCGTCCTCGGCGTTGATTCCGACGTTGCCGATTTCCGGATACGTCATGCAGACCAGCTGACCCTTGTACGACGGGTCGGTCAGCACTTCCTGATAGCCGGTCATCGCGGTGTTGAAGACCGCCTCGCCGACGGCTTCACCTATCGCGCCGAACGCGCGGCCGCGAAAAATTCGCCCATCGGCCAGCGCCAGTATCGCTTCGCGTCCCTTGCTCATCGATCCGCTACACCTTCCTCCCGTCGTAAACGATTTCGCCGGCGACAATAGTCAGCGCCGCCCTGCCTTTCAGCCGCATCCCCGCAAACGGAGTGTTACGGCTCTTTGACAGGAATTTTTCGGGCGTCACGGTCCACTCGAGATTGGGATCGATCACCGTAATGTCGGCGACTGCGCCCTCTGCGAGCGTCCCCGCATCCAACCGCAACAACGCGGCGGGATTTCGCGACATCATCTCAACCAATCGCGCCGGTTGGATCAACGATCGATGCACCAGGTCGAGCGCCAGGCCCAGCGAAGTCTCGAGACCGACGATTCCATTCGCCGCATGCGCGAATATCTCGGCCGCATCATGCTCGAGATGAGGTCCGTCATCCCCAGGTCCAAAGAAGGCGCCGAGTTTTTCCATCCGCTTCGACTTCGGATCGTGCGGCGCATGATCGGTCGCGATCATGTCGATCGTCCCGTCGCGAATCGCCGCACGAAGCGCTTCAACATCGTCGCGATCGCGCAACGGAGGATTCATCTTGGCGTTCGGGCCCCAGGTCAACGCCGCTCCGTCGTCCAGCGTAAAATGATGCGGCGTGACCTCGCACGTCACCTGCGCGCCATGCCGTCGCGCGGCCCGAATGAGTTCGATCGATTCGGCGGTCGACACATGCGCAACATGCACCGCCCCGCCCGAGCCGATAGCAATCGCCAAATCGCGGCGAACGCGGTGCGACTCCGCCGAATCCGTGTAGCCGCTGACGCCAAGGCGCTTCGACACGGCGCCGGCGTTCAACGCTCCCTCGCACGACAGCGCGCGATCCTCTTCATGCAGCGAGACCGCGTAGCCGAGCCGCTTCGTTTCATCCAGCGCGCGTGACAGCACCATCGCATCGTCGATGGGAATCCCGTCGTCGGAAAAGAGTCGCGCACCCGCCTCAACCATCGCGCAGAAATTCACCAGCTCGGTCCCGCCCAGCCCATGCGTGACTGCCGAAACCGGCACCAGCCGCGCCGAGTGAGCCGCTTTCGCCCGCTCGAGCATGTAGCGCGTCGTCGCCGGACTGTCGTTCACTGGCGAAGTGTTAGCCATCGCGGCAACTGCGGTGAAGCCTCCAGCGGCGGCCGCGCGCAAGCCCGTCAGGATTGTTTCCTTCTCAGGAAAGCCGGGGTCGCGCAAATGTACATGAGGATCGATCAGGCCCGGCACGATCCAGCATCCATACAAGTCAACAACTGTCACGTCCGGCGGATTCATCCGGGATTCTGCCCGTTCGACGGCTTCTATTTTACCGTCGCGCACCAGCACGTCGTACGCGCCGTCTATCGCGCTGGCGGGATCGATGACCCGTCCTCCTCTGAATATGATCGCGTTCAAACCGCCGCCTCCGGCTCTTTCCGCGGCTCAACGATCGAGTAGATTGTCACGCGATCATGCGATTTGGCTTTCGGATCGGCGCCCACCGCCGCCAGCCGCACCTGCACGCGTTCGGTGCGAGCCGTAGGAATATTCTTGCCAACATAGTTGGGCCGAATCGGAACGGCGCGATGCCCCCTGTCAATCAACACTGCCAGCTTAACCGCAGCCGGCCGACCGCGTTGCCAGATCGTCGCCATCGCACGCTGCACGGTCCAGCCGCTGTTGATTACGTCGTCGACCAGAATGATGGTGCGGTTCTCGACGAAAAAGTCCTCGGCGCCGTCTATCGGACGCAACGCGTCATCGGGTTTGTACACGTCGAGCGCGGCACAGGGCGGGCGCACCCCGGTCTTTGAGCCGATCAGATCGCGTAATCGAAGCGCGAGCATCGCGCCGCGGCTGACGACTCCCACAATCGACACGCCCGACATATCCGTGACGTCAGCAATCACCTGGTCGGCGAGCGATTCGATCGCTTGAACCACTTCCTCTTCGTTCATCACCTCGCGCTGCGGGCCGCGTTTGTACGGTTCGTAGCCGCCTTCCTCGGCCTGCTTGACGCTGTCAAAGACGGCCAACGATCCTTCTTCGATCCACTGCTGGACGTAGCCTTGCAGGTTTTCGTCGAAGCGGTAGTAGCGATGCGACCGCGCGTGGCCGACGTATTCAATTTTAAGATCGCGTTCACAGTAATCGCACTTGAGAGCTAGCAGCGTGGGATCCATGCTGCGGCCAAGCAGAAATCGAGGAGAAAGATACGCGCCTTCGAATCGCGTGATGCAATTCAAGTTGGCACATCGCGGCGGCAGCTCGGCCTTGAAGCGAATCGGTTCTGCATTCGGACGTGGACCCGCCGAGGCAGCTGCGCCCTTCTCCATCAGCCACGCGATCAACGCCATCCGCACCGGCACACCGGCGGCAGCTTGCTCGAAATAAACGGCGCGCGGATCGGCGTCGAGCTCGTACGCCAGCTCGTTGGTGCGCGGCAGCGGATGCATCACGACGGCTTCGTTGGTGCGGCTGGTGCGAAGCGCGCGCGCATCGAAGCGGACGTACTCGCCGGCGTCGGCGTCCTTGCCCGACATCCGCTCCTTCTGCAACCGCGTGACATAGAATGCGTCAAGGTTGGCCGGAGGCTCGGCCGCGGGAATCGTACGAATCGCATCGTCGCCGGTGAACAGCGCCATCTGATGCGGCGCGCTGGGCGTTAGATAAAGAGCGTCGAGGCCGCCCGCCAGCGACTTCAGCTCGTCCATCGTGACGGTCGAGAAACTATAGTTACGCTCGGCCGCCAGCCGCTCGAGTACATAGTCGGGAACGTCCATGCCACTGGTCGGCACGGCGACGATGTTCGCGCCGAAACGCGCCAGCGCGTAGATCAGCGAATGAACCGTGCGGCCAAATTTCAGGTCGCCGCATAGCGCGACTGTCAGTCCCTTGAGGTCGCCTTTTTTTTTGCGCAGGATGTAGAGGTCGCACAGGGTCTGCGTCGGATGCTCACGGCTGCCGTCGCCGGCGTTGAGCACCGGGCATGGCGAATATTCGGCAGCAACGCGCGCGGCGCCGTCATGCGGATGGCGCAGCACGATCAGGTCGGCATAGCCGGCGACGACGCGCACCGTATCGGCCAGGCTCTCGCCCTTGGCCGCTGAGCTCGCGTGCATATCGGCCGAGCTGATGACCGCGCCGCCGAGGCGATGCATCGCGGATTCAAAACTGAGGCGCGTGCGGGTCGAGGGCTCGTAAAACAGCGTCGCCATGATGAGTCCGGCGGCGGTCGTTATCTGCTCGCCGCGCTCGAGTTGGGCGGCAAAGCCGTCAGCCAGCGCAAACACACGCTCGATGTCCGAGGTCTCGAGATCCTCGATCGAAACTACGTCAAATTTTGCGAGGCGTGACACTGCTGGATTCATCTCGCGCCTGGCGCGAATGTTTGACCTCACTTTGCCTGTCCGTTGCCGATCACGACCGCGTCGGCGCCATCGATCTCTGTGAGCCGCACGTACACGCGCTGACCGTGCGGTGCCTGAATGTTTTTGCCCACGTAGTCGGCGCGAATTGGAATCTCGCGCTGCCCTCGATCTACCAGCACTGCGAGCTGAACCGATTCCGCGCGGCCGAGGTCGGAGATTGCGTCGAGCGCTGCGCGAACGGTTCGGCCCGTATACAGCACGTCGTCAACCAGAACCACCCGCTTGGCGTCTAGTGAAAACGGAATATCGCGGCCGAGCAGGCGGGGATCGCCGGGCAGTCCCTTGCCGTCGTCGCGATAGGACGAGATGTCCAGCGTGCCGACGGGAACTTCGCGTTTGCCATTGGCGCGCAGCTCGATGGCAATCCGCTCGGCGAGCGTGGCGCCGCGGCGGACGATACCGACCAGCACGACGTTGTCGGCGCCGCCGTTGCGCTCGGCGATTTCCATCGCGATCCGTTTGAGCGATCGCCCGACCTGGGCGGCGTCGAGTGCGAAATTGGATGCGGCGCTCATCGCGGCGCCCAAAAGAAATCCCGGCTGCAAAAACAGCCGGGTCCGGGAATACACACTTTCATTGTCATACCTTTTCGCTATCTCAGTAGCGTCTTAAAGGTGACTAGAATTTATGATCGCAATCGAGGTGCGTCAACCCCGCTCCCGCAAACACAAGTATTCACGAATCTGCCATGGGGCGAATCCTCAACGGCGCCCGAATTTCCGCGGGCAGCAATCACGTCTGTGATCGCCGTTCCGTTGCTGAAATAATTGCGCGGAGAAAAGGGGGCACACGATGGAGACTGCGTCTCGAACCGGGATTTCGTCGCGAAAGGAAACGCTCGATTCGACTAATCCTGCTGACAGCCCAACTCGCCCCGCCAGCATTTATTTTACAACCGTTCTTGGGCTCGCGGTGGGATTCTCGATCCTGCTCAAGCCGCTGTGGGATCTGCTGGAGTCGATCCTGAAATGGGCGGTGGCATCGCAATACGGACGCTGGTCGCTGACCACATCCGCCTACCAGCTGATCGCGACCGCGGTGATCTTCGGCATCGTGGTTGGCCTGGAGCGCAAGCCGCTCTCGTCCATCGGCCTCAAGTGGCCGACGCTTTCCGACGTAGGTTTGGATTTGGGGCTATTTGTCGCCGTCCTGATTGCAGAGAGCGTAGCCAGAATATTTTTCTGGTTCTTCTTTCGTAACGGCATGTCGAACGTAGCCAGCAGCCAGATGAATTCGTTCATGCGGATACCCGTGGGACTTGCAGTGTTCGGCGCCGCTGCGGGCAGCTTTTCGGAGGAGGTCGCAGCCCGCGGTTTTGCAATCGATCGGATTCGAATCGTCACCGGACGGCTGGGGCTCGCTGCGGCGGTGGCGCTGGTGCTGGATCTGGCCGAGCATGTTCCTTTTTGGGGATGGCGCTATGCGATTTTGATCGCGCCGATGCAACTGCTGTTCGTTCTCATGTACTTGTGGCGCAGGGACATCATGGCCTGCATCATCGGCCATTTCCTCGTCGATGCGATGCCATCCCTGATGCCCTTTGCCGCAATTGGCGCGACTTCGCTGTTGGGCTACGGCGGCACTTATCAAATGCTCGCGCAGCGCGATTTCGGGCTCGGCGACTATGCCGGAGCGATCGCCGAATACACACTCGCTCTCAAATCGCAGCCGGACGATCCGGCGTTGTTGAAGGCGCGCGCAAGCGTCGAAGTGTGGAACCGCGATTACGTAGACGCGATCGGCGACCTTGATAAAGCACTCAGCCAGGACCCTATGAATCCTGATCCCGCGATGCTCATCGCTAGAGCGAACGCCTACTACTATGCGGGCAACTACGACCAAGCGCAGACCGACGCGGACCAGGCGGTCGCTCTGTCGCCGAAGGACTCGGAAGTTTACAGCGAACGTGCGTACATCGACGATATGCGCTTAAAGCAGGACGAGACCATCTCGGATCTCCTTCAAGCGATAAAATACTCCGGGCAGAAAGACGAGGGCCTGTACTTCCGACTGGGATACGCCTACCAGGAGAAAAGCGACTACGATCAAGCGATTGAGCAATATAATCTGGCCGCCAAGCTCAATGATTCGGACGCGCGCATTTTCAAGCAACGGGCGGAAGCACTAACGAGCAAAAAGAATCCTGACTACGTCCTCGCCCTGGACGATTATAATCGCGCACTTGCGATTACCCCGGATGATTGGGAGACAGTCAACAACACCTCATGGCTGCTGAGCACCTGTCCCGATGCGAAGATTCGCGATCGTGGACGTGCGCTGACCCTCGGCAAGAGGGCCTGTGACCTGACCTCATGGAAGAACTGCTACCCGATCGGCACGATGGCCGCCGCGCTGGCAGAAACTGGAGACTTCACGCAGGCCGTGGCATGGGAGCAGCCAGCGATCAAGCTGATGGCGTCGCAAGCCGCCACTGCGGATGAGCTGAAGGACGAACGCGCCCGGCTCGAGCTTTATCGTCAGGGGAAGCCGTATCGCGAGGAGTCTTTCAAAAAATAAAAGGGGAAGCATGCGATGGAGCCGACAAGATGGACTGACTCACCGTATGTAGGCATTTGCATCCGCCCTCGCGCCACGATCCGCGCGATCGTCGACCGCGACCCAAGCGATAGAGTGATAGCACTGGTGCTAGTCGCGGCAGTGCTCAGCGCATAGTCGAATGCGATCTAGAATTACGATTACAATCCGACCGCCTTTACTATTGCCGGTAACCCGATTCCGGTAGTCGCGCCGCAAACGTCAAATCTGATTCACCTTTGGGGGCTTGTCGTTTGGCCGCTGCTGGCTGTCCCATTTCTCTACATCAATGGCGCCTTGCTGCGATGGACCGGATCTCTGCTTGGAGGCACGTCAACGGCGGCGGAGATCAGGGCCGCCCTTGCGTGGCCGTCGATGGTGGGCATCGTGGTAACCCTTGCATTCCTCGTAATCGGATTGCTGACGCCACACCCTCAACCTTCAACGTTGCAGTCGATGAACGCTATCTGGGAATACTGGCGTTCGACGTGGCTTGCCGTGATCCTCTCGGCGCCGCTATGGCTGTGGTTGTGGGTCGTCTTGCTTAAGTGTCTTGGCGAAGTAAATCGATTCTCGGCATGGCGGGCGCTTGGATCCCTGGTGATTGGATACCTCGTGTTGGGAGGCGTAGTGCTCGCCGCGTTCCTGGTTTTTGGCACTATCCAAGCTGTTTCATGGCAATTGACTACTGATCCGCTGACCCGCGCCCTGGGGCTGTCGCTAGCGGTTGTGATTGTGACGGCTTTGGTGGCGGGCGTATGGCTTTGGAGATATTCGCGTTCTCAGGCCCGGAGCTAATGCCATGGACCAGGATCTCTAGTTAATTATTGACAGGCCGAGCGGAACTTAGGCGCTGCCTTTGCGTTCAAGCTTTCGGAGGCGTTGATCCTGGTCGCGGGTCTGTACCGTGATCCGGTCGTCGAAGCGGTCGAATTTGTGGGAGAGATTTGCGAGCGACTTGCTGGTTTGCCTGAGTTCGGCGCCGAGCTTCTTCGCCGCCATCTCGGCGGATGCTGCGATTTCGCGTTTGAGGATCCTTGCCGTCTCGCCGCTTGAGTCCGTCGCGTGCTTGCCGGTCGATGCGACGGCGCGCGCGGCTTCTTCGCGGAACTCGACCACGCGGGCAGCAAATTCGCCGCGCAGCCCCTTTTCGGCGGCGACCAGCTCGTCACGAAATTCGACGCGCGCCTTGCCGAGCGCCTCGCCTATCCGCACTATCTCGGCGCCGAGGTCGTCGCGCGTGGCGGCGATTCCCCGGCGATTCTCGGCAATCTGCTCCGACAGGAAGCGAATCTGGCCGCCGACTTCCGCGAACTGTCCGAAAATCTCGTCGCGCAACGTGTCCAGACGTCCGCCGAAACCCGAGACCGCTTCGACCACCAGATCGAAGCGCGCCCCGAGCTCCTCGAGGATCGCGCCAATCCTGTTCACCGCTTCGTCCGCCACCTGATGCTTCCTCTCGGCGCTAGTGCACGAGCATGCCGACTCGATCCCACCGTATGTACTCGAACCACAAAAAGAGCTGGCTCAGAGCCGACGCGCCGTCCGCCTTCTCCTCATTCCAGGGCAGGTAAATGATCGTTGCGCGACCTTCGACGTCGTTCAGATCGACGAAGCCCCAAAAGCGGCTGTCGTAGCTGCGATCGCGATTATCCCCCATCATGAACAGCTTGCCCGGCGGGACCGTCACGGGCCCGAAGTTGTCGCGCGGCGAGACGGGCGATCTGTCGGTCGCGGCGACTTCCCAATGGCGATGCGGGTCGTCCATCGGAGCACCGTTGAGCCAGACGACGCCGTTTTTCACCGCGATCGTGTCACCGGCGACGCCGATCACGCGCTTGATGAAATCCTTGGTGCGATCAGGCGGGAACACAAACACCACGACGTCGCCGCGATGCACCGGCTCGAGATGGAAAACGTACTGGCCGAGCGGGACACCGGGAATTTCGAGTCCGAAAATCGAGTCGGGCATTCGCAAGCCGAAGATGATCTTGTTGACCAGGATGTGGTCGCCGATCAGCAACGTCGGCTCCATCGAGCCCGAGGGAATCTTGTACGCTTGGATGAAAAATGTGCGGATGAATATCGCGAGCACGAGCGCGATGATCATCGCCTCGCCGTATTCGCGTGCAACGGACTTCTGAGCGGGCGCCTGGACCATCGTGTCGCGAGCGTCCTGCGCCCGTGCTTTGGAAATTGTGCGCGCTGGTTCGGCCACGATTGCCCTACTCCCCGACCTTGAGCAGGGCCAGGAAAGCCTCTTGCGGAATCTCGACGCGTCCCACCTGCTTCATCCGCTTCTTGCCTTCCTTTTGCTTCTCGAGCAGCTTACGTTTTCGCGTGATGTCACCGCCGTAACACTTGGCGGTGACGTTCTTGCGCAGCGCCTTGACGGATTCGCGCGCGATAATCTTGGCGCCGATCCCGGCTTGAATCGCGACTTCGAACATCTGGCGCGGTATCAGCTCGCGCATCTTTTCGCACAACGCCCGGCCCCGTTCGTAGGACTTGTCGCGATGCACGATAATCGAAAGCGCGTCCACCACCTCGCCGTTAATCCGTATATCCAATTTAACCAGAGGGCCGGCCCTGAAGTCCAGAAACTCGTAGTCGAGCGACGCGTAGCCGCGGCTAACCGATTTCAGCCGATCGTAAAAGTCGAAGACGATTTCCGCCAGCGGCAGCTCGTAGTGCAGAATCACGCGCTTCTCGCCGAGGAAGCGCAGATCGCGCTGGATACCGCGGCGGTCCTCGCAGAGCTTCATAACCGCGCCGAGATACTCCTCGGGCATATGAATAGACGTAAGTATGAATGGCTCCTCGATGGCTTCGATCGTATTCTCGTCGGGCAAATGGGCGGGGTTGTCAACTATTGTCAACTCGCCCGAAACCGTGCGCACCTGGTAGGCAACGGTCGGCGCGGTGACTATCAGGTTGATGCCGAATTCGCGCTCGAGCCGCTCCTGCGCGATCTCCATATGCAGCAGGCCGAGGAAGCCGGCGCGAAAGCCGAACCCGAGCGCCTGCGAGGTTTCGGGCTCGCAGATAAGACTCGCGTCGTTGAGGCGCAGCTTTTCGATCGCGTCGCGCAGGGCACCGTATTGATTCGCCTCGGTCGGATACAGCCCGGCGAAGACCATCGGCTTCAGTTCCTTGAAGCCCGGCAGCGGCGCAACCGCGGGATTGTCGGCGTCGGTAATCGTGTCACCCACGCGCATATCCGCAACGGTTTTTATTCCCGCCACGACGAAGCCGACCTCGCCCGGCCCGAGGGTCTCGGCGCGCCGTTCATGCGGCGTGAAATGCCCCAGGCGCATCACCTCGCCGAGCTTGTCGGTGCCCATCAGGCGAACTTTCATGCCGACCCGCAGCTCACCGCCGAAGACGCGCACGAGGCCGATCACGCCCTCGTAAACGTCGTACCAACTGTCGAAGATCAGCGCGCGAACGGCGGTTTCGTCAGTCGGCTTCGGTGCAGGGATTCGCGCGACGATCGCTTCGAGCACCTCCTCGATGCCCACGCCCTCCTTGGCGCTGGTGAGGATTGCGTCGGAGGCGTCGAGCCCGATGATTTCCTCGATCTGCTGTTTGGTGCGTTCGATGTCCGCGCCGGGCAAATCGATTTTGTTGATCACCGGAATGATTTCGAGGCCGTGATCAAGCGCGAGATAAACGTTGGCAAGGGTCTGCGCCTCAACCCCCTGGCTCGCATCGACGACCAGCAGCGCGCCCTCGCAGGCGGCAAGGCTGCGCGACACTTCGTACGCGAAGTCGACGTGTCCGGGAGTGTCGATCAGATTGAGGATGTAGGCGTTGCCGTCGTTCGCGGTGTAGTTGAGGCGCACCGAACGCGCCTTGATCGTGATGCCGCGCTCGCGTTCGAGGTCCATCGAGTCGAGGAACTGATCCTTCGACTCGCGCATGGTTAGCGCACCGGTGCGCTCGAGGATTCGATCGGCGAGCGTGGATTTGCCGTGATCGATATGCGCGATGATCGAAAAATTGCGAATCGAGGCGGCTTCGGTCATTTCAACTCGGACGGTCGCGTTGCTGCTTAAAATATTTGAAGGTCTCTTCGAGTCCTTCGGCGAGCTTCTTTTCGGGACGCCAGCCGAGTTCCTTTTCGGCCCGCGCCGGCGAGATGACCGAGCGCTTCTGCTCGCCGGGGCGCGCCGCGCCATGGTCGGCCTTGGTCGGGAAGTCGGCGATGCTCGCGAGCGTGGAATAGAGGTCGTTGACGTCGGTCTCGAGGCCGGTGCCGATGTTCATCGCGAATCCGGACGCGCTCGACTTGCCGGCGGCGATGACCGCCCGCACCACGTCGCCGACATAGACATAGTCGCGGGTCTGCGTGCCGTCGCCGTAAATCGTCACCGGCTGGCCGTCGAGGATGCGCCCGCAGAAGATTGCGACGACGCCCGCTTCGCCGTGCGGATCCTGGCGCGGGCCGTATACGTTGCCGAATCTCAGCGCGAGGTAGTCGATGCCGTACTCGACCTTGTAGAAAAACAGGTAGGCCTCGGTCGCGAGCTTGGCGACGCCATAGGGACTGACCGGGCGCTTCGGATGGTCTTCAGTGCAAGGAAACTCGTCCTGCTCTCCGTAAATAGCGCCGCCGGTCGACGAAAAGACCACGCGCCTGAGGCCGTGCTTGCGCGCCGATTCCATCAGGTTTACGAATCCGACCACGTTCACCTGGGCGTCGAAGGCAGGATCGGCCACCGAGCGGCGCACGTCCATTTGCGCCGCGAGATGGAAAATAATTTCGGGCCGCACCTTCTCGACGACGGCGGCAACCGCCGTGGCGTCGCGCAGATCGGCCTGATAGAGCGTGGCTTTGGCGTTCACTTGCGGGCGCTTGCCGGTTGACAGATCGTCAAGAACCGAAATTTCACCCGCCTGGGACGCGACCAACGCGTCCACCGTGTGCGAGCCGATAAAGCCGGCGCCGCCGGTCACCAATATTCTCATCGAAGTGTCCTTGTCCTAAACGGGATGACGTCCGACCGAGTAGTATCGCAGTTCGAGCGCCTTCATCAGATCTGGATCATACAGGTTCCGGCCATCAAATATCACCGGCTCTTTCAGCTCGGATTTGATGCGCTGGAAGTTGGGATGCCGGAACTCGTTCCATTCGGTCAGAATCAGCAGCGCGTCGGCGCCGCTGAGAGCCTCGTAGTTGGTTTTATGGTAGGTCACGCGATCGCCGAAAATCTTGCGCGCATTTTCCAGTGCCTCGGGGTCATGCACCTGGCACTTCGCGCCTGCTTGCAGCAGTTCTTCGATCACTACCAGTGCGGGAGCCTCGCGCATGTCGTCAGTGCGCGGCTTGAACGCAAGCCCCCAAATTGCGAAGGTCCGACCGGTGAGATTCTGTCCGAAATGCTGCTTGACGCGCGATGGGATCAGCCGCTTCTGGCGCGAATTCACCGCCTCCGCGGCACGCAATAGCGCGAAGTCGAGATTGTGCTCGCTTGCGGTATGAATCACCGCCTGCACGTCCTTTGGAAAGCATGACCCGCCGTAGCCGACGCCCGGGAAGAGGAACGACGAGCCGATGCGCTTGTCGGTGCCGAGTCCGCGACGGACTGCGTTGATGTCGGCGCCCACCGCGTCGCATAGCGTCGCCATCTCGTTGATGAACGAGATCCGCATCGCGAGCATCGCGTTCGACGCATACTTGGTCAGCTCGGCTGAGCGCGGATCCATCACGAGGATCGGATTGTCGGTGCGCACGAACGGGTTGTGGATTTCCTTGAGGACGGCGGTCGCCTGATCGCTCAGGCTGCCGATTACGACACGGTCGGGCCGCATGAAATCTT
>Ga0302325_10011397_pt1 | contig 19157 bp, 18 predicted proteins | sample Palsa_T0_2_FD_201948 | JGI IMG/M metagenome (GOLD analysis project Ga0302325, IMG submission 201948) | Peat permafrost microbial communities from Stordalen Mire near Abisko, Sweden - Palsa_T0_2 | ecosystem: Environmental > Terrestrial > Soil > Palsa > Peat permafrost | place: Sweden: Abisko...
GTCGGGGACGTCCCAGTGCCCGATGTCGGAGCCCATCATGGCCTTCAGCTCAGACCCGAACGGGTTGACCGCGGTGTTGAAGGCCATGGAGGTGAGCGGGTCGTCGGCCTCACAGCCGAAGTAGAACCGGTCGGCGAACAGGGCCTCGATGTCGGCGGCCCCGGTGATCCCACACGCCGCCCACTCGTCGAGCATGGACTCGTCCTCCGCCGGACGCCGGGTCGGGTCGCGCTGAAGTCGTGGGGCCCCCGAGCCGAACCGCCCCATCATCTCCATCATCAGCTCGCGGTCGACCAGGGCCGGGTCGAGGTTGGCCCGGAGCGCAGCGACGTTCCGCTTCTCCCAGTGGCCGACGATGTCGCTGTAGAGGGCGGCGGCCCAGGCCACGCCCCCCTCCAGGAAGACGAAGTTCATCCCCGGGAAGCGCCGGGTCACCCCTCCGAGGAAGAGCGACTTGGCCAGGGACTGCTGGCCCTCGGCCAGCATGGACAGGTGGTTGAACACGTAGCTGGTGGGTGAACGGTAGGGGGTCATCCCGATGAACCCCGAATGGAAGGCGATGGACACCCCGAGCTCCTGGGCCCGGGCCCACACCGGGTCGTAGTCGTAGGCCGAGTCCATCCCGAACTGGTCCAGCCAGAAGGCGTACCGGGACAGCTCGGGGTCGGTCCCGGCCAGGGCGTCGAAGGGCCGCTGCACGTAGCCGGCGCAGACCACCGCCTTGAACCCGAGGTCGGAGACCACGTACTCCAGCTCCGCCACCGCCTCCCCGGGGGTGTGCATGGGGATGGCGGCCACCGGGGTCAGCCGGTCGGCCAATGGGGCGAACGTCTCGGCGTTGGCCCGGTTGAGGGCCCGGCAGGCGCCCACCCGGTACCGCTCGTCGTCCGTGTGCAGGAAGACCAGGCCCAGGCTGGGGTAGACCACGCCGAAGTCGATGCCGATGTCGTCCAGCCGCTGGTACAGGAGCTCGGGGAAGAGGGCGGTGGCCAGATCGATCGTCCGGCCGGCCGGCGCGCTCCACCACGGCCCCCGTGGGGTACGGGTGGAGGCCCGCCCGGCCGGAGTCTGCTCGTGCCAACTCCGGTCGGTCCCCCCGTAGGGCGGGACGAGCCGCCGGAACGAAGGGTGGTCGAGGGACAGGCCTTCCTGCTCGAGATAGGGGGCCAGGGTGGGCAGGTGCTCGGCCATGTGGCCATCGATGTCGATGACCGGGTGGCCGAGCCGCCCGTGGATCTCCGAGGATGAGCCCATCGCGTCTAATATACGCTCATTAGCCGCCCCGGGAGCAGTGAGGCCCACGTGTCCTACGACTTGGTGATCCGCAACGGCACGGTGGTGGACGGCTCCGGCTTCGGGTCCTACCGGGCCGACGTGGGGGTGGTGGGTGACCGCATCGCCTTTGTCGGCCCCATCGGCGGGGCGGGCGCCCACGAGATCGACGCCGAGGGTCAGGTGGTCACGCCCGGCTTCATCGACGGCCACACCCATCTCGACGCCCAGGTGTTCTGGGACGCCAGCGGGTCCAGCTCCTGCTGGCACGGGGTGACCTCGGCCGTCATGGGCAACTGCGGCTTCACCCTGGCCCCGGTCCGGGCCGGGGAGCGGGCCCTGGTGGTGCGCAACCTCGAGCGGGCCGAGGACATCGATCCGGCGGCGCTGGCCGCCGGGATCGACTGGAGCTTCGAGAGCTTTCCGCAGTACCTCGACGCCGTCGACCGGCTCGAGAAGGGGATCAACTTCGCCGCCCAGGTCGGGCACTCGGCCCTCCGGACCTGGGCCATGGGCGAGCGGGCCTTCGAACAGGAGGCCTCCGACGACGACCTGGTGGCCATGCGGGGCCAGCTGGCCGACTCGCTGAGGGCCGGCGCCATCGGCTTCTCGACCTCGAGGACCATGCACCACGAGACCTCCGACAACCGGCCGGTGGCCTCCCGTCTGGCCTCGTGGTCCGAGGTGGAGGCCCTGGTCGGCGTGCTCAGCGACCTCCGCACCGGCATCTTCGAGACGGCCGACTCGGGCATGTCCGCCCCCGACCCCGAGGCCCGGGCCCGCGGCCTCGACCGGGTGCGGCACCTGGCCGCCCACACCCAGGTGCCGGTGACCTTCGGCATGGTGGCCACCCGCGGCTCGGGCTACCTGCTCGACTTCCTGGACGAGGCGGCGGCCTCGGGGGGACGGTGCATCGCCCAGACCCACTGCCGGGGCATCTCGGTGCTCCTCTCCCTCCGGACCCGCCTGCCCTTCGACCTGATCGCCTCCTGGGGGGGGCTCCGCGCCCGGCCGTTGGCCGAGCAGCTGGCCACCCTGGGCGATCCCGATCAGAGGACCGCCTACGTGGACGCCGCCGTGCATGCCGACTACTCGGGCTGGAGCGGTGTGGGGGCCCAAGCCCGTCCCCCGGACTTCGAGGGCATCCGCGTCTATCGGCAGGGACTGCCCCCCAACCCGTCAGTGGCCGACGTGGCCCGACAGCGGGGCGTCCATCCGGCCGAGGCCATGATCGACCTGTGCGTCGAGTCCGCCGGCGACCAGCTGTTCATCCAGCCCAGCCTCTACCCGCAGGACGAGGAGCTCCTCCTGCGGGCCATGCGCCATCCGCGGACGGTGATGACCTTCTCCGACTCCGGCGCCCACCTGAGCCAGATCGCCGACTCCTCCATCCACACCCACCTGCTCGGCCACTGGGTACGGGACCGTCAGGAGTTCACGCTGGAGGAGGCGGTGCGGATGCTCACCCTGGCCCCGGCCCTGGCCTGGGGTTTCACCGACCGCGGCCTGCTCCGGGCGGGCATGGCCGCCGACCTCAACGTCTTCGACCCGGCCACGGTGGGCCCGGCCGTGCCCCGGCTGGTCGACGACCTCCCGGCCGGGGGCCTCCGCCTCGAGCAACGGTCGGTGGGCTTCGCCGCCACCGTCGTGGGCGGCCAGGTGACCATCCGGGACGGGGAGGCCACCGGGGCCATGCCCGGCCGACTGGTCCGGCGCCGGCCGGCCTGAGCGGCTACCGCATCCAGAGGGTGCGGGACTCCCGGCGGGTGATCAGCCAGTGCCCGTCCTCCAACACCACGTCGTCGAGGTAGTTGATCCCGAGGGTGAGGTCGGCGTTGCCCGATCCGGGGTCACTGAGCTGGTAGACGACGGCGTAGGTGTCGAGGGTGGCGTCGGTCCCGTCCGGGCCGAGGGCGATCAACGGGTCGCCCAGCACGTGCATGCTGGTCGGGAAGGCCCGCGGCCCCCGCATGGTGTCCAACCACTCCTCGACCGTCTGTGTCCCGCGGGCCGAGACGATGGTGGCGTCCGGTCGGAACTGCCCGGCCAGGCCAGTGAGGTCCCGCCCGTCGACCGCCCGGGCGTACCGCTGGACGAGGGCCCGGAGGTCGTCGTGGGCGCTCACAGCACGGCCACCGGGTTGACCGGGCAGCCGGTCCCCTTGGCGATGCGCAGTGGGCCCATGGTGAACAGGAACTCCCACCGGGCGGCCCCGGCGCACCGCTCGGCCAGGGAGGCCAGGGCCACGTTGTCGATGAGGTGGAGGCCCATGGCCGTGATCCCGATCTGGTGGACCGGGAAGGGCCACTCGGGTGTGCCCACGAACGGCATGGGATCGGAGATCCCGTCACTGCCCAGCACGGCCACCTGGCGCTCCTGCAGCCAGGGCAGGCACTCGGCGTGGAGGCCGGCGAAGCCGTCGAACCCGCGGGTGGCCGCCTTGCGGGCCTCCCGCCCCCAGGCCACCAACAGGATGTCGCCGGGTCCGACGGTCACCCCCTGGGCGTACTCGGCCAGCTCGAGATCGTCCACGGTGACCACCTCCCCACTGCCGAGGTAGGGGGAGCCGACGGCCCGGGGCACGTCGAGGAGCACACCCCGGCCGATCACCCCGTCGGCCATGGACAGCACGGTGTTGGAGACGGCCCCGTCGCTCCGGACCTCGCTGGCCGGTCGGCCCCCGTACATCTGGCCGCGCACGAACATGTGGGACAGGGCGTCCACGTGGGTGGTGAGCAGGCCGTGCACGTCGAGGGCCAGGTGGTCGCGGGCCGCCTCGTACCCGGGGATCCCGTTGCTGTCCCGGGCGTCGCCCGAAGCCAGCATGTGGTGCTGGACCGGATGGGGGTGCTCGGGCTGGGGCTCGGTAGCCAGGTCGTGGGAGAGCGAGACGCAGGCGCCGGTCCGCACCAGTCCGACGGCGGCGGCCCGACGGGCGTCGGTCAGGTGGTTGAGGGCACCCCGCTGGTCGTCGGCACCCCACCGACCCCAGTTCTTCAGCTCCTCGTACATGGCGTCGAGGTCCTGGGTGGTCGGGACCCCGTACTCACTCCCCATGGGGCCAGCTTGTCATCCGCCCACATGGGGTGCGGTCATCGCCCCCACCACCATGTCCAACAGGTTGTCCACGAACCGGTCGTCGGACAGCACCTCCCCATCCCCGCCGCGGTCCAGCCGGCGGGCCCGGTCGGCCGCGGCCCGGCCGATGAAAGCGATGCAGATGCCCCGGCGCACCCGCCACAGGTCCAGGGGGATCCCGGGGCAGCGTTGGCGCAACAGGTCCCAGGCCTGGTGGCCCTCGGTCTGGGCCAGCAGGTCGCGGATGACCGGCGTGGTGCGGTCCGCGGCCCCGGTCATCTCCGAGCCGATCTGGAGGTAGGCCCGCTCCCGCCACCCCCGCTGGGCGAACTCGGTGACCGGGCGGACGATGGCCTCGGCCGCCGAACGGACGTCGTGGTCGGCGTGGGTCCGGGCCTCCTCCAACAGGTGGTGCCGGCGCTCGGCGATGACGGGGACGTGCCGGGCCAACAGGGCCCGGAGCACCTCGTCGCGGCTACCGAAGTGGTAGTGGACGGCCGAGGCGTTGCGCTGGTCGGCCGTCCGTACGATCTCGGCCAGGGAGACGTTGTCGATGCCCCGCTCGGCGTAGAGACGGGCGGCGGCGTCGAGGAGGCGGTCACGCGTCGTGGTCGGCTCGGCCATCTGCCCGGTCACAGTAGCGGGGCCCCTCGGCCGGGTCAGGGCCAGCCGGGCAGGAGCCCGAGGTCGCGGCAGACCTCCTGGGCCTCGACCCACCTCCCGTTGGGCTCGCGCGCCTCGGGCGCGGTGACCAGCCAGGCCGCCACCGCCCCGACCACATCGGCCGGCGCCCCGGCGGTGGCGTCGAAGCCGAAGCCGGCCATGTCCATGGCCATGCGCTCGGTGGCCACGAACCCAGGACTCAGGTTGAAGGCCAGCACGCCGCGGTCGCCGAGCTCGATGGCCACGATCCCGGCCAACCGGTGCAGGGCGCCCTTGGACATCCCGTAGCCCAGGCCCCAGCCCCCCCGGCCGGCCGGGGCCGGCGGGTCCATCCGGCCCGAGCTCGAGGCCAGGTTGACGATGGCCCCCGACCCCCGCTCGACCATGCCCGGCAGGACCAGGCGGGCGAGGATGACCGGCGCCATCACGTTGGCCTCGAGGTGCCGGTCGAGGAGCTCGACCGGCGTGTCCAGCAGTTGGTCCATGTGGCCGGGGCCCACATACCGCCCGTTGTTGACCAGCACGTCGATCCGGCCCCAGCGCTCGAGCACGGTGGCCACCGCCGCCCCCAGCGAGGCCCGGTCGAGCAGGTCGAGCACCACCGGCAGGGCCCGACGGCCGGCCTCCTCCACCAGCGCCGAGGTGGTGTCCAACGAGCCGGGGAGCGGCCGGGTGTCCGAGGCGGCCACCGTCGAGGAGTGCTCGCGGGACTCCCCCTCGTGGCGGGTCCGGGCGCCGACGGCCACGTCGAAACCGGCTCGGGCGAGGTGGACGGCGATGGCCTTGCCGATGCCCCGGCTGGCCCCGGTGACCAGGGCCACGCCCCGTTCGGTCACCGGTCCCTCCGGACCGTCCGCTCAGTGAGTTGCATCATACAACACAGTCCTCTACAGTGGGTTCCATGACGGAATCGACTGTAGACCAGGCGGCCGCACCCACGACCTCCTCCCGCCAGCGGACCATCTTCGTGGTCACCGCCCTCGGTGCGTTCATGGCCTCCCTCGACCTGTCCATCGTGAACGTGGCCTTCCCGGCGCTCGCGCACTCCTTCTCCCACGACAGCCGGGCCACCCTGGCCTGGGTCATCACCGGATACGGCATCGTGTTCGGCTCCCTGCTGGTCACCGCCGGACGGACCGCCGACCGGCTCGGTAGCCGCCGGGTGTTCTTCGCCGGACTGGGCATCTTCTGCGTGGGCTCGGCCCTGTGCGGTGTGGCTCCCTCGGTCGTCCTCTTGGTGCTCGGCCGGGTGGTCCAGGGCGTGGGGGCGGCCGCCCTGCTCCCCTCCTCCCTCGGCCTCCTGCTCGGCGCCTTCCCCCACGAGCGGCGCTCCCAGGTGGTGGCCCTCTGGGGCGGGGTCAGCGCCCTGGCCGTCGCCACCGGCCCGTCCTTCGGCGCCCTGCTGATCTCGGCCGGGGGATGGCGGTGGGTGTTCTTCGTGAACGTGCCCATCGGCCTGGTGGCCTGGACCGTCGGTCGACGGGTCCTCATCCAGCCACCGGCCCGGGCTTCGCGGCCGGCGCCCGACTACCTCGGCGTCGTGCTGATCAGTGCCGCCCTGGCCGCCCTGGTGCTGGGAATCTCGGAGGGGCCCGCCTGGGGATGGTCCAGCCTGGGCATCGTGGCCTGCTTCGCCGGCGCGGTCGTGGTGGGTGCCGCCTTCCTCCGGCGGTCCAGCCGCCATCCCGAGCCGGTCCTCGACCTGACCCTGTTCCGGTCCCGGTCGTTCAGCGTGGCCAACGCCGCCACCTTCCTCTACGCCATGGGCTTCTTCGCCATGCTGCTGGGCAACATCCTGTTCCTGACCGGCGTGTGGCACTACTCCATCCTGAGGGCGGGCCTGGCCGTCACCCCGGGCCCCCTGGTGGTGGCGGCGGTGTCCGGGCCGGCCGGACGTATGGCCGTCCGCTTCGGCTTCAGACGGGTGCTGCTCAGCGGATTCGTGGTGTTCGTCGGCGGCCTCACCTGGTACGCCACCCGGGTCGGGCTCCAGCCGGACTATGTGGGCGTCTGGCTGCCCGCCACCCTGATCACCGGCCTCGGGATCGGCCTCACCTTCCCGGTGCTGAGCGCCGCCGCCGTCTCCAGCCTCCACCCCGATCGGTTCGCCGTGGGCAGCGCCGTCAACCAGACGGCGCGCCAGGTCGGCGGGGCGTTCGGGGTGGCGCTGCTGGTGGTGATCCTGGGCACGCCGACCGGGGCGGAGTCCGCCCTGACCAGCTTCCACCACCTGTGGTGGTACTGCGCGGGCACGGCAGCCCTCGCCGGGCTGCTCTGCACCCTGCTGGCCTCGAGGCGACCGGCAGGGGCCGGCCTGGATGCCAGCCGGTCGGACCCCACCGGGGCGCCCCGGGGAGCGGTGGCGGTGGCGGCCGGCGAGGCGGCCTGAGCCCCTCCGACGACGCCATCCGGGGTCCCGACGGAGGGCCCCCCTTGTTTGTCCACAGCCGACGCCACTAAATTGGCCGTCCATTGTGTTTCGCGCCCGGTTCTCACCGATGGCGGATCTGACCGCCAGGGTGCACCGTCGACGCAGGATCTCGGCTGTGCTCCTCGCCACCCTCGTGGCCTCGACCTCCTTCTCGGTGGTCGCTGCTCGTGGACCCTCAGGGGCCGACCAGGTCTCCTCGCTGCAGGCCAAGGCCACGGCCGTCGCCCAGCAGCTCATCCAGCAGCAGCTCGAGGTGGACACCTACCAGCAGCAGTACTCGGTGGTCTCGGCCCGGGTGGCCGCCGACAACCAGGCCGTCGAGCAGACCGGCCAACAGATCGATCAGGACAACCAGCAGATCGCGGCCAAGGAGGCCCTGGTCCGGACCCAGGCACTGCAGTCGTACATGGACTACGGAACGGGCTCGGGGAGCACCACCGCGGCACTGTTCGGCGGCAACCAAGAGCACGCCCAGGCGGTCAGCGAGTACTCCTCCATCGCCGTGGGCAACATCACCACCGCGGTCGATCAGCTCCACACCGCCCAGGACGAGCTCCAGGCGCACCAGGCGTCCCTCCGCCAGCAGCAGGACCACGACCGGGCCGACCAGGCCAGCCAGGCCGCCGACCTCGGCCACGCCAGTGCCAGTGCCGGCCAACTGGCCGCGCTTCACGACCAGGTCACCGGTCAGCTGGCCACCGCGGTGGCCGCCCAGGCCGCGGCGCAGGACGCCGCCGCGGTGGCTGCGGTGGCCGCCGCTCAGAAGCAGGGGGCCAGGTCCGCCCCGGCCCGATCGGCCACCACGGGCGCCGCCCCGACGGTGCCGACCATCCCCGCCACGCCCACCACCGGATCCACGGCCACCACCGGAACCCCGGGGACCACGGTGACGTCGCCGGTCACACCACCGCCCGGGGCCGGGGCCGACCTGCCCGACCCGGCCCTCAACGCGTTCCTCCAGTGTGTGATCCAGCGGGAATCCGGTGGCGACTACAGCATCGACACCGGCAACGGCTACTACGGGGCGTTCCAGTTCAGCCAGTCCACCTGGAATCTCGCCGCCCAGGACGCCGGGCTCTCCTATCTGGTCGGCGTGCTCCCGAGCTCGGCCACGAAGGCCGAACAGGACACGGTGGCCGTGGCCCTGTACGCCCTCGACGGCGGTCAGCCGTGGACGGGCGACTGCGGGGCCTAGTGGGAGTTGACCGGCTGACCGGCTGACCGGCCGGAGGCCATCAGGCCAGCCGGCAGCGGCCGGTGCCGGCGCAGACATCGCACTCCGGGGCCCGCCCGGCCACGTGGGCCAGGCAGTGGTCGATGCGTTGCTCGACGATGTCGCCGAGCAGGGGGTGCGGACCCAGGGGGGCGGCCACCAGGTAGCGGACACCCGGGTGGCGCCGACAGGCCTCGGCGGCCAGGGCGGGGATGTCCCGGTCCCAGTGGTTGCCGGGCCAGAGGAAGTAGGGGGCGATGACCACCGTCGTGGCCCCGGCCCCCACGCAGGCATCGACCGCCGTCCCGATGGACGGCTCGGACAACTCCAGGTGGGCCGCCTGCACGTTGGTCAGGCGACGAGCCGTCCGCCACTCGGACACGAAGGCAAGGTGGCGCCGGTTGGCCTCATCCCGCCGCGACCCGTGATCGACGATCACGATCCCGAGCGAGGTCCCCTGATCGATCACACCCCGAGCGTAGGCCCGGGGGCCGGGACCCCGGTACCTCCGGAGGGCTACCGGGCGGAGATGTACTCGATCAGCTCGTTGCGGTCCTTCTCGAGCGCCTCCATCCGGCTCTTGACCACGTCACCGATGCTGACGATGCCGACCAGGCGTCCGCCTTCCACCACCGGGACGTGGCGGAACCGGTGCTCGGTCATCAGGTTCATGATCGACTCCACGTCGTCATCCGGAGAGCACACCCGGACGTCGGTGGACATGATGGAGGCCACCGGGTCCTCCAGCAGCTGGGTGTTGAGCACGCTGAGCCGCTTGACGATGTCCCGCTCGGACACGATGCCCTGGATGGTCACCCCGTCCGGGGAGACCACCAGGGCCCCGATGCGGTGGTGGGCCAGGTCGGCGACAACGTCCCCGACCGTGGCGTCCCTGGTGACGGTCACCACCATGGTGCCCTTGCCTTCGAGCAGGTTCGACACACGCATGGACTTCCCCCTTCCGGGGGTATCCCCCGGGGTACTGCTCCGCCACGGGCACGGCGCACCCGACCCCATCATCGCGCTCCACCCCCCGAAAGGGAACAGTGTGCGCCAAGTTGCAACAAACCCGCTCGGGGCCGGTCGAGGGACCTGGTCGGCGCTGTCCCCCGGGCTGCCGGATCGACGGCCGCCGGGGCACGATCTCCTACCATGGACCGGGTGACCGACGACGCCCCGACCCCCGGGCGGGCCGTAGCTCCCTCCCTGGTGACCTGGGCAGGCACCCGGCCGCCGGCCCCCTCGGGGCGTTCACACAGCACTTGCACGCCCGACACGGAACCGAAACATGCGATCGGTACGTTCCCAGTGGGCTCATCGAAGGGCAGCTCTCCAATGGCACACGCATGAACACCGACCACCGATGAGCACCGCGGCCGAGTCCGAGCTCTTCACCACCACCGATCCCGAACTCCCCGATCCCGTACTGGCCGGATCCGACGCCCTCCAGCCCCATGTCATCGTCCTGTTCGGGGCCACCGGGGACCTGGCCCGCCGCAAGTTGCTGCCCGGCCTACTCCGCCTCTCCCAGTCGGGACTCCTGCCCGAGTACCGGATCGTCGGGACCTCACTCGAGGAGATGGGCGAGCCCGACTTCCACGAGTTCGCACTCAAGGCCTGCCGCGAGTTCGCCCGTCAGGACATCGTGGAGGAGCACTGGCCCCATTTCCAAGACCGGCTCCACTACGTCTCCCAGGCCCACGGCCCCGATGCCCTGTCCGAGGCAGTGGCCCGGGCCGAGGCCTCGATGGACGGCGAGACCCGTCGGCTCCACTACCTGAGCATCCCTCCGTCGGCGGCCAATGCCGTGGTGGCCACGTTGGGCGATGCCGACCTGGTCGAGCGGTCCCGGATCATCATGGAGAAGCCGTTCGGGACCGACCTCGAGTCGGCCAAGGTGCTCAACGACGCCGTGCACGGCGTCTTCTACCCCGACCAGGTCTACCGGATCGACCACTTCCTGGGGAAGGAGGCGGCCCAGAACATCCTGGCGTTCCGGTTCGCCAACGGGCTGTTCGAACCGATCTGGAACCGCAACCACATCGACCACGTCCAGATCGACGTGCCCGAAACCCTGTCGGTCGACTCCCGGGCCAGCTTCTACGAGGGCACCGGGGCGTTCCGGGACATGGTGGTGACCCACCTCTTCCAGATCCTGGCGTTCATGGCCATGGAGCCCCCCACCTCGCTGGAGCCCCGGTCGATCAGCGAGGAGAAGAACAAGGTCTTCCGGTCGATGTGCCCGATCGACGTCACCCAGGTGGTCCGGGGGCAGTACGAGGGGTACCGGTCGATCCCCGGCGTGGCCCCGGACTCCCAGACCGAGACGTTCATCGCCCTCAAGTGCGAGATCGACAACTGGCGGTGGGCCGGGGTGCCGTTCTACCTGCGCACCGGCAAGAACATGGCCGAAGGGGCCCGGATCATCTCCATCGCCTTCCGGGAGCCGCCGAAGAGCATGTTCCCGGTCAACTCGGGCATCGGCGCCCACGGGCCCGACCACCTGACCTTCGACCTGGCCGACTCGTCGAAGCTGTCCCTCTCCTTCTACGGCAAGCGACCGGGCCCGGGCATGCAGCTGGACAAGCTCAGCCTGCAGTTCGCCCTGCACGAGACCGAGCACGAGACCGACGTGTTGGAGGCGTACGAACGCCTGATCCACGACGCCATGAGCGGGGACTCCACCCTGTTTACGGCGGCCGAGGACATCGAGCGGCTGTGGGAGCTGTCCACCCCCCTGCTGGAGAACCCACCCGACGTGGAGTTCTACGAACCGGGCTCGTGGGGCCCGCCCGGGATCCGCGACCTGATCCGGCCCAGCGCCTGGCGGCTGCCCTTCGAGCGGGGCTGGCGCAAGGCCGACAAGCCGGACTGAGCCGGGCCGGGCGCTCAAGCCGCCCCGGGACGCTCGTCCACCACCCGCCAGCAGTACCAGGCCACCAGGCTCCGATAGGGCCGGAACGGCACCCCCAGTTCGACCAGCTCCTTGGCGGTCGGCGTCTCCTCGAGGTCCCAGGCCCGGCCGAAGCCGGCCCGGACCCCGTAGTCGCCGGTGGGCCAGACATCGAGGCGGCCCAACGTCCCGAGCAGGAACATCTGGGCCGTCCAGGGACCGATGCCCCGGACCTGGGTGAGGTGGTCGACCACCTCCTCGTCCGAGAGCCGGCCGATCCGCTCGAGGGAGATCCGGCGGCCGGCCACCTGGTCGGCCAGATCGCGGATGGAAGCGGCTTTGGCCCGGCTCAGGCCGCACGAGGCCAGCAGCTGGTCGGAGGAGGACAGCACCGCCTCGGGCGTGACGACCCCGTCCAGTGCCCGGACGAAGCGGCCGTGAATGGTGGCGGCGGCCCGACCGGCAAGCTGCTGGTAGACGATGATCTCGGCCAGCGACTCGAAACGCCGGTCGGCCCGGACCGGCCGCCGGACCGGCGGAGGGCCGTGGCGGTCGACCAGGTCGGCCAGCACGGGATCGAGCGAGGAGAGGTGCGCGATGGCCTGGCGCATGGACGGTCGGGGCACGCCCCGATGATGCCATCGACGCCTACCAGGTGGTCGAGCCGGTTGGTGGGCGGACGCATCTGGCGGCACGAGCTCGAGGCGGGGGAGGGCGGGACGCGGGTCCGCGAGAGCTGGGACTTCAGCCGAGACCACCAGCGCGCCTTGCTCCGCCATGACCGCCTTCCTCCGCCATGACCGCCTTCCTCCGCCATGACAAGGTGGCTGACGCCACGCGGGTCAACCTCGAGAAGTCGCTGGCCCGTCTGGACGAGCTGACCGCCACGTCGAACTGACACACCCGGAAGATCCCGGGCCTGGGCGGTGTTGGACAGGCCATGGTGCCCTTGTCCGTGCTCGATCTGGCCACGGTGGGCACGGGCTCCACGCCGGCCGACGCACTGGCCGACACCACCCGGTTGGCCGGCGTGATCGAGCAGTTGGGCTACCGGAGGATGTGGGTGGCCGAGCACCACGGCATGCCCGCGGTGGCCAGCTCGGCCCCGGCGGTGCTCATCGGCCACCTGGCCGACGCCACCACCACCCTGCGGGTCGGGGCCGGCGGGGTGATGCTGCCCAACCACGCCCCCCTGGTCATCGCCGAGCAGTACGCCACCCTGGAGGCCCTCCACCCCGGTCGCATCGACCTGGGCCTGGGCCGGGCCCCGGGTACCGACCAGGTGACCGCCCGCGCCCTGCGGCGGGTGGCCGACACCGGGCCGGACACCTTCCCCCAGGACGTGGTGGAGCTGATCGAGTACCTGGCCGACAGCGACGGCCCGGTGTCCCATCCGGCCCCCGTTCCCGGGCGCGGCTACCTGCCCGAGGTCTGGCTGCTCGGATCATCGACCTTCAGCGCCCAGCTGGCCGGAATGCTCGGCCTGCCCTTCTCCTTCGCCTACCACTTCGCCCCCGACCTCCTGGACCAGGCGGTGGAGCAGTACCGGAGCAGGTTCCGGCCCTCGTTCCTGCTGGACGAGCCCTACTTCATGCCCGCGGTGTCGGTCCTCTGCGCGCCGACCGACGAGGAGGCGCGCTGGCTGGCCGGCCCGTCGGCCCTCAGCACCGTGCAGCTGCGCACCGGCCGGTTCGGTCCGGTCCCCTCGCCCGAGGAGGCCGCCGCCTACCGCTACACCGACCAGGAGCGGGCGTTGATCGACTCCACCCTGGCCACCCACCTGATCGGGGATCCGGGTTCGGTACGCGCCGGACTGGTCGCCCTGCAGGCCCGCACCGGCGCCGACGAGGTCATGCTCTCCACCCGGGCCCACTCCCTCGAGGCGAGGGTCCAGTCCCTGACCCTGGTGGCCGGCCAGTGGCCCATGGGTGAGGTGGCCGCCGGCGCCTCCGCCTCCTCCGTCTGACCCCACCAGACCGGCCCGGTGGGCCGACGGTCACAGCGAGGCGCAGTGGGGCAGCACCTGTTCGGCGACCAGGGCCAGATGGTCGAGGTCGGCGAGGTCGAGGATCTGCAGGTACATGCGCTCGGCCCCCACCGCGGCGTAGGTGGCCAGCTTGGCCACCACCTCCTCGGGCGAGCCGCACAGGCCGTTGGTGCGGAGGTCGTCGACCTCGCGCCCGATGGCCCGGGCCCGGGCGGCCACCTCGGCCTCGGTCACTCCGCAACAGATGGTTTGGCCCGCCGAGTAGACCATCGTGTCGGGATCTCGCCCCCGGGCCTCGCAGGCGACCCGTACGCGCTCGAACTGGGTACCGGTCTCCTCCAGCGACGAGAAGACCAGGTTGAACTCGGCGGCGTAGGTGGCGGCCAACCGGGGGGTGCGCCTCGCCCCGTGGCCGCCCACGATGATCGGCGGCCCGGGCCGCTGGGTCGGCTTGGGCAGGGCTGGACTGTCCACCATCTGATAGTGGACACCCTCCAGGGTGAAGGTGGCCCCGTCGGGCGTCCCCCACAGGCCGGTGATCAGGGCCAGCTGCTCCTCGAGACGCTCGAAGCGCTCGACCACCGGCGGGAAGGGGATCCCGTAGGCGGTGTGCTCGGCCTCGTACCACCCGGCCCCGAGGCCGAGCTCCACGCGGCCGCCGGACATGGTGTCGACGTTGGCCACGATGATGGCCAACGGGCCGGGGTGGCGGAAGGTGGCCGAGGTGACCAGGGTGCCGAGGCGGATGGTCGAGGTCTCCCGGGCGATGCCGGCCAGCGTGGTCCAGGCGTCACTCGGACCGGGTAGGCCGCTGGCGCTGCCCATCGACAGGTAGTGGTCGCTCCGGAAGAAGGCGTCGAAGCCGAGGGACTCCGAGGCCCGGGCAACGGCCAGCAGGGTGTCGTAGGAGGCCCCCAGTTGGGGCTCGGTGAAGATGCGCAGCAGCATCTGCACGGTCTAGCCGAGTGCGGCTCCCGGCGGAAGCTGATCCGCGCCGTCCCGACCGGCGCCGCTCAACCCACCGCCGCAGGCCCGCCGATCAGTCCCTCGTCCAGCTCGGCGTCGCCCGACCCGGTCATCCCGCCCCCCATGGCCACGTCCTCGCTGGGCCGCTCCAGTCCCGAGGTCGACCGCAGGCGGACCTCCTTCAGGAACAGGGCCAGGGCGAACATGACCGTGGCCAGGGGCACCCCGAGCAGGAAGACCGAGTGCAGGGAGCGGACGAACGACTCGAGGATCCCGTGCTGTACGGCAGAGGGGTAGGCGTGGAGCTGGGTCGGGCTCATGGAGAAGCTGCCACCGACATGGATGGACGAGCCGCCCGCCCCGGGGACCAGGTCGGCGATCCAGTGGCTCAGGCGGGCGATGAACACCGCTCCGAACAGCGCCGTGCCGAAGGCGCCGCCCAGGGAGCGGAAGAAGGTCACCGCGGCGGTGGCCGCCCCCATCTGGGCCGCGGGCACCGCGTTCTGCACGGCCAGCACCATCACCTGCATGGTCATACCCATGCCGGCACCGAGGACGACCACGTAGAGGCTCATGGTCAGGTGGGGGGTGTGGAGGTCGAGCTGGGACAGGAGCCACATGCCCAGGACGACCAGGGCCGAGCCGACCACCGGAAACACCTTGTAGCGCCCGGTGCGGGACACCACCTGTCCGGAGAGGATCGAGGCACCCAGCACGCCCACCATCATGGGGATCATGAGGAGTCCCGACACCATGGCCGACACCCCGTCCACCAGCTGCAGGTAGAGGGGCAGGTAGATGATGGCCCCGTACAGGATCATGGACAGCAGGAACGACACCGAGGTGGAGACCCGGAAGATCCCGATCCGGTACAGGTTGGGGGGCAGGATGGGCTCGGCCGCCTTCCGCTCCCACAGCACGAAGGCGGTGATGAGCACCAGGGCGGTGACGGCCAGACCGATGATCACCGACGAGCCCCAGGCGTACTGGGTGCCGCCCCACACCGTCACCAGCAGCGCGGCGGTCACGCCCACCAGCATGAGGCCGGCGCCCACGAAGTCGATCCTGTGGGCCTGGCGGCGGAACGGCAGCTTGAGCACGGCCGAGGTCACCACCAGGGCCACGATGCCGATGGGGATGTTGATGTAGAAGATCCACCGCCAGCTCAGGTTGTCGGTGAACACCCCGCCGAGCAGGGGACCGGCGATGGAGGACAGGGCGAAGGTGGCGCCGAAGTACCCCTGGTAGCGGCCCCGTTCCCGGGGCGAGACCACGTCGGCGATGATGGTGAAGGCCAGGGCCATGAGTCCGCCGGCGCCCAGGCCCTGGATGCCCCGGAAGGCGATGAGCTGGGACATGTTCTGGCTGAGTCCGGACAGGGCCGAGCCGACCAGGAAGATCACGATGGCGATCTGGAACAGCCCCTTGCGGCCGAACTGGTCCGACAGCTTGCCGTAGAGGGGGGTGGAGATGGTCGAGGTCAGGAGATAGGCGGTGACCACCCAGCTGATGTGGTTGAGCCCGTGGAGGCTGTTGACGATGGTGGGGAGGGCGGTCCCCACGATGGTCTGGTCCAGGGCGGCCAGGAACATGCCGATCATCAGGCCGCTGAACACGATGAGGATCTGTCGGTGGGTCAGGGCTGGTACCGGGGCGGTGGTCCCCGCGGCCGGCGGGGGCCCGTCGCCGGGTGGCGGGGTCAGCTGGTCGTCGGCGCGGAAGGAACTGTCGACGCTCACCGGTCCGCTCCCCGGGCATGCTGCTCGCGGGCACGGTGGAGCCCCGCCTCCAGCCGGGCCAGGCCTCGGGTGAGGGCGGCGCGCTCCTCCTCCGTCCAGTCGTCGACGGCCTCGGCCAGGGCCTGGCGCCGTGCCTCCGACGCCGTCGCCAGGACGGCCCAACCCCGGTCGGACAGGCTGAGCAACGAGGCTCGGCCGTCGGCGGGGTCGGGGACCTTGACCACCAGACCGATGCTCACCAGATCACGCATCTGGCGGCTCACCGTGGACAGGTCGAGCTCGACGCTGTCGGCCAGCTCGGAGAGCCGGACCGGGGCCTGGGTGGACAGCCGCACCAGCAGCCAGTAGCCGGCTCGGTCCAGCGATCTGCCCTGGGTGAGCTCACTGGGCGGTACCTCCAACCGGAGGATGGCCCGGGCCACCTGGGTCAGCGATCGCTCGAGCTCGGCCGAGACCCGGCAGCCGGGCCGCCCGGAGCGCTCGGTCACATCCTCGGTGGGGGTAGCCGTCGGTGCCACGGGAGGTCCTCTCGTCTCGGGCCGAAATCCCCCCGGTCGGCCCAATCATATGCTTGTAACAAGCAAGTATATCGCAACCGGGGCTCAGCCGTCACACGCGCCGGTCGGCCCCTCCGACCACCCGACCGAGGACCACGATCCCGACCACCTCGGCCCCGCCTGCCCGGAGGGCGGCCACCGCGCTCTGGGCCCGGGCCCCGGTGACGTGGCTGTCGTCGACCACCAGCACCGAGCGGCCCCGGAGCCAGGACGGGTCTACCGACGGGGACCGGTCGAACCCGTGCCGCGAGGCGACCAGATGGTCGACACGGTCGTCCCCGCGGACCAGCAGGCTCCGGTGGAGCTGCCGGAGCTCGTCGACCCGTCCCACCACCGCGTCCACCGGCGCACCGCGTCGACGGGAGGTGGAGGGGACCGTGGCCACCGCGTCCCATGGGGCCCCGAACCGGCGGACCAGCTCGCCGCGGTGGGCGTCCAGCCACCGCGAAGCCATGGACCCCAGCGCCTCGACGTGCGCCCGGCGGACCTCGGCCAGCGGCGCGTCCTTGTAGCCGCGCAGGTGGCGGTGCATCCCGTCGCCGACGCGGTAGTCGGCCATGGCCGACACCCGGACCAGCGGCTGCCCGAGCTGGCGGACGAGGGTCCTGCAGCAGTAGCAGCAGGCGAAGCCGGTCCGGCATGGCCCTCCGCAGACCCCACATCGGTCGAGTGCGGATGCAGTGGTCACCATGGCGGTACTCCCCAGACGGCGGTGCCGACGGGCGCCGGCGGCGAACGGTGGCAACCGCCGTCCACGGGACGGGCTGCGAGAGGCTGGACGGCGGGCTCAGCCCGCCCGGTGGAGCAGGAACGTCCCGGTGGACCGGCTGACCATCCGGTCGCGGTCGTCGGTGACCGTGGCCTCGCCGTAGGCCACCTGGCGGGCCATGCGGACGACGTCGCCCCGGAGGCGGTAGGTCTCCCCCAGCTGGGCCGGGCGCATGGTCTCGACCTTCATCTCGAGGGTGGCCCGGGTCCGGTCACGGCCGGCCAGGGCCGAGTTGATGGCGAAGTTCATGGCGGCGTCGAGGAGCAGGCCGTGTATTCCGGCTTGGACGATGCCGTGGGGGTTGCAGGCCGCCGCCGTGGGGACGAGGGAGCCGGTCACCCAACCGAGGTCCTCGCCGTCCACCCCGTAGTCGTCGAATGAGCCGCCCACCGTGCCGATGAGCTCCATACCGCCGTCGCCCAGCCAGCGATCCATGTCCTTGATCCGACCCGTCACGCCCCCGACCGTAGTGCCGGGCTGCATCACCCCGGTCCGCTCGCCCGGGTCGGAGCAGGCGCCCGGCCACCGATTGGACACGGCCGTCCCGACGGGTACGCTCGGGGGGTGACATTTTCTTGACCGGACGGTCAAGTTTCTGCCGCGGCCGGGGCACACCCGTTCCGACCTCCCACCACGAGCCGAGCACGGCCGGTAGGCAGAGGCACCGCCGGACCGGAAGAGGAGAGCCGTCATGAGTGACGCCGTCATCATCGATGCAGTCCGCACCCCCGGGGGCAGGCGGAACGGGAAGTTGCGCAACTGGCACGCCGCCGACCTGGGCTCGGAACCGCTGAAGGCCCTGGTGGAGCGTAACGATCTGGACCCGGCCCTGGTCGACGATGTGATCATGGGGTGCGTCATGCAGGTCGGCGAGCAGTCCCTCAACGTCGGGCGAAACGCCGTGCTGGCCGCCGGCTATCCCGAGTCGGTGCCGGCCACCACCATCGACCGGCAGTGCGGATCCTCCCAGCAGGCCCTCCACTTCGGGGCCCAGGGCGTCATCGCCGGTGCGTACGACATCGTCATCGGAGGTGGGGTCGAGGTCATGACCCGCACCCCCATGGGCTCGTCGGTCGTCCGCGATCTGGGCTACCCGTTCGGTCCCCGGATGATGAACCGGTACGCCGAGCGCGGCGGGCTGGTCGGCCAGGGCGAGGGTGCGGAGCTGATCGCCGAGCAGTGGGAGATCAGCCGCGAGGCGCTCGATGAGTACTCGGTCCGCTCGCACCAGCGGGCCGCCCAGGCCACCGCCGAGGGCCGGTTCGAGCGTGAGCTGATCCCGGTGGTCGTGAAGGACGACGAGCGGGCCGACACCGACGAGCTGATCACCTCCGACGAAGGCATCCGTCCCGACTCCTCGGTCGAGTCCCTGGCCAATTTGAAGCCGGCCTTCCGATCCGAGAGCGGGCGGGTCACCGCCGGAAACTCGTCCCAGATCACCGACGGGGCCTCCGGTGTGCTGATCATGAGCGAGGAGAAGGCCGGCGCTCTGGGGCTCACCCCACGGGCCCGCTTTCACGCCTTCGCCGTGGCCGGCAGTGATCCCATCACCATGCTCACCGGGCCCATCCCGGCCACCAAGTCGGTGC
>Ga0302325_10011403_pt1 | contig 19146 bp, 16 predicted proteins | sample Palsa_T0_2_FD_201948 | JGI IMG/M metagenome (GOLD analysis project Ga0302325, IMG submission 201948) | Peat permafrost microbial communities from Stordalen Mire near Abisko, Sweden - Palsa_T0_2 | ecosystem: Environmental > Terrestrial > Soil > Palsa > Peat permafrost | place: Sweden: Abisko...
GATGCCGACTTCGAAAATCGACATCTTATTCCTCAGTCCGTTCAACGTATCGGCGCTGACATCGGAGATGCGATCCGTAAGATACTTGTCGCGCTTGGCGCGCAGTTCGGTGGCGGGCTTCAACAGATCGACGCGCTTCTGCAGCAGCGTGGCTTTTTCCGTCTTCCAATTCTGCAGAGTCTGGTCCATGGTGGCAAAGTCCATGGGCAGCTTCTCGGTGGACCCATCGGCTTTCGGAAGCTTTACCGAATGGACCTCCTTCTTCAGCTCTCCGATCTCCTTGCGCATCGACGCCCTGCTGCTTTCGCTCTTGGAGATCTCGATCTGGTAGGTGAGGGCGCCCACATGGCCGCGGACTTCCTGGAATGGCTCGTTCAAAGCGAGCGAGCGCGGCACTAACTCCGTGTTTACTCTGCGATCGATTTCGGTGACCTGGGGCATGACCGCCCTTTCGGCGGCCTGCATCTGCCGGTCCAGATCCTTGTACTCCGGGGACGACTTGATCTTCAGCTCGGAGCCGGCTTCCTGCGGCAGCGTGTCCCTCAAAAACCGGGAGTAAACCTTCGCGAAGCGGGCTTCATAACCCTTCCAGGGCCGGGTGCCATACACTTCGTCATACAGCGCCCAGCCGAACGAAAGCAACAGCAACGCCGAGGAAATGAACAGCGGCTTGCTGAGGGACGAATGAACGACTGGGTCCTTTTCTTGATCGGTCATATGTTGAACCAGGGAGTAATCCAGACGTATTTGATGCGGAACACCAGACGCAACAGCATCTTCACCGGCAGCAACAGCATCAGGATCAGGAACACCTGCATGATGGAGTATTGCAGCAGGCTCATGCGCGAGTAGATCTTCCGGTTGAAGGGCGTCCGCGTAATCAGCTTGTGCATGCCGATCCACGCGCCCACGAAGTAGATACCCATCACGATGGCGCCGAAGATCAGCTTGCCGATGCGGCCCTTGATGCCGAAGAGATCGGGTAAGTCGCGGTTCACCTCGAAGATCAGGCGGTTGTGGTCCCACGTGACACCGGGCCAGAACCACATCCAGCCGGGACCGCGAATGATGGTGCCGATCACGATCATGCTGACCCACAGCGCGATAAAACCGAAGAGGAAGGTGAGAATCGAGAATTTGCGCTGCTTGTACGTGTAATAGCCGTTGCCCAACGGATTGGCGTCAATATAGGGAATCACCATCAGCCCTATAATGATGAGGCTGGGAAAGACCACGCCCGCCATCCAGGGATCGAAGTAGACCAGCATTTCCTGCAAGCCCAGGAAGTACCAGGGCGCCTTAGCCGGATTCATGGTCAGCGTGGGATTGGCCGGCTCTTCGAGCGGGGCGTTCAGCGTAATCGACCACACCATCAGAATAATGGTGACAATGATGGCGGCCAGGAACTCAATGCGCAGCAGGTAGGGCCAGACGTGTATTTCCTTGGCCCAACCGGGCTTCCACGGCGTAGTTTTGCGGTGACTGGTTTTGGCCAGCGCCGGGTCGGCCTCAAGCTGGCCGATCAGCCTGTCGTTGGCGAATGCCTGCCGCATCCCGTACCAGGTGTAGAACGGCACCACGAAAAGCAGCAGCACGATGGGAACGTTGTCCGGCGTGCTGAATATGGTCCAAAGCTGATGAAAATCCATGTGAGCCTCGGTGTCGGGTCACCCCGTCAGATTTTTCTAGGTTCCTTGATTTCCGACTCCAGCATCACCGGCGCAGGGCCCGAGATGCCGCCGTCTTTACGCACGCGCCAGAAATGCACCACCATGAACGTGGAGGCGATGATGGGGATCGCCACGCAATGCCAGATGTAGGCGCGCAACAGGGCATTCGCATCCACGATCGAGCCGCCCAGTAGCCCGAAGCGCACATCGTTAAACGGAGTCATCCCCAGCATGTGACCGAACGGGCCGTCGTGCCCCAGCAGCGGTGTGGCGCGCGCCATGTTGGTGCCCACCGTGACCGCCCAGAAGCCGAGTTGATCGTCGGGCAAGAGGTACCCCGTAAAGCTGAGCAGCAACGTGAGGACCAGCAGCAGCACGCCAACCACCCAGTTGAACTGGCGCGGGGGTTTGTACGATCCCGTGAGAAAGACGCGGAACATGTGCAGCTCGACCATGATCACCATCAGGTGCGCACCCCAGCGGTGCATGTTCCGCAGCAGTTTGCCGAAGGGCACGTCGTGCTCGAGATACAGGATGTCGCGAAAGGCCACCACCTTCGACGGGTGATAGTAGAACATGAGCAGCGTGCCGGTGAAGACCAGCGTGATATAGACGTAGAACGTCATGCCGCCCATGCCCCAGGTGTATTTGTAAGCCACCGCGTCGCGATTGATTTTGGCCGGATGCAGGTGCAGGAAGACATTCGAAAGCACGCCCAGCGCGCGGCTGCGCGGGGTTTCGTCATGCTTGACGCGCAGCACCGATTTCCAGAGGTCGGTCTTTTCGGGCTGCTTGAGCGCTTTCATCTCTTCGGCCGCGCGCTCGCGCACCACCTTGCCGCCTTCCAGCAGCGCGGTCATTTTGCCTTTGCCGTTTTTGCCATTGCCATTGGCGCCGGCGGGCGTACCAGTGGATGGAGGCGCGCCGTTCTTGCCGTCCGTTTCAGCCATGATTCACCTCACACATTGCGGAGAATGGCTCCTTCGTTGCCGAACTCCGACGGTTCGCCCTTGGGCCACCGGTAGACGTGGCTCAAATCCACGACGATCTGGCCTTCGGGATCGAGTTCCACGTGCGCGCGATCCATAGGCCGCGGCGCGGGGCCCTCGAAATTGATGCCCTCGGGATCGTACCCGCTGCCATGACACGGGCACTTGAATTTGTTTTCGCTGGGCTTCCAGTCCGGCGTGCAGCCCAGGTGCGTGCAGATGGCGGAGATCACGAAGATGCCCTCCGTGTTGCGCACTACCCAGATGCGGTATTGGTTTTGGAACTTGGTGTCCACGCCGAAGCCGAAGTCCGACGGATAGCCGATGCGGAACCGGGTCTTAGGCTCATAGAGCGCGCGCGGGAAGAAGAAGCGCAGGAACATCAGGAAATTCACGCCCAAAACACCCAGCACCGAGGCGATCACGAAACGGCGCCGGCGGAGGACCACCTTTTGCGGATCGGAATCCGCGGGATCGGGATCTTTGAGAATCTTGAAAAGCGCTTGAGAAAGCGAGGGTTTCGATTGTGGCGGCGGGGGCGTTTTCCCCGCGGGAGGTTCGGGGGTCGGATTTGCCATTACTTTCCTCTGGACCGGCGTCGGCCGGCCGTCCTTGTGATTCGTATCGAATTGTAGGGACCCGGTGCGCCGCTGGTTCCGCCAGCCGCGGGAATGGCGACTCCCTTATGGAGAGTATGGAAAGCCTGGTTGCTTAATAATTGGGGGCCCTATGAAATCGCTAACGAGAGCCGCCCTTTTCCCACTCCGCTGATATCCCTCAGCGCCGCATCCCGAGTGCTCCTCAAATATTACCCAGTGAACATCTTACACCCGTTACGCTATTTTGCAAGTGGCCCACGGGGAAAAAGGAAGAAAAAGCGGCCGCGAGGCCGGGAGGTCGCGGAGAAGCGGCGAACGGTGAGCGGGCGAGGGCGGCGAAAGGGCCGCGGACAGGCGCGGGAAGCTGTATGATGGTCCATGATTCGCGGCACACAAGGGCAACGCGCGCTGCCGTTGATCGGCTTGGCGCTGCTTCTTTCCGGCTGCAAGCCGCCGGAACAGCCGGCGGTCATATCGATTGTGGGCGCAGTGCTGCTCGACGGCACGGGCGGGCCTCCGATTTCCGATTCCGTGGTGACGATCGAGAACGGGCGGATTCGCGCGGTGGGTTCGCGCGCAAGTTTGCTGGTCCCGCCGGAAGCGGAAAAAATCGATGGCGCGGGGAAGTTCGTGGCGCCGGCGCCCATTAATGTGCTGAACCGCGGGGCCGGCACCGCGGGTGCGGGGTACACGGACGTCCGGCCGGGCGACGCCGACTCCGTACTGGAACCGGCGCGGCGGGACCGGACGCCGTTGTTTGGCGACATCTTCTCCCTACGCGACGCGCGCACCATGGTTGACCGCGGCGTCACGGGTTTTCTGCACATGATCCGGGACACCGAAGCGATCGATCCCGCCTTCATTGCGCGCCTGCGGGATCTGCAGATCGTATTCGTTCCCATGCTGGCCGAAGAGCGCAACCCGGCGCAGTTCGCAATTGCAAAACGCAATACGAAACGGCTGGCAGATGGCGGCGTGCCTATCGCCGCCGGCTCCGCGGGCGACCTGCAGCGCGAGATGGATTTACTGGTGGAAGCCGGGCTGTCGCCGGCGGACGTTCTGGTGGCGGCGACCCGCAACAGCGCGGCGGCGCTGCACGAGCTCGATCAAACCGGCACCATCGAGCCCGGCAAACGCGCCGATTTGTTGTTGCTGTCGGCCAACCCAGCCGACGACATTCGCAATCTGCGGAAGGTTGACCGGGTCATCGGGCGGTAGCCGTCAGATCCCGCAGCTGGCGCCGGGCCGGCCAGTCGAACGAATCTAATAAATCGCAATCGGGCCGCTGGATTGGAATTGGCCGACGACCTGCAACGTCTGCGTGCTAATCACTCTTCCTGGGCTTCCGCCCACGTAGACGTACGTGCCGTCCGGAGTGACAGCGATCGACTCAGCCCCACTCCCGTTGGCCCCGGCGATGAAGTCCGTAACGGCCAGCGTGGAGGCGTCCACCACCGCAACACCGCCTACGCCGGCCTGTGAGCCCGCTATGTACGCCGTCGTGCCATCCGGAGAAAAGGCGATGGAATTGGCGCTGATTGGGATCGTGCCGATGGTCTGGTTGGTGCTGACATTGATCACCTCGACGGAACCCGAACTCGAACTTACATATAGGTAGCCGCTCGTTGGGTTGACTGCCAGCGCCGGTCCTTCGGTACTAGCGATTCGGCCGGTCACGGCCCGGGTCTGCAGATCGATAGCCACCGCGGGCGTTCCCGGCGTGATTGTGTTCACGTTGCAGTCCACAACCACGTATGCTTCCTTGCCGGCCGGACTCAGGGCAATAGCAGCAGAGGTAAGGTTGGCTGCGGGGTTCGTACTACATTCGGTTGGAAGTGGTATCGTGGCTTCGATCACTCCGGTGGAAACGTTGAAAATAAGGAGGTCCAATGACTCGCCCAAAACAGCGTATAGGGTACCACCTCCAGGGCTGACGGCGAATGCGGCAACGTTGCTGCTCGTGACCAGTTGCCGTACCGGTAGGCCCGTTGTGGTGGAAAAGGCCCATATCCCCCCCTTTCCTGCGGAATACAACGTGCCGCCGTTAGACGTTACCGCGAGCCAGTTAGACGGCTCGCCGGCATCAATCAATTGATTTGGCGCCGATCCCTCTGGCGATGCCGAGACGACCGATCCCGGGCTAAGGAGCAGAAAAATATCCTTTCCGCCTGGTGGATAAAGTACTTGTGAGATTGCCTCGTTGGCGACTACGGTGGTTATGGCGTCCGTCTGGAGATTGACGGTTTCCAGGTTGCTTGCGGCTCCCCCAGCGGAAGCGACGACGTACGCCGCGTCGCCGTTAGGGCTTACAGATGATAGGTTTCCTGGCACATTCGAAATGGTCTGTGTCACAGCGTTGGTCGCGGTGTCGATGACCGCGAGGGTGGCGCCGCATGGTTCGTTGAGAACGTCGCCGTCGCACTGATCTACTAAGGTGTCACCGTTAGCGGAAATCGCCATATTGGACCCGAAGTTAAAGTTTGGCGGCGGGTTGAGCGTTGTGTTCAAGGTCATTTGCGGGAGGTTGACCGCGTAGAGGTAGCCTCCTCCAGGCGGCCAATATAATCCGAGGTACACATAGCCAACCTTGCCATTCCCACCGATCACCATCGGTCCTGCAAAGTTAAGGCCGATAGCTACGGGCTGAGGGGTAAAACTCGCCCCGACCTGGAGAGTGGCAACATTGATGGCCGTAACGGAGTTCGACGGGACGGAACTTGTCTGAGGGCTGCTCTCACTGGGCGGCCGATTCGGACCGCCGCAGCAGTTGGGTTCGTTGTAGTTGTGAACCGCGTAAACATATGCTCCGCTAGGTGCCGCATACACGGCCACCTGATCGTCATTTATGGAAACGGTTAGCCACCTCTTGACCCGATGTGGTGTCGAACACCTCAAGCAAGCCGTCGTAGCACATGAACGTCTGGAAGAAACTCCCGCACGTCGCCACCCAGAGCGATCCGTTGGGAAGGACGGCGAAAATATTAGAGCCGCCTAGGATTATGCCCTGCGTATAGTATGTCTGAACCGTGGCGCCGGTTGCCACGTCCGTCGCGACTATTGGACCGGTCGCGATGTAGGAGTTCAGGCAGTAGAGGGTCTCTCCATCCGGAGAAAGCACGCAGTCGTTGCCCGGGGATGACGTTGAAAGAAGGGCCGACTTAAAGGTCGACGTGCTTGTAGGCGCCACAACATTGTAGGGGTCCGCGGCGTAGATCGTGGTCGTCGCGGCATGTGCGGCGTGCAGCAGGGCGAGTCCGAGGCACAGCGCTGCCATTGCACGTAGCATATTAACCTCCAGATTTCTCGTTATATCCTATTCCAGGATTTCCATTATGGACCCTAGTTGCCTCTCCCTCCAAGCGTTTGGGGCAATTTCGTGAGTCCTGGTACTTTGTTCCAATCGCAAGAAGCACCTACCCGGTCCTTCACTTCTCTCCCTGCATGTGGCCTTCCGGGTGCGCCCATGGGGGTTGGCCTCCTGGCTAGCCCCCAACGTTCTCCGTTGGTCCGTTTTTTCGCCCTCAGAATAACAAACACGGATCAGCCGAAAAAGTTTTGTGAAAATTCAGGATCTTCCGGCTTGTTGGTTCTGTTCCGCATCGTCTCGTGCAACGAGCCGAACCAGAACGTCCGTGTCAACGGCGCGCGTAGCGCTCGCGGACGTACCGCTCGATGCCCTCTTTCATCTCATCGGCGGTACGGCGTTTCGGTGGCCCATTAGGGAACAACGCCCGATGGATATCCTCCGACGAGAAACTGCCCGCGCGCCGCGCGACGATGTTTTCACCGTCTGCCGTGACCTTCGAACGCTTGAGCGCCATGGCCTTAAATTTACCACGGTAATCCAACCAGCCGACGACCCCTGCAAGTTTTGGAACAAACTGCCGTACACTATCGTAATTAGCCTATGAGGTGCTGCATGCGAACGCATATACTCGCTTTGTCCCTGGCCATCGGCCTGCTCGGATCGGCAGGCTGCGACATTGACGATCTGGATATCGGCGGCTCGGAACGCTTTACCCAGGATTTCCACTACAGCTACGCGCTCCAGCCGGGCGGACGGCTTTCGGTGGACAATTCCAACGGCTCGATCGAGATTTCGGGTTGGGACCAGGACACCATCGATATCAGCGGAACCAAGTACGCCCGCACGCCGGAATTGCGCGACGAACTGAAGATTGAAATCGAGCACACCGCGGACACGGTGCATATCCGCACAGTAAGGCCTTCCGACCGGCGCGGCAACATGGGCGCCAAGTACATCATCAAGGTTCCCCGGCGCACCGAACTGGAGCGCATCGCGAGTTCGAACGGCTCGATTCACACCCTGGATGTGGAAGGGCCGGCGCGGCTGAAAACCTCCAACGGCGCAGTGCACGCGGAAAATCTGCGCGGCAGTTTGGATGTCCAGACATCCAACGGCAGCATTGAGGTGCAGAACCTGGAAGGCAGCGCGTCGCTGCACACCTCCAACGGACGCGTGCATGCCGAGGATGTGCACGGCTCGCTCGAAGCCGACACCTCCAACGGCGGCATAAACGTGCGGCTGGTGAAGCCCGAAGCGGGACGCCCCGTGAAGCTGGAGACGTCCAACGGCCCCATCGACCTGACCATGGATGCGATGAACCAGAACGAGATCCACGCATCCACTTCCAATGGCGGGATCACCGTCCACCTGCCCGCCGATATTGGGGCGAATCTGACCGCGCATGCCAGCAACTCTTCGATCTCCACCGATTTCGAGGTCGCCACACAGGGCACCATCGAAAAGCACCACTTGGACGGCAAGATCGGCGCGGGCGGTCCGGCCATCGAGCTGAACACGTCGAACGGCAGTATTCGGCTGATGAAGATGTAATGGCAGGCCTCCGGAGTGTCCTAGAGAGCCGCCTAAAAAGGCGGCTGCGGGCAGAATTGCCCGCCCTCCACTCAGTCCGTGATGCGGCGCGCAGCCTCATCCCAAAAGACGGGCTTTTTCCGGAAGTACGACTCGTTCGCCATGTGGCAGGCAATCGCAGCGTGGTTGCCGAAGACCGCATCCTCCGCCACCGGTTTGCGGCTCTTGACCGCCTGGAAAAAGTTCCACAGATGCGGCCGCACGTCGTCCCAATCGTTACCCTTATAGACGATGTCGTCCGACATCGGCTCGCGGCCGGGCGTGATTTCATGCTCAGCCTGCCACTGTTTGACGTACTCCTCCCGCATCTTCGAGGGAAAACCGCTGGAGTAGTAGCTGGGCGAGGTATCCACTCCGAGTTGCGGCGAGTGCCGCAGTTCGCCGCCATTGGCGTCCAGGATGCCTTTCGGCCCCATGAAGCGCGCCAGTTCGGGCGTCTCGGTGCCCAAGCCCAGCCGGACATAAACGGGGGTGCCGTGGTAGTCGAACAGCACCGTGTGCAGGTCCGGCATGTTGCGGCCGTCTTTCCAGCGGAAGATGCCGCCCAACGCCGAAGCCGAGCGGGGCGCCTCGTTCCAGCCCAGCGTGAACAGCATGCCGCTGATCAGGTGGACCATCAGGTCGCCACCCACGCCCGTGCCATACTCCTTCCAGCAACGCCAGCGCGCGAAGCGGTATTTGTCGAAGGGGATCTTCGGCGCATCGTTCAGCCAGGTGTCCCAATCGAGGTTGGCGGTTGAGAGGTCCAGCGGCGGCGGATATTCCCAGGCGCCCGTGGGACTGTTGCGCCCCAAAGTCAGCTCGACCATTTCGACGACGCCGATGGCGCCGGCTTTATACAGTTCCCTGGCCTTGGCGCACAGCACGGAGCTGACGCGCTGGGAGCCGATCTGCACGATGCGGCTGTTCTTTTGGGCGGCCTCGACCATCTCGAAGCCCTGCTCGGCGGCGTGCGACATCGGCTTTTCGCAGTAGATGTCCTTGCCGGCGTTGCAGGCATCTACTACGACGCGCTTGTGCCAATGGTCGGGAACCGCCGCCACGATGCAGTCGATGTCCTTGCGGTCGAGCAATTCCTGGTAGCGGCGCGTCGTCGGGAGGCTGGGATTCCCGGTGATCTCCTTGGCCAGCGTATGGCGCCCATCGTAGAGGTCGGCGGCGGCCACACACTCCACACCGGGTAGTGTAATGGCGGTGCCCAGCAGGCCGGAGCCCTGCATGCCGATGCCGATCATGCCGAATCGGATACGATCGCCGGCGGCCATGGCCTGTGGGGCCAGCAGGACTGTGCGGGCGGCGAGGAGGCTCCCGCTGCCGCGCAGGAACGTACGGCGAGAAAAAGGTATAGTCATAGCTATGCTTACAGAATATCGCGCTTGCGCGCTGGCTGCTATCCTGATTGTCGGTCTTATGCCTACAATCTCAGCCGCGGATCTTCCGTCGAAGAAAACCTTAAATTTAGCGGCGATCAAAACCATGGTGGCCGCCGCCGAGATGGAAGCCCAGAAGCGCAACGTGCAGGTGACGATCTGCGTCGTGGATGAAAGCGGCAACCTGCTTTTCCTGCAGAAGGGCGACGGCGCGGGATTGAACACCATCCAATTCGCGCAGAAGAAGGCGCGCCACTCCGCCTTCTACAAACAACCGTCCAAAGCCGCGGCCGACCAACTGAAGAACGGCGATCTGCAGGTGCTGGCGTTTCCGGACGCTTTTCCAAATCAGGGCGGACTGCCCATTCAGGTCGACGGTCAGACCATCGGCGGCATCGGTGTGAGCGGTGCGCCATCGGAAGTGGACGAAGCCATCGGACATGTGGCGCTGGAGGCTTTGCTGAAGCCATAGGATAGCTTCGGCCGCGTCGTTGGACAGGCCCTGAGGCGGTCCAACCTACGTCGTGAAATCGAACATCCGGTCCCAAAATCGGACACCCACGCATGGCGCAAACCGTGCTGTCTCTCCAAAAAGCAGTGGAAGGGGAATTGCCAATGACACGCCTACACAATGAACTCATTTCGCCATGTATTAGCCAATCTATTAGGCTTGGTGTGGATTGCTTCGAGTGCGATCGCCTTCGCGCAATCCTCCGAAGTTTCCATTGAGACGCCCAAGCCGCCGCCCGTAATCGGCCACGTGTTGGCGCCATTCCACCTGGAGAAACGCCAGGTGCCGCAGGCGAGATTAACCAATTCGCCGCGTCTCGAATCGTTAGTACGGGCGGGCAATCTTTACTTGTCCGTGCGGGACGTGATCGCGCTAGTGTTAGAGAACAACCTGGATATCGCCGTGCAACGGTACAGCCCTTTTTTGGCGCGCGAGATGTTGCGCCGGACCGAGGGCGGCGGCCTCCTCCGGTCGGTAGATACGCCCATAGCCGCCGGGCCCACCAGCGTCAGCACGGCCGGAATCAGCGTCAATGCCAACGGGCTGGCTGGCGGCGCCGGCTTGAGCTCGGGCGGCGGCATTGTGACTCAGATCGGTCCGGTGCCTCCTAACCTCGATCCGCAACTCTATATCGGAGAGTTTATAGGGCATAACACCGTGCCCGAAACGAACTTGGTGCTGGACCAGACTACCGCCCTTACCACCGACTATCACCAGATCGTCTTTCAATATTACCAGCAGTTCATTACCGGCACTTCCGCGCAACTTACTTTTTTGGACAACCACAGTTTGCAGAACACTCCGGTAAACCTCTTCAACCCATACATCACCGGCTACCTCGACCTGCAGATCAATCAGCCGCTGCTGCAGGGATTCCAGATCGGAGTCAACAACCGGGACATCCGCATCGCCAAGAACAACATGAAAATAAGCGACCTGCAACTGAAGCTGCAGGTAGCCACCACCATCTCCGCGGCATTGAATCTGTATTGGGACCTGGTTAGTTTTGTGGACTCGGTGCGCATCAAGGAAGAAGCCCTGGCTACATCACAAAAGCTATATGACGACGATCAGAAGATGGTCAAGATCGGATCGCTCCCCGCGGTGGAAGTGACCCGCGCCGCCGCCCAGGTTTCCATCAGCAAAGAGGATCTGCTGTTCGCGCAGACCAACGTGCAGCAGCAGGAGATTGTCCTGAAAAATGCGTTGAGCCGCAATGCCATGGCCAACGCCTGGCTGGACGACGTGCACATAGTGCCGCTCGATCCGATTGAAGTTCCCAAGACGGACGAGCTAAAGCCCTTGCCGGAACTGCTCCCGGAAGCCCTGACCAACCGCATCGAAGTAGAGCAGAGCAAGGTGAACATCGACAGCCAGAAAATAGCGATCAGGGGCTCCCGGAATGCACTGCTGCCGACCTTGCAGGCGTTTGCGGAGCTCACCAACAATGGCTTGAGCGGCCCGGTCAATTCCATTTATAACAGTTGTTGCGGAACTCCCGACCCATACTTTATCGGCGGAACGGGCAATGCTCTGGCGCAGGTTTTCCGCCGCGATTTTCCGAACTATTCCGCCGGACTCACATTGAACATTCCATTCCGGAACCGTGCGGCTCAGGCCGACTATGTGACCGATCAACTGCAACTCCGGCAAGCCGAACTGAGGCTGCAGCGCGCCGCCAACCAGGTTACGGTGGACGTGAAGACGGCGACGATCGGGGTGCAGCAGGCTCGCGCACGCTATGAAACGGCCGTGGACACCCGCAAGCTGGCGGAGCAAAGCCTCAAAGACGAGCAGAACCGTTTTCAGCACGGCGTATCCAGCGTCACCCTGGTGATTCAGGCACAGAGGGACCTGGCTAACGATGAAGATGCGGAAGTCCAGTCCATGGCCAACTATACGCACGCCAGGATTGCGTTCGATATGGCCATGGGACGGACCCTCGACGTAAACCGCATTTCCATGCAGGAGGCCGCTAACGGGCACGTTGCCAGGGAGTCGCTCTTGCCTGCGTCACTACCGGACGAGAAGAAGCAGGAGGTTCCCAAATGAATACCGGAAACCGGCGCATGCTGCGCGCATCGGGCAGACGGGGCCTACTCTCGGCGAGAAACGCTATGGCGTGCATCTGTGCCGTCGCCATCTGTTTCGCACAGGACCAGCAAGTCACTGTCGAGAAGGCGCGTTTGCCTATTCCTATCCGCTCTTATGCACCCCCGACAGTGTCGACTTGGCGCCAGAGCAATTCGAAGCGGTTGCACGATCTGCTGCGGGCAGGCAAGCTATACCTGACGGTACAAGATGCCCTGGCTCTGGCAATCGAGAACAACCTGAACCTGGAAGTGGACCGGTACGGACCGCTGCTGGCGCAGTCTGCGCTGGAGCGGCAAAAAGCCGGCGGCCCACTGCGGGGCGTCCCCAGCGCCGCCGCGCAGGTGGCGAGTGTGGACAGCGGCCTGGGCGTAAATGGCAGCATCCAGGCCGCCGGTCTGTCCAGTAACAGCGGCGGATCGAGCGGAGGCAGTTCCGGTGCAGCAACGATACAACAGGTCGGCGTAGTGACGCCGAACTTGGATCCGGTTCTGCAGAACAGCACGACCTTCGAGCACTTGAGCCAGCCGCAGTTATTCGCAGTAGTCAGCGGAACGCAATCTTTGATCCAGACCATACGTACTTACAGCACATTCGTTCAGGAAGGTTTCCTGACCGGCGGCTACGTACGATTCACGGACTATGAACAATTCCTGAACGAAAACGCTCCTACCGACGCCCTCGAGCCGCAGAGGGGGCCTTATATGAGCATCGCTATCCGGCACAACCTTCTGCAGGGCTTTGGCGTCAAGCTCAACGACCGCTTCATCCGCATCGCGCAGGTTAATATTGTGGCAGCGCGGGAGGATTTTCGCTCGCAATTGCTCAATCTGACTGCCACCGTACTGAACCTCTATTGGGATTTAGTAAGCGCCAACGACGAACTGAAGATACGGCAAAGCGCCCTGGAGACGAGCAGGAAGTTTCTTGACGATATACGGAAAGAGATCGCCGCAGGCGCCCTGCCGCGCGTCGAACTGCCGCGCGCCGAAGCCGAAGCCGCCAGCCGTACGCACGATGAGGTGGTTGCGCAGTACAACGTGCGTCAACGGGAAGGCATGCTGAAGGACGCTATCACGCGCACAATGGATCCCGTGATAGAGGCCGCCGACATTGTGACACTCGACCGATTCGAAGTCCCGGAAACCGACGATCTGCCTCCATTGCGCCAGTTGGTGGATACGGCCATGCGGAAGCGGCCCGACGTGGCGGTGGCGAAGTACCGGGAACAGACCCAGGAGATGTCCCTGTCCGGAACGGAGAACCCTCTATTGCCGAATCTGACTCTACAAGCCCAAACCTATAACCGCGGCGCGTCGGGCACGGCCCAGTATCAGGCGAATCCATATTTCGTGGGCGGTTATGGCACCGCACTCAAACAGATCTTTCAACGCGATTTCCCCAATGAAGCCGGATCTTTGGGCCTTTCGATTCCCATGCGAAACCGGCAGGCGCAAGGGGACTACGGTATCGACCAGTTGCAATACCGCCAGTCGCAAGTCACTACGCAGAGAGACACTAACCAGATTGTGGTGGACATCTCGAACCAGCTCAGCGCCATGCGGCAGTCACGCGCCAAATACGCGGCGGCGAAGCAAACGCGGGTCTTGCAAGAGGAGTTGCTTGCCAGCGAGCGCAAGAAATTCTCTTATGGCATCTCCACGTTCAACGACATTATCAGCGACGAACGGGTGCTGGTTACCGCACAGATATCCGAGCTGAATTCAGCGGCGACTTATGTCCGTGCGCGCGTGTCTTTCGACCAGGTGATCGGCGAGACTCTCGAAAAGAACAACGTCTCTCTCGACGAGGGCCTGAGCGGCCAGATCCATCGGCCGTAGGACGGGCCTCTTGTTCACGGCTGGTGAGGCCGGAAACAAAGGTCGAACCATGGCTTCCACGTCCTGCCGCCATCGGTCGAGGTGACCGCTGTTTCGCGTATCCCGCCCCGATCGAGCTTCCATACGCCGCGAATCCGGCGCGCCCTCCCGCCGGCTGAACGATCCACGCCGCTGAGAGCCATCTCACCGCCTTGCAGTCCGCCTGCGAGCTGCAGCCACCGGCCTCGATTGGTCACCCAATTCTGGCGCCAGACTTTGGTGGACGCATCGTACATGCTGAAACTCCGGCCTTTCGCGCCGTCGGTGCCCTGATAGTCTTCCAACAAAACGCATCCGTCGAGTATGCGCTCCACGCGGGCGTGCGCTACGATTGCAGTTGGATCGCCCGCGTCGAATACATCCCAATCTCCAATCCAGAAATCGAATTGGCGATATGCGGGCGCCGAACAGGCAGCGGCTGCCGCGGAAATTTGGGAAAACGCGGCGTGGGCCGCCAACGCGCTCAGGGCGGCCAAGGCCGTCCATTGAACGGTCATCTGGCACTTAGCGGGACGGCCATAAAGGCCGGGGAAACACCCGTTGTGGAGTTATAAGCCCCGCCCACAATCTCCCCGGCGTCGTTGATATCGTTGGCGTAGAGCAGACTCAGTGGGCCCGGCGGAATCAGCGTGTTCAGGTCCGTGATCTTACCGTTTTGCCACAGAAAAGCGCGGCTGGCGCCGCTCGAATTGATCGACTGACCGACCACCTGGCCCTGTTCGTTAATGCCCCATGCAACGCTGAATGAGTCGCCGGGAAGCGTGCCGATATCCGTAATTCCGCCGCTTCTGGTCCAGATGAACGCGTGGTAATTCGGGTTGGCGGCTGAATCCCCCGGCAGGTCGGAGAACCCCACGATGACACCCCGGTTATTGATGGCCGTGGGGGTGTTCCACGCCACGCCGCCCAGGTTCCCTATGTCGGTCGGAGCGCCGTTTTCCCAGAGCAGGGCGTGCGCCGCGCTCGATCCGCCGACAGCGGTCCCGCAGGTTCCCGAGATGCCCACCACCTGACCGAGATCGTTGATGGCAGTGGCGGCTCCGTCCACGTCGCCGGGAAACGGCGGCAGTTGCTGGATCTGCTCCTGACCCGGCCCATATACCACGGGCAGAAACTGAAGCATTTGGGGTGGGATGCAGGTCGAATCATGCACCGGCGTCTCGGCCCAGCCGGCGATCTGCCCCAAGTTATTGTCGCCGGCGGCGAAGCCGTTGCTTCCGCCCAAGGTGGGGAGCGCGCGCATCATTTTGTCTTTCCACACGAAGCCTTGACAGGTATGGCCGCTGGAGCTGGGGAAAAAGCCACCCGCGGCGCAACTCCAGACCTCACCCAGTGGGTCCACAATGGAAGTGTCGGAAATACCCGCAATCGTCCCGTTATTGTTCTTGACAGACGACCAGGCAACCGAGCTGTTGGGCCCTCCCAGCGTGCCCAGGTCGACCGTTTTGCCGTGAATCCACACAGTGGCATGTGCGGTTGTGTTCCCCGGAAGATTGGCTGCGCCCATCACCCATCCGCGGTTGTTGACGCTATTGGCGGCGCTCCCCGTTCCCCCGAGCGTGCCCAGGCTGACTAACAAGTACCCTGGGGCAGGCGCGGTCTGATCTTGCGCGGCGGACGGCGGCGCGACCGCCAGCGCGCCAGTTACAACCATCGCCATCATGTATGTGAGTTTCATGCTGCCTCCTCGCTCCTGCGAATCAGAATAGACCGATCGGCGAAGCGGGGTTGGACGTTCCCGGACACGTCTCTCTCGCGGCTGGACGTTTGCGGACCTGGCTCTCGATCCGCCTATGCGATGATGCCCTTGCGGACGGCGTACAGAATCAGCTCGGGCACGCTATGCAGATTCAACTTTTGCAGGATGTGCGTGCGATGGGTCTCTACCGTGTAAAGGCTGAGGTTCAGCATGTTGGCGACTTCCTTATTGGTGCGGCCTTCCGCCAGAAGCTGCAGGATCTCGCGCTCACGATTGGTGAGTAGCTCGTAAGTATCCTCCGCGCCGCGGCTCTCCAACTGGCGCATGTAGTCTTCCACCAGGATCTTGCTGATCGCGGGGCTGAAGAACGACTTGCCTTCGGTGAGCGCGCGCACGGCGGCCAATAGATCGGCTTCGGCGGAATCCTTCAACAGGTACGCGCGCGCGCCGGCCTTCAGCGCGCGGATGACGTAGCTCTCGTCGGAATGCATGCTGAGGATGGCGATCGCCGTGCGCGGATTGCGGTTGACGATCTGGCGGGTGGCCTCGATGCCATTCAGGTTGGGCATGCCGATATCCATGATGACTACATCCGGATTGGCCGATTCGCTAATTGCAACCGCCTGACGGCCGTCCGCCGCTTCGCCGACCACTTGCAAATGGGGCTGGCGCTCCAGCAGCAGGCGCAGGCCGTTGCGCATGACCGTGTGGTCGTCGGCCAGCAGGATGCGCACAGGGCTCATGCAATGGCCTCCATGGCGCTTTCGGACAACGGGATTTCGATGCGCAATCCAGTGCCGTGCCCCGGCTCGGAATGCAGTTGGAAATTGCCGCCCAGGTGCGTGACACGCTCTTCCATGCCTAGCAGGCCGAGGCCACGAGTGTGCGTGCTGTCAAAGCCCTGGCCATCGTCGAGGACGCTCAAGTGGATGCGTCCGCTCTGCTGCACCACTTGAATCCGCACGCTGCGCGCAAAGGCGTGCCGGGCGCAGTTGTGCAAAGCTTCCTGCACCACGCGATAGATACAGGTCTTGAGATCTTCCGGCAAATCGTCGGCCACGGTCTCGGCGTCGACTGTGACGGCCATGCCGGTTCGTTTGGAGATCTCGCGCGCCTGCCATTGCAGGGCGGGCACCAGGCCCAGATCGTCCAGCATGGAGGGACGCAGCAAAAGCGCCATGTTCCGCACCACGTTTACGCTGCCCTCGGCGAGCTTGCGGATGGACTCCAAGTGGCTGCGTAGCTCGGCGTCGCCGGGCGCGACGGCTCCCAGATTCCCCAGCTCCATCAAAAGCGCGCTCAGCGACTGGCCGACTTCGTCGTGCAATTCGCGGGAGATGGCGCGGCGCTCCTGCTCTTGCGCCTCCACCAGGCGCGCCGAGAGTTCTTTCAGCTGGCCCTGCGCCTGGGCCGCCTGGCGGTAGCGCAAATCCGCGTCCCGCGCCAGGTGCAGGATGTGGCGTGTGGTGGCCAGCGCCAGCAGCACGCCGACTCCCAGAGTGATGGCCAGCATCAAGCCCATCCTGTAGCGGAACCGGTCGAAGATGTCTTTCAGCCGCTCGTCGCCGTTGTTGAGCTCCTGCTCGTTGACGCCGGCGATGCGGTCGGCGATTTCGAGCGTGGTGGCGCGCCGCGGAAAGAGTTCCTCGTGCATAAAGTCGTCGCTGCGGGCCAGTTTCTCGTCCGCATCCCAATGAAAGACGGGGTCAAGCACCTTCCAGTAGTCGGATATGCGGCCCTGCAGGGCCTGAAATGGCGATTCCTCCGGGCCATCCAGCGAGCGGGAGTAGCGTGCCAGGGCGGCGTCCATTTCCACTTGCACCTGCTGCAGGCTGGCGCGATAGGTCTCTGCACGCGAGGCATCCCGTTCCAGCAGATAGTCGCGCGTAAACGTGCCGGATTGGTAGAGCGCCGAGCGGATCTCCTCCAGGGCGCGATTGCGCAACAGGAAGGTCTGGCGGATCTGGACATTGCGCAACTGGACCTGGCGCAAGGCGCGAAGCGAGTCGACACCGGCAAAGAGCATCAGCCCCAGCATGCCGCCAAAGCTGGCCAGCAGCGCGACTTGCGTCCCCCATTGCAGAGGCTGCACGCTCCGTTTGAAAACCACGGCGTCTTTGGTATCCTCAGGCCTCATCGGTAAGGTATCAGCTTGGCTTCTTCGATCATATACCGTCCATTCGGTAGATTTGGGAATCGCCGTGGGCCAACGAATCAAGCGATCGAGGACGGAAAATACACTCTGGACAGGATACTCACCGGGACGGCGAATCTCTAATCTTGAATCAGTAGCCTGGTCGAGGGACGCGTCACGCCCGATGCCGCGACAGTGGCACGGCTGGCGCGTCCCTGCGCTATGTCAAGACGTGACACGACCGGCTGAAGCCTGCCTCACCTTGCGCTATAATCCGGCTTATGTCAAACGAACCAGCGCCGCGCCGCGGATTCTTGCAGGGTTTGGCGGGATTCGCGGGACTCTCGGCCGCGGCGTCGTCGGCCAGTGCGCAGACCGGCCAGACCGCCGCCGGCGACTACCCCTTCCTGCCGCTTTACGCCCGCACCCAGAATTACCGTTCGCTTAAACAGTCCAGTTTCGACCGCACCGGCGGCAATGCCGATTCGTGGCCCATCCAGCCGGGCGCCACGCGCGAGCTGTTCGCTTCCGAAGGTCCCGGGGTGATCACGCATATCTGGTTCACCATCGCCGCGGAAAGCTCCAATCACTTGAAGGAGATCGTAATCCGCATCTATTGGGATGGCCAGGCCAAACCCAGCGTGGAAGTGCCGGTGGGCGATTTCTTTGGATTGAACCTGGGGCAGTACTTCGTTTATCAGTCGGCCTTTTTGAATTGCTCCTCAGTGAAGGCATTGAACTGTTACTTCGCCATGCCGTTCCGCAAGTCGGCGCGCATTACCGCCACCAACGAAAGCGGGCGGCGAGTGGACGCATTCTATTCCAACATCGATTACCAGATCGTGCCCGCGCTGCCGGACGAGGTGCTCTACTTCCACGCGCAATACCGCCAGGCCGCGCCGAACAAGCCCACGACCAACGATTGGCGGACCAATGGCGATGCCGACAAGCTGAAGAATCTCGATGGCAAGGAAAACTACATTTTTGCCGAAACGCGCGGACGCGGGCACCTGATGGGAGTGACTCTGGGGGTCCTGCAGAATCAGGACTACTGGATGGGGGAAGGCGATGAAATGGTGTTCGTGGACGATGAGAGCCACCCTCTGATCACGGGCACCGGGACGGAGGATTATTTCAATGGCGCATGGGACTTCGACGGCGTCCCGTTCGCGCATCTATATAACGGGGCGCCCTTCATCGTCGAACCCGAGCGCGCGGGCGGGAGGTATTGCCTATACCGGTGGCACGCGGACAATCCCATCACGTTCACGAAGTATCTGAAGTACACGATTGAGCACGGCCACGC
>Ga0302325_10011408_pt1 | contig 19143 bp, 17 predicted proteins | sample Palsa_T0_2_FD_201948 | JGI IMG/M metagenome (GOLD analysis project Ga0302325, IMG submission 201948) | Peat permafrost microbial communities from Stordalen Mire near Abisko, Sweden - Palsa_T0_2 | ecosystem: Environmental > Terrestrial > Soil > Palsa > Peat permafrost | place: Sweden: Abisko...
GGTCAATAAAAATAATGAACGCGAAGTGTAAAATGGGAGATGCAAGAGATTGTGAAGGATGCCGCAGCGCCGCGTCCCGGTTATAGCTAAAACTGACTGAGGCTTCATTGGAAGGCTGAACTCCAAACCAAAGACGAAACCGCTTGAATTGGAATCCTGGCGGCTCCACGATGGATGCGGGTCACGAACCGCGCTAGTGTGGACGCGGCCCAAATGCACCATGAAGAAATTTGTTTTAAGCCTGCTCATGCTGCCGGTTCTTTTGACCGGCTGCACAACCATCACAAACCTCACGCCCACCCATTTGCCGCGAGATCCTTCAGGTTACTATCGCGTGGAAGCGCAGTGGGAAAGTGACCGCGTGGCGGTCCGGACAGATTCCTTTAAGCCGCTCGTCGTGGTGGACGGAGTTCACACCTTCCCGATGAAGGCGGTTCCTTTGACGCAAGATCGCTGGGAAGCCTTTATCCCGGTGCCCCCGGACAAGGACATAGTGCTCTACCGCTATAAGTTCGATTTCCTGGATAACCACATCGGCGGGCCAAAGCCCAACAGTATGTTGTCGCGCGACTTCGAACTGCGGATCAAATAAGAAGCGCGGCTAAGGTTCTCCGGGCCCGCGCGGCTCGAAGGCGGCTTCGAACAAACCGCGGAAGTCCTTCTCCCCTATCGGGCGCGGATTGAATCCCGCCGTCCATTGTTTGGCGGCCTCGGCCGCGAGCATGGGGATGGAGTCAGGCGTCACGCCGCAATCGGCCAGCGAACGCGGCATCCCAGCCAGATTCAAAAGCCATTCCACTCTGACCGCCAGTCGGGTGGATTTGATTTCGCCAAGTTCATCATACATGCGGGCGACGGCAGGATCGGCGGCGTTGAAGCGGATGACCGCAGGCAACATCAACCCGACGGCCTGCCCGTGAACAAGTCGAAAATGGGCCGTCAGCGGATTCGCCGCGGCATGTGCTGCGCCTAACATGCTATTCTCGATGGCCAATCCGCCGAGGGCCGCGCCCAGCAACATACCCGCGCGAGCTTCGATATTTGCGCCTTCCTGAAGAACCAGCGGAAGGGAAGACCCGCAAAGACGCCAAGCCTCCCGCGAAAAAGCCAGGGAAAGCGCGTTGCGCTTTTTGCTCACGGCTGTTTCGAGCGCGTGCGAAAGCGCGTCCAGGCCGGTGCAAGCCGTCACCCGCCGCGGTTGCGACAACGTCAGCGCCGGGTCCAAAATAGCAATGCGCGCCGCGGCTTTGGGATCGCCGCAGGCCATTTTCTGATGGGTCTCGGCATCGGCGATGAGCGCGAAGGTCTGACATTCACTGCCCGTGCCGGCGGTGGTTGGGATGGCGATGAGCGGGAGCATCGACATGAAAGCTTTGCCGACACCCCAATAATCCTGCATGCGTCCGCCGTTAGTCAACAAGAAGTTACAGCCTTTGGCGGTATCCATGCTGCTGCCGCCACCAAGGCCGATGATGCCGTCAATGCCACCGTTCTTGGCCGCCGCCAGGCAGATATCGACGTCCACCGTGGTCGGATTCTCCCGCACTTTGTCGAACAAAACCGTTTCCAGGCCCGCCTTGTGCAAAGACTGACGAACACGATCGGCGTGCCCGGCGCTGACGATCCCTTGATCGGTGACAAGAAGGACGCGCGTCATGCCCGTTTCCCGCGCCAACTCGCCGGCCCGCGCGGCGGTGTCCATTCCAAAAATGATGCGTGTGCGCGCCTGGTGGTCGAAAGGAATGCCTGCGGAAAAATGCGTGCTCATTTTGCGATCTCAAAAGCGCGCCGCTTATAAAGGAATTCAAACATGTTGCCCTCGTGCGGCTGATCCCAGGAAATAGTCATGGTCGAAATGGGGCCGAGATTCAGACGCTCGATCAAGGGCGATTCCAAGAGCCGCGCGCTAAAAGCCTCGTCTCGCGTGATGGCAGTCACCGCCAAAGATGGTCCGATTTCTTCGAGCATGTCTGCTTGCGCCACGGTGACGACGCTGGCGTAGGGGCAAAGAAATTCGCGGTTGGCGAGCGGATGCTCAAAGGAATCACAAAGCACGATGGTCGGCCGCAAATATATACCGCCTTCAAAGATGACTTTCCTCGGACCGTTGCGCCAAGGCGCGGTCACATCTTGCGCTCCCGGAGTCTTGAGTCCCTCTTCAATGGCGTTGTCAATGAAATCGGCCATTTTGGGATTGGCGAAGCCGGCCAGCCTGGCGTTCTCATCGTTCGCAGGCAAGGGCGCGACAGGGCCGAGCTTTTTCGCGAGAGCTTCGGCTATTTCCCTGGCATATTTCGGCACGACGACAGCGGAAGCGTTGATGCAACTGCGGCCGCCGTTGTCGGAAATCGCGGACACCATCAGATCGATAAATTCCGGCCAGCGTTCAATCTGGTCCTCGCCGATAAGAATCTTGCTGTAGCCGGGACCATGAATTTGAATGCCGGGACTGTTGGCGTAGGCCGAGGTCGAATTCTTGTCGCCAAAGATTAGGGCGCGTCCGCAACGGCGAAGAATCTCGTTCGAGCCTTCATGGTCCGTAGGATAAAATCCAAAAGCTTCGGCCGGACAACCCGCAGCAATGAAGGCTTGAATAAGCCGATACGGTGTCCACGGTTCTTCGCGGCCCGGTTTGATGATCACCGGAATCTTCAAAGGAATGGCGGGCAGCCAAAGGGAATTGACCGCCGGCGAATTACTGGGCATGACCAAGCCGAGGTTTTGCGAGACTGGATAAAAGCTCAATCGGTTGGCGTAGCCTTTGTCCAAAACCGAAAGATCCACGCCGCGCGTCAAGCCGCTCAAAATGGCCGGCATGTTCGTGAGGGCCGCGTGGATTTTGGCCATGTTGCGACGCACCATGACCTGCGGCAGCCCGCTGCTGGCGGCGAGCGACTCGACATATTGAGACGGCGATTGTGTCGCGCCTCCGCTTAATGGCAAGGCGCCCTCCAGGAATTCCCGGCCCGCCTCGGCGCACATTTCCAACAGGCGGGCGACGGTAAATTTCTTCAAGGCTTCTCGACCTTCGCCGCTTCGAGCGAGATCTTTGCGCACAATGCCGGCATTGACCTGGCTCAGAGTCGCCAAAACTTCTCCGCTGCGGCAATCGACAATGTTGCTTTTTTCGAGACTTTCGTAGGCTCGTCCGCGTCGCAATGCTGGAATGTGAGGAATCGTCATTTGCAAACTATTCCGCTCAAGATATATGGAATGCAGATACTTTCCAGTGAGATTTTTTAAATCGACGAAATCCGAGGCAATTAATTGAGTCGCCAAGATTCATGGATTGTCTATATAACATGGCGATGTTCTCGATTCGTATTTCAGAAAGGTTCCGGGGAGCAGTGTTGGCGGGCCTTGTTTTGCTTTTGCCGCTTGCGTCCAGTCACGCCGCCTCCAAGGACAAAGACCTGGCACCGTCGGCATTGCGCGCGCAAATTGATAAGGCCAACGACAAAGTCCGCCGCGCGTTGGTGCGCATTCGGGTTGTCTCGACCGAGTTCCGCGAGGGCCGCGAGGTCAAAATGCAGGCTGTGGGCAGCGGAGTCATCATCACCAAGGACGGCTATCTGGTGACGAATCACCATGTCGCCGGCCATGCGGCGCGCATGTTTTGCACCCTCTGGGACCGGGAGGAAGTCGAGGCTGTTTTGATAGGGACAGATCCCTTGACGGATATTTCCGTTTTAAAACTTAAGCCGGAAAAGCCACGCGAATTCTATCCGGCCAGTTTTGGCGATTCCTCCACGTTGCGGGTCGGAGATTCGGTCCTGGCGATGGGCAGCCCGATGGCGCTTTCGCAGTCGGTCACGCTGGGCATCATTAGCAATACGGAAATGGTTCTCCCGCGCTTCTGGGGAGAAGGCGGCCGGTTCCAATTAGACGGCGAGGATGTTGGAGCGTTGGTGCGATGGATTGGGCACGACGCGGCCATTTACGGTGGAAACTCCGGTGGGCCCCTGGTCAATTTGCGCGGCGAGATCATTGGTCTCAATGAAATCAGCTACGGTTTGTCGGGCGCAATCCCGGGCAATTTGGTCAAAAGCGTGGCGCAGGAATTAATGGCCAAAGGGAAGATTCAGCGAAGCTGGCTGGGATTCGATTCCCAACCGCTTCTCAAAGAGTGGCCCGATGAGAAGGGGCTGCTGATCGCCAGCGTGTGGGAGGATTCACCGGCCGACAAAGCCGGCATCAAAGCGGGTGATTTGCTTTTGAGCTTGGCGGGCAAGCCCATCAACGTGCATTTCGACGAACAAATGCCTGACTTCATGGCGCTGGCCACAAGTTTGCCGTTGGGCCAGCCGATCGCGGCTGTGATCAAGCGGGACGGAAAACAAATGAATGTTTCCATAACTCCTGTGGAGCGCGGGGAGATTTTTCCCAAGCAACAGGAATCCAAACAATGGGGCATGACGGTGCGTAATTTCTCTTTCCTGCTCGCCAAAGAAATGAAGCGCCCGAACCTGGACGGCGTTGTGGTCACATCGGTGCGCGCGGGCGGTCCTGCGGGCGAAGCCAAACCGGCCCTGGAGCGCGGCGATGTCCTGGAGGAAATTAACGGCATACCTGTCAAGTCGATAGAAGATTTGGCCGAAAAAACGCAAAAGCTTTCCGAGGGAAAGACGGAGCCTGTGCCGGTCATAGCCACGTTTGAGAGGCGGGCCGTGCGTTACCTGGCCGTGGTGCGCGTGGGGATCCAGGAAGAGAAAGACCCCGGCTTGGAAGTGACCAAGGCGTGGCTGCCAGTGGAAGTGCGAGTGATCAGCCGCGAAATTGCCAAACAATTGGGCAAGCCCGATTTAAAAGGCTTCTACCTCACGCGAGTTTATGCCGACAGCAGCGCGGATAAGGCCGGCCTGAAACCGGGCGATTTTATCACCGCCCTGGATGGGGAAAAATTAACGGCCTCCGGGTCGGAGCACCAGGACGAGTTGGACAGTTTAATTCGTCAATACGAGGTTGGTAAAAAAGTGGATTTATCCGTTCTGCGCGACACCAAGGAAATGAAGATTTCCGTTGAGCTGGAGCGTTCCCCTCGCCTGCGCCGCGAAATGAAGAAATATCGCAACGAGGACTTCGAGTTTACCGCGCGCAACGTTTCGTTCTTTGACACGGCCGAAGAACAGTGGGACAAGAGCCAGCGCGGGGCCTTGGTCGATGAAGTCAAGCCGGGCAGTTGGGCCGAATTGGCCAACCTCTACGCCAGCGACTTAATTGTGGAAGTGGACGGCCAAACTGTCGGGAACGTTGATGATTTGCGGCAAGCCATGGAAAAGATCGCCGCCAGCAAAAAGGCGGCCGTCGTCATGAAAGTCATGCGTGGCATTCACAGCGCCTACCTGGAATTCGAACCCAACTGGAAAACCTAACCGTATCCATCCAACCTCCGAAAATTATGAACCGAAAATTATGCCTGACTGCGACCGCGTGCACTCTATGGGCGGCGACCTGTTCTGCGGATGAACTCGCAGACAAGGGCCGCGACATTTTTAAGAAAAACGAGCACGCTGTTATCACCGTTGAGGAGGTCCTTAAGGTTACTTATTCCGGCGGCGGACGTTCATCCAACCCCAGCGAAATTAAGCAGGACCTCACGGGAACAGTCATCGATCCCTCAGGTTTGACCGTCATGGCGCTTTCGGCTGTCGATCCGGCGGAGTTGGGCCGACGGATGTCGGAGGATAACAGGTACGAGACGCAAGTGAATGATATGAAAATGCTGCTTGAGGACGGCACGGAGGTTCCTTCGGAGATTGTCTTACGCGATAAGGACCTTGATTTGGCCTTTATCCGGCCCAAGACTAAGCCCACCCAGCCCATGGAGGCGGTGGATTTAAGCAAATCTGCCAGCGTCGAAGTGCTGGAGCCGGTCATTTCGCTGAACCGTCTTAATCGCGCCGCCGGGCGCGCCTATTCAGCCTGCTTCGAGCGCATTAATGCCGTCATTCAGAAGCCGCGCACTTTTTATATTCCAGACACAACGCAAAGCACCACATCCCTGGGATCGCCTGCTTTTAATCTCAACGGGAATATTGTCGGGATATTTGTCATACGCGCGGTCACCGGCGGCGACAGCAATGCCCGCAGCCGCGCCGAAAACATGACGGCCATCCTGATCCCGGCCGAGGATATCTTAAAGGGAGCCAAACAAGCGCCCGAGGCCAAAGGTGAGGCCGACAAGCCGGCGGAAAAACCGGCGGACGCGAAAAGCCCGAATTAGTTTCCTATTCTTCGATACAAAAAAAAGCCCTTCCGCCACGACATCCATAAACAAAATCGGAAAGACGCAAAACCACATCATCGGGGCGGTGATTATCGTTGCCATAGAATTCGAGAGGATTCCAATGGAATCACGACGCCGTCCCAGTACGGGATCACTCGTGGCGTATAGTTGCCGGGCGATCGGGCCCCAGGCACCGCCGCACTATAGTCGAAGCCGCCTGTCGCGCCGACTAGCGGGCGAACGTTCTTCATCTCTTGTCGCTCCGGGCTGCCGCCATTAACGCTGTCGGCATAAAGTTCCACTCGTACGGTCTTGGGATCGAGATCATTCAAATAAACTTGAACATTATAGATGTGCTGGCCGCCCTTGTTCTCTACTTTCATTTCGCCGAAGCGTATCCCGGCCCATTTCTGGTCCAGATTGTGCCGCCAATCAATCAGTTGCCTGCCGCTGGCGCCTTTATTGGCCACACGTGAATGTACGGCGGTGGCGGCTGGAAGATAGTGTTGCTCGGTGTATTCGCGCACTGTTCGGTCGGCGGAGAAACCCGGAGTCAGCCGCGCCATGCTCTCGCGCATTCGTGCCACCCAGGCCTTCGGAATTCCCTGCCCGTCGCGGGCATAGAACTCGGGGATCACCTCATGTTCAAGTAGGTCGTAGAGCATGCCCGCTTCGGCCGCGTCCCACGCCGGGTCGTCGCCATGTTCCTTACCGTCACCCAGCACCCAACCCAAATCCGGCGCGTAGGCTTCAGCCCACCAGCCATCTAATTCCGAGAAATTAAGGCCTCCATTGACCTGCACTTTCATGCCGCTCGTTCCACACGCTTCCCAGGGACGCCGTGGTGTGTTCAGCCAGATATCCACCCCCTGCACGAGGCGCTCAGTCAATTGCATGTCGTAATCACTCAGGAAGACCGCATGCGGACGGACGTCGGTCTGGCGAATGAACCGGACCCATTTCTGGATCAGGGCCTGCCCCGCCGTGTCTGCCGGATGGGCCTTGCCCGCGATCAGAAGCTGCACCGGGCGTTCACGATTGGATAGCAGGCGCAACAGTCGCGCCGGATCGTGCAGCAGCAGATTTGGCCTTTTGTAAGTAGCGAAACGCCGCGCAAAGCCCAGGGTCAACACGTTGGGATCGAAAAGATGTTTCGCCCATTCCACTGTCTCGGGTGACTCGCCTGCGGCGGCAAAGTGTCGGGCTAGCCGGTCTCGGGCATAATCAATCAGCAGCCTGCTCGAGGCCATGCGAAATTGCCAGAGATCGGCGTCGGAGACGCGGCGAATATCCTGATCGAGGTTTTTTGCCATCCCCAGCCAGCGGTTTTTTCCACAAGCCTTCGTCCAAAGTTCGTCCGCTGCGGCTGAATCCCAAGTCGGCATGTGAACTCCGTTGGTCACATGCCCTACTGGGACTTCTTCTGCCGGCCAGTGGGGAAACAGCGGCTGGAAGAGATGCCGGCTAACTTTCCCATGCAATCGGCTCACACCATTGACCGACCCACTCCCCCGGATGGCCAGGTAGGCCATATTGAAATCCTCCGAGGCATCATTCGGATTCTGGCGGCCCAGGGCCAGCAAATCATGGAGGGTGATGCCGAGCTTCTCCTTGGCGTACCGGCCAAGGTACTGCTCAATGAGAGCCGGAGTGAAAAGATCAAAGCCGGCGGCAACGGCCGTATGGGTGGTGAAGAGGTTTCCTACTCTGGTGGAAGCAAGTGCTGCGTCAAAGGGCTGCCCGCTTTCTTTCATAAAGTCGCGGGCGCGTTCCAAAACAGCAAAGGCCGCATGACCTTCATTCAAGTGACAGACGTCCGGCTTGATGCCCAATGCGACAAGTAATCGCCAGCCGCCAATCCCAAGGAGCATTTCTTGTTTGAGGCGTAATTCGGGGCCGCCCCCGTACAACTCGCTGGTAATCCCGCGATGAGCGGGAAAGTTCGCCGCGTCGTTGCTGTCCAGGAGATAAAGCTTCACCCGGCCCACTTGAACCTGCCAGGCTCGTAGCCACACAGAATAACCGGGCAACGATATCTCCAAACGCAGCCATTCGCCATTGGGCTGGCGCAACGGCGTGATCGGCAATTGCCCCGGGTCGTTATACGGATAAAGCGCCTGTTGCGCCCCATCTTTGTCAATGACTTGACGAAAATAGCCTTGTTGATAGAGCAGCCCCACGCCTACCACCGGGACGCCCAAGTCGCTGGCCGCTTTGAGTTGATCGCCAGCCACGTTGCCCAGGCCGCCGGAATAAATTGGCAGCGCTTCACTCAACATATATTCCATGCTGAAATACGCGACGCACGTTAAAGGCGACTGCGGATGGTTTTTCTGAAACCACGCCGGGGTCTCCGCCTCTTGATGCTTGGCTTGCCGAAGGTCATCTATGGTCTTGCGAAATGCCGCATTGGCCAAAGCGCTGCGAAGTTTGTCCTTGGAGACCGTCTGTAGAACTACCCACGGATTTTGCGTCAGATCCCACAGTGCAGGGTCCAATTGTCGCCACACGTTGTCGGTCGCGTGATTCCAAGACCAGCGCAGGTCCAACGCCAGCTCTGCCAGACAATCGAAGCCTTCGACACTTGCGGTTGGGGGACTGGAGATCGGTTCGCCCGCAGAAATTTGTTTGCTCATGATTCGGTTTTCGGTTTTGCCAGCGCATCGCTAACAATGGTTTGTGCTTCACCCAGGATGCGACGCAGATGGTCCGCTCCCTGGAAACTCTCCGCATAAATCTTATAAATGTCTTCCGTCCCGGAAGGACGCGCCGCGAACCATCCGCTCTGCGCAGTCACCTTCAGCCCACCGATGGGAGCACCGTTGCCAGGCGCATGGGTAAGGACGATCTCGATTTTTTCGCCAGCCAACTCAGTAATCTTGATCTGCTGAGGCGAGAGTTTGGCCAGCAGCGCCTTTTGTTCCGGCGTGGCGGGCGCCTCAACACGGTCATAGACCGGTTCCCCAAACTCGCGCGTGAGATCGCGATAGATCTCACCGGGATCATGCTCCATCCGGGCAGCGATCTCCCCGGCCAGAAGCGCGGGGACAATCCCATCTTTGTCAGTTGTCCAAACGCTGCCATCCAGGCGGACGAACGAGGCGCCCGCGCTTTCCTCGCCGCCAAATCCGAGCGACCCATCAAGCAAACCATCCACGAACCACTTGAAACCAACCGGCACCTCATAGAGTTTGCGTCCGAGTCTCGCCGTGACTCGATCAATCATCTGGCTGCTCACCACCGTTTTTCCTACCGCTGCTTCCTTGCGCCACTTTGGGCGGTGTTGAAAAAGGTAATGGATGGCGACCGAAAGATAATGGTTGGGAGGCAGCAATCCTGCGCTTTTGGTGACAATGCCGTGGCGGTCATGATCCGTGTCGCAGGCGAAGGAGAGGTCAAATTGGTCCTTTATCCCGATTAATCGCTGCATGGCATACGGTGAGGATGGGTCCATCCGTATCTGACCATCCCAATCCACGGTCATAAACCTGAAGGTGGGATCCACCACTTCGTTGACTACGGTAAGATTCAAACCATAGCGCTCGGCGATGCGCGCCCAATAATGGATCCCGGCACCGCCCAGAGGATCAATCCCCAGCCTGAGATTCGAATGGCGGATGATATCCATGTCAACAATGCTTCCAAGATCAGTGATGTAAGGGCCAATGTAATCGCGACGATGTGTGGTCGAGGCGCGCAGAGCTTTTTCGTATGGCAGGCGTTTCACTCCTTCTAGCCGGGCTTCGAGCAGCGCGTTCGCCTTCGCCCCGATCCAATCGGTGACGACATTGTCCGCTGGTCCGCCATTGGGTGGGTTGTACTTGAAGCCACCGTCATGCGGAGGATTGTGCGATGGGGTGATAACGATGCCGTCGGACAGCGCGGTCTTCCGGCCGCGATTGTAAGACAGAATCGCATGAGAAATTACCGGAGTCGGCGTGTATTCGTCCCCTTCACCGAGCATCACCTCGACTCCATTGGCCGCCAACACCTCCAGCGCGCTGGCGCAGGCCGGAACGGAAAGCGCATGCGTGTCAATGCCAAGATACAGCGGACCGGAGATGTTTTCCCGCTTGCGATATACGCAAATCGCCTGGGCGATGGCGAGGATGTGCCATTCGTTGAAGGCAAGATTGAAGGACGAACCGCGATGCCCCGATGTGCCAAACGCCACGCGCTGGGCCGCTATCTCGGGATCAGGCTGGCCGGTGTAATAGGCCGTCACGAGCCGTGGGACATCGACAAGTATTCCAAGTGGGGCCGGTTTTCCGGCAAGGGGACTTATTTTCACGATGTTGCCTTACACGGCTTAGTTTCCGATTCCGACACTAGGCGGGGAAGACAGAATAGGCTCCAGGGGAGTGATCCTTTCTACTCGAATTCGTATGAGGCTTTTTTTGTGATTCCCTCCAGAGGATTGCTACACAGCCGCCAATTCGTCAATCCAGTAGCCCTTGCGATTGTAATGACGATGAAGTCCGATTTCATAGTCCCTGGTTAGCAACGAATCCTCCGTGTATTCGGGCGACTCCTTGATAGTCGCACGAGAGAGGTTGATGAAGACGCCCGCCTCGCTCCAGCTTACGCGCTCAATCCATTGCGGTGAAACCAGGACCTTTTTCCCGGGCCACCAGTTCTTTGTTCCAACGACAAGATAACGAATCGCCCACGTCTCGTCATCGATGACGAAATCCTCAATGTGGCCAATCTCGCCGTCCAGGGCTTGGAGGCCGTATCCAGTGACGGCCTGAGTGCTGCGCAGATGGTGATCCCAGGTTTTCGCCTCCTTGGAGAATTGTCCCCATTTGTTGCGGTCGCGCTCAATGTAGGGATAATCCCCCCACACGGATGAGCCGCTCCAATACATCGGCCAACCATAATAACCATAATATTCATCCTCGAACTGGCGGGAGACGGGTTTGTGAGTGTCTAGAGAGGGACTGTTCTCGATTTGTTTTTTAGTTAGAGAGACGGAAAGGTCTTTTTCCTCCTTAATTACATTTTGCAATGCGTACGGGGAAATCAGCACTTGCCTGCCCGTGAGCCAGGTTCCCGTCTCGGCGACCAGATAGCGAATGGTCCAGTGCCGGTCATCGAAATAAAACTCTTTGACCTTGCCTATTTCCCCATCAAGGCTGTCTAACTTGTAACCTTTAAGCTTTTTTGCTGTGTATAACATAATAATAATTCCTTTGTTTCTTGCTTTGCGTTCTTGTTTGCTGGTGGCGTCTGGCTTGCGGCGCATTTGGAAAACCTCATTCACCTCGGTCCTCCCTGCTGCCGCAACTGCCCTCGCGCCAGCGGAAACTTCCACTCCATCCGTCACAAAAGTTCACGGACGAAGCGAGAGGGTATCCCTCCCGCTTCGGCGGGCAACCGCAGTCAATTAATTCCAGGCAACGGTTAATTCATTATTAACTGACCAAACGCCAGGGGCATTCCATGCAATGCTTCCCGCTTCGTCTTTTTGATAGATTGAAGCAACCGTGCCGGTCAGTGTGGCCCGATGGCCAGAAACCTGCACACGAATATTATTATTATAAAAGGCCCAATCCCGCTTGAGCGCATTTTCGATGGCGGCTTTTTCGACCGACTCGTTGGATGGCGACTTGATCGTAATATTGTTTGTCACACCTATTACTCCCATCAGACCCCCAATGGCAGCTTTCGCGGCTTCCTTTTGGTAATTCCAACAGAGTTCACCAGTTAGAGTGACCCACCCCGCCTCAACCTTTACCTGTACTTTGTCGTTAGGCACATCCCAACTGGCCTGCAAAGAGTTTAGAACTTCGTTGGCAATTTCGCTGTTGGTTTTACCGTGTGAACTTGGGTATTTCACCTCAATTGATTCAACCAGAGCCGTTACCCCGGCGACACTCTTGGCCGCATCTTCCGCTTCTGTTTTCTTGATATAGCTGTCAACCACACCTGTCAGTGAAACGACGCCATCCTTGGCGGTCACACCGATTTCTGCTGCGTTCAATAACGGTTGCCATTTAATGGCATCCTGAACGTCTTGTTGTAATTCCGCATTGCTTTTCATTTTTCCTTTTTGTTTTTGACGGCAAATCGATCGCTGTCATGAGTGATGCTGCTCGCTTAACCACGGCGAGTATATACGGTGAACACCTATTGCGCGTTCCCCCGGTAGCGGCAACTTCCTGATCGTTCGGCGACGCCCGATGTTCAGATCTTGATTTTGCGAATAGGTAACGGAGCCGCGGCAAACGGCGGCCGCGAAGAGGAGGCCAAAACCCCGGTGGGATCGTCCACATGACGCTGCGCGATTAACTGATCGGTGTCCTTTAAACGCTTAAGCGGCATTCCATGCTTCGCCAAAGGCAAGACAGGGATAAGTTTTTCCTCAGCCGTTAAAGCGCGATAAGTTACGGGCACTTGCCATTCGGCGTAATCCGGATCAAAAGCCTTCATGGCGCTGACCACCCGCAGGCGAAAAGTTTTTTCGATCAACCCTCCCTGTCCTGGCAGAATTTTAAAGTGGACGCGAAAAAATGACCAACCGCTGCCTCGCGCCTTTTCCACTCCCCCAATCATAGGCTCGCTTAGGATGATCGCGCCGAACTGCTCCCACATACCTTTGGCTTCGTCCCCGACGATTTGAACGACCTTTTGCGGATCCACCCCGGACGGAATCTTGACATTTCCATACGCATCCACACCGCCCGGTGGAAACCGGCTGACGGTGCCGATGTTCCGATTTGGAATCATAACCTTTTGATGCAGAAAATTGACCAGCGTGGTGAAACGAAGTCCAATTTCCTCGACGCGGCCGATGACGATGATGTTGACGCTCGCAATTTCCACCAAATCGCCCACATCCATCGCGTCACAGAAAATCAGCGTCATCCCGCTCACGATATCTTGGACCAAACCCTGTGAACCAAAGCTGATGGCCAGGCCGATGATCGAAGCGCCGGCTAAATAGGCCGTTAGGTTCACGCCGAATTCCTGCAGGATCAATCCAAAGGCAAAAAAATAGAGGGCAAAAATGAGCGTGCTCACAACGAGCCGGCTGATAGTGGTGAACTTCGGCTGGCGCGCCCTGAGAAGACGCGGATATTGCTTTTGATGGATTTTGCGCTTGAGGATGAGCCATTCGCTGGTGCGTCGGATAATTTGAACGGCCACTTGTAGGCCAATAACCAGGCCGACAATCAGCAGCAGCCGCGTTTCCGTGGGTGATCCTTTACCCCACAAATGACCGTAAACGCGACTCACCACGGTATCATCTACTCCATTTAAGAACGAAGTAGGCGGCTGATTTGTCATATGTCCAAAAAGCCTGAAGACCCCTCGTGCGAAGATCCAACAATTTGCACCGTCTCAAGTTCGCGAGCAGGACCAGCCTGACTGCTTTGACTTGGTTTGGTCCTACGTCTTGTTGTGAAACCCATGGACGCGGGTTAGATTGCGTTCTGCGGTCAAGTCCGCCTCCGCCGCCAGCCAATGTTGCACATCGCGCCCTGGCCTTGAACCTTCATTTTCATAAGTGAAATAGGCTCTTCTGGCCACCTCATCTGCTGCCGGCACAAAATCCTTTGCGTCTTGTTCCAATTTCTTGGTTGCAGTCGTCAGAGGCCGGTCGGGAAGTTTTTCGTTCTTATCTTGGTAGAAGGTCCGATGTTTCATTACACCATTATAGGCTCTGGAACAATGTATCTGCTATGGGGTGTTCTACCCCATCGCGGGAATCAATCTCGGTCCGAAAGCGTGCAGAGCGCCTCCTTGCGAAATCATCGTGGGTAGGCAATATCCGTTTCTGTAAAGTGCCGGTATCTCTATATGCATACGAACCCAACCGACTCAATCATCCTGCACACCCTCTTATCCCATTTCAGCGCAAGGAATCAAACTCCCTGTCTGGCCGCGTCTAGTTTAAAGTGATGTCGGACATGCGCCACAATTTGTGGCTCGGTCATTTTGTCGGCTGTTTCTATCATGACGATGTGAGCTCCCGGTTTCTCTTTCTCGAATCGCTTTTTCAGCTCACCTTTGGCCTCGCCAGGACCAAATATCAAAATCTCTCCAGCATCACGAAGATAAGCGATGATCTCGTCGAAGTAGCGCGCGAGATATCCTGAGTAAGCTCTCTGGCGCGAATCATCGGCCGGAACTTCCTGATATTCAAACCGGCCCACGGAAGGCTCGCCGGTCAGCCGAAGCTGCTTTTCCGCTTTGGATTGGATGCGCCTTGTTTCTTCTCCAGCTTTTCTGAGAACGACGATCAAAGCCTCCCTATGGTCAACCCAAAGACCGGCCTCGACTTTCAAACTTTCAACATGGTTACTCGTGGGGGTGTGTTTCATAAAAAAATAGTAGGAAGCCGATCACGCGACGCCTATGGGGTGAAACCCCGCCGTGCAAGGTCAGGGCGCACGCCGTGGGTTGAACGTGGAAAGTGAGGCCAATTCTTTCCACAAACGCTGCTCTTCTTTGCCGCTGCGAGGTGGAACTTGGATAGAAACCCCGACATAAAGATCGCCGCGCTTATCTGCGCCAGCGGGCAGCCCTTTACCCCGGACGCGCAGTTGATGCCCCTGCTGAGTGTCGGCGGGAACTTTCAATGAAACACTGCCCTCCAAAGTTTTCATGCTCACGGTTGTGCCCAATACTGCCTCCCATGGGGCTAATTCGAGATGGCCCACCAGATCGGAGCCGCGCACTTGCCAATCAGGATGCTGCGCACAGCGCACCTGGAGAAGGATGTCTCCTGCGCGGCCTCCGCTCAGCCCATTGCCCCCCTTGCCGGGAATGCGGATGGACTGGCCGTTATGGACGCCGGCGGGAATTCGCACCTGGTGGGTTTCCGTCTCCTCCTGGCCCGTACGGGAATTGGTTCGCCGCACCGAAATGCCTCGCATAGCCCCCTTGAGGACTTCATCGAGAGTGATGAGAATATCTCCTCGCATGTCCTGGCCACGGAGGGCTTGCTGTGGTTGCTCGGTGCCATTCCCTCCATTGTGATCGAAAGGAGATGCGCCGCCAGATCGCCCGGCGCGTCCGCCAAAGAATTGTTCAAAAAAATCACTGAAACCGGTGCCCTCAAATTGGAAATCATATGCATCACCGCCAGGCCCTTGCGGAGCGGATCTGCCTCCGGCCCGGCCGGGCGGCGGACGCGACTCCCCGCCTGTTTTCCAGTCGGCGCCCAACTGGTCGTATTTTTTGCGACTTTCCGGATCGCTCAAGACCTCATTGGCCTCGTTGATTTCCTTGAATTTTTCCTCCGCCGTTTTTTTGTCCTTGGCTACGTCAGGATGATACTTCCGCGCCAGCATGCGGAAAGCCTTCTTGATCTCCTCGTCCGTAGCTTTGGCCGAAACACCCAGGATCCGGTAATAGTCCTTGAATTCAGTGGGCATGATGGCCTTGTTTTGTGTGCTTCAGCTCATTGACCACGACTTTGGCCGGGCGAAAGACCTTCTCTCCTCGACGATAACCGCGCTGGAACACCTCCAGAATGGCCTGGTTGGCTTGCGCCGGATCGTGGCGCTGTGAAACCGCTTCATGCCGGTGCGGGTCGAACGGCTGCCCGACAATCTCCTCGGTCTCGATGCCATGCTGGCGAAGCAAAAGGCGCAGTTGTTGCAGCGTCATTTCCACACCCTGATGAAATTGCAAAGTGCCAGGAGAGGCGCCTGAAGCCAAAGCCCGCTCAAGGTTGTCGAGGGAGGGCAGCAATTCCCGGATAAAGGAATCCTTCTGCGCGGCGGCACGACTCTCGACTTCCTGCCGGCTTCGCCGCTTGAAATTCTCGAAATCGGCGGCCAGGTGCAGGTTCAGGTCCTTTTGTTCGGCAAGCTCCTGGCGGAGCGGCGACTCTGTGGCGGTGATGGAGGCGTTGGCTTCCGGACTAGTTGACGGGGGATCTTGGATTTCCTGTTTCATATGCTAATTATTTTTGGAAAATTAATGGAATGCGGATGGAGCGGAGGGTTTGCCATTTGACAAACTGCGTTCGCTTCTTCGTTTCGTTTGGAATCTCGCCCCCTTCGTTTTCCCATCGATCAATGGCTCTCTGTTCCATAGTCCTCGTGTCGCCAGTCCACGGGCGCCAAACTATGTCGAACGCTATGTCTCCCAGAGCAATAACCGGCAATGCCCGAGATTTGGCTTCGTGGCCGTGGAATGACCCCTGTTTGAATGTATTCATTGTATTCATGGCATGAGAACGGCCGCGCCCTCGAATCGTCCAGCGCGGAGATCGGCGAGGGCTTGATTGGCCTGGTTGAGTGGATACCGCGTCGTACGCGTGACGATGCCGAACTCCGGCACGAGTCGCAGAAAATCAATTCCATCCTGCCGAGTGAGGTTAGCAACTGACACGAGTTGCCGCTCCTCCCAGAGCAAGTGATAGGGGAAGCTCGGAATGTCGCTCATGTGGATGCCCGCGCAAACGACCCGTCCACCCTTTCGAACTGCCTTCAGCGCCAATGGCACAAGATCTCCAACTGTTGCAAATATGATCGCTGCATCGAGCGATTCGGGCGGCATCTCATCGGATCCACCCGCCCAAGCCGCGCCAAGGCCCCGGGCGAAGGACTGCGAAGTTAAATCTCCCGGCCGAGTGAAGGCAAAAACCGACCGCCCTTGGCACTTGGCGACTTGCGCCAAAATATGGGCGGCGGCGCCAAAACCATAAAACCCCAGTTTTTTGCCGGCGCCAGCAATCACCAAAGAACGCCAACCGATCAGACCGGCGCAGAGCAAAGGGGCGAGTTCCACGTCACGCCCGGCTTCGCCAAGCGGGAATGCAAAGCGCGCATCGGCGATTGTTGCCGTCGCGAACCCCCCGTCGCGTGTGTAGCCTGTGAAGAGCGGGCGATCACAGAGATTTTCATGGCCGCCCTTGCAATAGGGACAAACGCCGCAGGTATGGCCGAGCCAAGGAATGCCGACACGCTCACCCACTTTCAATCCCTGCACGCCAGTCCCGACCGCATCAATCCGCCCGACGATTTCGTGACCGGGAATGATCGGCACCACTGGATCTGGCAACTCGCCATCAACGACGTGCAGGTCCGTGCGGCAGACCCCGCAAGCGGCCACCTTCACTCGAATCTCGCCGGGTCCGGGTTGCCGTTCGGGCAGTTCTGTCCATTCAAGAGCAGTTCCTATTTTTTTTAGTACCATTGCGTGCATGATCTTCGATCTCCGACATATGACCCCAGTCAGTCCATCCGTTACCCGCTCGCGTTAGCAAAGTTGCGCCGTGACCGACAGCGTTTTTCGATTTGGTCCAGCCATTGCGCGGATATCCCAAATTGAGGGCAACCAATGCTTTCCGAACATCCCGAGGAAGCTGGTCAACCGGCAGCCTTCCGCAATATTCGACGATGGTAAACGGGAGGCTGATTTGAATCGTCGAGCGAAATTCCTATAATCCGCAGTCGCAGATCATCGGCTACAGGATTTTTTTTGCCGCTTTATGCTGATCTGGTCATTTATCAATGCCTTTTGCGACAGCGAGTTTGATTATCTCTGACCATGGCAGCGCAAAATACCTGCCGGTGATTTTGCTCTTAACGATAGGGTTCCTGCTTATTTTCCCCAAATACATTGCGTATGACTTTCCTGATGAGTCGCAATCATCCCACAGGTATTCCAGGTCCTGGCTAAGTTGCTCTTCACCGCTTGAGCTTTCACAAGCAGAAACGAAGGCCGAACTCATCTTCTCTGATGTGACCAATTGTTCGATAAGTTTTTTTTAGAAAAAGGATTTGCTTTAGTGTCCATAGAAGAGGGAATTCGCATAGTTTGGTTCACGCAACATACTAAATCGGCAACAGTGAGTCCGCTATGAGGTGTAACCTGAACGCGAAATTCTCCTCATTTTGGCGATGCTTGCGTTCAGAAAATATTGCACGGCCGGATTGGAATTACTTTTGATTTCGTCGGGGGTGCCAATCGCCAGAATGCAACCGTCTTCGAGCACCGCGATGCGACTGGCGATGCCGAAAGCCAGGTCGCGATCGTGCGAAACGACCAACGAAGTTGCATGAACCTGCTCATTAAGATTTACGATGTCTTCGGCGATTTCGACCGAGGAAATCGGGTCCAACCCACTGGTGGGTTCGTCATAAAAGATCAACTGCGGTTCGATAACCAAAGCCCTTGCAATCGCCACCCGCTTCGTCATCCCGCCGGAGAGTTCGTCGGGCATTTCGTTTTCGGTTCCTTTCAAACCAACACTTTCGAGGTCCTTGGAAACGATCTGCGCGATTTCCTCAGGCGATTTGAGATGATGTTCGGCCAGATAGAAACCGACGTTTTCTCCCACGGTCATGGAGGTGAGAAGTGCGCCGGACTGAAAAACCATCGCCACGCGATAGCGGCTTGTCAGCTCCGGTGATTGAATCGCTTGGCCATCAACCAGGACTTCGCCCATGTCCGGCTTTTCCAAGCCAATGAGCTGCTTGAGCAGCACCGTCTTGCCGCTTCCACTCGGTCCCATGATGACAAAAATTTCGCCCGCGTTGACCTCGAAATTGATGTCTTTGAGCACTTCGTGGCCGTTGTAACTCTTGCGTAGCCCTCGAACTCGCAGGCCGACTCCTTGCCGCTCAGCAAAGCTGCGTACATTATTGAGAGGCAGGGCTTGGTCAGTCGTCCCATTCATCTAAGCCGCCTTCTTTTCGTCCCCCAAATAAAATGCCAATTACTTTTGCCATAAAATGATTGAATGTGTTTTTTAAAATTTACTGTCGCCGTTCGTCTTCTTCAGGGAAGCAAGTTACGCGCTCTGCCTGCCACACCGCTATTCGGTGTTGACCTTATGACTCTCTGTGGACGAATTGAGGCCCCAGCGCCGGATAATTGGTATAACCCTCTTCCGCGCCTCCATAGAAAGTCGATTCGTCCGGCGCGTTGAGTGGCGCGTTCAACTGTAAGCGCTC
>Ga0302325_10011409_pt1 | contig 19142 bp, 8 predicted proteins | sample Palsa_T0_2_FD_201948 | JGI IMG/M metagenome (GOLD analysis project Ga0302325, IMG submission 201948) | Peat permafrost microbial communities from Stordalen Mire near Abisko, Sweden - Palsa_T0_2 | ecosystem: Environmental > Terrestrial > Soil > Palsa > Peat permafrost | place: Sweden: Abisko...
CGATCAGATCGTCGTACAACTGGTCGCAACGGTGGAATCTAGCGAATTGAAATTGGAGAAGGGGGACTCCAGCTTGAGCAGCTGGACGCCGAGCATCATATTGGCATTCGCGGGAATAGCGTTCTGTATCGCTCGTGCACAGGGACCGCAGGCAAATGGCACGAGCCTAACGACTGCGGAGAGGCTGGAAGAGCCCGGCTGGTGGCCGACGAAAGGAGATCCGCCGCGCAGCCAGTATTCGGGAAGCGCTGCCTGCGCCGAGTGCCACCAGAAGATGGCACTGCTCCAGCAGTCGACACCGATGTATCACGCCAGTGTGCCCGCCTCGCGGTCGGATCTATTGACAAATCATCGACTGCTCCAATTTAAAGAAGGCGGCTTCAGCACCTCTGTCACGACCTCGCTTGAACGGGTCATTTTCGGCGCGACTGACGGAATTAATACTATGTCCTTGTCGGCGAGTTGGGCTTTTGGATTCAAGAATGGACAGACTTATATCCTTGAGAAAGACGGCGCTTACTTTGAGAGCCGTTTGAGTTTTTTCACAAACATTGGTTCCCTGGACATTACTCCAGGACAAGCTCCCGACGTGCCGGATGGCCTGGAAAGCGCGCTGGGCCGAAAGATGGGCATTGACCGAGCAATCGGCTGCTTTAAATGTCATACAACCGCGGCTGTTACTTCCACGTTGTTGGAATCGGAGAAAGCTAAGCCGGGGGTTACCTGTGAAGCGTGCCATGGACCGGGAGCCGGCCACATTGCGTCCATGACTGCGAATGACCCGGAGCAGGGGACGGCGATCATGGATCCTGCGGATCTTTCCCCCTCTGATTCTGTCGACTTTTGCGGGGCATGCCATAGCACATGGGCGGATGTGATGGAGGCGGCGGGCACGCCTGGCCCCGGGCTGATACGCTTTCAGCCGTATCGGCTTGAGGAAAGCCGCTGCTGGGGACGAAGTGGCGACGCTCGGATTACCTGCGTGGCCTGTCACGACCCGCATCAGCCACTTGTTCACGAACCGAGAGCCTATGACTCTAAATGCCTGGCGTGCCACGGGGTCAACAGGGAGTCCAAGGGGGCACATGCGGCGAGGACAGTATGCAAGGTGGCGGCCAGCAATTGCGTCACCTGCCATATGCCTAAATATGAGGTGCCCCAAACACATGCGGTGTTCACCGACCATGAGATTCGCGTGGTCCGTACGAGTGCTGTCGATACTGGCAAGTTGACCCGCTAGAATCTCCGTCGGAAGGGCCCCAAAACCGCTCAGCAAAATCATCACGCCGGACGAGCACTGAATAGCTTCTGACTGGATTCTTTCTTCGGACAGTCTGAGGTACGATACTGCAGCCGATTTTCTGAGTACCTGCTGCAACGAAATGGACGCTCCTCAGGATATTCGGCTCTTCAGCAAGAGCCGCCGAAACTCGGAAACTCGCACCATCTCTGCCACCTCGCGCCTAGGACAGCTGTATGGCGCGGTGCCGCGCGGTTCAAGAGGAATCAATAACGCCCAACCGCAGGAATCGCGATTCGAGTAAGCACCACCGGAACGGGTCATCTGCTTGCGTCCCGGAGAAGCCTGTGATGTGTTTAGTCTCAAGCAGCGCAGCGAACAGAAAAGAACGGGACAATTCTTTTCAAGCCTGAACCACCTCCCGCAACCGACACGTGGCTCACCAGCAGTAGGTTGCAACCACTTCAGGTGTGCCGGGAAGCTGATTAGTCACGATGGTGTGCAAGACAATTTGCAAGTTTTTCCTCTCCCATCCGTTGGGAAGGGACTTCACTAGCCTGAAAACCGACTGTGGTGTCGTAAGGAATTCAGCCGCGGCCTGAGTTCCTGCATAGCCCACTCCGGCTACTGCAATCACTGTTGTGTCGGTTTTCGAGTTCACGATCCTGGACACGATCGCGTAATCCTCCGTAAAGGAATCATTGGCAGACCACCTTTTTTGAGGGTTCGAACGGTCCACAATGGCATTACGCCCGCTGAAGACGTAGCGCAGATTTCCGGTCATGGCAAGCGTCCATGAGTTGTTATGCGCTCCTATGAGAATAGTGGGGCTTTGGCGAAGGTCGCCGTAGGTGACGTCTTGCCCGTAACGGATGTCAAATTGTCTGTTGCGACGTACCAAAAGAGATTCGACCTTCGTAATCGCGGCAACATCGCCGATCGTGACAAACGTATCCTTTGCCGGAAAGAGGTCCTTGGCATCGATCTTTGTACCCGAAGGCCATTCAATATAAGATTCGAATCCCATCTCTTCAGTTTGGTTTGGAGGGTGCTCCCGGTAATACTGGTCCATGTAAGAGATCGACAGTTGATAGACGGCATTCCCCCCCACGTAGATCAGGGCTGTATGCGGGTTGTCCAGAACTGGCGACCAAAAATGATTGAAGGCGCGCGACTCGGAAGAAAACAGGTTGTGCTGTATTGCAAGAATCAAGATCACCAATGATGCAGCAGCGGCGATCCACCAGAGGCGACCTCGAAATCCTGCAGAGCGCGGTCTGGCGCCAACTTTATTTTCCTGCCGGACCTCTGTGACCACCGGTTCGGCCGGGCTCTGCATCAGAGGTGGGTCTTCTGATGCTGCCAGGGGAAGCGGAACTGGATTCCTGTCGATACGCTCGAAAAAAGCCTTGAAGGACCCGTGGGGAACGCTGATCTGCACGGCGTGCCCCGGCACAGTCTGATAGTAGAGTGCGAGACGTTTCCTGAGCTCCCCGACACGTGCACGAACGATCGGGTCGGCATTGGTGTCGTAATCCGGGCGCCGCCCAAAGACTTCGATCCCGATCACTCTCTCTTTTAAGAGTTCGGCATGTCCTGACAGAGATCTGTCCACGATGTAGTGGAGGAGCTCCTGAGTCTGCTTACTGGATCGAAACGGAGTGCTCGTCATCATTTCCGCGAGCGCCTCTTGAATCTCCGATGCGGGGATCTCGAGAGCAGGCGAAGCATGCTGCGATGGTTCTTCGCATTCGACCGTACGTCCCATGGGAACCTCCGCCCGTAGTCTGGCCTGCGCCGTACTCTACTCCACGAGGAATGACGATGACAAGCGCCGCATTTTCTTCGCGATGGGCACGTACAGTACCATACAGCACCTTGCAAATTGCGTTAGAGTTATCGTTTACTGGCGCCCGTTGCAAAAAATGATGTTCTCTTCAGCGTTCGTTTTTGGCAAGATGCTTTCCCTTCAATAAGTTGCAAAAAAATGGGATGCCAGGAAATCGGAGCGGCCAAGGCGACCGGTAGACGAAAAATTTGACGAATTCCCCAGGAGGCAAAATGACGAGGTTACGTTTCGTAATCGCAGCAGTCCTGATGGCCGTGATCGGACTGGCCTTCCCTCTACTTCATGCGCAGTCGAGGAGTACGACAGCTTCGCTGTCAGGCACCGTAACCGACCCCTCCGGAGCCAGAATCGCGAAAGCGACCGTGAGGCTTACCGACCCTGAAAATGGGATTGTCCGCACTGACACGGCGAGTTCGACGGGGGAATTCACCTTCGCCCTGCTCGTGCCAGGGAACTATACCCTCGAGGCCGGCGCTCCGGGTTTCACGACAACCAGGCAAACCGGCATCGTCCTCGCTGCGGGAGATTCGGTGACCCTGGGGATCAGTCTGACGATCGGGGCAACGGAGAAAATCACAGTCAATGCGACTGGGCCGCTGCTTCAAACCCAGGACGCCACCATCAGCACCGACGTCTCCGCCAAACAAATTGAGGAGCTGCCACTCAATCTCAGAAATGTGCTTTCCTTCGCAACGCTGGATTCCGCTGTGAACGTGCAAGGCGACCGGCAGCTGCTGGCGGCGGGTGGGAGCGAAGACACGGCAGACCAGGATTACTCCTTCCTGAATTTTGGAGGCGGCTACTTCGGAACCAATCTGTTCCTGCTGGAGGGTGGCTACGATGTGGCCCAGGGCTGGGGAGGAGTCCTGTATTTGCCTGCCCCGGAGGACACCGACCAGGTCAAGGTAACGAGCTACTCGTTTTCGGCCCAATACGGATTCAGCACCGGCAATGTGATCAGCCTTACAACCAAGGCCGGTACCCACGACTACCATTTCGTTGCCGACGAGTACATACGCAACCCGGATCTGGACGCCAACCTCTACTTTAACAATTTGGCGGGCACCCCCAAGCCGAATGACCATCGCAATCAGTTCGGAATCGCCGGCGGCGGGCCGTTGTACATCCCGGGCATCTATAAGCAGCGGGACAAGACCTTCTTTTTCGCCAACTATGAGGGGTTGCGGCTCAACGGGGGACTCAGCTACAGCGCTGAGGTGCCCACTACCGCTCAGTTAGGAGGCGACTTTTCATCGGAGCTCACGAGCACTTCTCTGGGTACGGATTGCCTGGGCCGGACTATTTATCAGGGCGCGATCTACAACCCCTACTCGTTAGGCACGTGCCCAAATGGGTCGGCAGTGCGCAATCCCTATCCGGGAAACATCATACCCACAACCGGGCCAGGGGCAATTGACGCTCTGGCGAATAAGTTTGCCACCGGCAACTACTGGCCGGCTCCAAAAAATCCTGGGGGCGGTTACAACTTCAACACCACGGTGAACGCACCGACGACTTCCAACGAGTGGGGCATTCGCATCGACCACAACTTCAACGCGAATAACCGGATCTACGGCCAGTTCTCGAATAAGCACGAAGGAAAGGTTCAAACAGGGGCCTTTTACGGAGCGAGCGATGTCGCCGGACCCTATGTTTTCGACCCGAACAACCGCATGTTTGGGGTGCTGGGCTATTCTCACGTTTTCTCGCCGACTTTCGCACTAACCAGCGAGTTATTCTTCATTCGCAATCCCGGGGGAAACGTTGTCCAGGGCTATCCTTTCCAACCTTCCTCGCTCGGGTTGCCGGGCATCCTCGATTCGTGGACGCCGCAGTTTCCGCAGGTTCAGTTTGGTAACACTTTCAGCGGAAGCGGTTTCTATGCTCCGCTGGGAGCGAGCCAAGGCTCCGGCGAAGCCAGCTTCCCGCAGAATAACGGCAGCCTGACCGTGGACGTGAACAAAACTTTGCAAACGCAATCCATCTCCGTCGGGTATATGGGTATTTGGCAAACGGACGATGGCGGCAGGCTCACCGCGACAGAATTTAACTTCAGCAATCAAATGACTGCAGGTCCTAACCCGACGAACCTGAGCGGCGAAAGCCCCGGAGACGCGCTTGCATCTTTTATGGTGGGCGCCGGCAATCCCGGGGCCGGTTCGGGCGGCTCCACGGGATTTAATGCATTTCCCGCGCCAACCTACTACTCGCATGGGATGTACATTCAGGACGATTGGAAGGCGAGGCGCAATCTTACCATCAACCTCGGCTTCCGCTATGACATCCAGATGCCTCCGACCGCGCGGCATAACGAGCAGGCGTACTTCGGTTTCAATGCCCTGAACCCGATCAGCGTAACGGCCGGGATTCCAGCTTATGGCGAGATCGTCTACAACAATCCCGGGAACCGCTTCCTGTATAACCCTAACCTGAATGACTTCGCACCCCGCATCGGCTTTGCGTATGCCGTAATGCCCAAGCTGGTTTGGCGAGGCGGCTATGGCATCTATTACGCAAGAAACTTCTACGGCGGCAATGGACCGGACCCGGGATACTCGACATCGTCGGTGTGGACGTCATCGACCGACGGGGTCCACGTGACAACGCCCCTCGCGGGGGCGTTCCAGTCGGGACTGGTGCCGGTGACCGGGGACGCGCTGGCAGGCCTGACCAGCGTGGGCCAGGCGCCCGGCGTGGTGAATCCGCACCGTCCCGATCCTATGACGCAGCAGTTCAGTTTTGGATTCCAATACGCCTTTACCCCCAACGACGTTCTGGATGTCAATTACGTGGGCAGCCGCGGAAGGCGCATTACGGTTGCTGGCTTCAACTACGGCCAACTCAACCCAAGCTATCTCTCTCAAGGTGCGGCGCTGGAAACCCTGGTGCCCGATCCGTTTGCCAATGCATTGCAAACCCTGGGGCTGCCGGCGAACGCCTGTGACTCGAAGCCCGGCATGATCGAACAAGGGTATTTATTGGAGCCGTACCCGGAGTATTGCGGCGGCGTCTCAGCCACGGACGAACCGGTTGCAACCAACAACTACAACGCACTGCAGGCCAGCTTCAAGCACCGTTTCAGCCAGGGTCTGCTGTTTACAGCCTCCTACACCTTCTCGAAGTTCCTCTCCGATACAGGCGGCCCGGAAGAATGGGGTTCGATCAATGGCGACCAGGGGGGATCGAGTATCCGCAACTTCTATAACCTGAAAGGGGATTGGTCGGTGGACGGCGACGATATCCCTCACTCTCTGGTTTTGAACTATGTGTATGATCTGCCGTTTGGCCAGGGCAAGAAGTTCGGCGGCGGCATGAACCGAGTTGAGGATGCAGTCGCGGGCGGCTGGGAGGTCTCGGGAATTACCACTGCGCAGAGCGGCTTCCCGATGTCTATCGGCGCCGGCGGAGATGCTGGGACAGTTTTTGGTGGGGGTCAGCACGCCGACTTGACCGGCGCCCCCTTCAAAAGCGGCACCTGCGGCGGCACCCAGGGCGTTCCGGCCATTCCTGTGGGAACGAAATACTGCTTCTTCAACCCGGCGGCCTTCGCGGCGCCGGCGGACTTCACCTTCGGCAACGCTCCACGCTACTTTTCCAATCTGAGAGCACCCGGATACGTAAACCAGGATCTGACGGCGGCAAAGTGGTTCAATTTCACTGAAAAATTGCGTTTCCAAGTCGGTATCCAGATGTTTAACGCTTTCAACCACCCCAATTTCGGCATACCCGCCGCCAGCGTCGGAAGCCCCAACTTGGGCTTGAGCTCAGGCACCCAGGGAGCGAGAGAAATGCAAGGTGTGCTGAAGTTGACCTATTAGAGGCCGTATGCGTTGGAAAGCACTCCTTGCGCTGGGCAAGGCGATTCCGCTCACGATCACAATCGTGAGCGGAGTCGCTGCGGCGCAAGATCGCGACCAGATGGTTCAATCCCTGCTGACTGATGCCCGCATGGCTCAGTCGAGGGGGGATTTTTCCCAGGCTGCCGAAGCGTATCGAAAAGCGGTTGCTCTGGACCCTGCCATTCCCGAGCTGTGGGCGAATCTGGGCCTCATGGATCACGAGTCAGGAAACCATCTGGAAGCTGTGAAAAGCTTTGAGCATGCCGCCCACTTGAATCCCTTGTTGTTTGTTCCTCAGCTGTTCCTGGGTCTCGAGTACCTGGAATCGGATAATGCCGGGGCTGCTCTCCCCTTGATCGAAAATGCTGTCAGGTTGAATCCCGGTGATTTGCAGGCCGCGCTTTCGCTGGGAAGGGCGTACGAAATGCTCGACCAGCCGGGTCGGGCTGCCGGTTCTTACTTTCGAGCGACCCAGATCGCTCCGACTAATGGAGACGCGTGGTTGCAACTCGGAACTGCTTATCTCGAGCAAGTGGAGAACGATGCTCGCATTATGACTTCGGCCTGGAACAACTCCGGGTACGTGAAACTACGAGCAGCCGAGACTTTCGCCGACGAAGACAAACTCGGTTCGGCCGAGGAAGCGTTTAAAGCGGCGTTGAACACTCCGTCCCCCGCCCCGTGCGTGCACGCCGAACTTGGAATCGTTCTCCTGCGTGAAAGCAAGGAAGCCGAAGCGCGAAAGCAGTTTGAAACAGAAAACCAAGCCGCCTCTCATTGCGGACTGTCACCGCTGGGAATTGCAGTTACCGACATCGCTCAGAGACATCCGGACATGGCGCTCAAAGAACTGACTGTCGTCGTAAATGCCGATCCTGACTTCGTTCGGTCAAGCCTGCCACTCTTTCGTGGGGCCGTATCGCCCGATCAGGCGCAACCATTCATTGCATTGGCTCAAAGCTCGAAAAGCGGCAGAGACTTATCCTTCGACATCGGTTCGGTCGTTCACCGTGTGCTCGTTTCCGGCGATCTGTCGATAAACGCAAATTCGGATTACGAACATTTAACTCAGAAGGCAACGGGAACGCACGAATCCGCAGAGCAGCTGTATGCATCCGCTCGCTTCGCTCAGTGCGACGAAGCGTTGAAACCGGCACTCGACAGACTGCCCCCCTCTCAACTGCGGCTCCTGGCTTCATGCTCCTTCTCTACTGGAGATTTCAAGACAGCTTCCATCGCCGGCGAACGGTTGAAGTCCTCCTTGGCCACTGCGGTGCAGGGACTTTACTGGGAGAGCAAAGCCGACCAAAAGTTGGCCGTCGCGGCCCTGACCCACGCCGGCGAAATCGACCCTGACTCGCCGGGCCTGCATCTTCTTATTGGCAATGCCTTTCGCCAACAACGCCGCTGGAGCGATGCGGAGGCAGAATACGAAAAAGCAGTAACGCTTGACCCGACCAGCCGTGCGGCCCGTCTCGGCCTCGGAATTGTGCTCTTTACAGAGTTAAAGACAGACGAGGCGTTCGCGATCGACAAGTCGCTTCTCGACGAAATGCCCGAGGATCCTGAAGCCAACCTTCTTGCAGCGGAGATCCTCGTTCAGGAACATAAGTTCCAGGCCGCGGAACCCTTTCTGCTGAAATGCCACAACGTTAAACCGGAACTCTTACCACGAGTTCACGTTCTTCTCGGTCGAGTCTACGGAGAAACGAACCGGCCTTCAGATGCTATAGCGGAATATAAGCTGGGAATAACTATGGACGAGGACGGAAGCCTGCACTACCAACTCGCGCGCCTCTACCAGAAAACGGGCAATGAGAATGCGGCGGCAGAAGAAATGCAGCTGTCGAAACAGCTTCGCGAACAATGGGATGACCGGGCGCATCTTGACTTGGGACAACCTTTGACGGAAACGAACCGCCAATAACTTTCATCCGAAAATTGAAGCACTCAGCACCATAAGCCGGTAACAGCGGATCCGACCGGCTTGATTCCACGGATTGCGACGTCCGAAATTCCAGTGAATTACTGCATAGCATTTCATGATCGAGGAGTCACTCTTGAAATCTTCAACCTTTCTGCGGGTCCTGGGTTTCGTTCTCATCGCTGCCCCATTTGCGGCTCAGGCTGCGTCGGACAATTCGGGAGAAATCACAAACACTTCGGATGGCGTCACCCTTCATTCCTCAGCCGGCACCCTGCGTGTCGCGGTGTGTTCCGAGCGAGTGATTCATGTAGTGGCAAGCCCGACTGACGACATACCGGATCCGATCGTGCCCGCCGCGATCCTGCACTGCGGCGACACTCGGTTTACCGCGTCCTCCACCGGGGCTGCGGTTTCCATCAGGACCAGGGCTCTTCGCGCCGAGATCGACCGCGCCACGAACTCCATCCACTTCTACGCCGCTGCGGGCGACACGATACTCAACGAGCAGCCTTCCGCTGGACGATCCTTAGTTCCTGAAAACACGGATGGAACGCAAACCTACACCGTGCGGCAGGATTTTCTTCTGTCGCCCGGCGAGTCTTTGTATGGATTAGGTCAGCACCAGGAAGGATTCTTCGACATACGAGACATACCCATCCGGCTGCTTCAGGCTAACACCAACATCGCGATACCTTTCCTGATCTCAACAAGAGGATACGGCCTGTTGTGGAACGATCCAGCACTGACGGATTTCAATCCTGCAATTCAGACGATTCAGCTCGACCAGAGCGGCCGCGCTGAATTTAAATCGGGCCCGGAGGGGGAGTACGGCTTTCTGCTCAGCGGCAATTTTCGCAATAAGCTGCAGCTTACAGTCGGCGATGACAAAGTCATTGATCTGAAAAATATGTGGCTGCCTGTTTCCGCCGGCGGGAAGATTCATTTGGCGTCAAACACGACTTACAACATTGCCGCTGAAACAGGAGGCAACACTAATCTCGCGGTTCGTTTTCCTTCGGATACAATGGCCTTTCAGTCCGAAGCAAGCAGAGCAATCGACTATTACTTTATTTATGGCCCGGAACCTCAACGCGTAGTTTCGGAATACCGTGAACTGACTGGCGAAGCCCCGCTTCTGCCGCGGTGGGCATACGGCTTCTGGCAATGCCGGGAACGCTACTCAAGTCAGCAGCAGATTCTTGACGACGCGACGGAATTTCGCAAACGTAACATTCCGGTTGACGCGTTTGTGCAGGATTGGCAGTACTGGGGAAAGTATGGCTGGAACGCCCTGCGGTTCGACGAGACGTCGTATCCGAATCCCGCTGAGATGATGTCTTCTCTGCACCAGCAGGACCTTCACATGGTTATCTCCGTCTGGGCCAAGTTTGGCGCCGAGACAGAAGTCGACCGCCAGATGATTGCCGCTCATCTTGTACTCACCAGCGCGGCAAGCACCGGAGAGCCCGGGGAAGCAAAGGAAAGCGAAAATTGGGTCGACCTTTTCGATCCGAAAGCGCAAAAGCTCTTCTGGTCCGATATCGACCATAATTTGTTCCGCGATGGCTTGGACGGATGGTGGCTCGACGCCTCAGAACCCGAAGGCGACCCGCTCAAAAACGACATGACATTCCTGGGACCGGGAAAGATGGTACGCAATGCCTTTCCGCTGTATGAAACCTCGGCCGTCTACAATGGCCAGAGAGCAACGGATGAGGCGAAGCGCGTTGTTATTCTTTCCCGTTCCGCCTGGCTCGGGCAGCAACGTAATGGCTCCGTCTCCTGGTCCGGCGATATCACAGCCAATTGGGATACGCTCCGCCGCCAGATTCCTGCTGGTCTCAGCTTTTCCATGTCGGGACTTCCCTACTGGACCACCGACATCGGCGGCTTCTTCCGTCCGATGGACCAATACACATCGGAGAGTTATCACGAGCTCCTTGTCAGATGGTTTGAATTCGGCGCCTTTTGTCCTGTCTTTCGCATCCATGGCTTTCGTTCCAGAACAGAGATGTGGAACTACGGTCCCGAAGTAGCGCGGATCCTCACGCAGTACGACGAACTGCGCTATCGCCTGCTGCCTTACATCTACTCGGACGCATGGGAGGTTACCAGCCGCGGAAAAACGATAATGCAGGCTCTCCCATTCGTTTATCCCGGCGATATCACGGTACGTAATGTGGACGATGAATACCTCTTCGGCAATTCGCTGCTGGTGAGTCCCATAACACAAGAAGCCGCAACGGCACGCAACGTGGTGCTGCCGGCGGGGGACGACTGGGTAGACTTCTGGACCGGTCAACAGTATCGGGGAGGTCGATCGATTTCCAGCGATGCTCCCCTTGACCGCCTGCCCATCCTGGTCAGGGCCGGAAGCATTGTTCCTCTGGGACCGGTAGTACAGCGAACGGCCGAAGTTCAGGATCCCCTCCTGATTCGTGTCTACAGCGGCAAAGATGCGGACTTCCAGCTTTACGAAGACAGTGGAGACGGCTATGCCTACGAGCACGGCGCCCGAGCGATCATTCCGATGCACTGGGATGATCTTCACGAAACGTTTGTTCTTGGAACCGCAAAGGGGGACTTCGACGGCATGTTGAGGAATCACACAATTCGAATCGTGCGCGTACGACCTGGCCATGGCGTAGGCATTCCACTGGATATGGATTTCGATAAGGTAGTGAAATACGACGGCCATCGAATCGCGGTGAGACTCGCCGTTTCCCGTAAGCCTTTGTAAATAAACTTGTCGCCAACTCCTATCGACACTGACCAGCCTCAAAACGGAGTGCGAGTGCCGAAGACTTGTATCTCAGCCAACTTCAGAAAGGCAACAATCTAACGATGAATCGCAGGTCATTCCTAACCGGCGGACTCTCCGCATTTGCACTCGCTCGCATGACGCATGCGCTGGCAAACCCCCAGTTTTTTCAGGGAGAAGCTCCGCAAGGCCCGTTTCTGCCGTTTTGGGAGTCGCTCAAGTCCTATCGTTGCCCGGAGTGGTTTCAGGATGCCAAGTTCGGGATATGGGCGCACTGGGACCCGCAGTCTGTCCCCGAACAGGGTGATTGGTACGCCCGCAACATGTACATACAGGGTATGCCTCAGTACGACTATCATGTCAGTCATTACGGGCACCCGTCGAAGGTCGGTTATAAGGATATCTGCCACTTATGGAAAGCAGAGCGATGGGAGCCTGAGACGCTGATCAAGCTGTACAAACGGGCCGGCGCCGAATATCTCATCGCTCTGGCTACGCATCACGATAACTATGATTGCTGGAATTCAAAGCACCAGTTCTGGAACGCGGTGAACGTCGGACCCAGGCGGGACATTGTCGGGACCTGGGAAAGAGTGGCGCGCGCCAACGGAATGCGCTTTGGAGTTAGCTATCACGGAACTCCACATCGGGTATGGGACGAGTTTCTCCCGGTTAGATACAAGACCGATACAACTGGAGCTCTTGCTGGCGTGCCATACGACGGCGTGCAGACGATCGCAGACGGCAAAGGTAAGTGGTGGGAGGGCATGGACCCGCAGATGCTCAACGGGAAACCGCATCTGAAGAACACTCCCTGTCCCGAATTCGTCCGGCAATTCCTGCTGCGGATACAGGATGTTATTGACAGCTACAACCCCGACGTTCTCACCTTCGACGACAACATCCAATTCGATTTCGACAAAGGGGGGAGGTTCGCCCCCGACCTCGGGGTGTGGTTGGGTATTCCGGACCTTGCTCCCCAAATCGTTGCCTACTACTACAACAAGAATATGCAGGCGCATGGCGGCCGCCTGGAGGGCGTGCTCGATTTGAAAATGGTTCCTGAGCCGGTATGGGGGGCGCTTACCCGCGACTTCGAAATGGGGCTGGCGGACAGCATTCAGGAAAACCCGTGGCAGACCGAAGCGTGCATCGGGCACTGGCATTATGATCGGGCCGTCTTTGAGAACCACACATACCAGAAGGCCTCGTTAATGATTCCCCTTCTTATCGACATCGTCAGCAAGAACGGTAACCTGCTTTTGAACATACCGCTACCTGGTCATGGAGAACCAGACAGCGATGAGCTGGCGTTTCTGGATGAACTTGCCAATTGGCAGGAAATCAACAACGAAGCGCTAAACGGTACCAGACCGTGGAAAGTCTACGGAGAGGGTCCTTCGACTGAACTGAAAGGCGTTCCAGCGTACCAGCTATCGGGATACAAATTTGACCACACAGATATACGCTTTACTACCAGGGCCGATATTCTTTATGCGATTGCTTTAGGCTGGCCTTCCGACGGCAAGATAACTGTCAGGTCACTCTCCAGTGACTCCGCGCACTATCCAGTCCAAATTGGGAAGGTCGTACTCCTCGGATCGAAATCTGAGGTGAGGTGGACCAGGGGAGTACAAGGCCTCGAGATTCAACTGCTCGATGGTCCGCCCTGTAAATATGCGTTTTCGTTCAAGGTCCTTCCAGCGTGACCCGAATGCGAGGTCCGGATATCCCGGATAAGTCGCCGCGCAGATGTGCGAAAGGTGCAGGACCGTTGATGTTATGCCGCATACTTCAACAGAACGGCTTTTCAGCAGGCTCCGCATGTTCGGAACAGCTTCTGATCTGTTCTGCCAGGGAGAAACCATGAATCGCCGAGAATTTCTAGTGGGCGCAGGGTCCGCCTCTCTCAGTTCCTCCTTCCCGCTCTGCGGTTGGGCCCAGGGCGATGAACCGCTGATCGAACATTGTCTCCCGACGACGGACGCAGACTACCAGCGCTCCCGATCGTATATCGAAGAAGTGCCGGTACATCAGTACCACTGGGCCTCGGATCGGGCGGTCGAAGCATTCAAGGATATGAAGTTCGGACTGAGAATCCACTGGGGCCTCTACTCGATCTACGGCAGACCCGGGGAATCCTGGCCCTTTCTTACCCTTCCCCTGGAAGAGCGCCAGCGGTATAACCTGGCCTACCGTTCATGGAACCCGCAGGAGTTCGACGCGGACGCCTGGATGAACCTCTGCGAGGAGTCGGGGCTGAAGATGTTTGCTTTTACCAGCAAGCATCACGAAGGATTCTCGATGTTCGATACGAAGACCCGGGTACGCAACCGGGCCAACTGGACCGCGCCTGGCGGCCCTCGCATCGAGGACTGCGATCTGGCCTACAGCATTATGGAAACACCCTTTCGGCGCGACGTCGTTCGTGAACTCACTGATGCAGCCCATAGGCGCAACATCAAAATAGATCTCTATTTCTCGCATTCCGACTGGTACGACGCCGACTTCCGTCCGTACGGCTGGCATCCGCTGCAGGTTCCGTCTTCACCGAAGTTCTGGGGCTGGCAGCCCTCCGATGGCACCACACAGGCATTTTGGGACTCGATGAAGAAGCGAATGGGCGGCAACCTTGTGACCGTGTCGGACCCCACACGGCAGGAAATCCAACGCATGGTGGAGCGCCATCGCACGCAGCTGACTGAGTTGCTCACTCGCTACGGCACCATCGACATGCTGTGCCTGGATATCTTCTGGGGTCCGGCCGTCTGGCCGCAGATGCGCGAAACCATACTGAAACTGCGAGAGCTTCAGCCGGACGTTATGTTGCGGGCGCGTGGCATCGGTAACTACGGCGATTACTACACCCCTGAAGGATTTGTACCTGCGTCCAGGGAATCCACCAAGATGCCTTGGTTCGTGATTTATCCACTGGGACGGTCGTTTTCTTACGACAACGACGCCTCTAAATACAAAGGGGCGCAGTGGATTATTCACAACCTGATCGATATCACCGCAAAGGGCGGTAACTTCATGGTGGGGGTGGGACCCAGCGGCCTGGGCAGCTTTCACCCCACAGCCGTCAGCCAACTCAAGAAAGCGGGTCAGTGGCTGCGGGTGAATGGCGAAGGCATCTATGGCACGCGCCCACGACCGGGCACCGATTGGGCTGAGGGCGACAACGTTCGCTTCACATGCAGCAAGGATAACCGCCTTCTGTATTGCTTCGTCACGGAATGGCCGGGCAAGACGCTCCAGATCGCATCGCTGGAGTCGCGGCCGATCCAGTCGGTGGAAATGCTCGGTTACTCCGGCAAGTTGCGGTTCCGCGTTGACGCAAAGAACAACTTCGTCATCTCGATTCCCGACGAACTCCAGAGTCCCTCAAACCGTCCCGGCCAGCTTGCGTGGGCGTTCAAACTGAGCTATGCCACATAAGCAATATCCGTCGTTGTTCACTGCCCTGAAGAGTGGAATTTGGAACTGCCGCACTACCAAAGGATGGGGTACTCCCTGATAGCGCAGAAGCAGGAACAGGGCAGTACCGGAGGGATGGATTCAAATTGACTCCCGGTGTCAGAATCGGATAAATTTATCGGTGACTCTATCGTTTATTCGAGTGCGCACAGCTTGCCCCGGGGCCTGTAAGGAGCCATTCAATTAATGGCAGCCCGTTTAAAGGACATCGCCAACGACTTGGGACTTTCTGTTGTCACCGTCTCGAAGGTCTTACGAAACCACCCCGACATCGGAGAAGAGACTCGCAAACGAGTCCTGAAGCGAATGCGGGAGCTGAATTACCAGCCCAACCTGGCGGCCCGTTCGCTGGTGACGGGCCGGACCTGGACTCTGGGGCTGGTTGTTCCTGATCTCCTCCATCCATTCTTTGCCGATATCGCCAAGGCGATATCCGTGGAAGCCCGTAAGCACGGATACAGCCTTCTCATCTCGTCTTCCGATGAAGATCCGGATCTCGAAATCCAGGAAATCCGGCAATTGCTGGCCCGGCGGGTGGATGTCATCCTCGTCGCCTCGGCACAGTCATCCGTTGACTGCTTTCACATGATTGAGGAGCAGAAAACGCCCTATATCCTGATAGACCGGCGGTTTGTTGGCCTCGACGCGAATTTCATCGGCGTGGATGACGAGGCCGTCGGAATGCTGGCAACTTTCCACCTCCTCGAACAGCAATGCCGCCACATCGCGCACATCCGAGGCCCCAACGTCAGCACTGCAATCGGGCGCCTGGAAGGCTACAAGCGGGCTCTTGCGTCGGAGGGCCTGAGGCCTTTACCGGGACACGTTATTTCGCTCGGTACCTCAGGAGACCACCGGGGAGAAAAGGGCGGGTATGAAGCGGCAAGGCAACTTCTCGCGGCGGAGACGCGGCCCGATGGCATTTTCTGCTTCAACGACCCCTCAGCGCTGGGCGCGATGCGAGCGATTCTGGAGGCAGGTTTACGTATTCCGGAAGACGTGGCTGTCGTGGGATGCGGCAACCTCTCTTATTCAGATTTCCTGCGCGTGTCCCTGTCATCGGTGGATCAGGGGAGCGAGACCATCGGGAAACACGCAGCCGATCTGGCGCTCAGGATCGCCCGCAAGAAGGCACACACGAAGCCAAAGGCCGAGTTCATTACCCCGCGCGTGGTGGTTCGCGCTTCCAGCCGGCGCTTTCCGGACGCCGCCGAAGGGGATTCCTTATCATCAGTGCCGGCCGGGAATGAACTCTCAGGTCCGCGAACGCGGATAGACCACTAGCTTGGTACCTTCGCAACGGTCACGATGCACCCTCTTCCGGGTCCAATCCAGCCAAGGCCAGACCCTCTCGTTCCCCGACATCGTCTTTGTGCAAAAGATAAGTTTGCCGGTGCGGATTACCCGACATTAAACGATAACTGTATCGTTGACAACAGCTCGGCCGATTGCTACCATCGCCCCTTCGTTCATGAAGTGCGATCAAGCGCTTCGGAACAGGAGCGAGTGTGCAACGACGTGATTTTTGCAGACTTCTTGCGATTGCTGCCGCAGCCAGAGCCATCCCAGCCACCGGTCAAACGGCGCCAGAGAACGCGTCGGATTTGCCCACCGGCTTCAACGAGTACATTCAGGACTACGCCCGCTTCTGCGCTCTGCCGCCCAACAAGCGAACCTTCTACAAACTGAGCAGTGGGAAAATCGTTCAGGAAAGGCTGGATGACGCGACCTGGAAAGCTACCGCGTGGGGTAGCGCTGAGGCCCTGCCCGTTCCTGGCGGCTCCTGGGACGGTGTGCCGATGGAATCCCCCATCGCCGACCTCTCTGGACGAGGTCCTTTCAGGCCAACGTGGGATTCCCTGCTCCAGTACGATGCCCCGGAGTGGTACCAGGACGCGAAGTTCGGCATTTGGGCCCATTGGAGCCCGCAGTGCGTCCCCGAGGATGGCGACTGGTACGCGCGCAACATGTACCTCGAAGGACAGCGGCAGTATAAATATCAGCTCGACCACTACGGCCCAACCTCCCGGTTCGGCTATAAAGACCTCTGCGCACAATGGACGCTGCTCAACTGGGATCCCGATGAACTGATCGCGCGCTACAAGAAGGCCGGCGCCAGAATCTTCATCTCGCTCGCCAATCATCACGACAGCTTCGACGCCTGGGACTCGAAGCACCAGCCGTGGAACTCGGCTGCAATCGGGCCGCATCGCGATGTGGTGGGCACCTGGGCTGCTGCGGCCCGCCGGCAGGGTCTCCGCTTCGGCGTCACCGTGCACCAAGCGCGCAACTGGTGGTGGTTCCAGCCATCGCACGGCGCCGACACATCCGGCTCGCTCAGCGGCGTCCCGTATGACGGCGACCTTACCAGCGGCGAAGGGAGGGACGAGTGGTGGCAGGGCCTCGATCCGCAGCAACTTTACGGCGTCAAGCATCCGTTCGATGCACTGCCCGATGTGTCCTATGTAAAGAATTTTTACGACCGCACCCGCGACCTCATCGATCAGCACAACCCCGATCTGCTCTACTTCGACAATTCCCTGCTGCCCCTCGGGTGGGGAGGCATGAACATCGGCGCCTACTTCTACAACCACAGCCTCATGACCAACAACTTCAGAATGCAAGCCGTCATGAACATCAAGGAAGTCCCGGAGCATCTGGTCAAATCAGTTGTTGCAGACTTCGAGCGCGGTTTGACCAGCGGCATCCAGAAATACCCGTGGCAGTCGGAAACCTGCATTGGTGAGTGGCATTACAACCGGGAGCTGTACGATAAACCCGGAGAATTCGGCGGCTATCTGCCCCCGCGCGATGCCATCCACTGGATGATCGACACCGTCAGCAAAAACGGAACGTTCATCCTTAACATTCCTGGCAAACCGGACGGCACTATCGACAGCAAAGAGATCGCGGTCCTCGACGGCATCACGGCATGGATGCAGGTCAACGGCGAAGCTATCTACGAAACCCGGCCGTGGAAGATCTACGGCGAAGGGCCTAACAGCGTAAAGGCCGGTTCGTTCCAGGGCAACAGCATCAGCATGTTGGGCGAGAAGGACATCCGCTTCACACGCAACAAGGCCAACAATGTCGTTTACGCCATCGTGTTGGGCTGGCCAACGGAGCCCGTCGTCATGTCGTCTCTTGGCTTGTCCGCTTCAACGCAGCCGGAAAAGATCGCGCGGGTCGAGCTCATCGGAACCGGCGAACGCCTGAACTGGAAGCAGACCGGCGAGGCTCTGCGTGTCGAACTGCCGAGGCAGTACCGGCCGGCAGTCGATTACGCGGCGGCTCTCAAGGTGACGCTCGGCTGAGGGATTGTCCATTTGCGATGCGGGTTGTGTTCGTCGCGTCGCCCGTCCAGTTCGTAGCAATCGCCTGTCGCGATCAGTGCGTGGCGCGAGGGCCGAAAAGCCGAAGGGAAATTCCCGATCACGCTCGATCTTTGGTCACCTCGCCGATTTGAGGCAATCGGCCAGCGAGAAGTCAATCATCGTTACAGTTAGCGTATACTTAAACGCGCGCTGATGCTGAATTCAGCCGGTCTTCGGGGGAAAGATGCTTCGATCGTCGACAACGGCCTGGGCCTCGAAGCGTGCCAGTCACATGCAGTATCGCGCACTTGGCAAAACGGGCATCGAAGTGTCAGTCGTGGCTTTTGGCGCTTCTCCGCTGGGAGGCGTTTACGGTTTTACAGGTCCCGAAGAAGGAAAGCGCGCTGTTCATCTGGCGATCGACGAGGGAATCAACTTCTTCGATGCGTCTCCCTACTACGGCCACGGGTTGGCGGAATACCGCCTCGGTGCGGCGCTCCAGGGGCGGAGAAACAAAGTCATTCTTGCCACTAAGTGTGGACGTTACGGAGCGAACGAGTTCGATTTTTCAGCGCATCGAGTCTTCGCCAGCATGGATGAGTCTCTTGGCCGACTGAATACCGACTACGTCGACCTCTTGTTTGCTCACGATGTTGAGTTTGGCGATCGAAGTCAGATTGTGGAAGAGACAATCCCGGCGATGCGCCGACTGCAGGAACTGGGGAAAACTCGGTA
>Ga0302325_10011410_pt1 | contig 19142 bp, 14 predicted proteins | sample Palsa_T0_2_FD_201948 | JGI IMG/M metagenome (GOLD analysis project Ga0302325, IMG submission 201948) | Peat permafrost microbial communities from Stordalen Mire near Abisko, Sweden - Palsa_T0_2 | ecosystem: Environmental > Terrestrial > Soil > Palsa > Peat permafrost | place: Sweden: Abisko...
GTTCCAGCCGCTATAGGTGAAGCCGGTGTAGTTGGAGGCGCCCCCGTAGGCGTAGCCTCCGCCGGTGTCGAGCTGGGTGTAGCCGCTGAGGCCGCCCTCGACGGCGACGTACTGTCCGTTCTGGCTGATGGACACGTGGCCGGTGCTATCGATGGTCTGGCCGTTCGGACCGGTGAGGTCGATGGGAGCATCGTAGGTGGGAGTCTTAGGCGCGAGAGGCGCACACTCGCCGGCGTGCTTGGCGGTGACCTTGCCGGACCAGGAAAAGTTACCGAGATCGACGGTCAATGGGAAGGCTTTAGCCCCGCCGTAGTACTCGACGTACCAGGACTTGAAGTTGAGGTCCCAATCGCTCCAGGTGCTGTAAGGATCGGTGGGCCAGCCCCAGGCCTTGAAAATCTTGGCGTCGCCGGTCGCGGTGTAGGAGAGCGAGCCGTCGGCGGCGCGTTTTATGATGGCGTCGGTTTGCACAGACGTCATCCAGGGCTTGCCGACGCCGTAGATGCCATTGAACTGCTTGAAGACGAGGCCGATGCCCTCGCGGGTCTGCTGGTAGCTGATGATCCCGTTGACTTCAGTGGTGCCGGTCGTGCCGCAAGGAATAACGGCGGCCTGACCGGCGATCCAAGTCTGGACGGCGAGAGCCCAACCGCTATCGGAGAGGTCTGAGTAGTAGGACTGTACCTCGGGATCGTCGTGCAGCTCCTGGGCGACGGCATCGGTGGAGGGAACGTCGATGGGTGAGCCGGAGCCCTGCCACCAGTGGTTGAGGTTCTGTTGGAAGAATGCGGATGTGCCGAGCGGCGCGCCGAACCAGCCGGCGACGAGGCGACCGCCCCCGATGAGCGTTGCCAGCTCGCCCTCGTAGACATGGAGCCAGTAGGAGGAGTAATTGCGGGGGTCGCCGGGGCCGAAGTAGGTTTGCTTGCCGTCGAAGGGGCGGTTGGCGTGGGGGGAGACTTGGGCGAACGCAGGTGACAGGGTTGAGAGGGCGAGGGTGAAGGAAATCGAGAGGGAGAGAAGCAGGGATCGTGGCATGGGATGGGGTCGTCCTTGGAGCGATGGTTACCCGCAGAGGCCCAGAGGAACGCGGAGGGCCACAGAGGGATTGGATTTGGGTCGGTACTGGGGTGAAGGATTTCTGGAAGGGGTGCCGAACCGCGGGCACGGTGGCCGCGGAAAGATTGTGCGTTGACCGGCAGCGGCTGGCGCTGGGTAATCAGCTTTGGAACAGTGGTGATGGGAGAGCGATTTCTCTACCGCACTGTAATGCTCTTGGCCGATTGGAGGCAAGGGCGGGGTGACGCCTTCCAGCCCCAACGCCGGCAGCGAATGCGCGCGGGCCGTAAGGGGAGACCTACTTCGTGTAGGTAAAGGGAACCTGATTGGAGACAACCGGGTCCAGGTCACGTCCCGCCACATCCTCGTCGACCTCGACCTCCGCCAGGTTGCCGCTGGCGGCAATGCCGGAAGTCTTGGGCGGGACGGTGCCGGTAATTTCAGTGTCAGAGACGACCTTAACGTCATGCACGGTGGCTCCGTTGCCGCGCTTCGCCGCTATGAAGAGAACGCTGGCATCGCTGCCTGGTGGTCCGAAGCCTACTCCGGTGATGACCAGCGGCACATCCCCGGCAGTCGCGGACTTAGTCGGTTTTATGGAGGTGATGTGGATGCGGTACTGGAAGGGCACTTCATTGGAGGACAAGGGGTCTAACGGACGGCCCTCGACGTCCTCTTCTACTTCAACATTGGCTCGGTTGCCACTGTCCGACGCGCCCGTGCTCTCGTCGGGGACGATGCCTGTGATCTCCGTATCGGAAACCACCCTGACATTCGAAATCTCGGCCCCAACGCCGCGCTTCGCAGCAAGAAAATACGCGTGATCGTCGCTGCCCACAGGCCCAAAGCCGCGGCCGGTAATGACGAGCTTGACTCCGCCGTGGGGTCCAGCGCTGGCGGGCTTGATCGAACCGACATGGATTCCATACGTAAACGGGATCTCATTGGAAAAGACGCCGCCCGCGAGGTCATCCACGTCAACCGATACCTCCGCGCGGTCATCGCTGTCCGAGATCCCGGTGCTCTCAGCGGGCACCGTTCCCGTGATCTTGGTATCGGAAACGACCCTGAGGTGAGTCGGACGGGCTCCGACTCCACGCTTCGCCGCCGAGAACGAGACATCGTCTTCGCTTCCAGCGGGACCAAATCCGCGACCGATGATGGTGAGCGGCATGCCGCCATGCGCACCGGCCACGCCCGGCGTAACCGAGGTAATGTGGATCCCGTAGCTGAAAGGAACGGCGTTGGAGAACCTGGTTCCGACCCGCACTTTCACGGTGGCATGGTTGTGGTTGTCCGCTATTGCCGCCGACTCGGCCGGGATGGTGACCACGATCGCATTATCGGAGACGACATCCACCTTCGTTCCCCAAGTGATGGCGCCGGAGGCCGGAATGAAGGCAACTTGATCGTCCGAGCCGCGCGAACCAAACCCCTGGCCCGTCACCACGATTGGGATGCCGCCGTGCGGGCCGGCCTGGACAGGATTGAGCGAATCAACGTGAAGCGAGCGGATAAATGTGAACCGGTCATCGGACGACTTGCCGCTGGTTCCATCGGCCGTGGTGACGGTGACATCCGATGGCGCCTCCGCCGTCCCATTCGCAGGCAGCAGGCTCACTACATTGGGCGTCACCACGGAGCAAGACGCGTTCTCGCAGTCGAAGCTTTTAGCGGCGGCATGCTTGTCATCCGACAGCACGAAGCTGACGGACGTGGCGCCGAGGAGGTGTTTCCCGGTGACAGTTATATGCGTTCCGCCGGCCTCCGGCCCCGATTTCGGGGCAACCGAGTCGACCTCCGGGCTGGGAGGCTGGGGCCCCGGCGCGATTGCCACACCGAAGCTGTAGGCGCTGCGAGGGAACGTTCCCGTCACCATGCCCGACGACGAGTCCACGGCATAGGCTACGCCTTGGAGCGGCGTCTCGCTGGTTCCGGCGACCCAAATGCTGCTCCCATCGGGACTTATGGCCAGCGAAGATATGAGGTTCAAATCCTCGGGAAGCGTCGCCACGGCCGCCGGAGCCTGCCCCTGACACTCACCAAATCGAGACAGCGGTCCCTCTACTATGCCGCTGCCGTCGGCGGCGTAGACGTCCGAGCCGCTGACGGCGAAGCCCATCCCCCCATATAGCCCACCACTGCCCGGGCAGGCTCCGACAAACGGGAGAAATGAGCCCTCGACGTCCGGGTTGGTGGCGCACGAGGCACCGAAAGCCCATATGGCGCCATTGACCGGTTCTCCGTTGGCCCCAGGGGAGTTGGTAAGGATCTCCGATCCGGCATCGACGGTCTGCACTTCCAATGACTCCGCTGCCCAGCTGCTTCCCTTGGTGCCATTGAGAACGTTATCGGAACCTTCCATGGATGTGCAGTCGGGCATTCCCGACCCCACCGGGAACCGAGCCAGGATGACATAGTTGCTCGGGTCAACCAGGTCGATGAAAAGGTCCGATCCGGTGGCCGCGATTCCATAGGCGCTGCCGGGGACCGTTACGGCTTGACCGACAGTCCCAGCGCTGACGTTCACGACAGAGTAGGAGTTGGAGGGTCCATGAGTGACGTAGAGGTCGTTTCCCTCAAGCGCGAGGCCATAGGCGGCGCCGCCGGCAGGCAGGACGGCGCTGGAGTCGTCACCGGTGTCGACTTTGAGAATGTCGGCGGAGTCGGCAATGTACACGTAGCGCCCATCCGGCGACGCGACAATCGAGTTCGGACCAGCGACCAACCCGCCGGTTTCCTCCGAAGCGATATAGTCGTGGCTGGCGGTACTGAACGACTCCGTGAGTTGCTGCGAGACCACGAATGCTTGGTACGGCGCGGTCGCGACTCCTGGCCGGGACCACGAGCCGGCCGGAGTAGCGATCAGCATCAGCGCTGCCGTCAGCGCGAATATCCGCCGGCTTGAACGCGCGCGAAGTTTCAAACTGGATGGTCGCTCGAATGGGATGGACGATAGTACCACCGCGGGCCGCGCGGGCGAGTCTATCCTCGCTTGCTCAACCGGAGAGCCTCCCAACTTCCGTCGGCATACCAGCCGCCATCGACCGAAAGAGAATGCCCGTTGATAAATCCGGCGCGGGCGGGGTCGGCCAGGAAGGCGATGGCTTGGGCCACGTCGTCGGGAGTGGCGAACCGAGCCATGGGCACGCGGTTCTCGATATCAGCATCGACGTAGTGGCCGGCGCTGGTGGACGCATCGTCCATGGGAGTCTTCACCCAGCCGGGACAGACGGCGTTGACGCGGACGCCGCTGCCGCCCCACTCGGCGGCGAGTGTGCGGGTGAGGCCTATCAGGCCGTGTTTGCTGGCGTTGTAGGCAGCACGATCGGCCACGCCCAAGAGTCCGGCCACGGATGCCACATTGACGATGCTGCCGGCGCCCTGGCCGAGCATGATCCGACCGAACGCTCGGGACAGCAGGAACGGGCCAAGAAGGTTCACGTCAAGCACGCGCCGCCACTCGTCCGTGGTGATGTGCTCGGCGGGCGAGATGGAACTGATGCCGGCATTGTTCACGAGAACGTCCAGCCGGCCGAAATGGTCCATGACGTTTCGTGCCATTTCTTCGACCACAGTTTCCTGCGATACATCTCCGATGAGCGCGAGGTGCGGTGCGAGCGAGGTCGATAGATGGGCGACTTGTTTGTTCAGCGGTTGAATGTCGTTGAGGGCCAACGCGTAGCCTTCCATGGCCAGCACTTCGGCAGTCCGTAGGCCGATGCCCTGGGCAGCTCCGGTGACGAGGGCCACGCGCGGGTTTACGGTTTGCTTCATGGGGTTGGAGTTTGTGGTTTCTGGTTTCTGGGGGGGCAAGTTTTCAAGTTTTGGTAGTGACTTACTACGCTCATTATCCAGCTATGCTGATGTGTGGTTAAGAAAGGGAAGGTCTTATGCCCGTGGGGATGCGGGCGCGTGGCAGACACGCACGAAGATGTGTTTCCCCTCTGGCTCGAAGAGTTGATGCCCGAAGGAACCGTCTCCTTCACGATTGCGCGTGGAGGGCAGGAGCCAGGACCTGCCGCGACGATGCAAGTGGCGCGAGCCAAAACCCCGGTCTGCGGCGAGTGCAATAGCGGATGGATGAGTACCTTAGAGCGAAAGAGCAAGAGGCTCGTGCCCGCATGGTTTTCGGTCGCATCGTGAAGATGACCGCTTCGCAACAACGCAGTCTGACCGACTGGGTGACCATGAAGGCGCTGCTCTGGCCATATCTCATATTCGGCCCCTCAGCGGCAGAGGACATACCGGCTGACTGGCAGAAACGGTTTTACGCCAACCGCGAGCTTCCACCATCGACACACCTATGGACGGGAGCGTGTTCAGATGAGGAAATGATCATGGTCCATTGCATCCCGTCGCCGGAGATTGATACGCGCACTGGCGACCCAACGGGGGTGATAGGCTACTTCTTTTCCCTTTGCATCGACCGCGTCATATTCCAGGTTGCAGTCATGGGGGCTGGGGGCCGCCAGTCAGCCTCAAGGAGCCCGTGTCCCACGCACTCTTCCCGGTCTGGCCCGTTGTCCATGACCCGCTGTTCTGGCCGCCGAAGTACGCCATGAACGAGAAGACCTTTGATCAGCTTCCCCGGCTCTTTCTCGCTCCCGGCACGTGTTAGCCTCACATCAACACCTCTAGCCGTCTAGAATAATTCCAGACGGCTGACAAGCCGTGGCTTTAGTGCGGCCCGCAGATTGGCGGCTCTGATTGGTCCTCAGACCGCCTGACGGGTCAGTCTACCGCTCGACTGGTGCCATGACTATCGCTTCCGGGTTAACGGCTGCACTCAGCGGCTTATGGGCTGTCCACCCCTCATCAACCCAGTCCGGTCTCGGAACCTCAGAGTCAGAGTGCCATTCGTCCGCCTTAGCTATCCCTTCCACGAATCTGAGGCAGGCACCAAACTCATCCTGGCAAAGCAATACAAACGGGAAGTGCTTGTCCCCTAGCCGCTGCTTGCAGTCTCTGACTGTGGCTAACATCCATGTCGCCGCAACAGTCACCCTGGGCAGACACTCGAATTTCTGATCGTCGCCCGACGGCAGTGTTAGGTGTGTCATGACCTCGAAGATTCCTGCCGGGTTAAGGTAAACCACAGCGCAAGTGAGGGCTGGCCCACGTCCCGTATTCAAGACCTGAATCCAATATCCGCTGCCCTCCTCGATGTTGCGCACCATCAGATACGGTCGCCACTGCATCTCGCGCTGCGCCTTCATCTCCTCGACCATCTTCTCGTTGGCATCCGCTTGCCGCTTTGCAGCGGTGTATAGGGCCACCGAGACGACTAGCGCGAGGCCGGACACCACGAGCGAAATGATGGGCAGGGTCATCTGGTACAGGGCTCTAACGTGCTGTGTGAGGGCCGCGTTTGTGTGGCCCGCGTGGGCCTTTCGCGGCCAGCTTGTCCACCTCGCTCTTTGGGACAGTGACGACCCGCTTCGCCAGGTCTTGGAACCGCTGGAAAGGTGTGCGCGGGTCGTGCGGGTCAGGCGGTGGCCTGAAGTCCTTCACTTCTGACTGGGGCTCGCTCATTGCCCTATGCTACCGCCGTCGCCTTGTAGCGATAACGATTCCCGCTATCAACCGCGTGAGTATCGGGAGAAGGCACAACCGCGAGTCCCCCTCCGATCTACTCTTGTTTGTGAAGACGTGGTCGATTGTGGCGTTCGTTGTTGTTCAAGCCCTCACGGTCTCAGCCTGCGGCGGGACTGAAGCCACATATGCTGGACCAGGATCGACGGTGGCGAAGGCGGCTCGATTTGGACAAGTCGTCGCCGTGCCCGGTGACCTTGACATCACCCTCACCGGCGTTACGTTCAACTCGAATTGGCAGTTAGGCACGGTGTTCGCCGAGACCCACTGGAAAGTCCACAACCCCGGCAACGGCGACGTTACGCTTGTGACATCTGTCGGTGCGAGTCTACTAGGGAAGTCCGACGACTTTCAGATCGTTAGCCGAGGAACGCTTTCGGACCCAGCGGCAACCATTCTCGACATGAACCGCCTGATTGGCAGCCCGACTATTGTGCCTGGAGGCACGGTTCGTGGCGACATTGTTTTTCGGGTAGTGAAGCGGCAGCCCGCGACGGTTCAATATCAGCCCAGTTCGTCAGCGGGCATATCGGGGTCGCCGACGTACTACTTTGCCATCCCGAAAAGTCGATAACGGTTCTTACTTTTGAGGAAACGGGCTTTTCTTCATGGGCAGACATTTTCGCCAAGCCCACTAAACGGTAGAATCCAGCAGACGGCTCCAAACCGTCGTTGCTAACCACCGACGCTCGGCCTCAAAACCGAGCGTCGTTGTCTATGATCTGGTAGCAACGACGACGGAGCCGTACAGATGCCCTCCAACATTTACGACGTGTCCCATTTCCGTGAGGGAGGTCAAGATATAATCGTGACCTTCTGCGCGTCTCAGGTGGAGACCTTGCCGCCCGCTGGGAAGGATGCGTTGCGCGACATGCTTGAAGCGTGCGCCCACAACCAAGGTTTAGGCGGAGCCACCGCCCTCGCTTGGAAGGTCGGGAGCCAATGGAAGATGTGGGCACCGCCCCACGTAAAGAGCATCCTTCAACGGTTGGCCATTGAGGACATCGCCCTGAACATCAACTGGCAACTGACGTGCGGTTAGTGTTCTGATCAATCCGATCAGGCCGTCGAGAGCCATCTGAGCGAAATACACCTCCATATCCATGGCGATGAGGCCGGATGTCTCGGCCTCTAGTGCTGGATGTCGCTGGTGCTCGGCAGTGATCATTTTCTTCAATCCTCTATAGTTGGATTGAAACGCGGACCTACAAGACGCCTGACTTGTACTCAGGCGTTTTCCTTTATGCCGAAGCGGTAGGCATCCCCTTACCCGTCAGCTCGTTCCACGTTAGCCTTTTGCCGACGATCTGAGCCACGGCCCGGAAGAACCGATCTCGGTCGGTCATCTTCCGGTTGTTGTAGCGCCACACCGGCTCATCCAGATACCGGAACAGGTGGAGCGGCTCAACGCTGATGTACGTCCCGTTCAGGCCACGCTTCAACAGACTCCAGAAGTTCTCCAGCCCGTTCGTGTGGACCTGACCGTCAACGTATTTCTCGGCGTGGTCGATCACCTGATGCGCGTAAGTCACATCAAGCCCACGATAGCCAGTTGCCTTATCCGTGTATAGGTTCGAGCCGTACGCGACGCGCCGCCGCACTTCCGTGTGTAAAGTCGCCTCAGTGCGGTCAGGCACGATCTTCGTGCGAATCTGACCGTCCTGTCGGTCCAGTAAGCCCATCACGGCTACCTTGTTGTGGCCACCACGGGACGTGATCTTTCGCGCCCGGACGTGCTTGTGCATGTTGCGGGCCTTGCCGCCAATGAACGTCTCATCCACTTCGACATCGCCGTCTAGTTTCGCAAACGTCCCTACCTGGAGGGCTAAACGGATTCGATGGTTCATGTACCAAGCTGTCTTTTGAGTCACCTTCAGGTCTCGCGCCAGTTCGTGAGAACTAATGCCGTTCTTGCAGTTGGCGATTAACCAGATGGCCGTCAGCCACTTATTGAGCGGGATGGGCGAGTCCTCGAAGATCGTCCCCACCTTCACGCTGAATTGCTTCTGTGGCGTACAGCCCTTGCACTGGAACATGCGACGGGTCTTGATGAATCCGACGTTCGCGGACCCACAGCGCGGGCACGTTGTCTCACCCGACGGCCACAGAACCGAACACATGAACCGGAACGAAACGTCCGGGTCAGCAAAGTATTCGATAGCCTCCATGAGGCTTTCCGGGCCTTGATTTTCCTGGGCTGCTGTATCCTTACTCACACCTAATCATAGCACAAATAATGAGTGTAGTAAGTCACCACCCAAGTTTTCAAGTTTTCAAGTTTTCACTTTAACTCCGTCCCCCGTACTCCTCATCCGTCACGTGCTCCAGCCAGGTAGCGTTATTCCCCTGATCGTCGACCTCGAGCATGGCGATATGGGTCATGAACCGGTTCGGCGCGGCGCCGTGCCAGTGTTCTTCGCCCGGTTCGAAAAAGACCCGGGCACCCGGCCTGATGTCCTCAATCGGCCCGCCCCGCCTCTGTGCCAATCCGGTGCCCTCCGTCACAAAAATGGTCTGCCCGTGCGGGTGCGTGTGCCACGCCGTTCGTGCGCCCGGAGTGAAATGCACCGCGCTCGCGGATAGTCGCGATCCATCGGCCGGGGTCGCGATTGCGTCGATGTAGACCGCTCCCGTGAACCATTCCCGCGGCCCCGGAGTAGTGTCGAGTCCGTTCCTCGTGGTCTTCACGTTTGCTCACCTCCGTGTCTTTCCGGCGCGCTCGACCAGTCAATCCGCGCGCTTCGGACGTGATCGATTCTCGCGCTTATCGCGGTTCGACAATCATTCGCGTGTCGGCCCACTCCCGGCATTGGCCGTGCCGACCTGCCTACAGTAGAAACGGACCGGTATCTTCCGAGAAACCAGAAACCAGAACTGGAAAAGTTTTCAGGTTTTCGAGTTTTCAGGTTTTCGGGTTTTCAGGTTTTCGAGCTCCCAGGAATCAGGTTTTCCAAGCTCTTAGAGGTTGGGGACAAATCACGCACGCTTGCTTCCCGGGCCTCTTCTTCACTTTTTCGCTCCACCAAGCTGAGCCAGGGCCGGGAGTGATTCCCGACCCTGGTACTGAGTATCGCGAGTTGGTGGAGGGGAGATCAGATCGGCTCGCGCGGCGGCTCGCGCGGCGGCCCGCGAGGCCCACGACCGTCGGTCCCGCCGGTCCGGGCCGCTCCGGGGTCGGAGGCTGATGCCCGCCCGGCCGAGGGCATCGCCTCCTCGACCTCATTTGGAGGAGTGTCCAGGTCAGGCGTTGTCTGCCTTGTCGGATCTTGGCGGTCGGAACGGCTCTCCCGAGGAAGGACGCCGAGGCGAGAGGGCGGACCTTTGGACGCGAACTGATGCAAGTGATGGTTGGTGGCCGCGAAGGCGCGGCCAGGACCGACGAAATGGTCCGCCGCTACCGCGACGGCCGTTGCGGTTGTGACCATCAACGTGGCGGCAACAATTCCTTTCAGCATGGGCGGGTTCCTTTCCCACAGGCCTCGGCATCGTGATGGGCGGTAGGCACTTGGCTTCCTGCCCCTGCTTTCAGCGTGCTCCCGAGACATGAGATCGTGATGCGAGCGAGTTGAGAGATTTCTCACCTTGGGACGGAATCAGGCGGAGGTCGGATTCAAGTTTGCCGGGAGCCGAGATCGTTGCCAACGGTTCCGGCCGCGAGTTCAGACCTTCGGTTCTGGTTTCGATGTCATACCGAGACGAGGATCGCCGAGCGAACTCGTTCACGCTTCGCTGGTTTGCGGCGGGGAAATGCGAGCGCAGGGCCGCGGAGCCGTTGTGGTCGCCAGCGAGGGCGGAATATCGTCGACCGATGCCCTGATCAGACGGCTTGGTACTTCCGCTCGCCGGCGCGGACGGGAAAGTCGAGGCGGTTCTCGGGCGGAGCCAGAGGGCAACTCCACCGTGGGTTATAGGAACAGGAAGGATTGTAGGCGTAGTTGAAATCGAGGCGAATCCGGGTGCGGTCTTCGTCGATCCACGCGAAATCCGCCCCCTTGACGGTGTCGATCAGGTAGCGGCCACCACCGTAGGACTCGTCGGGCGAGGTCGGATCCCAGAATGGCAGGAAGAGGCCGCCGCCATAGACTTCAATCCAGTACAGTGTCAGCGTGGCGGCATTCCCCGAGAACTCAAACTCGACCGTTGCCGCGTTGACCAAACGCACGGTCTCGCCGGTACCCGTCTCAACCAGCATCGGTTTGAGGTTGACGCGCGGCTCAATCGTGGCGTCTATCGCGGCGACGGGATCGTAGGGAAAGTATGCCAGACCGGAGAATCCTCTCCGCTGGTCGGGGTCGAGCGCGGACTGATGATGGTTGGCGAACAGGTGGTCCTTGGCCTGCCGAAACCGTGAGCATACCGCCGCCGGGTCGGAACCAGCGGCAAGCGAATCATTCCGGGCGCGGTATTGGTCCTGCACGCGGCACCGGTAGTCGTAGAGATCGAGAGGCTCGAGTTCAAGGTTCAAGGTTCAAAGCCTCCAGGAATCACCGAGAAGAGCCGCTCCCCCCAGCATTTGGCCAAAGGTGAACCGGGCCGCGAACTCTCAGCCGAACGCGCGCGCCCACGGTTAGATCGGACGGTCCGAGTGTACGAACGGTGAGATGGTCCGGCAGGCCGTCCTTGTCCTCCAACGCGACCCGCGCGATGGTGCTGAACCCGAAGAACTCGAGATGCTCGACCCGACCGGCGACGCCTCGATTATCTTGGTCGGGCAACAACTCGATTTGTTCCGGACGAATCAGAACGGTCGACTCGCCGGAGATCGCGGCGTTCACGCCTTGAATTTCAAGCACGCCGAAAGCGGTGTCGACCCCGGCTCCGTTCGGCGTGCCAGACACCAGATTGGCGTCGCCGACAAATTCAGCCAGCTCGGGATCGATGGGGCTCGAGTACAACTCGCGAGGAGTTCCGACCTGCGCGACCGCGCCGGCTCTGACCACGGCGACACGGTCGCCCATCGAGAGCGCTTCGTCGAGATCCTGCGTGACCAGAACGACGGTCGCTCCCGAGGACCGAAGGATCTGATCAACATCTGCCCGAAGTCTGGCTCGGAGGCTGGGATCAAGCGAGGCGAACGGCTCGTCCAGCAGGACTATTTGAGGATCAACCGCCAGGGCACGGGCAAGGGCGACGCGTTGTTGCTGGCCACCGGAGAGTTGGTGCGGATAGCGATGACCGAAGCCCGTGAGTCCGACGGTCTCAAGAAGGCCTTGGACCTTTTCCCCTTTGCGCTCTGACCGGGACAGGCCGAAGGCGACGTTGGCGGCCACGTCAAGATGCGGAAACAGACTTCCATCCTGCGACACGTAGCCCACATGTCGCCGGTCCGGAGGAGTATGGACACGGTTGTCGTCCAATACGGTCTGGCCGAGAGCGATCGAACCGCCGTCCAACCGTTCGAAGCCGGCGACCAGGCGCAGCAGTGTTGTCTTTCCGCAGCCTGAGACGCCAAGGACGGCCATGAGCGAGCCGGACGGAACCCGGAGATCGAGCCCGTCAAGGACAGGCTGTGGACCATAGCTCTTGCAGATGTTGGTGAGGACGAGGTCACCGGGTCCGCTGATCATCTCGATCCCGTGGCGCGCGACGGCAATCGGTTGAAGTAGCGAGCGAGCACGAACCCCGGAACAGCCGCGAGCGCGATCATGGTGAGGGCGAAGGGGGCAGCCTGGCCGTAGGAAAGATTGTGCTGATACGCCCAGAACTGAGTAGCGAGGGTCTGCACACCGGTAGGGGCGAGCATGAGCGTGGCGCTGACTTCGGTGGTGCAACCGATGAAGACAAGCGCGAACCCGGCGGCCATTCCCGGAGCTAGCAGCGGAAGCGTTATCCGCCCGAATGACCGGAACGACGGCGTGCCGAGCGACCGGGCAGCTTCCTCGAGCGCGGCTGGAACATACGTCATCGACGCGGCCACGGCGACCAGGGCGAGAGGGAAGAACAGTATGGCGTAAATGAGAATCAAGAGCTGGGTGGATTGGTAGCCGAGCCCATCCAGGTACGTGAACGAAAAGTACGCAAACGCAACGGCGACGACCCGGCTGGGCATGGACAGCACCAGGTACGTGGCTCGCGCCATGACCCTCGGCAAGCGGGCGCGCGACCGAACGGCAATGAAGGCAACGGGCACGGCTAAGACGGTGGCCACGGCCGCGGCTGCCCCCGCGTAGAGCAGGGTGTGCCAGCCGGCATCGACCACCGAGGCCCCACCGGGAGACTGGTAGCCGCCCTCGAACATCCAGTAGATGACGCTGCCGACGGGGACGCCCAGGGCTAAGCCGACAAGCGCCGCGAGACCGGCGGCGATCACCCACCTCATGGGTCCGACCTTGTGCCGATGGACTGGGTGCGGGACGAGTGGTCCGGCGTGGGTCAGGGTTCGAGCCTGGCCGCTGGCGGCGGCGCCTCCGCCCAGGATGACGATGCCGATGCCGACGAGAAGAAGCGATAAGACACAAGCCGCCGAGACGTTGAAGGAGACTGACAACTGGGTGTTTATCTCGGTTGTCAGGGTTTGATAGCCGAGGTTTTCGAACGCCCCGTATTCGGCCAATAGGATGAGAGCCACGAGCGCGGTCCCGCCGAGGATGGCGGCACGGCATTGGCGCAGGGTCACGCGCACGAAGGTCTCAATCCGCCCCGCACCGAGCGCACGGGCTGCCTCCTCGAGTCCGGAGTCGGCGCTTCTCAGACTCGCGGCGACGGTGAGATAGACAAGAGGGTACAGGCCGAGGGTCATGATCAGCAGCGCGCCCCAGTAGCCGGAAACCAGGTCCGAGACAGACGACCAGCCGAAACTCATCACGAAGTCGGGAACGGCAAATGGGAGCACCAGCAGCACCGACCACAGGCGCCGAAAGGGCACGTTCGTTCGTTCGACGCACCACGCGCTCAACGTGCCCACGACTGCGCACGCCGCCGATGCGACCGCGGTCACCCGAACAGTGTTCCAGATGAGCATTCCCGTCAGCGGCCGCCATATCAGACTCCCGATGTTGGCGGGCCCGGCCATCGCGCCTTCGAGCACAAGCAGCAGCAAGGGCACCGAAATGATCAGCGTTACTCCGATGCCGATCCCAGCGAGAACCAGACGGGTGCCGAGTTTCGGTAGGTGACCGTGAATCTGGTGGCCGGAGAGACGCTTGGACACGTTGTCGAATTGTCGAGTTAACAAGTTATCAAGGACGGAGTCGGCACTCATCAGAGCAGACCGGCCTGGGTGAGCAGACGGATCGCCTGGGACCCGTCGCCGAGCTGAGCGACGGAGATTCGATGCGGTCGCAAACCATCAAATGGAGGCTCGGCCGGCTCGGCCGGAGCACCACGCGCGATCGTGTACTCGAAGCTGATCGAGTGCACTATGGCCGATTGGCCCGCTCGCGACACCAGATAGGCCAGGAAGCGTTGGGCCTCCGCCTGGTGGCGGCTTGACTTCAAGATTCCGGCACCGGAGACATCGACTACGTAGCCCGGGTCTCGCGGAGCGAAATACGCGATGGCCGAGTGGACATTGGATGCGCCGATTTCCGCTCGCATTCGGTACCAGTAGTACTGATTCACGATCCCGAAGGCGACTCTTCCCCGGTTCACCTCGTCCGCTATGGTTTCGTTGTCGGGATACATGTTACTTCCCGCGTTGGCTTTGAGCGCCTGCAGCCACGACAGTGTCCTGACCCGGCCGTACAACTCGAGCATTGAGGTGACGATGGGCTGGAAATCCGTTTCCCCGGGCGCCAAAGCCAGTTCGCCGGCATACCTCGGCTGCGCAAGCTGCACGACGCTCGTCGGGAGCGCCGGCTTCGCGATGAGTCTTGGGTTGTAAATGAGTACGCTGACGCGGGCCGAGACGCCGACCCAATCACCCTGGGGTGAACTGAACCGGCTGGGCACCCGGGCGAGGGTCGAGCCGTCAACACGCGCCAACAACCCTTTGCCCTGCAAGTATTCGAGAGCAGGCGAGTTCTCGGTGAAAATCAGATCGGCGGGCGTATGTGATCCCTCAGCGACAATCTCGTCGGCAAGGGTGTCTTCGTCATTGCTGCGAACGCTGACTTGGATACCGGTTGACTTCTCGAATCCCGATACCAGCGCGTCCGTCGTCTCTTCGTGCTGACCGTTGTAGAGAGTTAGCGTGACGGTTCCTCCGGCGGAGGACCCGCCACAGCTTGTGATACTCGCCGTACCCAGGACGGCGAGTACTATCAACGCGATGATTCGAGCCGATCTTGTTCGGATCACCGGCACGGGCAGCGAGCTTTGATCCCTGCCACGATCGTGACGAACGGGGAGACACGGGGACCCAGCGTGGCACTGGACGACGCGTCGCTCACTGACACCAACGGCCTGAAGGTCTGCTTCGAAAGGGGATGTGGTGGCCAACGGTGTGGACGGGGCAACGGGCGGAAGCACAGATGAGCACTGAGGTTCTTGGAGGGTGTTGAGCGAGTCGACACGGTCGACCTTCAAGGGCACTGCTGGGCCCGCTCTAGAAGTGTCGTTGGAAAGGAGGGCTGTCTGACGGGGCGGCATAAACGCGGCAAAGCCGCTAGGCTACGTCGGCCCGCTGACAGTTTTGACTCTTCGGTGTGTCGGTACGTCATGCACGGCTCCGCTACACCAATCTGGCGCGGACTTTCATAAATCGGGGTGGGTGGAAGCCCATGCACATCTGGGCTACAGGGTCGTGAGAGGGATTTCAATGGCCTGCCACTCTGCCGGCGCCTCATGGAGCTGCTCCTGGACAGATCCCATTCATTATCTGGACAGCGCGGGACAGGAGGCGCTCGGCCCGCTTGGCGCCATTGGTTTCGTAAAGGCGCGCGTACCCGGAGTCCAGCCCGCGCAAGGCAGCTTGCAGGGCTGGATCCGAGCTATGAATCTTTCGCAGCGGGATGATTTGAGCCTCGGCGTGGCCCACCGGATCCGCAGACGGATCGGGGCCATCAGCCAGAGTAGCGGCCACGCGCGCGCAGGCAGCGGTCACAGAAGGCCCTGAATTGGTCGCGTGCGCACAGCCCGCGAGCATGCCAAGAGTAGCGGTGAGGGTGACTCCCAATCTGAGCGACCTCATGGGTCCAGCCGGCGCGAACGAGCGTCGGACGCGCCCAGGCGACACGAAGCAAGAAACGAATGGCTGGTCCTGAACGAACGAGCAGGTTTGGGCATTCGCTGTCCTCTCGCGAACAGATCTCGATAACGCAGTCCGATAGAACGGGAGACGGCCCCCGCCCGAAGGCGGGGGCCTCTCAGTATCTTCCGGCGAGGGCTAATGCTTAGTGATTATCCCCGTCTCCGGGTTCATGAAGAGCTTCGGCGCGCGCGCCTTACCCTTGAAGCTGAACATACTGTCCAGCGATCCGGCCCAGTTGTCGAACGACTCGCTGCTGACCCTTGCGCCGTGCAGCCAGTTGTCCTCGATGAACTGGATGACCGAGGTCTGGTCGGTGAGGCTGTGATCAACGGAGTTTACTTTCGAGTAGGGGGAGATCACCAGCAGCGGCAGGCGGGGACCATAACCGCATCGTCCCGGCTGCGAGCCCGAAGCCGTGGTTCCGCAGAACGAGTCGATGGACGCGTTCGACTGATTGATCTTGGGGCCGTAGTCGTGATCGTACCAGCCGTCGGAGTCGTCATAGAGGATGACCACGGCCGTGCTGGACCAGGTCTTGAGCTTTTCGAGCGCGTTGATGGTCGAAACGTCAAAGTTCTGCTCGTCCAGCGGGTCGGAGTAGTCCGGGTGTCCATCCTCGAAGCGCGGCGCTTTGAGGAATGAGACGGCGGGCAGATGACCGGAGTCGGCCGCCTTCCAGAACCAGCTGATGTCGTACTGGTGGTTGGCCTGATCCTCGCTTCCTATCATCGCGACGCTGGTCGGCGGCAAGTGGTTCGGGTTTGAGGTGGAAGCGTAGTATTGGAACGGTTCGTGGTGCGGGCTGTAATCGGTGGTTTCATCGCCAGGGTCCTGGGCCACGGTCGCTCCCTGCGCTTGGAGACCCAGAGTCGGACCATCGAGGGGAGGCGTCGCGCTCATGCAGTCACCGAAGCCGCCCTGGAACCAGCCCCAGGTGACCTTGGCCGAGTCCAGCATGGTTCCAATGTTAGGCCCGGTAAGGGCGATGTCCTTGGCTGGCGTGCGGTCGTAATTGTTGGAGCAGATGTCGTAGTAGGGGTCGTCGTCGCCGAAATTCGTGCCAAGCGTCTGGCCGGCTGTATAGGTCGGCGGCGTCGCGGTGCAGGGACTCACATTGAGGTCGGCACCGGAAGGACCGCACAACACGGCACCGGTATCGCCCGAGATCAGGTTGACGGCGCCAGGAGTCGACGGCCCATAGTCCGTGTCCCAGGAGTTGTCATTCAGCGCGAAATTCTGTGCGTAGTTCCAGAGGCCGGTGACGGTGTTCCCATCGTAGTAGCCCATGTCGATATCGGCGGGGCAGTATTCGTAGGCGGTATAGGGCGAGCCGGTAAGGTTTTGAACAAACCTGTCCATGAGCCCACCATCTTCCGCCTTCTGTTCGGGGGCGTAGTTATGGTTCATGTCACAGGTCAGAGCCTGCTTCGGTGAGAGCCGCACCGGGTTGTCCTGGTTCGGATTGTGGGTGAGAAGAGCGGGCGTCAAGCCGTTTACGCTGGGCGTGCCCTTTTTCGCCACCCACTTTGTCTCACCCGCCAGGTTGGCAGCGTGGGGGTAGGTGCCGAAATAGTGGTCGAACGAAACATTCTCCCCGAAAATGACCACCAGATGCTTGATTGGAGTGGTGGTCTTGAGCTTGCCGGCAGCCTTGTACGTGATGGCTGGGTGGGCAACGGTCGGGATGGCGTTACTGTGCGCGCTTGCGCTCAGCCATCCCGCGGCCGACACGGGCAGGTACACGGCCAGTGCCAGAGCGACGGCGACGGATCCTACGGCCAGCAAACGGCGAAACGGCATAATCCCCCTCCTGGGTTGGTTGTTGTATCGGTGGCACACCCACCGCCCTGACCGTACGGAATGGAGTGTTGCCAGTGTGTTGCCAAGACGTTATCCGGGCGTTGCGAGGGTTTCGGGGTATGGCTTAACCACAGAGACCAGAGAACACAGAGGGCCGGCGAGGGGCTCATAGGTCGCTGGACATGGACGGAGGCTGGTTAACCGCAGAGACGCAGAGGACGCAGGGGGCCGCGGAGGGGCGTTATAGGTCGCTGGACATGGCGGGGGTTGGTTGACCGCGGGGACGCAGAGGGATTCGTGTCGACCGGCAGCGTGGATGCTGCACATACAATGCGGCGGCATGAGGCTGAACAAAGGACACGCAGCATCGCTACTGCTCATTCTGGGCCTGGTCCCGTTTCTTGGTTCAGGATGTTCGAGCAGCGTGGCGGCAGGATCGGGCAGCGCGCCGTGTCCCAGTGGTTCGCCGCTGCCACAGTCCGGCGCGGCTGGCGAGACGTGGAAAGCGCCACCGGCATTTGGGCTGAGCCGGGCCTACACCTACACCATGTGCATGGAGACGAACAAAGGAGACATAGTCGCCGATCTCATGCTGAAGGCGGCGCCACTGGTGGTCAACAGCTTCGTATTCCTTTCGGACCACCGGTTCTACAACGGCTCCTCAATCTCGCGGGCGGCAGGAAACATCCTCGTACGGACGGGCGCGCCCAAGACGGGTACCGGACCGGGGTATTCGCTGCCGGCGGTAAACCAGGGGACCTACTTCCCCGCGAGCACCATAGCGATGTGGCACCCGGCCGGGAGTAAGTCTGACGGCAGCCGCTTTTTCATCTGCGCCACGAATGGCTGTACTCGTTTTGACAGGTTGAGCCGCGGCGGCGATGGGTATACCGTCATCGGATTCGTCAAGTCTGGAATGAACGTCGTCGGCGCTATCGCCGGCGCGCGGTCAGGCGATGCGCACATCAATACAATCCGTATCTATCAGAGCACCGCTCCGGCGTGGTTCAGGGGGACGACTCCGGGTCCTGAGGTCGGCAGAGGCCTCGAGACGCAGACTGGAAAGGCGCTGAGCGGGTTGGCGCCGGCAGCTCGATGCGCGTACCCGCGGGTCGGAACGCGGAAGCGCTTGGGCGATCTCAAGCGCTCGCGCATCTACGAGGTCGAGAACACCAAGACACCGGCCGTGGTCGTTTTCGGCCCAGAACCCGGCGTAATCGTTACGGCGGGACCGACCGAACCCCGAGTAATCCGCACCGCGAACGACGTGTTCGGAGAAAGGCCAACGACGATGTTCTCCGTCTTGTCGTTGCTGGGCAAGCTGTAGCTCACGGAGCCTGGGGTCTGGATAACGGCGGCGCGAACGCCTGAGCCCGCCACCTCGACTCCCATTGCCCCGCTGCTTGGACTCAGAGGGGCGACAGAGGACTGAGTCGCGGAGCTGGAGGCCGCGTCCAGGACCGTGAGCCAGTTCGTATTCAAGGTTTGGGGATTCGGCGACACCTCGAGGCGGTAGACCTTGTTCGAATCGAAGACATCGACGACCGAGTCCTGCGCT
>Ga0302325_10011414_pt1 | contig 19137 bp, 18 predicted proteins | sample Palsa_T0_2_FD_201948 | JGI IMG/M metagenome (GOLD analysis project Ga0302325, IMG submission 201948) | Peat permafrost microbial communities from Stordalen Mire near Abisko, Sweden - Palsa_T0_2 | ecosystem: Environmental > Terrestrial > Soil > Palsa > Peat permafrost | place: Sweden: Abisko...
GCCGCCACCGGCGCGGCCGCGATCGTGCACACGCACTCCGTCGCCGCGACGGCGCTGTCGACGGTGGCGGATGAACTGCCGGCCATTCACTATCAGGTGGCGATGTTCGGCGGTCCGCTTGCGGTGGCACCGTACGCCACCTACGGGACCGATGAGCTGGCCCGCAACGTGGTGACGGCGCTGCGCGACCGGACCGCCTGCATCATGGCCAGCCACGGCGCGGTCACCACCGGCCCGGACCTGAGGTCGGCCCTGACCGGCGGCCGGTACCTGGAATGGCTGTGCGAGGTGTACTTGCGGGCGCTCGCGGCGAGCGGAGCGGCCAGACCTGGCGGTCCGCGCCTGCTGCCGGCCGACGAGATCACGCTCGTGGCCGGCCAGCTCGCCGGTTACGGGCAGCGGGTCCGAAGGCCGCTTTAGCAGCGGCCGCCGTAGAGGCCGTCGGTGTAGGTGGTCCAGGCCCCCCAGTTCGACCCGTCGTCGGAGATGGCGATGGCCGCCTTGGCGTTGCCCATCGGGTTGAAGGTGGCCTCCGCGGGCCCGTGCGAGACGTTGATCTGCCAGTAGCCGTAGTCGTCGGTCGGGCTCAGGGCGTACTGCCTGCCGCCTGATTCCGCCATCGCGATCTCGGCCGCCATGAAGGCCTCGGCGTGCGAGCCGCCGGCGTCTTCCCAGAGCGCCTCCAGGCCGCTGCAGCCGAGGTTCCCGCTCGGGGTGCTCGAGGAGGTCAGCACGACGGACTTGGGGTTGGCCTTGGCGTGTTTGGGGGTGTACCTCGCCGTGCTGGCCGGCGCGTGGGCGGGAATCGCCAGCCGCTCACCCACGTAGATGTCGTTCGGGTTGGAGATCTTGGACCTGTTGGCCTCGTAGATCCACCGCCAGTCCGCCGAGGTGCCGTAGTAGCCTTCCGCGATCTTGGACAGAGAATCTCCGGAACGGACCGTGTACGTGCGCGTGGCCGGCGTATCACGCCGGACCAGGGCGACGGTGCCGGCGTCGGTGCGCACCTGCACGGCCGCCGTCGCCGTCGTGGCGGGAGCCTTCACCGCGGCCTGCGCCTGCGGCGCCGCCGCGACCAGCACACCCGCGATCGCCACCGCGGGGGCGGCCTTGCCCGCCTTCTCCGCTACCTTCTCCACCGGCGACGGCGTGGTGTGCCGACCGGTTCGTCGGATCTTCCGAACACGACGGTCTACGTTCGCTGCGTCCACAGAACTCCCCAACTTGTTTCCGCGCCCGCCTACCACGTGCCGCTCAGCAGTCGTCTCGACGAGCCTGGTCAGGTTACTTTCCGCAACCAATGAGGCTTTTCAAAGCTTGCGATGGTCGGGGCCATCTGCGGAAGCATGGCAGCATCCGTCAGGGGCTCGCAGGGAAATCGAGGTATTTCTGTAACTCATCTGTGATCTACAGGATTACGGGCTCGGCGCTTGAGATACTGGACGGGTGAATGATTACGGTCTGAGATATTTCGAGGACTACGCGCTCGGTACCACCTACGAGTGCGGCAGCTTTAGCATCGATGCAGCTAGCATCGTAGCTTTCGGTAAAGAATTCGACCCACAATCCTTTCACGTCGATCCGGTGGCCGCGGCCGACGGCCCCTTCGGCGGGCTGATCGCCAGCGGCTGGCAGACCGCCGCCCTGACCATGCGACTGCTCGTCGACAGCTACCTCTCGGCGGAGGCGAGCCTCGGCGGCGCCGGGGTGGATGAAATCCGCTGGCCCTATCCGGTCCGGCCGGGCGACACGCTCCGTGTTCGAGCCACGGTGGTCGAGTCCAGGCGATCACTGAGCAAACCCGACCGCGGCATCATCAAGACGCTGGCCGAGACGGTCAATCAGGACGGTCGGACCGTCATGCGGTGCACCGCGATCAACCTCCTCCGCGTCCGCCCGGACGGGGTATAGCAGAATACGGACGTAAGCCTAGGAAAGGGACTTCCCATGTTCTACGCGTTCGGATTCGAGCGGGTCGGCGTGCTGGTCGGCGACCTGTACTTCGTTGACCCCGCGCCGCATAAGGGACAGGAAGGGCCGGAGCACGGCGTCCGGCTCGAGTTGCGGCTACTCCAGCGGGGCGAGCTTAAGGGATCGATCTACTCGGCTCAGCCCATCGAGGCCGGCCAGCCGATCTGGCGAGCCGACTTCCTGGAGTCGGTGCAGGGCCGGCCCGGCAGCTTCGACCGCACCCACCACCACCCCGTGTTCAAGGGCTGGGATCCGACCAGCCGGGTCTTCCTCAGGGAACTGTCTACTGATCCGCTGGGCTGGCTCGGCGGCAAGCTAGCGGACGCCGATGCCCTGGTGGCTTCGGCCGGATTCCCGGCGGACACGATCGGGCCGGACGACGCGGAGAGCCTGCGCAGCGTCGCGCCCGAGATCGTGGACGCGACCCGCAGACTGCTCGAGAAGGTACGCTCCGGCGAACTCGGCAACCCGCCCCGCGACCCGGCCCTAGCCGACGCCACCTCGGCGTCCGGTGGCGAGCCGGTCGGCATCCGGGCCGGCTGGCTATAGCTCCAGCGGATTTTGAGCCCGGACGGATTTTGCCGACCGGGCGCGAGTCGTGGCAGGCTGGGCTGGTGGCCAGTGACACGACGCGACGGCTGATGCTGCTGCGGCACGCCAAATCGGACTGGCCGGACGTCTCGGACCATGCGCGGCCGCTGGCCAAGCGCGGTCGGCGCGACGCCCCGGCCGTCGGCCGCTGGCTGCGCGAGCACGGCTACCTACCGGACGTGGTGGTGTGCTCGACCGCCCGCCGAACCCGGCAGACCTGGGAGCTCATCGCCCCGGAGCTCGGCGGGTCGCCGTCGGTGACGTTCGAGCCGCGGGCATACGACGCCAGTGCCCTGACCCTGCTGTACCTGGCGCAGGAACTGCCCGACCGCTACCGCGCCGCGCTACTGATCGGCCACAACCCGGCCATCTCCGAGCTGGCCAACAGCCTGGCCGAACCGCCCGCCGAAGACGGCGCCCCCCCGCCCCCGCGCATCAGCTTCCCCACCGCCGCCGTGGCCGTCCTAGCCTTCACCGGCGACTGGCCCACCCTAGCCCCCGGCCAGTCGCGCCTGGAAGCCTTCACCGCCCCCGCCGACCTGTAGCGCGGAATGATGCGGACACCAACGCCGGTTGGTACGGGCGTCGTCTAACTGCAAGGAGAGCCAACGATGTCCCTGACCTTTCCTCCTGGTCCGCTGTCCGGTAAGGCGCCGGAGACCGTCAACTACCGGATCGACGGTCCCGCGCACCAGCTGTTTATGCAGGGGTTCCCGCGCCGGGTGCGGGCGACCTTCGGCGGGCAGGCGGTGTTCGACACGACCCGCGCGGTGCTCCTGCACGAGACCGGGTACCTGCCCCAGGTGTACGTGCCGCTGGCCGACATCCGAGAAGGTCTGCTAACTCTTACCGACCATCACACCTACTGCCCGTTCAAGGGCACCGCGTCCTACTGGTCCGTGACCGCCGGCGAGCAGGTCGCGGAGAACGCGGTCTGGGCGTACCCGGAGCCGAACCCCGAGGCGCACTGGCTGCAGGGATACGCCGGGTTCTACTGGGACGCCATGGATGAGTGGTATGACGAGGACGAACGCGTCGAAGGCCACATCCGGGATCCGTACCACCGGGTCGACGTGCGCCGCTCGTCACGGCCCGTCCGGGTCCGGCTCGGCGACACGGTGCTCGCCGAGAGCCGCAGGCCGCTGCTGCTGTCCGAGACCGGCCTGTCGAACCGCTTCTACCTGCCGGCGGACGACGTCCGGCTGGATCTGCTCGAGCCCAGCGACACGCACACCGTGTGCGCCTACAAGGGCACGGCCTCGTACTGGTCGGTCAGCGTGGCCGGCGGCAAGCTCACCAACGCCGTCTGGTCCTACCCGCAGGCCGCGGGGGACGCCGCCACCGTGAGCGGCTACCTCTGCTTCCTGCACGACGATCTGGTAACCGAGGTCGGCGAGCCCGGCGAGCCCGGCTGACATACCGGAGCGAACCCGGCTGACGTACCGGAGGCCGGATGTCGGCGATGACATCCGGCCTCCGGAGCTTCCGGCGCGCCTCGGCTCGCGGGGTTATGCGGCCAGCCGGCGGCGGGGCGGCTCCAACGGCTGGTCCTGGCCGCCCACGGCCGCGCCCGCCCCCTCATCCGCGGGCGCGACCCACGCAGAGCCGTTGCCAGCAACACCCGTTCCAGCCAGCAAGCCGGGCGCGGCCGACGACACGGGCGCGGCCGCATCCGCGCGCGGCTCCCGGGCGACCACGAAGACGGTGATGATCCAGCCGCAGAGCAACGTCAGCGGGATGGCGATTATGATGACCAGCTGCCACACGGACAGGGCCGAGTTCATGTCAGACATGGGACGATGACCTTTCCTCCGGATAGGTGAGGCGGTCCCGCACCGAGACGACCCCCTCGACGTGCCAGGCCTCGGCCAGGATGTCCCGGCCCTGCTGCGCGGTCTCGGGGCGGCCCGCGAGGGTCACGATGCCCTCCTTGACCGTGACGGTGAAGCTGCCCGGGTCGCCGCGGAACCCGGTCATGATCACGTCCTGGCGGATCTCCCGCGCGATCTCCGCCGCGGGCCGGCCGTAGACGCTCAGCACGTCGGCGCGGCTGATGATCCCGACCAGGTACCCGTGCTCGGTGACGACCGGCAGGCTCTTGACCTTGCAGGAGTACATCAGCCGCGCGGCGCTGGTGACGGGCTCGTCCGGCGTGATGGTGATCGGCGTCCCGGTCATGATGCTAGCGGCCGTGATCCCGGCCGCCTTGGCGAAGTCGTTATGGCGCGACTCCGGGGCACCGGCCGGAACCCGGATGCCGGGCGCGGCGAGCAGGGCCTCCTTCGGCAGCATGTCCGCTTCGGACACGACGCCGATGACCTTCCCGTCCGCGTCGACGACGGGGAAGGCGCTGACCCGGTGCTGCCGGAGCATGGCGGCGATATCCCGGAACGAAGCATCCTTCGTGACCGCCACCACGTGGGTGGTCATCACCTCATTGACTGTTGCACTCATGTCACCAGCACACCGCAGCGCGGCCGGGCTGGCTCAGAGGCAAAGGTCCCGTCGCGGCATGACCTGAGCCACCCGCCGGGAAAAATGTGGCCGTGGGGCGAGGCCACCGTCCGTTCAGGTCCTAATAAGACGGAACGGACACGGCGGGCCGCCCATACTCAGGCGACCCGCCGCAAACGGTCGAAACTAACCTGGCTACTCCGAGCCGAAGGACTTGATCTCCGCCTCTTCCGCCTCGGTGAGCTCGCGCGGCACTTCCCCGCGGGCGTGCTTGGCGTTCTGCACCTGGTGCCGGATCTGGTCCACGATCTCCGGGTTGGCCAGCGTGGTGATATCGCCGACGTCGGCGAAGTTGGACGTCGCGGCGATGACCCGGCGCATGATCTTGCCCGACCTGGTCTTCGGCATGTCGGGCACGATCCAGATGTTCTGCGGCCGCGCGATCTTGCCGATGTCGGTCTCGATCGCCTTCTTCACCTTGGCCTCGATCTCCGGGCTCGGCTCGATGCCGGGCTTGAGCGAGACGTACATCTCGACCGCCCGGCCGCGCACGTCGTCGATGACCGGAACGGCCGCCGCCTCAGCGATCTCCTCAACCGCCAGCGCGGACGACTCGAGTTCCTTGGTGCCGAGCCGGTGCCCGGCCACGTTGATCACGTCGTCGACCCGGCCCAGGATCCGGAAGTAGCCGTCTTCGGACTGGACCGCGCCGTCGCCGGCGAAGTAGGGCCAGTCGTGCCAGTCCTTGCTGTCCGGGTCCTTGTTGTACTTGGCGAAGTACGTGGACACGAACCGGTCGGGCTGCCCCCAGATCGTCTCGAAGATGCCGGGCCACGGGTTGCGGACGATGATGTTGCCCGCCTTGCCGCTGCCCTGCGGGATCGCCTCGCCGTTCTCGTCCAGGATGTCGAGGTAGATGCCGAGGGCGGCCGGGCCGCAGCTGCCCGGCTTCATCGGGTTCAGGGCGGGCAGCCCGGTGCCGATGAAGCCGCCGGTCTCGGTCTGCCACCAGGTGTCGACGATGACCGCCTCACCCTTGCCGACCGACTTGTAGTACCAGCGCCAGACCTCGGGTTCGATCGGCTCGCCGACCGTGGTCATGTGCTTGAAGTGGTAGTCGTACTTGGCCGGCTCGTCCGGGCCGACCTTGCGCAGCATCCGGATCGCGGTGGGGGAGGTGTGGAAGATGTTCACCCCGAGCCGCTCCGCGATCCGCCAGGGGCGCCCGGCGTCCGGGTAGTTCGGCGTGCCCTCGTAGATCACGCTGGTGGTGCCGAGCGAGAGCGGGCCGTAGACGATGTAGGAGTGGCCGGTGATCCAGCCGATGTCGGCCATGCACCAGTACGTGTCATCCGGGTGGATGTCCTGGTAGTACTTGGACGTGCCGGTCACGTAGGCCAGGTAGCCGCCGGTGGAGTGCTGGCAGCCCTTCGGGCGGCCGGTGGTGCCGCTGGTGTACATCAGGAACAGCGGCGCCTCGGCCGGCATGGAGACCGGCGCGACGACCGCGCCCAGGTGGTCGGCGAGGAGCTCGTCGACGAAGAAGTCGCGGCCTTCGACCATTGGCGTCTCGGACGAGTACTGACCCGGGAAGCGTCGCCAGACCAGCACCTTCTCGACCTCGGTGCCTTCCTTGCGGGCCGCCTCGACCGCCTCGTCCGCCTTGACCTTGTGGTCCTGCACGACGCCGCTGCGGTAGTAGCTGTCCATGGTGATCAGGATCTTGCTGGTCGAGTCGGCGATGCGGTGCCCGCAGGCGGCGCCGCTGAACCCGCCGAACACCTGGGAGTGGATCGCCCCGAGCCGGGCGCAGGCCAGCATCGTGACCGGCAGCTCGGGCACCATCGGCATGTGCAGCGTGATCCGGTCGCCGGCCTTGACGCCGGCCGCCTGCAGCACCGCCGCGAACTCGTTGACCTGGCGGTAAAGCTCCTGGTAAGTGACCACAACGTGGGCCGCGTCCTCGGGTTCAGGGACCCAGATCAGCGCCGCCTTGTTCTTGTGCTCGGCCAGGTGCCGGTCCACGCAGTTGTAGCTGGCGTTCAGCTTGCCGCCGGTAAACCACTTCCAGAACGGCGGGTTGCTGGTGTCCAGGGTGGTGTGCCAGTACTCGTCCCAGGACAGCAGGTCGGCGTATTCCCGGAAGCATTCGGGGAAATTCTCTTCCGCGAACCGGGCCACGATAGCCGGGTCGGATGCGTTCGCCTGGCCGATGAACTTGGGCGGCGGGGGATAGTAACCCTCTTCGCGCCAGTGCACGGCGATGGTTGCCTCGGAAGATTCGGAAGAGTCCGATTCTTCGTCGGCGGTCTGCCCTTGAACTTCTTCGGCCATTGGGAGTCCCTCCGCTTGCGATTACTTTCAGACTTAACGCCGGAAGCACTCCAATTTAACGCTAGCGAGCAGCATCCTCCACGGTCACGGTGCACTATCTAGCGGCCGGCCGCTCGGGCCGGGCCGGAGCTAACGCTGAGTAAGCGGGTACTGGCGGCCGCAGCTCGGGAAAAACGCCATCCAGGCCGGTCAGCCGCATGATCTTGAGCAGCGGCGGGCGGGCCGAGGTGAGCTTGAGCTGGCGGCCCGCCTGCCGGGCGTGCCGCGCGATCTTGGCCAGGACACCGAGACCTGAGGCATCGCAGAAGGTCAGCCCGGACAGGTCCACGCTGACCGCCGTCAGCCGGGAGTCGATCACCTCGCTGATGTAGGCGTAGGCCTGCTCCGCGGTGGCGATGTCGAGTTCGCCGGTCACGCTGACGACCTGGTTTCCGTCCGCCCCGGTCCTGCAGGAAAGCCCCAGCTGAACCGCCTCGGGCTTGACCAGCTCCAGCTTGACCGCAGGCTCCACGCGCTTCGCGGTTATCACGGCTCCATCACTTCCCCCGTCTGGCACTGCCGCGCCGACACTCACGCGGTTCAGCGGAATGATCACGTGCCCTCCAAACCCCTAGTCCCAGTAACGACAGCGGCCCGGCGTACGTTCCTCGTGCCGCCGAACCGAGACAGGCCCCCGTGGCCTCTGGGACTGGGGTTATGGTCCTGATTGTGGCAGCAAGCTTGGTATCAGTGCAAATAATTAGAACCCCGAAGTCTGGGCCGATACCGGGATTCTGCTGTGTAAAACGTGCAGGTGCTGGCTACGGTTCAACCACGTAAGCGGATCTTTACCAGATCCGCCGGGACGCTGGAGCCTGCTGCAACTTCAACGAGGGGAAGACGATCGCCATGACGACGCCAGCCACGCCAGGACCCCAGGTCTGGCCCAGCCTGCGGGCGCGCGATGCCCGGGCGCTGATCAGGTTCCTGGTCGACGCGTTCGGATTCGAGGAGACCGTGGTGTACGGAGAGGGGGATCGCGTCGACCACGCCCAGCTCTCCTGGCCGCCAGGCGGCGGGATCATGCTCGGCTCCGCCCGGGACGGCGACCAGGTGGCCGCGATGACCCCAGGCTCGTTCGGCGCGTACGTGGTCACCGACGAGCCGGACGCGCTGTACCAGCGGGCCAAGGCGGCCGGGGCCGAGATCATCCGCGAACCGTACGACACCGAGTACGGCTCCCGGGATTTCGCCGCCCGCGATCCCGAGGGTAACCGCTGGTCGTTCGGCACCTACCGCGGCGAGCCCCGCCAAGCCTGACCCCCGCTGGAGGCCGCCGACCAGGCCTTGCGGGACCTGAAGACCGGCCGTTTCGACGCCGCCGCCGTGCTCATTCCCTCGCGTTCGCCCGTTCGCTCTAAGCGCGCTGACCAATGGCCGGATAGCCTCATCCGATGGCGGGTGCACCGCCAGCACCGGGCATACTGGGCAGCACAAGGAGAGCTGCACATGAATAAGGCCGCATATGAGTAAGCAAGCCACACCGCCGCCGCCGGGCGACAAGCCCAAGCCGTCCGCGCCGCCGCCGCCGCCTGGCTGGCGGCACTGGCTCTGGCCGATCGCGATCGCGGTCATCTTCTTCCTCTACCTGTTCCTGCCCACCCGGACGAACTCGACCAGCCTCACCTACACCCAGTTCCTGGCCGACGCGTCGGCGCACCAGGTGAAGACGATCGATCTCGCCTCGACGGCGGGCGGCACGAGCAGCGGCACGCTGAAGAACGGGAAGACCTATACCGTGGTCGTCCCGCTGCAGGCGCAGCAGGACTTCCTGACCCAGCTGGCCAGTGACGGCGTGCAGGTCACCGCGACCCCGGCGGGAGAGGGCTTCGGCACCGAGGTGCTGATCTACCTGATCGTCTTCGGGCTGCCGATCGGGATCTCCATCTGGCTGTTCCGCCGGATCTCCAAGGGCGCGGCCGGCGGGCTGCAAGGCATCATGGGCGTGGGCCGGTCCCGGGCCAAGGTGTTCGACGAGGAACGGCCCGACACCAAGTTCTCCGACGTGGCCGGCTACGACGGCGCCAAGGAGGAGATCTCGGAGGTGGTGGACTTCCTGCGGAAGCCGGACCGCTACACCCGGGCGGGCGCGATGGTGCCCCGCGGCGTGCTGATGGTCGGGCCGCCCGGTACCGGCAAGACCCTGCTGGCCCGCGCGGTGGCGGGCGAGGCGGCGGTGCCGTTCTTCTCCGTGACCGGATCCAGCTTCGTCGAGATGTTCGTCGGGGTCGGCGCGGCGCGGGTCCGGGACCTGTTCGCCGAGGCGCGGAAGCGCGCGCCCGCCATCATCTTCATCGACGAGGTCGACGCCATCGGCCAGCGCCGCTCCGGCGGCGCGGGCGGCTATGTCGCCAACGACGAACGGGAGCAGACGCTCAACCAGCTGCTCGCCGAGATGGACGGCTTCGAGCCGGCCACCGGCATCGTCGTGCTCGCGGCCACGAACCGGCCGGAGATCCTCGACCCGGCCCTGCTCCGGCCCGGCCGGTTCGACCGGCAGGTCACCATCCCGCTGCCGAACGTGAGCGAGCGGTCCGCGATCCTCGCCGTGCACTGCCGCGGCAAGAAGCTGTCCGGTGACGTGGACCTGAACGCCGTGGCCCGCGGCACCCCCGGCTTTTCCGGCGCCGACCTGGCCAACCTGGTCAACGAGGCCGCCATCTTCGCCGTCAGGGAAAGCCGTGACACGCTGACCGGCGGTGACTTCGACGCGGCCAGGGACCGGATCATCCTGGGCCGCCGGGAAGGCTCCAACGTGCTGCTGCCCGAGGAAAAGCACGCGGTGGCGGTGCACGAGTCCGGGCACGCCCTGGTGGCCGCGCTGGCCGAGCACGCCGATCCGGTGGCCAAGGTCACGATCTTGCCCGCGGGCCAGACCCTCGGCGTGACCGAGCAGCTCCCGCTGGTCGAACGGCACATGTACACCGAGGACTACCTGGAGGACTCGCTCGCGGTCCGCCTCGGCGGCCGGGCCGCCGAGCTGGTGGTGCTCGGCCAGGGGTCCACCGGGGCCGCCAACGACCTGGCCGGGGCGACCGACCTGGCCACCAAGATGGTCAGGGAGTTCGGCCTGTCCGAGACGCTCGGCCCGGTCGGGTACCCCGAGGGTGGTTCGGTGTTCCTCGGTGGCGGCGGTCCCGGCGTGTCCAGCCGCCCGTTCGCCGAGGCCACCCAGGCGGAAATCGACCGCGAGGTCTCCCGGCTGCTGCGCCAGGCCGAACAGCGGGCGGTGGCCACCCTCAAGGAGCACCGCAGCGAGCTTAACGCGCTGGTCGCCGAGCTGCTCGAGCGGGAAACGGTGGATGGCTCCGACGTGTACCGGCTGGCCGGCCGCCCGGACCGCTCGTCGACGGCCGGGCCAGGGCCCGTCCCGGCCACCGTGGCCCCGCGAGCGGTAGCGACCAGCGACGCCGGTGCCACACCGCTCGGTGCCGACGCCACCGAGCCCTGACGGGTACTCTCGGCCTATGGCGATGGCGACGGCGGCGTACCTTCCCAGCCCGCCGATTAACAGTTTTCACATCGGCCCGCTGGATGTTCATTTCTATGCCCTGGCGTACCTGGTTGGCATTACCGTCGCGGTCATCATGACCAGGCGCCGCTGGCGTGCCGTGGGCGGGGACCCGGAGCTGGTGGGCGACATCGCGCTGTGGGTCGTGCCGGCCGGCATCATCGGCGGCCGGATCTACTTCGACATCACCACGCCGATGGATATCCCGCACGTCTGGTACGGGGTGTTCGCGGTCTGGTCTGGCGGCCTGGGTATCTGGGGCGGGGTCCTGGTCGGCGGCCTGGTCGGCGTGTGGCGGCTGCGCCGGCGCGGCGTGAGCCCGGCGCTGTTCGCGGATGCGATGGCGCCCGGCCTGCTGGTGGCCCAGGGCATCGGGCGGATCGGCAACTACTTCAACAAGGAGCTGTTCGGCCGCCCGACCACGCTGCCCTGGGGCCTGGAGATCCCGTATCAGTACCGCGTGTCCGGCGGGATCCCGGCCAGGTACCTGAACGCCGCCACCTTCCAGCCGACCTTCCTGTACGAGCTGATCTTCGACGTCGCCTGGGCTTGTGTGCTCATCTGGCTGGGCCACCACCGCAAAATCAAGCCGCCGGGCCTGTTCGCCCTGTACGTCTTCGGCTATTCGGCGTACCGGATCTTCGAGGAGTCGCTCCGGGTCGACTCGTCGGTGTACATCCTTGGCCTGCGGCTGAACATGTACATCGCCTCGGTGCTGGCGGTGATCGGCGCGGTCTGGTTCTACCGCACCCAGCGCCGCCCGGCCCGGACCTATTCCGCCCAGCCCGCCTCGGCCACCAAACCCGCAGAACCCGGCGACGACCCCGGGATGGCCAGATCCGGGACGGCCAGATCCGGGGTGGCTCAGTCCGGGGTGGCCCAGTCCGGGGTGGCCCAGTCCGGTCTGGCCGCCGAGGCCGGAGCCGATGGTTCCCCGCCCCCCGATGATGCCGCGCCCAGCGTCTCGCCCGAAGCCGACGCGCAGCCCTCCCGCGACTCCGAACAAGCCACGTCCTAACCGGACCCCACCGCCCGTCGATCGGCGCCTAATCAGCCGCTGGCAGCAGGACCTCGACCGTGCCTTTCGCGCCATCGACTCTGATCCGGTCGCCGCTGTGCAGCCGCATCGTCGCGTTTCCGCAGCCGACGACGGCAGGTATGCCAAGTTCGCGCGCCACGATCGCCGCATGCGAGAGCGGTGCGCCGACGTCGGTGATCACGGCGGCGGCCCGTGGGAAGATCGGTGTCCAGCCGATGTTGGTGACCGTGGTGACAAGTATCTCGCCGTCGCCGAGCTGGCCGGCGTCTTCGGCCTTGCTGATCACCCGCGCTAGACCCTCGACGACGCCAGGCGCCCCGGGGAATCCGGTGACGATGTCGCGCGGTGGCGCCGTCGTGCCGTGCTCGCGGTAAAAGTCGCTGCACCGGGCCGGGTCGGCGGCCCAGCGGGCTGGGTCGAAGCGCCCGCGGATCAGCGCGGGGTAGGACGGCAGCGCACGGTACGACTCGTAGGCCACCTTGCGGCCGGGCACCGCGGACAGCGGCGCCTGGTCGCCGCGAAGCACGTCGAAGATCTCCGGCAGGCTCATGAAGAACAGGTCGTCACCGTGGCCGGTCATCTCGCCGGCCCGCAACACCCACGCACGCAGCACCCAGAACGACCTGGCTACCTCGGATCTAGCCTCCTCCCGCGCGCGGGCGACCTTGGCCCAGCGCGCCACCATGGTGCGCGTCGCGGCTCCGTGCTTGCCTCGCTCCCGCGCCAGCCGTTCCCAGATCGCCTGGCGAGCCGCTTCCTGTCCGGCCAGCAGGTCATCGACGCCGCGGGCGGTGTCCTGCAGGCTGGCGAGCTGCTTGTCGATCCAGCTGGGGTCCTCGGCTGGCCGCGGGGCCGATACCTCGATTTCGTGCGGGCCGCGGTGCCCGTACCGCCGGGCGAACGCGGCCCGGTCGATCTCGCCGCGGGCTAGCTGCGCCAGGCCGGTCACCGGGCCGAGGCTGGCCAGCTGGGTACCGCCAGGTTGCTGCCCGGACAGCAGCACGGCCGCGTCAGCCTCGCCGATGAGCGCGGCCAGCTTGTGCGGCACGGTGAGCAGCGTGCCGCCGCGTGCCCCCGTGGCCGCGAGCATGTCGCTAGCCTCCACGAAGAACGGCTCGACCTGACTGCGCCACGCGTCGGCCAGGGCTCTGGGGTCGTCGATCCGCTGGATCTCGGCGCGCAGGTCGTCAGCACGGCGCGCCGCGCCGGCGATGAACTCCGGTAGTCGTTTGTAGTTCCTCTTCGCCCTGCGCATGGTCGTGATGATGACGGGGAGCATCAGCCGGATGATCCTCCCGCGGGGAAGCTGCACCAGGGGTATCTCCTCGCCCGGCGGCAGCTTGCCGAAGACCGGCTCGCTCAGCCTGACGAACCGGCTCACCGAGATTCCCGCCGCTCGGGCGAGCGACGCCGACATGCTCACGTTCATGTAGAACCGACCGCCGATCCGGCCCCAGCCGTTGTGGCCGGGCAAGGTCGGCGGCGATATCGCCCGCGACATGAACAGCTGGATGGACGACCAGGTGGCCGGGGTCATCACGTCGGGGATCGCCTCGCCGAGGTTGCCGTTGCTCCACAGGTAGTCCCCGTCGAGGCTGTCGTTCCACTGCTCGCCTGCCTCGACGCCTGCCTCGACGCCCGCGGCCAGGCCGGTGATCGGCCGTGCCTGCACGACGAACAGCTTGTGACCGGCACGGGCCCACTCAACGTCTACCGGCTGGCCGTACAGCTCCTCGATGGCCAGGCCGAGGCGGGTGAGTTCGCGGGCTTCCTCGGCGCTGAGCACCGCCGCGTCGCGCAGCTCCGCCGGGGTGTCCTGCTCCCTGGCGTCCTGCTTCCTGGTACCAGTGCCCACGGGTACGGTCATCACCTCCTTGCCGCCGGTCCGGTATTCGACGATGTCACCGTCGGCCCGGTCGACGACGGCGACGTCCGGCGTGACCCGACCGCCCACGACAGCCTCGCCGAGGCCCCAATTGGCGTTGATGACGACCTGGTCCCGCCTGCTGGTGACCGGGTCGACGGTGAACAAGACGCCCGCCGCGTCGGCCGGCACGAGCTGCTGTACCACGACGGCGATGCTCACCCCGTCGGCCGCGATGCCGTTGCGGGCGCGATAACCGATCGCCCGCGGTGTCCACAGCGACGCCCAGCACCGCCGGACCGCGTCGAGCACGCCGGCCTCGCCGCCGACGTTGAGATACGTATCCTGCTGACCCGCGAACGACAGGCCGGGCAGGTCTTCCGCGGTCGCCGAGGACCGCACGGCGACCGCCACGTCGTCGCCCAGACCGGTGTACGCCCGTGCGATGGCCGCTGCGGTCGCGGCCGGCACGGATGGCCCGGCGAACAGTTCGCTGATTCGTCCCGCCGCGGTCCCGAACGTAGCCGGATCGGAAGCATCGACGAGAGCCATCGCCGCCATCAGCGGTTCCCGCAGGCTGCCGCGCGCGACGAAATCAGTGTAGGCGCCGGTTGTCACGTGGAAGCCGGGCGGGACGCCGAAGCCTGCGCGCGCCAGACGCGCTATCGAGGCGCCCTTACCACCCACCGTCTCAATCGTCGCGGCCGGGTCATCGAGGGCCATCACCAGTGGCACCTGTGTGCTCACGAGAGCCTCCCTTCTCCGCGAGTTCCGGAACTGACCATCCGGACGGAGGGGCTATTCGCGGCCACCGCGGCTAAGCGCGACCCTGAGCGCGCCCACTTCGGTGGCCAGCATCACGACGAGTGCGATGGTAAGACCGGCCGGCAGACCGGACCCGCCATCGGCCTGCTGGCTTCGGGCATTCACGGCCAGTATGACGTAAACCACACCGCCGCCCACGGGCCACAACAGGAGACCAACGTTCTTTGGCACCCAGTTGTTGTAGGCGGCGGGCCCGAAATGTATCGGTACCCGCGCGCCGGGCGGCAAGGCGGACGCGCCGTAAAGGGAAACGCCGACCATCCCGAGCAGCAGCAAGCTGTCGATGACGAGCAGCGCGACGCTCATTTCAACGATCCAGGCCGCGGCCCTGAGTTCGCGGGCGCTGGCCGGATGGCCAGGCCAGCGACCTTGCCGGCCGGGTCAAAGCGGACGATGCCCACGGCGTCCGCGGCTTCGAAGTACAGCGGGATCTCCACCACGGTGTCATCTCCTGCGCGGTGCGGGAATGGCTCGCCGATGCGCTCGAGACGACCGATCATGCCCGCGTTGCGTGCCCAGGCGCTGGCCATGAGGTCGGGATTGAGGCGTTTGCCCATGTTCTCGTCGAGTTGCTCGCATATCTCGGCCCAGCGGCCCTCGAGGTGGCAGGCAAAGATCCGGACCGCGCGATCCGCCGCCCCGGGCATGACCTCCCGGCTCATCGGCGCTCCAGTGCGCGGGTCGACCGGGTGCCCGAATCGCTGGAACGCGGCCTGCCGGGTTGTGCCGAGGACATCACCGATTTCCCTCCAGCTATGGCCGGCGTACCGCGCGCGGTCGATAGCCTCCTGCAGGGCCAAGTCCGCGGCGGCGGACAGTTCCCGCGCCGCCGCCACGGCGACCGTCGGCGAGCCGGCCCGCTCGAATTCGTCCATCAGCTGCCGAACCGTGCCGCGGACCCTGCTGGCCACGGAACTGGCCGAACCGGATACGCCATTTATGCCGTCAAGATAATCCTGACGACTGTCCATTGTCAATGAATCCTTAACACGTTCAGTTCCGCCGCGGCCGGCCCGCGCCCGCTCCCGGCGTGCCGCATCACGGCAGCGCGCATCGCAGTACCGTCGCCTCCGACCTCTGCCCTGTTTTTGGGGCAGCTCGCGCCCGCAAGCCTCGCAGCCCGCAGGCCCGCCAAGCTCAACCATCTCCCGCCTCACTCCAGCGATTATCGAGGTGGATACGCACCCACGAAATTGTAAAGCGTGGTTCATATAACGCGAAAATCGGCGACCGCGTATCTACTTCGGCCCGGCTCCACCAGGCCCTCCTCGCCCTTCGCTAGGCCGGCACGCTGGCGGCCAGCTGCAGCAAGAATCTTGTTGTTTCGTCGGGCGGCCGGCGATAGCAGGATTGGACGACGATGATCACGGCCGTGGCCTGGCACCACTGCTCGAGCCGGTCGCCGTTCAGGTCCTCCAGGAGCGTGCCCAGCCGCTCGATTCGCTCCCGGAGCCCGGTCAGGCTCGTCGTGCGGCCGACCGCCCAGTCGATCGCGTCGGCGGTGCGGTCGCCGCGGCACGGCCGCGGATCGATGGCGACCAGCCCGCGTCCCGGCCCGCCGTCCAGCACGTTCGGCAACCCAAGGTCCCCGTGCACCAGCCCGGGGTCCCCCTGCACCAGCCCGGCAGCCCCGTGCACCAGCCCGGCGGTCCCGTCGGCGGCTAGCTCCCGGGCCAGCCGGTGTCCGCGCGCCACCAGGTCCGGTGGCACCAGCGGGCTGACCCGCGGGTGGCTGCGGCGCCTGGCGATCAGCGCGAACAGGAGCTCCACCCGCTCGGCCAGGGTCGGCAGCTGGTCAAGCTGATCTCCGCTGGTGACCCGCAGGCTGGCGAGCAGCGTGGCGATCTGTTCGAAGGACGGCAGCCCCGGCTGATCGCTGAGCTTGGACCCGGGCTCGACCTTCTCAAGCAGCAGGGCGCCGGTCTCCGGGTCGGCGTCCAGGAGGTCCACGACGTGCGGGGTTCCGGCCCACGCGCATAGCGCCAGTGCCTCGGTGTCCGCCACCGTCCGATCCGGCGTCAGCTTGAGCACCACGCCGCCGCCACCGCGCCTGCGTCCGATGAAGACCCGGGATGTCCCGCCCGACAACGCCTCGTCAAGCTCTAGGCCCCAGCTCCGGCAGCACTCATCGACCACGGTTGGCAGCGCGTCACACCACGGCCCCGCGCCGGCCCCGAAGCGATCGATCAGCCGGTCGCGCGCGGCGGCATCCAGGACGAAATCCGGGTCCAGCATGCACCCAGCCTCGCGGGCGCCCCCCGCGGGCGCAAATCATAATCGCGCCAGCCCTTCGAACCACGCCAGCGCCCCCCTGATGTCAGTTGGCCTGGACGAGGTTCTCGATGCCGTCCAGGATGCGGTCGAGGCCGAAGATGAACTCGTCGTCCGGTCCGTCCGCGGCGTCGAAGACCCCGGCCGCGATGAACGCGGTGAGGGCCGGGAACCGCTGCGGATCGGTCAGCTTGGCGAGCATGCGGGGGTACGCGGACATCCACTGGCTCGGGCTTAGGCCGGAGGCTTGCATCGCGGCCGCGATGTCGGACTCGGTCGCGGCCAGGTTCCTGACGTAGCCGGACAGCAGCATGATCACCGATGCCTTGCGAGCCTCGGTCAGCGGGGTGTCCTGCATGCAGGCCAGCGCGTGCTCGAACCAGGCCACGGCCCGGGGCAGGATCGGCAGGCTGTCCAGCGGGATGCGGATCGCCCACGGGTGCCGGCTGATGCTGGCGCGCATCCCCCAGGCCCAGCGGGAAAGCCCGGACCGCCAGCCCTCCCCGGCCGCGAGCGGATCCGGGGCGTCGCCCCAGGCGGCGTCGACCATCAGGTTCAGCAGTTCCTCCTTGGCCGACACGTGCCGGTACAAGGACATGGCCGCGGCGCCGAGTTCGGCCGCTACGCGTCCCATCGACACGGCGTCAAGCCCATCCGCGTCCGCGATCCGCACCGCGGCGGCTACGATCCGCTCCAGGCTGAGGGCCGGCTTCGGCCCCTTGTGCGGTCGCTCGCGCACGCCCCAGGCCGCCGCGATGCTGTCAGGAAGAACCGATCCGGACCCGGGGAAGTCGGGACCGGCCGCGGCCAAGCTGCGGTCGGCGCGCGGCCGGGCGTTGTCCGGTGCGTCTACGCCGGTCATCTCCTTTCCTCCTCGTCTGCGTCGACACCCTCTCGCCTGCGGTTGACACCATCCTATTACTGCGTAAGCTATACGCAAATAAGCGTATGGCATACGCAGAAGATCAGCCGGGCCGGAGCACGGGCCGGATCAGGGGAAGGGGCTGGATCATGGGTGACGAGCTGGCGATCGAGGCGATCGGGCTGGTGAAGTCTTTTCGCGGCGTGCGCGTGCTGGCCGGCGTCGACCTGCGGGTCCCGTCCGGCAGCGTGTTCGCGCTGCTCGGGCCGAACGGGGCGGGCAAGACGACGACCGTCCGGATCCTGGCCACGCTGACTCTCGCCGACGGCGGGCAGGCGCGGGTGGCCGGTCACGATGTCGTCCGTGACCGGCGTGAGGTCCGTCGCAGGATCAGCCTGACCGGGCAGTTCGCCGCGCTGGACGCGATGCAGACCGGCGAGGAGAACCTGCGGATGATGGGCCGGCTGTCCGGCCTGTCGCGGGCGGCGGCCCGGCAGCGGACAGAGGCGCTGCTCGAGCAGTTCGAGCTGACCGCCGCCGGGCGGCGGCGGGTCGGCACCTACTCCGGCGGGATGCGCCGCCGGCTTGACCTGGCCGCGAGCCTGGTCGGCCGCCCGTCAGTGATCTTCCTGGACGAGCCCTCGGCCGGCCTCGACCCGTCGAGCCGCCAGCGGCTGTGGCAGGTCATCGCGAGCCTGGCCGCCTCGGGCGTGACCGTCTTCCTCACCACCCAGTACCTGGAGGAGGCCGACCGGCTGGCCGACCGGATCGCGGTCCTGGACGCGGGCCGCCTGGTCGCCGAGGGGACCGCTGCCGAGCTGAAGCAGCGGGTCGTCGCCCGGCGGCTCGACCTGACGTGCCCGGATACGACGGCCTTTGCCGAGGTCAGCCGGTATTTCGGCGAGCGCGCGGTGCACCTGGACCCGGCCGGCCTGACCGTCGGCGTAGCGACCGATGGCAGCGCCGCGCAGGTACGTGCCCTGCTGGACGCGGCCGACCCGGGCCGGTGCCTGATCGCGGATTTCGCCGTGCACGGCGCCACCCTGGATGACGTTTTCCTCACCCTCACCGGATCCACACAGGAGGCCGCTCATGTCTGACACCCTGACCATGGCCGGGCGCAGCCTGCGCCTTTCCGCCCGCAGCCCCGAAGCGCTGCTGACCGCGCTGTTCCTGCCCGTCATGCTGATGGTGGTGTTCGTCTACCTCTTCGGCGGGGCGGTCGACATCGGCACCTCCTACGTCGACTACGTGGTACCCGGAGTCTTGCTGCTGTGCGCCGTGACCGGGGCCGGCACCACGGCGGTCACCGTGTGCCAGGACATGACCGGCGGCATCATCGACCGCTTCAGGTCCCTTGACGTGCCGGGTACGTC
>Ga0302325_10011417_pt1 | contig 19134 bp, 16 predicted proteins | sample Palsa_T0_2_FD_201948 | JGI IMG/M metagenome (GOLD analysis project Ga0302325, IMG submission 201948) | Peat permafrost microbial communities from Stordalen Mire near Abisko, Sweden - Palsa_T0_2 | ecosystem: Environmental > Terrestrial > Soil > Palsa > Peat permafrost | place: Sweden: Abisko...
ACTAGAGCGTGTCCCGTAGATCTTTAGATCTTTTGGGCCGCTTCCGGTTTGATTGACCCGTGGACGATGACAGGTTAAGGCGTCATGATCTCAGTGATGAGGAGTGGGCGCGGCTGAAGCCGTTACTGCCTGCTCATCCGCGCCAGGGGCACCGGTGGAATGATCACCGGCTGGTGATCGACGGGATCTTGTTCCGGACCCGGACAGGGTGCCCGTGGCGGGACTTGCCGGAACGGTTCGGGAGCTGGAAGACCGTCTATAACCGGCACCGCCGCTGGTCAGCGGATGGGACCTGGGAGATGATCCTGAGCCGGCTGCGGGCCGGGTGCGATGAGGCAGAGGGCCAGGGGTGGACGGTCGCGGTCGATGCCACGGTGGTCCGGGCGCACCAGCACGCGGCCGGGGCGCGGCGCGCGCCGCCGGCCGATGTGGATCCGGCGCGGCTGGCGCCGGCCGTGCTGAGCGACCCGGCGCGCTTGCGGGGTGCCGGGCAGTTACGGAGCCGGGAGGCGCTGGGCCGGTCCCGGGGCGGGCTGACCAGCAAGATCCACCTGCTGGCCGATTCCGGGTGCCGGCCGCTGGCCCGGGTGACCAGCGCCGGGCAGCGCCACGATTCGCTGGCCTTCGCCCCGCTGATGGGCCAGCTGAAGATCGCGCGGCGGTGCTCGGGGCGGCCCCGGACCCGGCCCGGGCGGGTGCTGGGCGATAAGGCCTATTCCAGCAGCGCGATCCGTGCTCACCTGCGCCGCCGCGGGATCAAAGCCACCATTCCCGAGCCCGCGGACCAGGCCCGCAACCGGCTGCGGCGCGGCAGCCGGGGCGGCCGCCCGCCCGCCTTCGACGCTGCGGCCTATAAGCAGCGCAACGTCGTCGAGCGCGCCTTCTGCCAGCTCCGTCAGCACCGCGCCGTGGCCACCAGGTACGACAAACGCGACTTCACCTGGCGGGGAACCGTCGACGTGGCCTCGATCCGGATCTGGCTCCGTCACCCCGCCTCATGATCTACGGGACACGCTCTAGTCCCGATGGCCTTGCCGGGAAGGGCGTGGAACTGGCGGAAAAGCTGTCCCTGGTTCCGACCGGCCGACTGGTCGTCCTCGGTGAACCGGGCGCTGGCAAGACAATGCTGATGGTCCGGCTCGTGCTGGACCTGCTCGCCCGCAGAACGCACGGCCCCGTCCCGTTCCTGGCGTCACTTGCGTCCTGGAACCCTACACGACAGGATCTGCGCGACTGGCTGGCTGCGCAGCTCATCATCGACCATCCATCCCTCGCCAGCCCTCCGCCAGCTGGGATCGGGCGCAGTCAGGCAGTGGCGCTGCTCGATTCCGGACGGATCCTGCCGGTCCTCGACGGGCTCGATGAGATCCCGGACCCGGTGCGGGGCCCGGCGATCAGCAAAATCAATGACGCGCTTCGCGCTAGCGAACAGCTGGTACTGACTTGCCGCACCCAGGAGTACTGGGACGCTGTCCGGCCACAGGACGGTGTTGAAGTAACCCTCCGAGGGGCAGCGGCTGTCCAATTGAGCCCGCTCGAGCCTGAGGCAGTCCGCGATTACCTCTGTGATGACGCGGCAGGCCCGGTTATGAGAGCCCGCTGGGATCCTGTCTTCGCCGTGCTCGGTACTGAATCCCCGGCCGGGCAGGCTCTGACTACACCGCTTATGGTCGGCTTGGCCCGCACTATCTACAATCCTCGCCCCGGTGAGCGGGCCGAGAGGGAGCCAGGGGAACTGTGCGACCCTGACTTGGCAGACAAAAAAGCGGTCGAATCCCTTCTGTTCGACGCATTCATCTCTGCTGCCTACCGAGATAAGCCCTCCAGACGGCGGAAGGCGCAGAAGTGGCTCGTGTTCCTCGCCCGTCACCTCGAATACACCGTAGGCGACACCGATCTGGCCTGGTGGCAGTTGTCGTGGGCCGTACCAATCCTCAAAAAAAGGGCCCGCTGGGCGTACGTATATGGGCCCAGGGGAGCGATCATCGTTGGGCGAATTATCGGCCAATCGCCCAGCGGAAGGGATGCCCTGCTTAATGAAGGCTCCGCTATGAGCCCTGCAGGTTCGCTTGCGGTGAATTTCAGACAATCAATTGTCGGCGCGGCCGTGACCGGGCTCTGGGCGGCAGTCTTGATCGTAATAGCGATCACGGTGTTCTTCCTCGATCCCGCAGGCGGGGTCGCGAACGGGATCCTCTTCGGGATCGGAGCCGGTATCTTGAGCTTTTTTCAAGCAGCCTGGCCACAATATGAGATAGCGCGGGCCTGGCTGGCACTACCGCGTCGGTTGCCATGGCGGCTGATGGCCTTCCTCGCCGATGCCCACAGGCGGGGCGTGCTCCGCCAGGCGGGCGCGGTCTACCAGTTCCGGCACATCGAGCTACAGCGACGGCTCGCCAGCCGGGACACGGATAAGCGGCACGCGGATTCACCAGCTGCAACAGGCACAAGCCGGACGGATAGCGGTACGCCAGGAGAAGTTCCACCGTCCGTTTGAGAGCGCGGGAAGCGCAGCGAAGGTTAACGCAGGATACGGCCCGGTCACGCGGATATGTAGATAATCGTTATCGCTCGCTTGACACTATGCAGCAGCGAGCGCTTACGCGACACCCGTCGATTCAGGGTTGCGAGGAGCTGTGCCGCTTTCACCCGGCGGCTTCATTACGTAGAACTCCAGCTCGACGTTCATCTCGGAATGACCGCTAGGTTCTACGCTCACATTTATAACGTGTCGCCCATATTCTTTTATGGTAAAGGCTGCCTCGGCTGAGATGTTTACTCCGGTCGGCAGCTCAGGAAAGTTGTTGGAAGCCATGGGAATACTGCCTTTATGTTCAAACAAAGCCCCGCCAGAGGGCGGAACCACATGGAAGGAAAACTTTACTGGCCTGCCTGGAACAAACTCATTGCTAGGTCCCGAAAGCAAAAGAATTATTGCACGTCTAGCTCCCATAGGAAGTACTGGGGCGATTAGGACCGATTGCGCAAGACCCACAGCAGCAAGCGCCCCGCGGGCGTCCACGATAGCGCCCTCAGCCAGGAGGGCCCACTGAATTTTCATGACGGGATACCCAATACTTGAGTGACTACCCAGCCAGTGCCTGTTTCTGGGTTCAGATTTGCGTCGGTAGAAGTTGCTGATATCGAAATGAATACGCTGGCGACCGCTTCGCTGTGAGCAGTAATAGCGTTCGAGCCAGCAGTCGGTAGACCGAGCTGATGATCCCTCTCCAAGTAAACGAACGGCCATACTGCATCTGTAGTCGGATACTTTCGAGTTAGCCAGTCTTTGTGTCGAATCAGAAAGTCAATGTCCGTAATTTCGTGACGCCTGGGACTAGGTATCGGGTCACCAAGATCAAGAATGCGAAGCCACGAATTCACCTCAGCCCAAAGCCAAATACGCGCACGGCCGACGACCCCTTCAACCTTCGGGAAAGGTATAGAAATCGTCCCGCGACGTTCGCCATTCACCCATTGCGTGACATTCTGCCGAGAGCGGCCAGTCCGTTCGGCGATCTCTGATATACCCACGAGATCGCGATCAACGTACAGGAGCCGAATTTGCGGTGCGACGTATTGCACGCTTCTCATGGCATTTTGGGCAGCGTCGACCGCACTCAATCCCTCAGCCGTGATTAGAAGGAGATCAACGCCCGCCCCGCGAGCAAGGCTAGCGTCGAGTTCTTCGGTCAGCGCTGTGGCAACTTCTTCGTCACCCGGGTCGACGCCTTCGATCACGAACGTGAAGTCATACAGCACTGCTCAGCCCTCCACGTGTAGTCCCCGCCCGCACGTGCAACCTTGATTACTCCCCTGTAGCTTGGCGTGTGGTGTTGACAAGTGTCAACGGTAAAGCTATCACTGTCCGATCTCCTTCCTCCGCGAGAGATTCTCACGAGGACTCCCGGCCAGGCTTCTGCGAGGGTCACCCGGCTTGAGCGGACAACGCTTCGCTAGTCTCGCAATCTTGACAGCCGCCTGCCCGGGATTCCGGGGCGTGCCTGCGACCGGGATCGTCGTGCAACCACCATCGTCACAAGGACAGTAGAGTCTTCCCCAGTGACCTTCCTTCCGCAAGGTCCACCCCTGCTCTACCAGCCTCTTTGCGACCTTACGGATCTCATGATCCGGATGGTCCGACGGGTTCAACTCAGCGCCCGTCATCCCTCCAACCTCCTCCGGCCCCCGACCCCCAGTGCGGAACTCTAGCGGAAGACCTGGCCCAAGTATTGAACCTTCGGCGGTAGACCGGACCGGACCACCGGCGTGGGCCCACCGGGCAGGCGTAAATGATTCAGTCGGCCTGTCGCGCCCACTCGCACGAGACAACCCCGCCCAGCAGCCCCAACCGCCACCTCGCTGAGCAATCTGTGGGCACCGTCCCAACCACGCTCGGCCGTCACCAGGAGGCTCTGGCCGCCGGGAAAGAAGCCGTCGGACTGTGGCAGGCGCCCGCCGGAAACAACCCCCGTGACATACCTTGAGACCTACAAGCGGGCACTAGCCTCAATCGTTCAGGTGGTTTGAGGATTGGTTACTGATTGTGCTGGCGTGCGTTTTTTGGTCTCGTGTCCGTTTCTCCTTTGGGCCGGGGTGCTCGGGCTGCCCGGCATGCCCGGGTGAGCACCGGCTCCGACCGCGCCGGACTGGTCCTCCTCTTGCGTTGACGGGATGGTTCGTGCTGGTCAGGCTGGCGCTGGCAGGGTGCAGAGCCGTTGCCAGCAGGCGAGGAACGCGTCCTTCCATGGCCAGTTCGGGCTGATCTTCAGGATTCGCTGCCGGGCGTGGACGGCGAGGCGGGCGGGGATGTGCCAGATCCGGTAGCGGAGCGTGTCCGGGTCGGCGTCCCGCAGCTCGCCGTCGTCGCAGCAGCCGAGGAGGCGGGTCCAGGCGGTCAGGTCGGCGGCGATGTTCGCCGCGATGACCCAGCCGCAGTTGACCTGCCAGGTCTTCGACGGGAGGTTCCGCAGTCCCATGGCCTTGGCGGTGCGGACGCCGCTCGTCTCGACGACGGCGTGCTCGCGGTGGACCACGTCGATGTACTGGGGGTGGTGGCTGCCAGGGACGCCGGGGATCCCGTTGCCGGGGATGTTCGTGCAGGTGATGGAGTACTTCCAGCCGGTCTTCTTCTCGTAGTCGATGCTTATCTTGAGCTTTCATGTCAGTCAGACCCGTGACCTGGAGTGTCCCGTCGTGGACAGTGTCGCCGACGGGACACTCGCGGCCTGATTCTGGTTATTTCACCCTTCGGGATTGTTACCTGTTCGGGTCCGTGCTGACCGCTGGCCGCCGAGCGCGTGGGCGAGCTGGCGGCGGAGCCGGGCGTTCTCTTCGGCGAGCTGCTTGTTGCGGTCGAGGGCGGCGGCGAGCCTGGCGCGCAGCGACGCATCGGTGGACCGCTGGGCGGCGGGGATGCCGTCGGCGGAGCTGGCGGCATCTGCCGTCTGCTGCCGGAGCCTGTGGATCTGGCTGCTGATGTCGGGCTGGGTATAGAGCCATGACCTTGATACTCGTGCTGCCTTCGCGACGCCGGTAAACGTGACGGGGACGCCGGCCCGGTCGAGTTCGCGGAGTGCCTGGACGGCCCTGGACCTGGTCAGCTCGTGCCGCCGGGCGGCGGCCTCGGAGAGCGGGTCAGGGCGCATCGCCGGCTGCCTTCCCGCTGTCGTCTTCCCTGGTCTCAAGGGCAGTGATGATCTTGTCCAGGTTGGCGGCGACCTGCTTGTTCATCTCGGCGACGCGGGCCTGCCCGTTCGCCTCGGCGGCGGTGATGATCTGCAGGGTTTGCTGCCGCTGGCCATGATGCTGCGGGAGGAACTCCGCGGTCGTCAGGAACATCGGGCAGGTCAGACAACTATTTGCATGCGGACAGACCCGGACCATGGGGAGCTCGCAGTAGCCGTTCGGCAGCGCCTGGGTGGCCCTTGACAGCTGCTGCTTCGACCAGGCGGCATCGCCGAGGGGGCCGTCGGGCCTGATCTGGACGGGCTGCCCCTCGGCGTTGACCTTACGGGCCTTCTCCCAGTGCTCACGGACGGTCTTATCAGACAGCCGGGCGTAATGGGCGGTCATGGCAGGCGAGTCATGGTCAAGTATCTTCTGCACGACATGCTGGGGAACGTCCCGGTTTATGAGGACGGTCCCAAGCGTGCGGCGCCATTGATGGGGAGTCAGGTGGACAGGCCGGCCATGCTCGTCGCGGACGTCGCAGCGTTCCAGCCAGCGGTAGAGCGCCAGCCGGTAGGTGGAGCTGCTGACCGGTTTCTTCCCGTCCGGATTCTTGGCCGGGCGGGGGAACAGCACGATCCCGGGCGGGTAGCGGCCCAGGACGCGCTGTTGCTGGCCGCGGATCAGTTCCAGCAGCTCGTCATCGAGGGGCACGAGGGCCTCGCGTTTCATCTTGTTGTTGCGGTAGCGCAGGTAAGGGGCCCCGGCGTTGTCGGCGACGGTGCAGTCGAAGGGCAACTTCAGGGCATCGGAGATGCGCAGTCCGCAGCGGATCAGGATGAGCGTGATCAGCCGGTAGGCGGGGTTCTCCTGCCGGTCGAGGTTGCCGGGGACGGTACATTCGCCCCTAAGCCGCCAGAACTCGCCCGGCGAGCCCGGCTCACGGCCGGCTGGGACGGCCGGACGGGAAGGGAGACGGCAGTGAGCGGCGTTCCGGAGCTAGACCAGGACCGCGGGCGCGACATGGGCGGACTGGCCGGTCTTGCGGGTCTGGAGACGGTCAGCGAGCAGCTCGCGGGACCGATCGCGGTGCTGCGCGCGGAACAGGCCCGCCGCCAGGCCGGCGCGGCGGTCACCCGGGCGGCGTGGAAGAATCTCGTCTTCACCGGCGGCCCGGGTGCCGGCAAGACCCGGGCAGCGAAAGCTGTCGCCCGCATCTACACCGAGCTCGGGCTGCTGGCCCTAGCCGAAAGGATGAAGATGGACGACCTCGTGGCCCACGCGCTCGGGTTCTGCCCGCAGGCCCGCTAACCCGGCACAAACCTGGCGTCACCAACGTCAGGACCCAGGCCGTAACGGCGTCAACCGGACCGCCGAGCTAATGGCTCAAGTCCACGACGCCTGACTCAGATTGGATGGGACAACAACAACAAGCGAACCCGGCGTCAGGAGTCTGGCCGGAGCCGCTTGGCCCCCGGAATGGCCCCCAAGGCCTGTTCGGTAAGTTCGAATTACTTCTCTGAACTGGAGCCCCGTTACGGAATCGAACCGTAGACCTTCTCCTTACCATGGACTGACGAACGGCCTCATCGCCCCTAGTATGTCCTCTGACCAGTAATGCGCTGCTACACGCTAGTCCAGGCCAGCCTGAATCGGCGCCGCCCAGCGCCATTTTGCCCAGCCACTGGACCAAGGACCAGCTCGAGGGTGTCCGCGACCACCTGCACCAGCGCTGACATAGGCGAATGCTGATGGTCAGCGCGAAGAACCGCCGTTCCATTCACTCCCCTTTTCGGAGACAATGTTTATCTCTCCGCGTGTTACGCACGCCCAGAGCGGGTGGTGATGTTGTCATGTGTGGGGTGGGGGATGATTACTGCGATTTTTGTGCACGGCACGGGCGTTCGCGAGCCAGCCTTCTCTAAGGGGTTCGAGCGGGTCACGAGCGAGCTGCAGAGCAGGCGACCCGGGCTCACCGTCAATCCTTGCTACTGGGGAGGAAGCGAAGGCGCACGGCTCTGGCATGGCGGCAGTTCCGTCCCGTCTTATGACACGACCCGGGCCATTGTTACCGAGGCCGAAGACGAGGAACTCGCTCTGTGGGATCTGCTATACCAGGACGCCCTGTGGGAGTTGCGGATGCTTGCCATCGCCGGCCCCTCAGGCGGTGAACTGCCGCCTGGGCAGATGTCGGCAGGCGACAGGCTTGACCGGATGGTCCAGGCGCTCGACCCGACATCGGGTGACTTGGCCCCCGCGCTCGCCAGCGCCGGGTTGACCCATACGTTCGAGTCGGCCCGTGCCGCGGTCGCCACGTCGCAACCCTATCGCCAAGCGTTGGCTGCGATTGGCGACGACGGCCTCGGCGCGCTGCGTCTCGCGGTGGCCCGCGCGATTGTCGCCGCGGCGCTCGCAGAGCAGGCTGACCGGGATGACGTCGATATTCCTGTGATACCGGACGTCGCTGCCCGTGACCGCCTGGTGCTGGTGCTGGTGGATGCCCTCGGCGGTGGTGAGCGTGGTGTGGCGGGCCTGGTGACGGCTCCGGTCCGCGGGCTGGCGCTACGAATGGCCACCGCGCGCGCCCGACGCCGGCGGGGCGCCCTTACCGACGCCACGTACCCAGCTGCCGGCGACATCTTGCTGTACCAGGCCCGCGGTGACTGCATTCGTGCCTTCATCGCCGAACAGGTCGCCGCGGCGGCTGAGCCTGTCATCCTGATCGCGCACAGCCTGGGCGGTATCGCCTCCGTCGACCTGCTGGCCGCTCAGCCCATTCCAGCGGTCCGCCTGCTGGTCACCGTCGGCTCCCAGGCGCCGTTTCTGTACGAGATCGGGGCGTTGTGCAGCCTCGCGCACGATGATCCGCTACCTACACATATGCCGCCCTGGCTTAACATCTACGATCCGAATGACCTGCTGAGCTACGTGGGCGGGCAGTTGTTCCCGGGACGGGTCGAGGACGTAGAAGTCAACAACGGCCAGCCGTTCCCGCAGTCGCATAGCGCGTACTGGGCGAATCCGGATGTGTGGGATGCAATTGTCTCAAGGCTGCCATGAACGAGACCGCGAACCCCCAGCATGATGCTAGCCAATGCGGTGAAGCCAGTCCGGAGCGCACCTACGCGCTCGTGGTCGGGATCGAGTCTTACGATGCCGGACCAAGCTGGGATCTGGACGGCCCGGCCAAAGACGCCGCTCTATTCGCATCCTGGCTGCTCGACTGTGGGGTACCGGCCGCCCAGATACTCCTCTTCCTTTCGCCGCTGCCGGGCCAACCGCTCGGCGTGTCTTTGCCGATAGGGCTCACGGTCAGGTCGGCTCAGCGCGAGTCTGTGACCAAGGCCATCACGCGGACTCTGCCGGGGTGGCGCGGCGACTTGTTCTGGCTGTTCTGGGCCGGGCATGGCGTGCTCACCCGCGACGAGCATCTGAGGCTCTTCTATTCCGACGCCAGCGTCGCCGATAAACGCAATCTGGAACTGTCTTCGCTGCTCACCGCGCTCCGCTCAGATCTCTACGCCGGCCTGCCGCGGCAGATCGGCGTGGTGGACGCGTGTCAGACCTACGCCGAACGCCTTCAGCTTGCCACCACCCTGCCCGCTGATACGCTGCCCTACGGGCAGCCATTGCCCGGCCGCGAGCAGTTCGTCTTGTACGGCGCCAGCCCGGGGCAGGTCGCGGTTAACCTCGGGACGGCCAGGGCGGGACTGTTCTCCCAGATGGTCATGGAGGAACTGGCCAGCCTGGGCTGCGACGGCTGGCCGCCCGCGATGGAGGGTGTTGCCGAGCGCCTGGATCGGCGCTTCGGCGAGCTACGGGCAGCCGGCCGTGCCGACCAGACTCCAACATCGTTCCGCTGGCGACCGTGGACCGGTGGCGAGCGTATCCTCGGTGAAGCTGTGCCCGCACCGGCTGGCGGTACGGCTGATAGGGCCGGCCGGCCGGCTAGCGGTGCGGCGCTCGGCGAAGTGGTCAGCAAGCTCCTGGATCTGGATGTCATGGCTGACCCGATCAGCCGTGCGAGCGTCCTCCGCCACCTCCGCAAGGGACTGGCCGCGAGCATTCCTTACAATCCAGCGACCCGTCCCCACGTAGTGAACATCGTCACCAGGTGCCTCGACTATCCAGGCGGCTTGGCGGAGCTCGTGGAATCGGTCAGGCTGTATGCGGATCCTGCCGCCCCCGCCTTCGCAGCAGCGGAGGCGGCAGTCAGCCGACTGGCTATAGAAACCGGGCAGGAGTGGCCGACGTGAGTAGCTCTGGACCCGCGAGCGTCGGCTGGGACGGCGGCTCAAGGAGCCGGGACGGCGTCCTGCTCGGCCTGGTCAAGCCGCACAGTGATACTGTCAGCCGACTCGTCCACGCCATGACCCGCCTGCAGGTGATGAATGACCCCACGACGCGGCAGCAGGTGATCGCGTGGGTTATGGAACGGAACCCTGGCTTCGACCCGTGTCGTGATCCAACGGCCCAGGGGGACATCGCTAACCTCATCAAGGCGTCCGGAGCGGATGACGAGAGCTTTGATCTCCTCCTCGAGGGAATCGAGCTGCACACGGGTGAGGGCGACCTGAAGCTGTCCGCCCTGCAGGGCCAGGTGGAGTCGCTGCTGGCGCGGGCTGCGCTCACCAAGCGCGAATTGCGTGCGCTGCTGGCCCTCCAGCCCGACACGGTAGTCAGGGCCGATCAGCTCGCGGGGGGGATTCGGAGGGTCTGGCCCGGGCTGGTCGGCCTTGAGGAACGCAGGCCGGGAAACGTGCGGGAAGCGGCACTGTTCCTGCTCGACTATCCCGACGCGGCGCAGGGCCTGCGGCGTCTTCTAGGGTTCGTTAACTGGCTTGCGGAGGCGGCCCGCGTCTACGAAGCGGAAGATTCGCCCCTGGTCGGCCAGCTTCGGGACTGGGCCGCGCGTGTCGGTGACGCACACAATCTGACCGCCGCGCCTTGGCGGATGCTGACTAGAGCGGCTTCGCACCAGGAACCGGCTCTGCTCATCGAACTGGAGCCCACCATGGCGGACCGTTTTACTGTTCACCTATGGCTATGGGTTCCAGGGCTGGGAACCCGCACCCTTGAATGGGGCGACGAGCCGTGCCGTCTGGACGAGCTTCGCGGTCGGGTCGATGATCTCCTCGAGTTGGCGAGCCGGGAGCTCATCGAGACGGAGGGGGCGCTTCGGGTGGAGTTCGTCCTCAACCTCGAAAACGTTCACCATGACTTCGACTGGTGGCTGTCAGGTGTCGAGGAGGGGCAGGTCGACGACGGTCAGGGAGTACCCCTTGGTGCCGAGTACGCGGTCATCGTGCGACCAAAGCGTCGCAAGTTCAAGGAAATGCGGCTCTGGCGCACACGCTGGCAGGCCCTCGAGGAGGCAACTACGCCAGTAACTGAGCTGGCCGTCTGGATTACGGATGCGGCGATACGCCCCGAGGATCTCTGGACCAGATTCATCGACAAGCCCGAGAAGATCTTTATCGCGCCGCTCGGCCCAGGCGAGAAACCTGATGACGCCATGAAAAAGCTCCTCGGGCTAGCGACGATCAGGTACGGGGTGCCGGTCGCCCTGTGCCTACGTCACGCCCCGGTTTGCCCTAGCCCGGGACTGGACCGCCTCCGGGCCGCTCTCGCCGATGCACACGTAGCCGACCTGCCTGGACTGGTCCGGACCTGGCGTATGGAGGCGTACCAGGATAGAGGCGGACACTTCGGCCGCGATCTTGTATTGCTCTGGGATGAATTCGACAAGGACAGGAACTGGCCACCGTCGAACACCAGTGGTCAGCTCGTCATGCCTGCCGTGAGAGGAGCCAGCCTATGAGAAGCTGGTGGATAATGCGCGGGGACGGAAAGCCCCGTGACGACTGGAAGCTGCCGCCACCGCCGAGCTGGCGCGCGTTCGCCGATCACGGAGACGGTGACGACCGTGTCGCCCGGCGCTTCGGTGACCTGGAACGCGGGGCCGGGTTCCAAATCGATGAGCCCGAACTCGACTTGGTCAATACGGCTCTGCTCCTGCGCCGCCCTCTGCTCGTTACCGGCGCGCCCGGCACCGGGAAATCGTCGCTGGCGTTCGCCATCGCGCACGAGCTGAAACTCGGCCCTGTGCTCTACTGGCCGATCAACAGCCGGTCCATCCTCCGGGAAGGGCTGTATGACTACGACGCGATCGGACGGCTGCAGGAAACCAGCGTCCGAAAGGCATCTTTGGTAGGGGATTCGGATACGGAGTGCGAAAGCGGTTCAGGGCAGCAAGTCGGCTCGCCGGACATCGGGGGCTACATAACGCTCGGCGCGCTCGGTACCGCCCTGCTGCCTTCAGATCGCCCGCGCGTGCTGCTCATCGACGAGATCGACAAGGGCGATATCGATCTCCCCAACGACCTGCTCAACATCTTCGAAGAGGGCCGTTATACCGTTCCCGAGCTCGTCAGACTGGCCGAACGGCAGCCCAAAGCTGAAGTCAGCACAGCTGACCCAGACGGCCGGGCCGTCGTCACCGCGGGCACGATCCGCTGCCGGGCCTTCCCGATCGTCGTGATGACCAGCAACGGCGAGCGCGACTTCCCCCCACCGTTCCTGCGCCGGTGCCTGCAACTCGACCTCCGCCAGCCGGACAAGGACAAGCTCGCCCGTATCGTCGAAGCTCACCTCGGCGAGGATGCGCGCAAGCAGGCGACAGAACTTATCGAGGATTTCCTCAACCGCCGCCAGCGGAATCTCCTCGCCACCGACCAGCTTCTCAACGCCGTCTACCTGCTCGTAAGCGGCGCCGGCCTGGATCCCGGCGAACCGCAACAGCTACGCGACTCCCTGCTGCGCTCGCTCGGCGGGGCGAGCCCAGGGTGATCGAGCTGGTCGCAGCGGCCTTGCGCGTCGGCGGTCTCGAGCCGACGTGGGAGGACGTCGCCGATACGCTCTGGCTGGCACGGGAGATCGCAAGGCATCCCCCCTCGGCTCAAGCCGGGGAGACTACGCTCGAGGTAGCGGAAGGCACTCCGTCTTCGCCGCAGGCCACGGTCAGCGAGCCTGATGTCCCCGAGCCACCCCCAGTGAGCGGCGACCAGGCTGGCGCCGCTCCCGTGGCTACCTTGCATCTGCCCCCCGCGCCCGGGACCCCGACACCACGCGGCGGGTTGCCGTTTCACGCTCCGGCCGCGACGGCCCTGCCTGGTGCCCTCGCCCTCGGTCACGCGTTGCGCCCGCTCAAGCGCCGCGTCCCGTCGGCCACGGCCGTGGTCCTAGATGAGGAAGCCACCGTCGATCGCGCCGCTGACGAGGGCATCTGGGCACCGGTCATGCGGCCCGAACTCACCCGCTGGCTGGATCTGGCTCTGGTCATCGACCAGAGCCCGTCCATGACCGTCTGGGCCCGCACCGTGGAAGAGCTGCGCCGCCTTCTCGAGCGCCACGGAGCCTTCCGCGATGTGCGGATTTGGCTCTTGGAAACCGACGCTGCCGCCGGGCAGGCGGTGCTGTACGCCGGCACAGAATCGGCTACTAGCCGTGCTCGCCCATCGACCCCGCGGGAGCTCATCGATCCGGGTGGCCGACGCCTGATCCTCATGGTGAGCGACTGCGTCGCCCCGGCCTGGTCTAGTGGGGCCGTCCCGGGCCTGCTGGCCCTATGGGGTCAGACCAGTCCGGTCGTGATTGTCAATATGCTCCCGCAGCGGCTCTGGCGTTATACCGCCATCGAAACCGAGCCGGTGGAGTTGCGTGCCCCCCTGCCCGGCGCTCCCAACGCCCGGCTTGAGGTGTCCTCCTGGCGGGCCGAGACGGAGCGAGAGCTCAAAGCCGTCCTCTCCGCCGCGGCCAGCGCCGACCCGACGCTGCGCGAGCAGCTGACGGCATCGTCCGCCGCCTCCGCCTCTGCGGTCCCCGTGCCAGTGATCGCCCTGCAGAGACACTGGCTGGCGCCATGGGCAAGCCTGGTCGCTGGGGCGGGAGGCCGCAAAGTCCCGGCCGTCGTGATGTGGGCTGAGCCTGTGACCGACCCGTCCCCGGACGCGTTGCGATCGGCCGAGCCTGAACCGACCCCGGTCAGGCTGCGGGCAACTGAGCGAGTGGAGGGGTTCCGCGCCCGGTTTTCCCCCACCGCGTTCGAACTGGCCTGCTACCTCGCCGCCGTCCCGCTGACTCTGCCCATCATGCGCCTCGTCCAGCAGGCCATGCTGCCCGGAGCGGCTCAGGTCCACTTGGCCGAGGTACTCCTGGGTGGCTTGCTGGAGCGGCTCACGCCCGCCGACTCCGACGTCCTCCCCGATGAGGTCCAGTATGACTTTGCCGACGGAGTCCGTGAGCTCTTGCAGGACGCCGTGCCAGGCAGTGACATCCTGCGGATCCTGAACCTGGTCGGAGAATTCGTCGGCCAGCGCGCCGGACGCACGGGAACCATCCCGTCCCTGCTGCTTGTGCCGGACGAGACGACGGCCCGCAGCGACGAGGAGCGTGCGTTCGCCGCCGTAACCGCCAGGACGCTGCGGAGGTTCGGCGCGTCCTTCGAGGAGTTTGCCCGTCGCCTTGAGGAGACGGCCCGGATCAGCCTGCCGAAGGGCGGTTCCCCCGCCCGGCCCGCTGGTGCCATCGTCCACGACAATAGCCGGGTTTTCGCGGTGGCAGTTGCTGAGCTGGATGGACGTCCGGTGGCGATCTCGGGGGGAGACGCGACCATCCGGGTGTGGGATCTGGCCTCGGGTCGGCCAGTAGCCGACCCGCTCGCTGGCGACCAGGATGGATCTATTTACGCATATGCGGTAGCGGCCGCCGAGTTGGACGGGCGGCCGCTGATCGCTGCCGGAGGCGACGATGGGATTGTCCGGGTATGGGACCTGGCCACGAGCGTCCCTGTGGGCGCCCCGCTCGTCGGCCGCGAGGACGAGGACGAAGAACTGGACGAGGTGAGCGCGCTGGCGGCCGGTACGTGGCAAGGCCGGTCGATGATCATCTCCGGAGGTGTCAGCGGGACGATACGGGTATGGGATCTGGCTGTGAACCAGCCGTTGCGCCGCCTGATCCGTGGCCACAGCGGTGTAGTGAGCGGGGTGGCACTTGTTACGCTACAGGGTCGGCCGGTGATCGTCTCTGGCAGCCAGGATGGCACGGTTGGAGTGTGGGATCTGGCCACGGGGGAGCCCGTCCTCGGTCCGCTCAGCGGACACGACTACGGAGTAGACACGGTGGCGGTCGGTGTGCGGCTGGGGCGCCAGGTGATCGTCTCTGGCAGCTATGACCGGACGATACGAGTGTGGGATCTGGCCACGGGGGAGCCCGCCCTCGGCCCGCTCACCGGACACGACGACGCCGTATACGCGCTGGCGGTGGCCGAGCTTGGTAGCCGGTCCGTGATCGTCTCAGGCAGCGGTGACCACACCGTGCGGGTGTGGGACATGGCTTCGGGCGAACCGGTGGGGGAACCGTTCACAGGCCATACCGGTCCGGTGAACGCGCTGGCGACAGCCAGGGTCGACGGGCGACCGGTGGTCGTATCCGGGGGCGGCGACGCGACCGTGCGGATATGGGACCTGGCCAGCGGTGAATCAACAGGTAGTCCGCCCAGCGGTCACGCTGACATCGCCGTCGGCGAATCAGCGACTGCTGATCTTGAGATAGGGCTCCGATGGAATCGGGACAATGATGCGTTCGATGTCGCCCTGGGTATCGAGGTCACCGGCGAAAACGTCGATCACCGGCAGTTCTCGGAGGAGCCACTAAGCATCGACACCGGCAGACTCGGACACCTGATGGCCGACGAGCCCGCCTACGGCGCCGCGTTGACCCAGATGCTGTTCGGGCACGCGGACGTGAAACAATTTTACATGCGTGCCCGGGCCAGCACCGAGGGCGCCAAACGAAAACTACGCGTGCGGCTCGTTGTCAGCGGCCCCGCCCGCTACCATGCGCTGCGGTGGGAGTCGCTGCGCGACCCCAGCACCGGAGCGCCGATCGCGACGCTGCCAAACGTGTTGTGGTCACGCTACGTGACCAGCCCGGACTGGTCGCCCATTCCGGCGCTTGCTGGGCTCGATAGCGCGCTCATTGTGATCGCCGCACCTCGCGATCTCCAAGACTATCGTCCCAGGGAGCGGGAGCTGCGGGACGTAAATCTCGAGGAGGAACTCGCGCGAGCGCAGTCTGCGCTCGCGCAAATCCCTAAGGTCCGCTGGCTTGAGAGAGCCACCCTCGCCAACATGATGAAGGCCCTGCACGAAGGGGTCGACATCCTGTACCTCGTTTGCCACGGAGCGTTGATGAACGAAGGCGTTCCGGTGCTGTACCTTGAGAACCCGGATCGGACGGTACACCCCGTCGACGGGCGCATACTCGTTGAGAGGCTATCGGACCTCGAGCAGCGCCCGACGGTGGTGATGCTCTGTTCCGCCCAGTCCGCCAGCACTGGCACTGAGACGTGGAGCGCTGACAGGGGTGAGCTGTCGGCGCTGGCGCCACAGATCGCGGCGGCTGGTGTCGCAGCTGTCGTAGCCATGCAGGGCAACATCTCGACGAGGACAGCGGCAACCTTCACACCGACCTTCTTCACGGCGCTAGCCCAGCAGGGCGTCCTCGACGAGGCGATGGCGGTCGCGCGACGGACCGTCCGCGATCGGCCAGACTGGTGGGCGCCCGTCCTGTTCTCCAGGCTCCGTTCCGGCCACATCTTCACGTCCGGGTTTGCGGTACGGCGAGAGGAAACCTGGACGAGGTTGGCGTCGCAGATCAAGACGGGCAACTTCACACCAGTGATCGGCCCCCTGCTTGCCAGCGGGATCCTAGGATCCCGCCAGGACATCGCCCGACGTTGGGCCGCGAAGTGGCAGATGCCGCTCCCGGTACACGCCCAGGACGATCTAGCCCAGGTCGCACAGTACCTATCCATGCACATCACCAAGGACAGGGTTCGCGCCGAGCTGCATAGTTATCTCGTGGACGAGATCAGGGAGCGCCGAAACCGGGCGACTCCCGACGACTTGTTCTGGAACCTACCGGATGCGCTGGTGCAAGGTGATGATCTTACGTCGGCGATTCTGGAAATCGGACGGCGCCTGCGCGCCCGCGACAACGGTGATCCCTACCGCATTCTCGCTGAGCTAGACGCGAGTCTCTACCTTACGACGGATTGGACCGGTCTCCTCCAAAATGCATTGATGGAGAACGGGCGATCGCCGACCACAATGACCTTCCCCTGGAATGACACTAGGGAATTCACTACCCGCCACGTCGAGCCACCAACGTCGGAACGGCCACTCGTTTACCATTTGTGCGGTCATCTCGATGACCTAGACTCCCTGGTTCTCAGCGAGGACGACTACTTCGAGTGGCTGAATGCGTGGGCCATTCGGCGCAGGAGTGTCCCGCCCTCCGTACTTAAAGCCCTCACGAATAGGCCTCTACTCTTCCTTGGCTACCGTAGCCTGGGCGACTGGGACTTCCGCATCATCTCACAGGGAATCCGGAACCTCGGCGACAATGCGCTGCACCGGCACCTTCACGTGGCCGTGCTGCCCCCGCCCCAAGACCCGGAGGTGGCCCAGAACTTTACCCCGGACTGGGTCTCAATCTATTGGGGTGAGACCCGGCGCTTCCTCAATGAGGTGCGTCATCGCATTGCCACATGAGCAGCAGCAATCCATACGTCGGACCTCGGGCCTTCCGAGCCGGCGAGAACTTGCCGACACGCACGAGAGAGCAGCGCGAATTGACGGACCTGATGATCGCGGAGCGCATCTTCTTGCTGCACGCCATCTGGTTCGGCAAGACCTCTCTCATCAAAGCAGGCGTGGTGCCGCTGGCGCGAGAGGAGCGCGTAGGAGGGAGCCGCTTTCAGGTCGTGGCGGTGCGGATTGTCCTGGGTCTGGTCGGCCAGGGAAGTCAGGGGCTTCTGCGAGCCCCACAGAAACCCCTTAAGCCGGGGACACGGCGGCCGATCCCCACAGAAATCCCACGTACGAAACGGCACACTCCGGTATACTTGTTATGCCTGTTAAAGGTACGCAAAACAGCCGGTGACCAGCGTAGATGCGCGTGAACTGGGCTGTTGGAGCTTTACCGGATAAGTGCTTTCGGGGTGATAGGACTCCTGTTAAGCGGAAGGTTACGGTTTGGACAGAGCGGCACCTATCGGCATACAAGGTCGTGTCACCGGCTTACTGCGATAGCGTCGCGGTCGGGATAGCGTAGGTACTGAGAGCGGTCGTAGACGAACTTTGCCTGGCGGTCACGTCGTCACGGCAGTGGGCTCGAGGGCCCGGTAGATGGTCTGGCGGCTGACGCCGAAAAGGCCAGCGATCTCGGAGACCTTGTGCTCGCCGCTCGCATAGAGCTGGCGTGCATGCTCGAGCTGCGAGGGGGTCAGCCGCGGCTTGCGGCCACCACTCCGGCCGCGGGCCCGCGCGGCGGCCAGGCCCTCAACGGTGCCCTCAACGATGAGCTCGCGCTGGAACTCATCCAGCGCGCCGAGGTTGTGGAACACAAGACGACCCTGCGGTGTAGTCGTGTCGATGCCTTGTCTGAGGACCACCAGGCCGACGCCACGTTCAGTCAGCGCGTCCTTGAGCTCAAGCAGGTGCTTGAGGGAGCGCATCGCACGCGATAGGCGCGTGATCACAAACACGTCGCCCTCACGCAGGCAGGCGAGCGCCTTATCGAGTTCCGGTCGTCTGGCATGCTTGCCGCTAACTCCCTGATCGATAAACAGGCGGTCAACGCCGTAAGCGCCGAGGTCATCGACCTGGCTATCCTGGCTCTGGCTCCGCGTGCTGACCCGGGCATACCCTATCCTCGCCACTGCTGTCCCTCGTCTTCAGTCGTAGGGCGCCGAGCCCCAGCTGATAGCCTCCCCGTACCGCAAACGGCAGTCGCGGAGGGTAGATAACGGACACGAGTATCGGACACAAAATGCGCACTGAGATGCAAGTCGAACTATGTCCGTTAACGGTCGTTTTCGGACGGGCATGCTAGGAGTGTTGCGGTGACCGGTGGGAGACTCGATAGTCATGGCGGGAGTGGATGGAGCCGCGGGCCATGGTGCCCACCCTGGGCGGCGGTGGGATGTGGCGCTGTCGTTCGCCGGGGCGCAGCGGGACTATGTCGGGCAGGTCGCCGAGGCGCTGCAGGCGCGGGGTGTGCGCTGCTTTTATGACGCTGATGAGCAGATCGAGCTGTGGGGGAAGTACCTGGCCGAGGAGCTGCCGGCCATCTACGGTGAGCAGGCGGCGGCGGTCGTGGTGTTCGTGTCCGCCGAGTACGCCGCCCGGGACTGGACCCGGCTCGAGCGCCGGGCCGCGCTGGCCCGGGCGGTGCGGGAACGGCGGGAGTACGTGCTGCCGGCCCGGTTCGATGACACGCCTTTGCCCGGGCTGCTGTCGGATATGGTCACGGTGGACTTGCGGACCCGGACTCCGCAGCAGTTCGCCGCCATGATCGCCGCCAAGCTGGCCGCCCTGGCCACCGCTGGGCCGGCATCGC
>Ga0302325_10011418_pt1 | contig 19134 bp, 14 predicted proteins | sample Palsa_T0_2_FD_201948 | JGI IMG/M metagenome (GOLD analysis project Ga0302325, IMG submission 201948) | Peat permafrost microbial communities from Stordalen Mire near Abisko, Sweden - Palsa_T0_2 | ecosystem: Environmental > Terrestrial > Soil > Palsa > Peat permafrost | place: Sweden: Abisko...
CTCCACGTTCAGCTCGACCGCACCGGCGATATCGCCGGCCTCGATCAGTTCCCCTTCCCGCCGCCCGAAGGCGCGGAGCGGGTCACTGGGCTCATGCCCTGGCATCCCGGCGCACAGCAGAACCAGGGCGGTGACCTGCCGCGGCCACCGGGCCGCGATCTCCAAGGCGACCTTCCCGCCATAAGAGGCGCCGGCCACCGCCACCGGCCCGAGGCTGAGCTCGCTGACAAGATCCCAGACATCGTCGGCGTCGTTATGCTGTCCCTGCGGTACCGGCGTGGCGCCGAAGCCGCGGAAATCGCAGCGCACCACCTGATATCCGGCAGCTGCCAGGACCGGCAATTGCGGATCCCACATCCGGCGGTCACACACTGCCGAATGCAACAGCACCAGCGCCGGCCCGGTTCCCGCCACGTCATAACAGAGCATCACCGGTAACCTGGCATTTCTTCCGCGGCCTGGGTTTACGGCCGGATCTCGTAGACGTTGTTGAAGGGCGTCTCGGCGGGGCGGCAGAATCTGCTCCCCGGTCATCGAGTAGCTGTCCGATGCCTGGTCGTACTGGACGTAGCCTCGGGCTGCCTGGCGGAGCCACTCGGTGATGTACCGAGGCCTGGTGCCGGTGCGCAGGGCCAGCTGCCCGGCCGTGGCGGGTATTTCGGCCAGCGCCTCATACAGGCCGAGGTTGTGCCCGGCTACCACGTTGCCGTCTGCGGCCGTCGCACCGAGATCGCCGGCGAACTGACCGAGGAACTGCTGGCGTTTGTCGTTGTCGATAGCCATGACAGGCCTCCTGCGCACTCCGGGCGGTCAACTGAAGACATCATCAGGCCAGCCGCACGGACCGCGCATCTGCCGAACTACGTAGCGGCCCGGCGCGGAGCGACGTATTTCCCGGTTGTGGCCTGCTTGCCCGCTGGGCGACCATCGTCATGTGAGTGTGCGCATGACGAGCCCGGTCATGATCGGCCGTGACGCGGAGCTAATCCAGCTCCGGAGCGCGCTGGAGTCTGCCACCCGCCGGCGGACGCCGTCGGCGCTGCTGGTAACCGGCGAGGCAGGCGTGGGCAAGACCCGGCTGATCAGCGAATTCACCGGGCAGGCACGCAGGGACGATGCGGTGGTGCTTTGCGGTGCGTGCCTGGCCCTGGGTGATGGGGCCGCGCCGTTCGCGCCGCTGGCGGAGGCACTGCGGTCGCTGCCGGCGCTGGTAGATCCCGCGGAGCTTCCCGGCCTGCTCGGCGGCAGCGCGGAACAGCTCGCCCGGATCGTCCCGGCACTGGGCCAGCGGCAGGACAGCCTGCCAGCACCAGATGGGGCCCTGTTCGAGCACGTCCTGGGCGTGCTGGAACGGCTGGCCGGCCGCGCCCGGGTCGTGCTCGTGGCCGAGGATCTCCACTGGGCCGGGAGGTCGACCATCGAGCTGCTGAGCTTCCTGATCGGTAACCTGCGCGGGCCTGTCCTGATCCTGCTCACCTGCCGCGACGACGAGCCGGGTGTTCCGAAGCCGGCCCTGCAGTCGTTCCTGGCCGAACTGGACCGCGGAGGCCGCACCGGGCGGATACGCCTGGGCCGGCTACCCGGTCCCCGGGTGGCCGAACTCGTCGCCGCGATCACCGGAGGCGAACCGGCCCGGCGCCTGGTGGACACGGTCTGGTCGCGTTCGGACGGTAACCCGTTCTTCGCCGAGGAGCTACTGGCCGCGAGCGCGGACGGGCTCGCGCTCCCGGTGGAGCTGCGTGACCTCGTGCTGGCCCGGATGCAGGCGCTGCCCGCGGCGGCCCGCCCGGTGCTGCGCGCGGCTGCGGTAGCCGGGCGCAGGGTTGAGCACAGCCTCCTCGCCGAGGTCGCCGGAGTAGCGGAGCCGAAACTGGTGGCGGCGCTGCGGCGGGCGGTGGAGCAGCACGTGCTGACCGTGGATGGCGAGGCTTACGTTTTCCGGCACGCCCTGAGCCAGGAGGCGGTGTACGCCGACATGCTGCCGGCCGAGCGGTCGGCGCTGCACGGGAAATTCGCGGCGGCCATGGCTGGGCGTACGGGTTCGCGGGCCCAGGCCAGTGCGGCAGAAGCCGGGCAATTGGCTCATCACTGGTATGCGGCAGGCAACCCGGGCGAGGCGCTGCTGGCCTCGATCGACGCTAGCCGGGCGGCGGAGCGCGCGGCGGCCTACCCCGAGGCGCACGGACACGATGAACGAGCGCTTTCCCTATGGGACTCGGTCCCGGCGGCCACTGCGCTCAGCCCTGTAAACCTCGGTGACCTGCTGCGGCACGCCGCGCGGATGGCAAGCTTGGCGGGGAACGCCGAACAGGCAGTCAGCCTGGCCCGGCGCATGATCGCCAGCACTGCTCCGGCGGCGGGCCCGCTGGCGGCCGGGTCGCAGCGCGCGCAGCTCGCCGGGTACCTCTGGGAGGCCGGTGACACCCCCGGTGCGCTAGCCGAGCTCCGGCGAGCGGCCGATGCCCTGCCCGACGATTCGCCGTCTACCGAAGCCGCCGGGATCGAGGCGCTGCTCGGCCGGCTGCTGATGCTCCGCGGACGCAACCGGGAGGCGGCCGTGCATGCCGGACGAGCGGTCACCCTGGCCCACGCCCTGGGCGCAGACGGGACGGAGGCGTCGGCGCTGAGTACGCTGGCCGCGACGGCCGCCGCGCGAGGCCGGGTCGAGGAGGCGGTCGGCCAGCTGGAGCGAGCCACGCGCCTGGCGGCTGGCGATTCCGATGTCGGGGGGCTGCTGAGGATCCGGCAGAACCTTGCCACCACCTTGTGGACGAGCGGGCATTTCGCGGACGGCGCCGACGTGGCCCTGGCCGCCGCGGAGGTGGCGCGGGAGGCGGGTTTGCGGACGGACGCCGGGATGCTGCTGGCCAACGCCGGGGCCGCGCTGGTCCGGGCCGGACGCTGGGCCGAGGCCGGCCGTTTTCTGCAGCTGTCCGGTGAGATCGTCTCCCTCTACACCCTCGGCGGCATGTACCACCTGCTCCAGCGGTCCCTGCTGAGGCTGTGGCAGGGTGACATCGTGCGGGCTCGCGCCGACCTGGCCCGCGTGCTGGACAACTTCCCGGGCCTGGATCCCCACCTCGCGTGCCCCGTTTACACCCAGCTGGCGGAGGCGGCGCTCTGGGAGAAGCGGCCCGGCGATGCCCGCCACGCGATCACCGCCGGGCTGCGCGCGGTGGAGGGCAATGACCACCCCGCGTACGTCATCCCGCTGTGCCGGGCGGGCCTGGCGGCCGCTGCGGCGGCCGCACAGCAGGCTCGTGCCCGTCGCGACTCGGTTAACCTCGGTCAGTCAAAATGTGAAGCCGACCATCTGATCGAGACGGCACGCGCCATCACCCGCCGGGCCGATACCGAGCTGACCCCGGTCACCGAAGCCGAGCTACTGACCGCTGAGGCCGAATACGCCCGGCTGGGCTCCGCCGGGCCGCAGGCCGGCGCCGCGGCGCCGGCGTGGGACCGGGCCGCCGCCGCGTGGGCGCGGGTGTGCTGCCCTTATCCGCAGGGTTATGCCCGCTGGCGCCAGGCCGAGCTGGAGCTGGCCGGAAGCGCGCGCCCGGCTGCCTCCGCCGCCCTCGCGCAGGCGCGGCACCTGGCGGGCTCGCTGCCCGCTCGGCGGCTCGTGCAGGAGATCGAGGCACTGGCCGCGCGGGCCCGCATCACGTTGCCCGACGCCGGGCCACCCGCGGCGGACAGCCCGGAACCGGGGGTGCCGCTCGGGCTGACCTCCCGCGAGCTCGACGTGCTGCGGCTCCTCGCCGTGGGCCGGACCAACCGGCAGATCGGAGCGGAGCTGTTCATCAGCCCGCGCACCGTCGGTGTGCACGTGTCTCACATCCTGGCCAAACTAGGCGCGGCCAGCCGCGTCGAGGCCGCGGCCGTGGCGCACAGCCTCGACCTCACGAGCCCAGCCGCTCCCGCCAGGCGCTGAGGAAGTAATCAGCGAGCGGTTCGGAGCCAACATCGCCGTCGAGCACATCACTGCCAGCCCGCGCCCTTCCCACCACGACCAGCACATCATGCGGCCCGCACGTGAACACACGAGGCAGGTCAGCGGTGAGGCGTGCCTTCCTCAGGCTCGACCGTACTGGCCGCCGAGGAGTCAATTTCGAGCAGTACGCCTCTCTCAGCGGGAGTCCAGCCGTCGATCGTGAGCGCGAGTACCTGGCGCTGGCGCGGGGGCATCGGGCGCAGTACCTCGATGACCTGCTGCTTCTGCAGCCAGTTTTAACCCCCGGTCACCGGACCATGAAGCGGACTGGTCTTATGGGACGGCATTTCCTCAGGCCACGCAATGCTTCAGACAGTGTCCTGGCAGAGGATCCCCTAACGGACGGCGCCCGGGATCGAGTAGCACTAGCACCTCGTTAGTCCAGATCCTCCCATCCCCAGGGCCCGGCTGGGCTGCCGTCAGTTTCCCGGCCGAACCGGAACCGATCCTAGCGGCTCTCTTGCTCACGGTAGAGCTCAAAAAGGCCTGCTCCCGGCATCCGGTCGGCCAGCACGACGCCCTGTTGCTCTGCGCCCGCCCTCTGCAGGCTATCCAGCAGCTCGGCTACGCCGAGCCGGTCGTCGAGGGGGACGTGCGCGGCGGGATGACGGAGCAGCAGCGCGGTGGCCTGTTGCTCCGCGCCCGCCTCCCGCAGCTCGTCCAGCAGCTCGGCTACGTCGCCCGGCTGGTCGAGGGGGACGTGCGCGGCGGCGCGGTCGGCCAGCGCGGTGCCCCCGACATCTTCGCCACCGCCGTGATCCCGCCCTCGCCGGCCGCCAGCGCCACCGCCGCCAGCGCCAGCCGCCGGGACCGTTCATCCAGCGCCGGCAGCAGCAGCTCCAGCTGCGGCCCCATCACCTTCACCAGCTCCGCGTTCACGCCCATACCAGCAGCCTGGCACGCGACACGCCGGAAACTCAGTTAATTTCGGTGTGTCGACCGGGATGCACCGGATCGACCGCGGAGCCCGGATCCACCGCGATAACCGGAGCGGTCTCTCCGTTTTCGCGGCTGGCGTGGCCCCTGCGACCACTGGGGCGCTTCGCGGGTTCGTGCTACCTGGCCGTCAGGACCACGGCAGCCGTACCCGACGCCGCGGGCGTCCCGCGCCATGGCGGCCGGGGCTCCGGGCTGTGGGCTGGCCGCACTTCATCTGTGGGCGGACTCCGAGCCTGGCCCTATTCGCGCAGGTCAAAGCCAAACGTGATGACCTCACTCCACCGCCGGTAGGTTGGGCTTGTGATGCGTAACCTTGCCTACCGGCTCTACACCCGCAGGCTCCGCCATGAGCTGTCCGGTGCCGCCTTGCCCGAGCACGTCGGGCTGATCATGGACGGCAACCGCCGGTGGGCGCGTCAGGCGGGGCTGGCCAGCCCGAGTCTGGGGCACAAGGCCGGGGCCGAGCATGTGGAGGATGTCCTGCTGTGGTGCGAGCGCGCCGGGATCAAGCACGTCACCGTGTTCGTGTGCTCTGCCGAGAACCTGCAAAGGCGCGGCGACGCCGAGATCGCCTTCCTCATGGGGGTCATCGAAGATGTCGTCTGCGAGCGGCTGGCCCGCCCGGAGGCCGGGTGGCGGGTTCATGTCGCCGGGACGCTGGACGTGCTGCCTGACACCACGGCCCGCGCGCTGAAGGAAGCAGTCGAGGCGACCCGCGAGTGCCAGACCGGGGCGCACGTAACCCTGGCCGTCGGCTACGGGGGACGCCAGGAAGTAATCGACGCCATCCGCGAGGTGCTGCACGAGCAGGCCGACGCCGGCGGCACCCTCGCGGAGCTGGCTAGGTCCCTGACGACTGAGGACATCGCCCGGCACCTCTGCACAGCCGGGCAGCCCGATCCTGACCTCGTCATCCGCACGAGCGGCGAGCAGCGCGTTTCCAACTTCCTGCTGTGGCAGTGCGTAGGCGCTGAGCTGTACTTCTGTGACGCCTACTGGCCAGCGTTCCGCGAGATCGACTTCCTGCGCGCACTTCGCTGCTACTCGGCCGCGCAACTCCGCAAAGAGGCAGACCGGAAGAGCGCCTGAGATCCTCGGACGGCCAGATCAGTTAGCTGCCGATCATGCTGGAAATCTTGAACGAGGAATCCTGCTCCGGGAGGAGGCCGAACCGGACCATAGCGCTCACCACCCTCTGCAGCCGCACGGCGTCCACCCCCAGCGGGAACGTGGGCAGGGAGATGAACGCCGCGGCCGTGGCCGGAACTCCCAGGTACGTATGGACCGCCTTCTCCACGGCGGCGCGGTTGGTGTCGGCGATTTCCTGCCCCTGTGACAGTGCCGCGGTGAACGCCTTCAACGTATTGGGGTATTTGGCCGCCCACGCCTGCGTGACCGCGTAGCCCTGAATCGGGAAGTCCTGGGTGGAACCCTGGTCGAGGTCGGCTAGTTCCTCGACGCCGTAGTTCTCCTCGTCGAGGCTGACGAACGGCTCAGGGGAGAACGCCGCGCTGACTTCGTTGCTCTTCAGGGTCTGCCAAACGTTCGGGAACGCCACGTCGTTGTTGAACTTCACCTGTTTCGGTGCGATGCCGTGCCCGACGAGCAGCGAGTCGATCAGCAGGGTGCCGATGTCGTCCGGCGCGTTCACCGAGACCGTCCTGCCCTTGAGCTGGCCGATCTCATTGATCGACGACCCCCCTTTGACTAGCAGCGTCAGCACGTTCGGCTGCAAGAAGGAGGCCTCGGCGATGATGCGCAGCTTGGCCTTGCCCTCCAGTTCATTCTCGATGTAGGTGACGTAGTCCCCGGCGGTGATGTCGTACGTGCCCTGCACCTGGCCATTGATCAGGGTTTGCGTGGACGGCGGGGGACCGTTCGCCGGCACGATCGTCACATTCAGCCCCTGGGCGGTGAACAGGCCGTCCATCTTGGCGATGTAGAGGCCGGCCGAGTCGATGGCCGGGAACGCGTCGACCACGATGCTGGTCTTCTCGAGCTTGAGCTTCGGCGCGGCGCCGCTTGACCCGCTGGAGCATCCGGCGGCCAGCATCGTAATCGCGACCGCGGATGCGACGAGCACGTTCCGGGATTTCATGCTTGCTCCAACAGACATGCGGGCTTGCTCCAAAAGGACATTGCGGGCTTGCTCCGGCAGAACATTTGCGGGCTTGCTCCGGCAGGCGGAAGACGACTGCTCACGGTCACGCGAGCGACCCGGATGAGCCACGCGATCGGCACTTCGGAATGCGTCACCTGCCATCCTAATGTTCCGCCCCGCCCGTCACATGCCAAACGGTACGACTTGTCCGAATCTGATGTCACTAAGTTACCAGTACTAACTCTGTGTCGCCGGTGATGGCCACCTGCCCGGCGAGGGCCGGGGCAGTCAGGCGTTTGATTCGCTGGCCAGGGGTAGGGGCAGACGAAAGTTAAAGACAACGACGCACGTCAGCCGAAGGTGTGCCAATGGTTAACGATACGGGCGACGACGGTAATGGGGATTTTAAAGAACTACAAGATGCATTGCTCAATACCGAAAGCGTTGAACAATTCCTGCATGAGATGTCTAGACTCGCGGCCGGTCTCGTCCGCGGTGGGCTTTCCTGCGGTATGACCGTGCAGTCTGCCGGGCGGCCAATGACCGTGGCGTGCAGCGATCCGGTGGCCGCGCAGGTCGACGAAGTCCAGTACAAACTCGACGATGGACCTTGCCTGCACGCCATGCGCGACGGCCACACGGTTCGCATTGAAGACACCGAGCGCGCGAAGGACACTGGCGCCAAGCCGCGATGGCCCGATTTCGAGGCACGGGCAGCGTCACACGGAATCCGGTCCTGCCTGGCGCTGCCGCTGACCGTCGACGGCCGGTCCATCGGGGCCATTAATTTGTACGCGCGCACGGCATCGGCGTTCGGCGCTGCGGAAGCACGGCGCGCTGAGAATTTCGCCGAAAATGCTTCCGGGGCGCTTACCCTGGCGTTGCGGCTGTCCTCGCATGTGCTGCTCATAGCCCAACTGCGCTCGTCGCTTTCTTCGCGGACCGTTATCGATCAGGCGCTCGGCATCATCATGGCCAGGGAGCGCTGCGGTCAGAGCCGTGCATTCGCTATCCTGCGAGCCGCGTCGCAGAACAGCAATGTCAAACTCCGCGAAATCGCCAGCGCGATCGTGACCAGTGTGAGCGGAGAGGCGGTTCAGCCGCCGCCTCCGTTCGAGGACGCGTTACCGGTCAGGAGCACCCGCCCCCGTCGGTGTCAGCCTTCGCGGTGGCACTTTCCTGCTGACCGGGCTGGCCGCCGCCCCCCTGGGTCAGGACTTCGTAAGGGCCCGCCAGGCACGCGGCGACGCTGGGGAACACGTCTACCAGGCGATCGACGCCGGTGAGGGAGAGGACCCGATGCACGGCCGGCGTGCCGACCACGAGCCGCAGCCCGCTCGAACTAGCCACCGCTCGCCTGAAGGTGCGGACAAGAGCGCTCACCCCGGAAGAATCACAAAAGGTCGTTTTACTCATGTCCGCGACGAGCAAAACTGCGCCCTGGTTCAGGACCGAGAGCAGGTCCTCCCCGATCGAATCGGCGTTGGTCACGTCGATTTCTTCCGGTAGCGCAACCACGGCTACCCGGCCGATCCACAGCACGGAACAACCCTCACCAGACAAGAATCACCACCATCTGCGCGCGAAGAAGAAGGTGGGCCGCGTCTCTGGACCCCGGCGGCGGCTATCCCGGCTATCCCGGCTGCGCCTCGCCGCGCAGCGAACATTATTCAGCCTGCGCCGGTGCGGGTGCAAGGAAAGCGCGGGACTGGTCAATCCTCGTCGCCGTAGCCGCGCCACCCTGGTCGCCCGCGTACCTCCGCCCGCCACGGCGGTTCGGCCCCGATGCGCGTGCAGGTCAGGGCCGCGACCTCGACGGATGCCCGGAGCGCTTCGCGGACCGGGCCGACCCGGTGAAGATCGGACTTGGTGAGCTCATTACCTGACCACCAGGCCAGGAACGCCCCGCCGAACGCATCTCCGGCACCGATAGTATCGACGACCTTCACCACCGGGACATCGACGGCTACCTCCTGCCCCGACAGGAAAGCCCGGGCCGGACGAGGACCATCGGTCACCAGGACGAGCGCGGGCCCCCGATCGAGCAGGGCGGTGGCCGCGGCAGATGCGGGCTCGCCGGGGAAAAGGAAACCGAGGTCTTCCACGCTGGCCTTGACCACGTCGGTCCGGTGCAGGATGCGGGAGAGCCGGGTCAGGTACGCGTGCCGGTCGGTGATCGCCTGGGGGCGGCAGTTGGGATCGATCATCACCAGCGCGTGCGGCGGCACGTCGCGGGTAATCAGCCGCTCGATGCTGGTAGCGACGGGTTCCATCACCAGAGCCAGGGCGCCAGCGTGCAACGCGGTGACTCCGCTGGGGAGCGCAGTCGACAGCAACTGGTAATCCAGCGCCGCCGAGGAAGTGTCGGCCAGGTAGAAGTGGTACTCGGGTCCTCCGGCCGGGTCGACGTCAACGGCGGCGAGGGTGGTGGGAGCGTCGGTCAGTTGCGGCACCCCGAGCGTGACGCCGTCCCGGTCAAGGCTGGCCCGCAAGATACGGCCAAAGCCGTCCTGCGACAGGCGGCCGAGGAAAGCGGGCGCCAGGCCCAGCCTGCCCATGGTTCGGGCGGTGTTGAACGGCCCCCCTCCCGGCTGAGCGGCGATGTGGCCGTCAGAGCCGATGACCAGGTCGAACAGCGCCTCGCCGGTGACGGTGATCATTAGCCCGCAAGGCGAGCACCCGTTACCGGATGGAAGGCGAAGACGTCATCGGGCTGGACGTTGAACCTGACCACTTGTCCGGGGGCCGGGGGCTTGCGCCCTTCAGTGCGTGCCACCACCTGATCCTTGCCCTCGGCCAGGCGGACGTGCAGCAGCGCGTCCGCACCGAGCTCTTCGACCAGGATGACCCGGCCGGCGAGTTTCCCCGTGCTGTCGGCCAGGTGCAGGTGCTCGGGCCGGATACCGAGGACGATTTCGCTGAGGCCGGCCTGGCTGGCGGCGGTGCGGACGGCGGTCGGCAGGGGGATAGTAGTGCCGGCGATCCGGGCACCGTCCTGGGTGAGCGGGACGGTCTGCAGGTTCATCGCGGGGGAGCCGATGAACCCGGCGACGAACTGGTTGACCGGGTTGTCATAGAGCTGGCGGGGGGTATCGACTTGCTGCAGCTGCCCCCCGGCCAGCACCGCCACCCGGTTCCCCATGGTCATCGCTTCGACTTGGTCGTGGGTGACGTAGACGGTGGTGATGCCGAGGCGGCGTTGCAGCTCGGCGATCTGGCTGCGGGTCTGGACGCGGAGCTTGGCGTCCAGGTTGGACAGCGGCTCGTCCATCAAGAACACCTGCGGCTCGCGGACGATGGCCCGTCCCATCGCGACCCGCTGCCGCTGCCCGCCGGACAGGGCCTTGGGCTTGCGGGCCAGGAGCTGGTCGTCCAGGTCGAGCAGGCGGGCGGCTTCCTTGACCCGCCGTTCGCGTTCATCCCGGGGGACGTGCTGCATTTTCAGGGCGAAGCCCATGTTCTCAGCGACGGTTTTCTGCGGGTACAGGGCGTAGTTCTGGAACACCATCGCGATGTCGCGGTCCTTAGGCGGGACCCAGGTGACGTCCCGGTCGCCGATCTCGACCCGGCCGCCGTCCAGCGGCTCGAGCCCGGCCAGCATCCGCAGCGCGGTGGTCTTGCCCGATCCGGACGGCCCGACCAGGACCATGAACTCCCCGTCGGCGATGTCCAGGTCCAGCGCGTCGACCGCCGGCTTGGCGTCCTTGGTGTACACGCGGCTTGCGGACACGTACTTCACATGAGCCATCGGGGACCTCCGCCCGGTGCGGTGCCAACTTGAACGGGGCTAACTTGTGCGGGGCCAACTTGTGCGGTTTGAGTCACGCGGTTCACTTGATGGCTCCCATGGACAGGCCGCGGACCAGGGAGCGCTGGGCGATCCAGCCCACGGCGATGACCGGGACCGAGGCGACCGTGGCCGCCGCAGACAGGTGGGCGATGTACAGGCCTTCCTGGGGGACGGAGCTGATCAGGTACATCGGCATGGTCGCGGCGTTGGTGGTGGTCAGGTTCAGGGCGAGGAACAGCTCGTTCCACGCGAAGATCACGCAGATCAGCGCGGTGGAGACCAGCCCGGGGGAGACCACAGGCAAGATCACGCCGGTGATCTCCCGGATCCGCCCGGCGCCGTCCAGCCGCGCCGCTTCGAGGAGTTCCTTGGGGACCTCGAGCATGAACGAGCGGATCATCCAGATGGCCAGCGGCAGGTTCATCGCGGTGTACAGGATGATCAGCAGCCAGATGCTGTCCAGCAGGTGCAGCTTGAGCGCGATCACGTACAGCGGGCCGATCGCGGCCACGATCGGCAGCATCTTGGTGGAGATGAAGAAGAACAGCCCGTCGCGCCAGTGCTTGACCGGGTGTACCGACAGGGCGTACGCGGCCGGGACGCCGAGCACCAGCACCAGGATCGTGGAGCCGATGGTGGCGATGATCGAGTGGGTCAGGAACGGGCCTATGCCCGAGAAGACCAGCCGGAACTCGGCCAGGGTGGGGCTGAAGGTGAACTTGGGCGGCCAGGTCTCGGCGGCGGACTCGGGCTTAAACGCCGTGATCAGCATCCACAGCACCGGCAGGAAGAACGCGATCCCCACCACCCAGGTGAAGATCCCCCAGCCCACCTGGCTGGACAGCTCGCGGAGCCGCTGAGGCCTGGGTTCGGGGTCCCGGACGGACCGGGTCGGCACGGCGGTCAAATTCCTGCCTCCTCGAACTGGAAGACCCGGGCGAACATCCGCAGCGCGAACGTGGCCACGATGATCGTCAAGATGACGGTGATGACTCCCGCCGCGGCCGCCCCCCCGACGTCGAACGCGAAGTTGACCTGCTGGTAGAGGTAGAACGGCAGGTTGGTGGTAGAGGTGCCGGGGCCGCCGTTGGTCATCAGCCTCACCTGGTCGAACACGTTGACCAGGTAGATCGAGCCGAGCAGGATCCCCAGCTCCATGTAGGGCCGCAAGTGCGGGATGGTGAGCTCGCGGAACGTGGCGAACGCTCCGGCGCCGTCGATGCTGGCCGCCTCCAGGGCGTCGGCGGGCTGGCTTTGCAGCCCGGCCAGGACGATGAGGGTCATGAACGGGGTCCACTGCCAGATCATGACCACGATGACCGCGCCGAGCGCGTGGGTGGACAGCCAGGCGACGTGGTTGACGCCGAACGGCTCCAGGAGCCAGTTCAGCAGCCCGAAGTTCGGGTCGAGCATCGGCCCGGCCCAGACCAGCGCCGCGGCGGCGGGCATGACCAGGAACGGGGTGATGATCAGGGTCCGGACGATGCTGCGGCCGAAGAACTTGCGGTCCAGCAGCACCGCGAACGCCACCCCCAGCACCATGGAGACGATCACCGCGATCACGGTCATCTCGACCGAGCGGAGCAGTGACCCGCGGAACGCCGCGTTGGTGAACGCCTGGGTGTAGTTGGTGAACCCGGTGAAGTGCGCCGGGGCGGGCACGTCGAAGAAATAGTTCTGGAAGCTGTACCACAAGGTCACCACGAACGGAACCTGGGTCACGATCACCACGTAGATCAGCGCGGGCAGCAGCGGCAGCCGCCGCTGCCAACCCTCCCGGCGGCTCGCTCCCCGCGGCCGGACCTCCACCTCGGGCGCCGGCGCGCCTGTTACTGCTACTGCCACGGCCAAGCCCTCCTCACGACAGGGGCACGACCGACGGGACCCCGGCCCCGGCCCGGGGCCCCGCCGAGGCGCACGTTAACCGGCGGACAGTTCGGCCGGGGTATAGGCCGAGGCGGCGGACTGGCTGGCCTGCAGCGCCTGGCTGACGGACTCGGTGCCGGCGATCGCACCCGCGATCTGCTGGCCCACCGTGACCCCGAGGGTCTCGAACTGGGGGATGTCGACGTACTGCACGCCGACGTAGGGGACCGGGTTCACCGTCGGGTGATCCGGGTCGGTGCCGTCGATCGAGGCCAGCGTGATCGGCGCGAACGCCTTGGCCGCGGACAGGTAGGACGGGTTGTTGTACAGGGAGGTCCGGCTGCCCGGCGGGACCGCGGCCCACCCGTACTTCGACGCAACCAGCGAGTCGTACTGCTTGGACGTCGCCCAGGACGCGAACTTCCACGCGGCGCCCGCGTTGGCGGTGCCGGCCGGGATGCCCAGCGACCAGGACCACAGCCATCCCGAGGAGGTGGTCTTGTCGACCGGCGCGAACGCGTACCCGGTCTGCGCGGCGATGGAGGGGAAGCTGCCGGTGATCGAGGTCGCGGCGACGGTGGAGTCGTACCACATCGCGCACTTGCCCTGCCCGTACAGGGTCAGCAGCTGGTTGAAGCTGTCGTTGGACGCGCCCGCCTCGCCGTCCTTGCGGATCAGGTTGACGTAGAAGTTCGTCGCGGCCGTGAACGCCGGGGAAGTCAGCTGCGGCTGCCAGTTCATGTTGAACCACTCGCCGCCGAACGTGTTGACCACGGTGTCCAGCGACGCCATGTTGTCACCCCACCCGGCCAGGCCGCGCAGGCAGATCCCGGCCGTCTTGCCGGGCTGATTGAGCTTGGCCGCGAAGCTGGCCACCTGCGCCCAGGTCGGGTGCGCCGGCATGGTCAGCCCGGCCGCCTTGAACAGGTCCGTCCGGTAGTACAGCATCGAGGACTCGCCGTAGAACGGCACCGCGTACAGGCTGCCGTTATAGGACAGCGCCTTGGCGACCGGCGGAAGCAGGTCCGAGGCGTCGTAGGCGGCGTCGCTGTTGATGTAGGTGCTGGTCAGGTTGGTGAGCCAGCCGTTCTTGGCGAAAAGCGGCGCCTCGTACGGCCCGATCATGATGACGTTGAACGCGTTGGAATGCGTCGCCACGTCCTTTTCGATCGCGGCCCGCAGGTCACCCTCGGTGTAGGTGGCGAACTTGACCTTGATCCCCGGATACTGCTTCTCGAAATTGGAAGCAGTCAGCGGGATCATCTGGCCGGTGATCAGCGGGTTGGACACCACCGCCACCGTGATCGTGCCCGAATTACTGCTGCTGCCCGAACTGCTACTCGCGCTCGTGCCGCTGCTCGAACAGGCGGCCAGCGTCGCCAGTGCGGCGACGCAGCCCACCACCCCGAGCGTACGGAGCTTGAATGGGGGACGGCTCACGAGAACCTCCGCAACGTTGTGAAGGGGGTACCTCGCGGAGGGGTCGACCACGACGGGAACATCAGGCCGCCCGACCGGTGGTAACGTTACCGAACTTGTCGTGAACGTACGCTTGCGGTAACTCCGTAGTCAACCCTCCGACACCAAATTGATACCTGTATATGCTGATTTATTAATGGGTGTGGAGTGTCTGTGAATGGGGGATCTGCGATTGGGGAACGATCCCAGCCCTGGCCGTACCGGCGGGGCTCATCCGACCATGCGCGATGTGGCCGCGCTGGCCGGGGTCGGCGTCATGACCGTCTCCCGGGTGGTCAACGACCGGGGCGGCGTTAGCCCCGAACTCGCCGTCCGAGTCCGGCAGGCGATCGAAAAGCTCGACTACCGGCACAACATCACAGCGCGGCACCTGCGGCTCACCGGGCAGTCCACCGCGACCATCGGGGTCTTGCTTGAGGACGTAGCGAACCCCTTCGCGGCCGAGTTGCTGCGCGCGGTCGAGAACGTGATGAGCAAACAGGGCTGCCTCGTGCTGTGCGCGAGCTCCGATGGCGATGCCGCTCGCGAGAAAGCCTTGCTGAGCGCGTTCTGCACGCGCCGCGTCGACGGGCTGATCATCGTGCCGTGCGGCTCCGATCACCGGTACCTGCTGCCGGAAGTGCGGCGCGGAACCCAGGTGGTGTTCGCGGACCGTCCCGCCTCCAGCGTGGCCGCGGACATGGTGATCAGCGATAACTTCGGGGGCGCCCGGCGTGCCGTGACCCACCTGCTGAGCAGCGGGCACACCAGGATCGGTTTCCTGTCCGACCTGCGAGGGATCTACACCGCCGCCGAGCGCTACCGCGGCTACCTCGATGCCCTCGAGCGGGCCGGCATCGAACCCGACGAGCGGCTCATCTGCCGCGACATCCACTCCGCGCGGTCAGCTCAGCAGGCCACGCATGACCTGCTGATGGCACGTCCCGCCCCGACCGCGATCTTCACCGCCCAGAACTTGCTGACCATGGGAGCCCGGATGGCGCTGCGATCCATGGGCGCGGAGCGAACCATTGCGCACGTCGGATTTGACGACATCCCGCTTGCCGAGCTGGTCGATCCGGGTATCACCGTCATCGCCCAGGATCCTCCGGCCATGGGAACCCTCGCCGCGCAGATGCTCCTCCACCGCATCCGCGACCCCCACGGTGCGCCGGAAACGGTGCAGGTCCCCACCAGGTTGCTCGCCCGGGGTTCCGGCGAGATTTCGCTCGCGGACAGCATCGAAACCCCGCTGGCACCGTGATATAAACCGACGAGTTGACCACCGTAAGCTCTGTGGCCAGGCTCTATAGCTTCGGCCCCGGTAACCGTGGCCGAAGTCTGCCCGTGACCGATTCTCCCCTCGAAGGCACCGCATGATAACCGTCGCAGGCGAGGTCCTGATCGACCTCATCGTGGATCCGGCCGGTCACATCGATCCTAGGTTCGGTGGCGGCCCCTTCAACGTCGCGCGCGCCGTCGCCAGGCTTGGACAGCCGGCGGCCTTCCTCGGCCGGCTGTCCGGTGACCGGTTCGGCCGCTTGCTGCGAGGCGACCTTGACCGTCACGGGGTGCAGGTCGTCATCGATGCCCCCGCCGATGCGCCCACCACGCTGGCGGTCGTCGATGTCGATCCGGCCGGTGTCCCCGGCTACCAGTTCTACCTGAACGGCACGGCGGCGGCGGCGATCGAGCCCGCCCAGGCCGTCCTGCCGGCCGGGACGGCGGCACTGCACGTCGGCGGCCTTGGCCTCGTCATGGAGCCGATCGGCACCAGCCTGGAACAGCTAGTCGCCACGCTGCCGGCTGGCATCACGGTCATGCTCGACCCGAACTGCCGACCGGGCGCGATCACGTCGCGGCAGGCCTACCTGGACCGGCTGGACCGAATCGCGCGCCGGGTGGACGTGATCAAGACCAGCACGGAAGATCTCGCCTACCTGTTCCCGGGGCAAGACCCGCAAAGCGCTGCCGCCGAGCTTTTCGCCCGGGGCCCGGCATGCGTGGTGATCACCGACGGCGCCGCTCCGGTACGCGCCTTCGCCGCCGGTGAGGAAATCCGCACCGAGGTCCCGCCGGCCAAGATCGTCGACACCGTGGGTGCCGGTGACGCGTTCGGCGGCGCCTTCCTCACCTGGTGGATGGGCAACGGACTCGGCCAGTCTGACTTCCGCGTGCCGTCGGCCGTGCGCGGCGCGACCCAGGCGGCCATCTACGCGTCGGTGGTCGCCTGCACGCGCCGCGGCGCGGAACCGCCCTGGGCCTATGAGCTGGCTGGCCATGACGGCTGGACCTGGCTACCGTCGGCCCGCGACCGCGATCAGGGCACCTGACCACCGAAGTTCCCGCGTTAGTCCCTTCTGAGCAGGATGCCGCGGATGAAGGTGGCCTGGCCGGCGTGCTGCAGGCAGTCGGAGATCACGCTGACGAGCCGGACGGCCAGCGTCACGGGCGGGTCCCAGGCTTCGTCCACGACCCGGGGCAGGTCCGCGTCGGTGATATGGGACACCAGCCGGATGGTCTGCTCGTGCACCGCGTCATGGTACCCGACGAGCAGATCGGGCGATGAGACCGTGACCTCGGACACCTGGCCTGAGCTATGCCCGTAGCCGATATCGGACGGCTCGAACGGCAGTTCGAACCGCTTCCCGTACTCCACCCATACCTGCGGCACGCCGAAGGCGCGCGCCACGTGATCGTCCTGGACCCGGGCCAGGTGCCAGCACAGCCAGGCGATCGAGTTCGCGTCGTCGTCGAGCCTGGCCGTCAGCTGGCTGGCGGTCAGGCCCTCGACCGCCTCGTGGACGGTTTCCTGCACCCGGCCGAACGCATCCGCCAAAAGTTCCGCACTAGTCATGGCATGCCCTCCCTCATTCAAAAGAAAAATTTACCCGAACGGCCCGTGTGACACGCCGCGCCGACCTGGTCTCGTGTCCCGCGTGGTCGCCCAGGTGGGCTATCCGCGGTACCGTTCCGACGTGCCCCCAGGCCGCAGCCGGAAGTCACCACCGGTTCCCAGCGACCCTAGTATCTCTGCGGCCAAAACCAGTCCCAAGACCCCCAAAGCCCCCAGTAACCCCAAAGTCGCCAGCAACCCTAAAGTCCCGACGCCCAAAGTCGGCGGCGGCAACCCCAAGGCCACTCCTGACTCAGACGTTTTCTCTGGCCTCAGCGACACCACCAGTATCGGCAAGGCGGTGCCCGATGTCGCTGACCTTCTCACGGCGGCGGTGGCAGGCATCGGAGGTGCCGAGCGGCCAGGGCAGGTCACCATGGCCCAGGCCGTGCAGCGGGCCATCGAGACCGGCGAGCACGTCGCCGTCCAGGCCGGGACCGGTACAGGAAAATCGCTGGCGTACCTGGTACCGGCGATCCGGCACGCGCTGACGACCGAGAGCACGGTGGTGGTGGCGACGGCCACGATCGCGCTGCAGCGCCAGCTAATCGACCGTGACCTGCCACGTTTGGTCACGGCCCTGGCGCCGCTGCTCGGCCGGGAGCCGGAGTTCGCGATCCTGAAGGGCCGCCGCAACTACCTGTGCCTGCACCGCCAGCGCGGCGCGGACACGAATTCCGATGACCCGCAGGACATGCTGTTCGAGCCGGTCGATACGGGCCCCGCCTCGCCGCTGGGACGGCAGGTGAAGCGGCTGCACGAATGGGCGGAGGAGACGACGACAGGGGACCGCGACGAGCTGGTCCCCGGCGTGCCGGAGGCCGCCTGGCGTCAGGTCTCGGTCAGCGCGCAGGAGTGCATCGGCGCGCATCGTTGCCCGTACGGTTCGCGGTGTTTCGCCGAGCGGGCCCGCGACGCCGCCGCGAGGGCGCACATCGTCGTGACCAATCACGCGCTGCTCGCCATCGATGCGACCTCCGATATCGACGTGCTGCCCGAGCACGACGTGGTGATCGTCGATGAGGCCCATGACCTGGTGGACCGGGTGACCTCGGCGACGACGGGCGAGCTGTCCGGGCCTGGTGTGGACACGGCCGCTCGCCGCTGCGCGCGCCTGACCGATTCCGCGGCTGAGGGATCGCCCGCGGTGGCGGATGGCCTGCGGCACGCGGCGGCCGCGCTCACGGTGGACCTCGGGGACGCGCCCGCCGGCCGGATGGACGTGCTGTCAGACGCTCTGGGTGCCACGCTGACCTCGGTGCGGGACGCGGCGGGCGCGTGCGCGGAGGCAATTCGCGCCAGTGCACCCGGCCAGGAGGAAGACCCGCAGCGGATGGTGGCGGCCCGGGTGACCCTGGTCGCGCTGGATGAGCTTCAGCGCACCGCCGGCCGGATACTTGACGCGTTCGGCGCCGACATCACCGCGCGAGATGAGGTGGTTTGGCTCGACCGGCCGTTCGTCGAGGACACGCGGCGAGCGCCCACGCTGCGGGTGGCGCCGCTTGAGGTCGGCCACGTGCTGCGGACACGGTTGTTCGGCGAGCGCACGGTGGCGCTCACCTCGGCCACTCTTGCCCTCGGCGGTTCTTTCACGCCGCTGGCCATCCAGTGGGGGCTGCCTCCCGCGAACGGCCAGTCGCGGCCCGATGAGGATGAGCACCTTAGGTGGGCTGGACTTGACGTCGGGTCGCCGTTCGATCATCCTCGCAGCGGCATCTTGTACGTCGCCAGGCACCTGCCGCCGCCGGGCCGGGACCAGCTGCCCGAGGCCTACCTGACCGAGCTCGAGGAGCTGATCCAGGCGGCGGGCGGCCGAACGCTGGGACTGTTCTCGTCCATGCGGGCCGCGAAAGAGGCGGCCGGGGCGCTCCGCGGCCGGATCGCCCACCCGCTGCTGTGTCAGGGCGACGATGTCACGGCCCAGCTGGTCAGGCAGTTCGCCGAGGACGAGCCGACGTGCCTGTTCGGCACGCTGTCACTGTGGCAGGGCGTGGATGTGCCCGGCAGCTCGCTGCAGCTTGTCGTGATCGACAGAATCCCGTTCCCGCGGCCCGACGATCCGCTGGCTTCGGCACGTCAGCGCGCGGTCGCGG
>Ga0302325_10011421_pt1 | contig 19131 bp, 19 predicted proteins | sample Palsa_T0_2_FD_201948 | JGI IMG/M metagenome (GOLD analysis project Ga0302325, IMG submission 201948) | Peat permafrost microbial communities from Stordalen Mire near Abisko, Sweden - Palsa_T0_2 | ecosystem: Environmental > Terrestrial > Soil > Palsa > Peat permafrost | place: Sweden: Abisko...
TGTGGGCGATGTGGCTCTGTATTCGGAAGGTAGCCCGGAGCTGGTCGCTCACGCCGTGGGCACGTATTCAATCCCGCGTAGAGGCTGAGGAGTCGCACAGAACTTTGGCGAGGCGTCATGATTCTAAGCACCAACTCGCTTTCGAACACCAAATCCGCAGAGAAAATGACCTTGTATTCGCGGCCGCACGCCGGTCAATCGTAGAAAAAGCGTGCCTGAGTCATGCCAATGCGCCCGCCCTTGAGCCAGCACAGGAGCTCGTGAGTGATGACAAGCAAGGTTACGTGCATAAAGATCCGGCGCCTATCGTCGCGGGCTACACTCATCACTACCGCTCAAAACAATGCTGGGATCGGAGCCGTCGATAATGGGCGCTCCCAGTGTGTCGTCGAGGGTCATGCTCAGGAATACGCAAATGCGCACAGCTGCGGCAGCCGGCGTTTCAGCTCATATGAGTGACCGTATCTCATGTGGCGAGCTGCAAATCGCTCGTGTTCTCTACGATTTTGTCAATCAGGAAGCGCTGCCTGGCACCGCTCTGGTACCGCAGAGCTTCTGGGCTGGATTTGCGGCGCTCATTCACAGGCTTGCTCCCCGCAACGCTCGGCTGCTGCGTCGACGCGATCAGCTCCAAGCGCAGATTGACGCCTGGCATCGAGCCCACCCCGGCCCGGGTTTTGACCGCCAGAGTTATCAGCGCTTCCTTGTAGAGATCGGCTACCTGAACGCGGAAGGGGATTCGTTTCAAATTGAAACGGAACAGGTCGATGACGAGATCGCTAAAATTGCCGGACCACAGCTGGTGGTACCTCTGGACAACGCTCGCTATGCCCTCAATGCGGCCAATGCTCGCTGGGGCAGTCTATACGATGCCCTCTATGGCACCGATGTCATCTCGGAAGATAACGGCGCCGTGCGTGCCGGCAGCTATAACAGCATACGCGGAGCGAAAGTCGTTGCGTTCGGGCGCGCGTTTCTCGACGAGCACTTCCCGCTCGTTGACGGCTCACATCGTGACGTCGCAGCGTACACGGTGTGCGCAGCCGGCATGTCGGCCACGCTCGCAGACGGTCGCAGTACCGGCCTACGGAATGCCTCCGCCTTCGCCGGCTATCGCGGCGACCGCTCCTCTCCCACGGCTGTGTTGCTGGTGCACCACGGACTGCACATAGAGATTCAGATCGATCGGGCGCACTTGGTGGGCCGTAACGATCCGGCCGGTGTGTCGGACCTGCTGCTTGAGTCGGCGATCACCACGATTCAGGACTGCGAAGATTCTGTGGCGGCGGTGGACGCAGAGGACAAAGTGCGTATCTACCGCAACTGGCTGGGCCTGATGAGGGGCACGTTGCAGGCCACATTCGACAAGGGCGGCGCGCTCACGCATCGCACTCTCAATCCCGATCGCCACTTTCACAAGCTGAATGGAGATGAGTTGGTGCTGCACGGTCGCAGCCTGATGCTGGTGCGTAACGTCGGGCACTTTATGTTGAGCGACGCGATGACCATGGGCGGTCAGGCCGTGCCGGAGGCCTTTATTGATGCCGTGGTGACCTCATTGATCAGCGTGCACGATCTGCGCGCCACCAGTGCGCTGCGCAATTCGCGCTGCGGGTCAGTCTATATCGTCAAACCCAAGATGCACGGCCCCGAAGAGGTTGCCTTCGCCGAGGAGCTATTTACTGAGGTCGAAGCCCTGCTAACTTTGCCACGCTATACCCTCAAGATGGGCATCATGGACGAGGAGCGCCGCACCAGCGTCAATCTCAAGGAATGCATCCGTGCCGCCCGTCGCCGGGTGGTTTTCATTAATACCGGCTTTCTTGATCGCACGGGCGATGAGATCCATACCTCCATGGAGGCCGGCGCAGTACTTCGCAAGAATGATCTGAAAAAATCTCCTTGGCTGGACGCTTACGAGCGCCAGAATGTCGAACTCGGCTTGCAATGCGGGTTGCCCGGCAAAGCTCAAATAGGCAAGGGGATGTGGGCTATGCCGGATTTGATGGCCGCCATGTTGGCGAGCAAGATTGCGCACCCTCGCGCTGGCGCCACGACGGCCTGGGTACCCTCGCCGACGGCTGCCACTCTGCATGCGCTGCACTACCACGCCGTGGATGTCTTCAAAGTCCAGGCCGAACTTAAAGCGCAATCGCGCGCGGCCCTGGAGCAGATCCTGCAGCCGCCGCTCGTGACGGACATCGCCTGGACTAGAGACGAAATCGACGCGGAGCTCAACAACAGTACCCAGAGCATTCTCGGCTACGTGGTGCGCTGGATAGATTTGGGGGTTGGGTGCTCGAAGGTGCCGGATTACTACAACGTCGCGCTAATGGAAGACCGCGCGACATTGCGAATCTCGAGCCAACACATTGCCAACTGGCTGCATCATGGAATTTGCAGCGAAGTGCAGGTAGAGGAGGCACTGCGCCGAATGGCGAAAGTCGTGGACCAGCAAAACGCCGGTGATCGCACCTACCGCCCAATGAGTGCAGGCTTCGAGCACAACATCGCGTTTGCGGCCGCGCGCGATCTGGTGTTCAAAGGGCGTGAGCAGCCGAACGGCTACACCGACGCGATCCTGTATGTACGCCGATCCCAGCGAAAGGCCGCGCTGCGAGCCGCTAGCGGCGAGTAGCCCTGGGTTGCGGCGCTCACAATCCACAGGTGACCGGGCCGCTCCAGCGCCCGGTATTGCTGCCTTGCTCTCGCGCCGATAGCGGCTACTGTGCGCGTAGCTTAAGCCGGATCGAGACCCACATCGGCGGTGGCGGCCCGTTCCCGATCAGCTTCCACGTCCATCGATCGGCACGCAAATAGGTAGACGAGCGTTGCGACGGGCAAGCCGACGAGCACCTATTGGATTCCGACCCTAGCCTCCAGAACCTTATCTCACCGCGTCCTTCCGTGGCCCGCGGTGTCCCCGAGATAGACGTAAGTACCTGAATAAATGGCGTTTCATGTAAATCACTGTCTGGACGTGTCCTTGGGCATACCGATTTTCGACTGGGGTATGGGTTGGGGTACGTTGAACCTTAGTGGGGTATGTCTGGGGCAGCGATGCTCAACGACGCCAGGGTTCGCGCCGCGAAACCGACTGAAAAAGCGTACAAGCTCTACGACGAGCGCGGCTTGTTCCTATTTGTGACGCCGACGGGCGGGCGCTTGTGGCGGCTCAAGTATCGGATCCACGTTCGCGAGAAATTGATCTCGCTCGGCGCCTATCCGGATGTCGCGCTCAAACGCGCGCGCGAGAAGCGCGATGAAGCGAGGAAGCTCATGGCGGACGGAATCGATCCGAGCGCCGAGCGCCAGGAGCGACGCACCGCGCTCCTGGATACGTTCGAAGGCGTGGGCCAGGAGTGGCTCGAGCTGCAGACCAAGTCGCTTGCACCGGAGACCATCTCGATCCTGGGAGCGCGCCTTAAGAGCGCGCTGTACCCGTACTTGGGCAGCAAACCGGTGGCGGCCATCACGGCGCAGGAGCTACTTGGCGCACTGCGGCGCATCGAGGCACGCGGCCTGCACGAGACGACACATCGAGCCCGCGCCCTGGCGGGGAGAGTTCTTCGCTATGCGGTTGCCACGGGACGCGCGCAGCACGATGTTGCGGCGGATCTCAAAGACGCGCTGGCGCCAGTCAGGTCAAAGAACTTCGCCTCCGTGACCGATCCCAAGCGAGTAGGCGAGCTGATGCGTGCAATTCATGGGTACAGCGGCCACCCCGTGACCGCGTTCGCCCTGAAGCTTGCTCCGCTGGTCTTTGTTCGGCCTGGGGAACTGCGCGCCGCAGAGTGGTCCGAGTTTGACCTGGCGGATGCGGAGTGGCGCATCCCGGCTGCACGCATGAAGATGGGGGAGCTGCACATCGTGCCGCTCGCGCGTCAGGCGCTAGTGATCCTGCGCGAGCTCAATGTCGGATAACACCATCAATGCCGCCTTAAGGCGCCTGGGCTACAGCAGCGAAGAGCAGACGGGACACGGATTCCGCAGCATGGCGAGTACGCTGCTAAACGAGCAGGGCTTTCCACCTGACGTGATCGAGCTGCAGCTCGCCCACACGGAGCGCACTAAGGTGCGCGCGGCGTACAACAGGGCTCAGCGTCTAACTGAACGCCGGAAGATGATGCAGGCCTGGGCGGATTACTTAGACGGGCTGCGCGCTGGCGGCAACGTAGTACCGATGCGGCGCCGCTCGTAACGCGGGTCACGCCGTTTCACTGCGCGATTGTCATGTGTATCGCATAGAGATACACTAGTGATCAGAAGCTTCCGCCATCGAGACGTGGAACGGTTCTTCAGGAGCGGCTCTAAGGCTGGCATTCAGCCCAAGCACGCCAAACGACTTCGCTTGCAACTTGGCCGCCTTGATGGCGCGACGGGTCCCGCTGATATGGATATGCCCGGATGGAGGTTGCATCCGTTGAGGGGGCGATCTCGATGGGTTTTGGACGGTATGGGTCGATGAGAACTGGCGGCTTACGTTTGGCTTTGAAGGTACCGACGCCGTTCAGGTGGACTATCGGGACTATCACTGAGAGAAACGACTATGTCTCGCATGCACAATCCACCGCATCCCGGCGAGGTCTTGAAGGACACTGTCCTGCGAAAGGGCGGCGGGCTGTCGGTTACGAGCTTTGCCAAGCGCCTCGGCGTATCTCGCGTTGCGATTTCTCGCGTGGTGAACAGCCGTGCGGCGGTGAGCGCGGAGCTTGCAATTCGGTTGGCCGCCGCGCTCGGCGGCTCGGCAGAGTCCTGGCTGCGAATGCAAGTTTCTTATGATCTTTGGCAAGCGCAAAAGAGACGGCGGCCACGGATTCAGCCGCTGAAAGCCGATCAGGTGAATCGAGCAGCTTACGGCTCCGACTGATCGGTGAGCGTCTTCTGAACGGATTGGATTGGGGCGATGGGAATTAGGTATCACGATCTTCCGATTGAGGAGCAACTTCGGTCATGTCGGGCCGACAATGAGGCCAATGAGCTGCGCGCTCGTGATGGAGACATTCGGGGCCGACTGACCAGTGTTCAGAGAACGCAAAAATTGGTGCGACGAGCTTGATGATCAGCAGCGAGCGTCGGCCGGATGAGTAATTCACCCGCAACCTGGAGCCATCCCTCCCTGGTCGGCAGAAGTGCTTGGTTGCCACCTGACGTGAGAGTACCGACCCGACGCCACCGACAGGCTCTCGCTCGCCTTACGCTGTGTCCGCGGAGGAACACGCAGTGATCGAAGGCGGTGACGATGCGGCGATCTTGCAGAACGACAGTTCGTCAGAAATGCCGTTCTGCTGCAAACGCGGACACTCCGCTATCCTGCCCTCACGCACCCATTTCTTCCCCGTGCACGCAGCTCACCGCAGGCTGTCCAGTCGAGTCAAGAGCTGTGCTTCTTCGTCGTGGCGCCGTTTATCGAGGTACAAATGTAACGATCGGCTACCCCCGTGACCAGGCCCCCACCCCATCTTCTCCAGTGCATCCCGCTGTTCCGCGGCCTCGGTCTTGCGCCCCAGGCGGAGGTATGTTCTGGCTAGAAAATCCCGGTTGGGAGTGAAGCTCGGGCGAAGTTCCACGCCTGCATTAAAGGCGGAAGCCGCCTCTTCAAGGCGTTCGAGCGTGTAATAACAATGCCCTAAAGCGAAAAGGCAGTGTACTGTCGGGTGCGGATTGAGGCGCATCGCCTTCTGAACGTATTGCAAGCCTTCTTCGGAGCGCCCGGCCGAGGCCAAGACTACTGAAAGAAAGAAATGCGCATCGGGATTGTTCGGGTCCATCGTAACCGCCCGCCGCGTGGCGCCAATCGCCTCCGTCGCCTTCCCGCGCCACATTTGCGTCCAGCCAAGCACGGAGTGGCCCAAGGGGAGTCGCGAGTCGATCTCGACCGCTTTACGGGAATGAAGAAGCGCAATCTCCAGCGTCTCTTCGCTGGCTTGGTCGACGGAATACCGGTAAACGCAAGCGCGAGCCAGCCAGGCATGGGCTGATGCGTAATGCGAGTCGAGTTCGACCGCCCGAGCAAAGAGCGCTTGGGACGCGGCAACCGATTCCGCCGTGAACTCCCAGTAGCGCTCCAGGCCGCGCAACAAGTAGTCATGAGCTTCGATGCTCGCAGTCCCGCTAAGAACGAGCGCATCGGATTCCGCGTCCGATAGCCTGACTTGCAAAGAGTCGACGATTCGGCGCGTAACGTCGTCTTGCAGCGCGAAGATGTCTTCGACTTCGCGATCGTAGCGTTCGGCCCAAATCTGGGTCCCGGAAGCTGCCTCGACCAGCTGCGTCGTGATACGCACGCGTGATCCGGCACGCCTCACGGTTCCTTCCAGCAAATAACGGACGCCGAGTTCGCGGGCGATGTCGCGGATGTCTTTGACGATTCCCTTGTAAACGAACACCGAATGCCGGCCAATGACAAGGATTCCCGAAAGTTTGGACAAGGTTGTGATCAACTCTTCGGTCATGCCGTCGGCAAAATAATCCTGTTCCGGGTCGCTGCTCATATTCGCGAACGGCAAAACCGCGAGCGAGGGCTTATCGCTCGGCACCGATGGCATTGGCAGCAATCCAGGCACGGCTGCAGGCTCTAAGATCGGGGGAGAAGGACCGGGACGATGCGCAGATTCGCGCAGACGCGCGATCCGCTCGACGAAGGCTGGCGGGGTCTCGCCGCCACCGAGGCGGGTCCAATGCACGGAAGCGAACGAGTCAGGAATGTCGGCATCCATCTCACGCGTATCGTCGACGCAAACCGGCACCAGGAATGCGCGGCTTTTCCCCATCAGGTGTGTGCGTTGGTCGGCGAGACGCCACTCGAGTCTGAAGTAACCTTCGCTGCGCGCCTGTGTATTGACCGAAATGATCGGGATGAAAAGTGCACAATCCCTGATCTGTTGTCGGATCTTGTGGTCCCACGCGTCGCCACCGCGCAGCTCGCGTTGGTCGAACCACACCTCGATACCGGCCGCCCGCAGCGCATCGCAGATACGCCGAGCCGCCTCGACATCCTGTGAGGCATAGCTCAGGAATACAGCCCGCGATGGCTCAGTCATCGGCGCTTTGCTCCCTCGGCTCGCAGTTCGGTGAAACCTCTAAAAGGGTATTGCTGACCTCGCCACGACTCAGCTTAGCCGAAATTGAATGGCCGCTCACCGACGAGCCGATTGGCGCTGTTGGTCGCGAGTAGACCGTCGCCATTCGGCCAAAAGCGTGCCGTAGCCGATCGTTTCCAAGATTGCCGCAGCGCGCTCATTCGCGTTGAGGGAACAAACGCCTCCAATTCATCTAGTATAGAGTTCCCATCGTGCCCTGGCAGATCGCTTCGTCAGATGCCGCGGGGTCCCATGTTGCTAATCGCGTAGTGGTTCCAAAAACTGAAAAAGACAAGGATCTCAAGATCAAAAACGAGGGGGCACCATGACTGATGCTGGGAGCGTTGCCCAAAAATATTTCGACGCCTGGAATCGCCGCGATGCCGCGGGGATCGTCTCCATGTTCGCCGAAGGGGGCACATACACTGACCCATTGGCCCCCGCCCTGACCGGTGAGGCCATCGGCACCTACGCCAGGGGACTCTGGGAGGCCTTCCCTGACCTCGCCTTCGAGGTTCTCGGTGCGACCTTGTCTGGCGATGGACTGGTGGGAGCCCAATGGCTCATGAAGGGCACCAACACCGGACTCTTTAGAGGACTGCCGCCCAGCGGCCGCTCAGTGGCGATGCATGGCGCCGACTTCATCCGAATCGAAGGGGACAAGATTCACTCAGTGAGAGGCTACTTCGACGCCGGAGACGTGTCACGCCAGTTAGGTCTGCAAGTATTGGTGCAACCGTCCGCCATCGGTCCGTTTCGGTGGGGCACCTCGGTTGCCGTTCAGAGTGGTAAGCGCAGCAAGCCCGGCGCTTTCAGTATCACGAGCCTTCAAGCGCGTTCGGAAAAGGAAGCAGAGCAGATCAAACAGCTTAGCCGGCAGACCGTTGGGGAAACGATGAAGATGCCAGGCTTTCTCGGCTACACGGCGATGGTGATAGGTAACCGTTTTCTTACTGTGACGGCCTGGGACAATCCAGAAAGCCCCCGTCAGTTGATGCACGAGGACACTCATGTCGAAGCCATGAAGGGATTCTTCGGATCGGACCTCGCGGCAGGTGGGTTCACCAGTGTGTGGACAATCGGACGATTCAATGCAACGTGGATCCGATGCGTGCACTGCCGACGGATGTCGGACTACGAAAAGTCCAGTGGGCAATGTCGGTGCGGCCAGGTGCTTCCCGAACCACCGCCTTATTGGTGATAAGCCCCGGCGGATATCTGCGTCCCGCGCGATTTCAAGCCTTCGCGCCGACTATGATAAATAATCCTCGGTGAAGAATCGGCGGAGTCAAAAATGGAAAATAAGGGGAATTCTAGTATTCTGTCCCATTAATACGAGTTATAACGCTGCCGGTCACACTTGGCTCGCCCGCGTCCTGGTGTTCCGCTGGATCATGTTATGGGATCCGAATCCGGAAACCTTGCGCGTGCTTACGATCACATACGCTTGGCGGTGGATCTGGACCCAAAAGCGCCCCATGCGCAAGCCGTGCTGTGCTGGGTACGGCTGTGGCGCAAGCAAGGAGAGGCTGCCATCGCCGCCGGCTGGCGCGCGGTGCACCTCGATCCGAACAATGCCGATGCCTATTTTTTTCTCTCTTTTGCTCTCGCCGTTCAGAACGTGGTGAGGAAGCGTTACACAACATCATCAAGGCCATGCGGCTAACTCCTCGTCCGTCCGCTTTCTCCCAGACCGCACTGGGTCTGTGTTATTTCGTGCTGGAGGAGTACGACCTGGCGATTGCGGCATGCAGGCGTGGCGTTGAGATGACGGATGGATCCATTCCCAACCACTATTGGCTCTGCCTTGTCTATCCCTTACTGGGCCGCGACGAGGAGGAGGCGCGCGTAGAGCGCGAGAAGCTGATGGAGCTCACCGGCGGTCGCAAGCCCGTGATTCAGCATATCTGGCTGAACGAAGACTTGGGCTTCCGGATGCACGGTCTGGAGCGGCCTGCAGGACTTGAATAGGCGGAAGCGTTTAGCCCACTGCCTGCCCTTGAGCCGGGTATTCAGCTGGCGATTGTGCGCTCATAACTAACCGCGCATAGCATCGAAGACGATGCCCGGCACCTTCGCCCAGCTGGCGTTCTCCTCCATCGCCACAATCTTGGCCATTACCTTATGAGTGGTGCGGTGACTGGCGAAGTAACTGGGCTTTGGAAATGTGGTTAGCGGCGCGCGCAATACCGCTTTCTCCACGCATTCCAGCATGGACGTATTGTGGACGAAGCCGCTGCCGCTTTGAATATTCTCCGGCGTGGACCCCGGATACGCGCCCCACGGCGGTGCGGCGAGTGCGAAGGGCATACCGATGAAGGCGTTGACGCCGATTACTCCGTAACGCAGCTTTGTAATCGCCCGCTCCACTGCCTCGTTGATGCGCGGGTCCTTGAGCGATTGCGGGTGCACAATGAGGTTGGCATTGAGCGTGCCCCACAGTCTGTTGTTGCAAAAATCCACGGCCCGTTCCAGATACTCTACGGGATCCGCACTGCCGACGCGTGTTTCCGAGATCACCGAGCAGAATGGCTCCTGCGCGTAAAGCGGTTCATCGCGCGCGTTGGGATCGAGGCCGGAGATGAAGGTCCACGGCAATGACCCAGGCATCGCGTTGCCCAGATGCTTTATTTGTGCGCGACCGGTGGTCAGCTTGAGCCAACGATCTTCCGCGCCGGGGTAGTAAGCCTGCCGGGGAGCTACCTTGGCGCACACCCCCTGCAAGGCTTGTATAAATACGTCGCTGCCGGCCCAGCCTTTGGGCAGCACCAGCATCTTCGCGGCGCAGCACAAAAACGAGGCATTCATGAGAAAGGAAGTGGCGGCATCCTCGGCCTGATAGCGCAGTTCCTTGCCGCTGTAAGGTCCCGGTACGATGATGAACGGCGAGACGTTCCCGAGCTCGGAAGTGAGGGGCTTCTTGAGCAGCGGCTCATGGCGTTGCATGCGCGTCTCGCGCTCCGGCCCCGGTGGTCCCCAGACGATATTGTCGTGGGTTTTATCCGAGCCGGTGATATGTACTTCATCGATGTCGCCATGGTAGACGAGATAGCGTCCTTCGTCGGCGCCGCCGTACACCACCGCAAGGAAGTTCTGCTTGATCGCCTCGGCAAACGCCTCTTCAATGTAGGGGCCGAGATAGGCATTGACGGGGTTCATCTTGAGCAGAACGACTTTGCCCTCGTTGAACATTTTGGTGATGACATCCATCGGCGGGATGGCGGCAATGTTTCCGGCGCCGAGTACCAACACCACGCGGCCATCGTGGTCCGGCTGTTTGTAGAAGCGCGCGCGGTCGTGCTCTAACGACTCCACCGTCACGCCAGCCTGCATGTGCACCTCAGCGGTGATGCTCTTGAACAGCATGCCGTCGATGGCATTGCCCGGAAACATGCGCACCGACAGTCGGCCATCGATTGTTCGCCCAACAGGGCCGATGGGTGTGTTGCCGGAATGCTTGAGGGCAGCGAGCGACTCGCGGATCAGACGCAACTGACGCACCACGCCCCACGGGCCGGTGGACCATTCTTCCGCTTCCTCGGGTGTGCCGGGTTTGATGCCCTTGGCTTTGCAGCCGGCCTGCACCATATGATTGGCCACCCGCAGGGAGCCCTGCTGCATGGAGTTCACGAGCACGATACGCTGCTCGAGGGCCAGCTTGGCGAAGGTCTTGGCACCATCACGCAGGCGCGCGATGGCGGCAGCCATCTGGCTCTGGCTGGAAGGTGGTGGTGCGTCCAGCGGGGGACTAGCGGCATAACTGCTAAATTCTTGCAGTTTCATGACAGCGCTCATGGTTCGTTGCCTCCTCTTTGTCATCACCGCGGGGTAAAATAACCCTCTAGGACTCTGGACGAGTTGAAGCGGCGGGGGAAGTTTCTAACGGTAAGTAACGTCGGGGTTAAACTGCACCGCTATCGCGTAGCACACTGGCACGGTGGATACCAGGAGCATCATTTTCGATGTAGTAATGTCCCAATGCCCGAGCGTCCGGATCATCGGTACCAGCGGCATTATATACGTTTGCGTTCCATCCGGTTCAATGACGGTCCACGCGGAGTGCAGGCCCTGAGCGTGGCTTGAAGAGATCAGCTCGGTCACCAGCCTCGATCGCCTCGCCTCATATCCGTTCTACTCGGCGGCGCTCGCTCTGGCGAGAAATCCGACGGAGCGCCGATTGCTCGAACAGCGCCCTTTGCGCCTCGTCTACCAGTGGATCGACGTCAACGTCTACCGAAAGTCGACCGTTAGAGACCCACCGCGACGGTAAACCCCGGGTTTCTGTGGGATTCCCAGCCATAGGGCGTACTATCACCAGCAGTACTCTGCGAAGAATCCGGGCGGGTACTGCCCGGATCATTCGTGCGGGGTCAGCTTCAAATCCGCGGAGTTACAGGTGGGTGAAAAAGCGTAGAGACTGGTCTGACCATATTTCCCGTGTAGAAACAATAGGTTATTGAAGGACCAATTCAAAACCCTGCGTATTTCTGCAGGAAAACGCAGTGTGCTTTCGACGCTGAAGTCTACCGGAAGTCTACCGGTGATTCGGCTCTAGGAAAGTCCGCGGGGAACGATGGGACCCTCCGTATCGCGGAGTCATGTCCTTCTTCTCACTCGCCATACGCGTCTCAGGGGAGCAAGGAAGTTCGGTTCGAGCTGTGTCACCTCGACCGCGCCATCCTCAAGGCGAACGCCTTTGTCGTCCCGAACCACCGGAATCGTTTTCATTAAACAGACGTCACGGTTTGCGACAACGATTTGCAATCCCTCTCCCGTGATCTGGAGATCAGACACGCGTTTTTGGGGGAACCCCGTGCCGGACCTGAACCGAATTTCAGAGACGAAAATTATGCCACAGAAGTTTTCATTGGCTTCTGCAAGCTTCCCAAGCCCATTCCAAAAAATCAGCTTTTCCACATGATCGGAAAAGTTCGGTGACACGATCCGAACGACTTCACCGACTTCATTCAGAAGAAATCCGATTGTAACGTGTGTTCCAGCTTGTGAGAAAACGTGCGAGGCCGTCTCCGTGAAGTGTTCCATGGTCTGATGTGGGTCTCCAGTCGCTTGGAATGCAGAGCGAAACTGGCTGAGATCATATTTTTCCGCCAGCTTCGGGATGACCTCGTAATCAATCTCGAATGGGCTGCCCGTGTGGATGTAGCTCTTCCCGTCTTCCGTCTTTACGTAGGTACGTCGCCGCCCCGATTCCAAAGCTTGTGGTTTCCACGACAGTTGATCCGGTGTGCTCCGCCCGATATGAGCATCGAGAGCATCCACGACAACCCTAAGTTTTTCGTAGCCGTGCTTGAGCGCATTAATCAATTCAACCATCAGGGAAAGTCGTTGTCACCCAGTTTATATCAACGGCAATTGCCGAGTCTCTATACACCCCTGTGGGAAACATCTTCCGCATGTGGCGTGCAAGGTGCTTGATCCCTGCAAAGAACATTTTGTCGTGCTTCAACGAAATCCGCGGGCCCGGGTTGGTATAGGAAAAGATCGCCTCCAAATTGCACTCGCTGTTTACCTCGAGGTCGCCCTCCTTCTCAATATGGTTACGCGCGTCCTTGAGCCAATCGAGTGGCGACGACGTCGGTCATCGTCGCGGCCTTGACGCGATGCAGCGCGAGCTGCCGAATGTCGTCGTAGTTCCATAGCGTGCACACCAGCTAAATCAGGTTGCCGCGTAGCACGAGGCCCAGCGGATTGACGTCATTCTCGCGATCCCGCTGCCCTTCTGACGTGCGCGGCGCATAGGTCATGGGAATCTGCTTGCCGTGAACCACGCGCGCGATTTCAATGAGCGGCGGCGTCTCGAAATAAAAGATCAGATAGTCATCGGAAAGCGTCCGAAGAAAGCGGCTCGCCCGCTGTCATACACGAGCAAAGGGTGTCGGATGAGCCGGACTCAGCAACAGGGTGCGAATCAGCGCACTCTGCCGGTTCGATCCGGTCTTCTCAAACAGCTTCCTGAGTTGAGTACGGATGGTATTGAGGCTGACGCCAAGTTCCTCGGCTGCCTGGCGCAAACTGCGGTCTTTCAGTAGCAGCGCCGCCAACCGCGCCTCGGCCCTGCTCAGGGCAAACAACTCGGTCAGCATCTGGACGGGGGTGTCGAATTGTCCATCCGGGTCCACGATGAAGACTACGGCTGCCGACTCTGGCACGAGGGGAGAAAATGCCGCGCGATGAATGGGCGTAATCAGGACTCGAAAAGGCCGGCGACCTGAGGGGCGAACTATCCTCACGGCGCCGCCACTATGCAGCGCGCTTCGGCGGGAGGTGGCAACTGCACCGTGGATCAGTGTCTGCAGTCGCTTGTTGCTATCCCAACTGCAGCCGCGGAGCTCCCGATGTCTGATGGTCAGCCCGTCAGTCTGATCGACAACAGTCTTTGCATATTGGTTGATGAGTACGACTCGGGTGTCTGCGGAGAGCAGCACTACGCCGTACGGCAGCCGGTCAAGCAGCGTCATGGCCGAGTGTGCGGAGGAATGCAACCATCCCAAGCGCCGATGTAGCGCGAGCGCCCTCTGCAGATGTGGCATCAGGGTCCTGAGTAGCGAGAGTTCCTCTTCCTGGAACGGGCCGCGTCTTCTCGGTCGGAGAGACGCGATCACCGATGCCATGGAGCTCTCTATGGAAATTATTCCGCAAAACTGGTGAAAGGCGTCGATGGGACGCAGGAAGTCCGCATAAAATTCGGAGCGCTCGAGCACGCTGCCCGGGCACAGCCTATCGCCTGGGAGCACGCCTCCGGCAACAATGAGGTGCGGGCTGTCGCGGGCCCACGGATCCACGCCGACGTAGTATTCGTTGTATTTGCACAGGTCGGCCGGATCGAGTCCCGCCGAAGCCGCAATGTTGCCGGCGCGCTGATCGGCGTCGTAGAGGAGGAGCGAGGTCGCCGTGCAGTGGACGGCGTCGGAGTAGCGTTCGAGAAACTTGCACCACCCGGCCGGTTCGCAGGCGCCCTCATAGATGAGCCCCACGAGGTCGAGCGCGAGGCTCGCACTGTTCGTCATCGGCCCCCCAGGAGTCTACCGGCTGAGGATAACGCCGCGCGTGCGTGATTCACAGCGTTCCCTGACCGATCCGCGACGGCCGTTGCTGCGCGGCAGCAGCAGACAATCATCCGAACGGATGATTACAGGCCTGACCCGCGCGCCTAGAGTCGAAGCTACGGCGAATTATTCCCAGAAGAAAAGGAACAAGGGGATCCGGTGAACACGAGGCTTTTTGCTTTCTGCAACGACCGTTGCCGCAGGCGTTGCCCTGGACTTAGCTGCTGCTGCCAGCCCGTTCGGTTCCGGGCGCCTCATGGCTTCGCTGCGCTGGCGACACCGTGAGCGTGCCCGCCACCGAATGCGGCGGCGTGGGCCGCGTTTCTAACCCGCAACTATCGCTCTATAAGTAAAATCCCATGAAACTCACCGTTACAAGCACTCTGGCCGCCATCGGCGTGATCGTCGGATCGACTGCCGCCTTCGCGGGAGACGATGATTCTCACCACTACCGCGATCTCTACGAACTGAAAGAACTGCACGCCGCCTTCCACCAGGCAGTGTCACATGCCGGAATCAACGCGACTACCAAAGCTCAGCACTTGGCAGAGGTACTTGCGGTCTGGACAGACCACGGGACTCTCATAACGGGGGGTGTGACCTACAGCGGCAAGGGCACACCCGGCACGGCCAGCTGCGATCCTGGGTCGCTTACGTTGTGCGACCTTTACGCGAATGTCTCCGGGGCGTTTAAACCGGGCAACGACTGGGTATCTCTGACGCCGATCTTTACGGAGACCATCACCGTGCTTGATAGCGATAACGCCGACATCTACTTCCAATGCATTTACTTCGACGCCACAACCGACACACTCAAATCCAACGTCAGCTTCGGTCTTCCCGGAATGCCCGGCACTGGCCGGGCAAGGAAAGTCCATGGCCACTGGCTGCTCTCCTATGGCGAGGTCATGAGTTTCCCGCCGCCCACGCTCGATGTTCCTTATTAACGGCTCGGCCCATTGCCATCACCAGAGCCATCGATAACCAACTAAAACCGACGGCGGGGGGATAATTATGAGTGCCCGCAGTTTTAGCGCGCCGCTGAGCGCGATGTTTATTTGTGCGTTTTTAACTGTAGCTGTTAGCGTACCGGCGTAGGCGGCGGGGCTAAAACCAGTACTCAAATAACCGGGGAGATGTGTCATGCAGCGCTTTTCTGACTTCGTCTCTATGTTGTATAGGCGCAGCCCTGGCCGTGTGTTCGAAAGACCTCGCAAGCGCTGTTCGCCCCTGTGCGGCAGCTCGACGGAAAGTAGCACTAGCGCTTTGCCCGGCCCTGTGCGCGCTGGGGCTGGGCCTTTCCGCGAGCGCTCAGGAGGCAGCGCCAGTGCCGAACGCTAAAGAGGACTTCGTTGTCTACAAAATAATAGGGGGGTCTGGCTCATGAATACCAACTGCACGGATTCTTATCGATCCGCGCGCGCTCTCTACTTGGGCCTTTGCGCGCTTGTAATGGCTGTCGCGGTGAACGCACAGGAGCTCCGCATCATCACTTTCGACGCTCCCGGCGCCGGCACGGGCAGTGGCCAAGGTACGGGCTGTTTCGCCTATACGGACTGTTCTGTGCTCATCAACGACTGGGGGGCAGTCACGGGATATTACTTGGACAAACACAACGTATTCCACGGCTTCGTGCGCAGTCCCGAGGGCAAGTTCACTACTTTCGATTCGCCCGGCGCAGATACGACCCCGGGTGACTTCAACGGGACCTTACCTAACGCCATCAACGACGCGGGGGCGATCACGGGAGTCTACTATGACGTGAGCGGTGCGGGTCATGGCTTCCTGCGCAGTCCCGAGGGCGGGTTTACCACATTCGACGTTCCCGGCGGCAGCCTGTTGACCAATCCCATTGCCCTTAACTTGGAAGGAGCAGTCGTAGGCTACTACCTGAACCAGAACGTTGTGTTTGGCGCCTTCTTACGCCGTCCCGACGGCACGCTTGAGACGTGGAGCGGTCCAGGCGCGTCCAGTACGGGGGCTTACAACATCAATATCTTTGGAACGGCCGTGGGGCACTACCAAGACAACAGCTTCGTTGCCCACGGTTTCGTGCGTAGTCCTCAGGGCAAGCTCACGACATTCGATGCTCCCGGCGCGGGCACGGGGAGCGGCCAGGGCACGGACTGCCCCGGTTGTTCGGTCGGGCTCAACATTTTCGGGGCCTATGCGGGCTACTACATCGACTCCAACAGTCTGGAGCATGTCTATCTGCGGAGCTTTGCGGGGCGAGCGACGACATTCAACACCCCGGGTGACGCAACGCTCGGAGCGAACTGCTTCTCCGATTGCCCGCTGGGCCTCAATGACTGGGGCGCCATCACTGGAGTCTACTTCGATGCCAACGGCGTGGGCCATGGCTTTCTGCGCACCCCGGACGGCAAGGTCGACAGCTTCGATGCTCCCGGGGCAGGCAATCTGACTCCACAAGCCCCTTGGTATTGGATGGGTACCCTTCCTTACAGCATCAACGACCAAGGGGTGATCACTGGGTACTACATTGACGCGCACAACGTAAGCCACGGCTTCCTGATGTTGCCCGAAAGGTGATTGACGAAAGAGACGGATCTCGCGGATAGAGTGCAAGCAGGCCGCCGGCGGTTTTGGGCAGTTCACGCGATGGCGCCGCTGAAGGCGGCGCTTTCGCGACGACTTTACCTCGTGAGAGTTCGCACGAATTACTGAGACATTGCTTCAACCGGACTGCGTTGTGGTCTACCGGCGGATCGTCGTCGACGTCTACCGAAACTCTACCGGTCGACTGACCACGACCAGATAACTCCGTGATTTCCGCGCAGGAAAACGCTTCAGCGCTGACTATCACCAACAGTATCTGGCGAAGAATCCAGGCGGGTACTGCCCGAATCATTCATGCGGAGTTCCTTTCAAACCCGCGGAGTTACAGGTGGGAGAGAAGGCGTAAGAGCTGGGTTGATTTGGTTTCCATCAGGAAGCCAAGGGGTTACCAGAGGAATATGCGCTTTTCTGCGGGAAAACGTTGTTTGATTTCGGCGTTGAGGTCTACCGGAAGTCTACCGGTGTTTTGGACCCAGGAAAGTCCGCTGCGAAAGGCTCTCTACTGGGTCTGAAGCCGCCCACTCGGCAGGCTCGCTTTGCACACCCGAAATAGTCTGGAAAGTGTGATCCGGGTCTTCAACGATCTGGGAAATTTGGCCGATCATTTGACGTATATGTGTTATTCCCGAACACGCCAGTGTTTTTGTGGGCGATATAAACGCAGATCGTAAGGAGATTTTCATGACTACGGAAGAAGAAATAGAGAAGGAAATAAAAGAATTGAAACGATGTAAAAACGTCTTGCAAAATCGAACCTATTTTGATCGGGAAGAATACGAACGCGTCAAGGAACGCATCAAGAGTAAAAAGGAAATGATTGAGAAGTTGAAAAAGGAAGCGGCTCTTAAACATGTTGAAAAATTTGTAAGTTTCTAGAAATTTAATCCCGACCGTTAGCAGACAATCCCGCTCGTGGTCGATTGCGTCGGTAGATTCCGGTAGACGCAGAATCGCTGTCGTAGCCTCATCCAACAAGAATCGTGACGCCGTTCGCACTAGCGTACGTAAGGGGAGGCGCGATTTGACGTAACATCGACTACCGGCATAACGGACAGGTAATCCAGATGGGCATCGACAAGCTCAGTGAGTTGTTCCGCGCAATGGAGCCTATGCGGAAGGAGGACGAGCTCGAGGACCAGCTGCTGACGGACGCCGAGCGCGAATCTCAGCGATTCCGCGAGTCCGTCCAAACCAATCAGTGGGTTAAGATCGTTACCAACTCTCACAACGCCGGAGACGAGGAAAGCAGAAGCGAATCAGGTTGGTTTCCTGTCGAATTCGCTTCCGTGCTGTTCGCTGCGCAGTTCTGTGACGACAAAGGCTTCAGCCAGCAGTTGTGGGACTACGCGCAGAAAGGGCCATTCTCCAAGTGGCACCTTCGCTCAAGGCGGTACATCGCCGAAGTGCTTCCGCCCGGCGTGGAACCTCCCGCAAAGGGCCGGAGTGACTAGATAGGCCAGTCGCCTAGTAAGTCTGCGGACGCGCCATGAGCAACACGATTGAGTGCTACACCGGTTTCTATCAAGAGAAAGGTGAGCCTGCCTTCTGCGGGATCGCGCTATCCCGAGGTGGCGTCAAGAAGCCGTACTTTAAGCACAAGCCAAACGGCGACTATCTCAACGGCCTTCTGGAATTGCTGATTGACTGTATTAAGCAGTTGGTTCCTCTACTCAACGATAGCGTGCTGCACCTCGATGTGCATGTTCACCTTGGTGCGGGCGTGGTGTTGAGCATCGCGCGCGGCTGATGTTTTTCGCCGAGGCGCAGATCCGTGTGCACCTGTTCGGGCAGCCGACCAGTGCGCGACCTGTGGTTTCAGCTCCCGCCGCTGCGGCATTAATTGCGAATCGCGAGCACCGCGTCCTTAGGTTGCGACGCGACGCGCAACAGCGCGGTTACTAGATCCTGTTAACGCTGCGCGACACGTTCATCTTTCGCCTGTAGCTTCAGAAGTGCGGCATGCATGTCTGCCACCTGCAGTCTAAGATCACTCATTTCCGCAGCCTGCGCAGTAATCAGCTGCTGTTGCCGCTGAGCTTCGTTCAACAGCATCGGGGCCAGTTCGTCATAACGCACCCCGTCAATCCGGCCCGTCGCTGCATCGCGAACCGCCAGCTCCGGATACACCTTCGCCACTTCCTCGGCGATGAGGCCGTACTGGATCGGCTTCTCCCCTGAGGCGTCGGCCTTCTTGTAGCGGAACTTGACCGGCCGCAGTTGCAGCAGCCGCTCGCTCGCGCCAGCCATCGGTTGGACGTCTTCCTTGTACCGTATTGAGGATGACACCGTGCCGAGCTGTCCGCTCGAATCGATGAAGACCGCCGTGCCCGCGGTTGCCGTCTTGATGCCGTAGATGCCCGCGATGTAGGCGGCTGACTGGGTCGAGGTCGTGCCGGTGATAGTGC
>Ga0302325_10011422_pt1 | contig 19131 bp, 16 predicted proteins | sample Palsa_T0_2_FD_201948 | JGI IMG/M metagenome (GOLD analysis project Ga0302325, IMG submission 201948) | Peat permafrost microbial communities from Stordalen Mire near Abisko, Sweden - Palsa_T0_2 | ecosystem: Environmental > Terrestrial > Soil > Palsa > Peat permafrost | place: Sweden: Abisko...
TCCGCTTCGGCGAGACGGCCCGCCTGATGGTGCGATAAACCGGATTCGAGTTGCTGCTGAATATTCATTCTGGATTCGCGCCTTGGGCGCACCAATTCCGCCACATCTGGCGGTAAGCGGCTTCGACATTACGAGCGAAACGCGGAGCATCCATCAGCGGAGATGCCTGCATCCGCGGACGCAGGGTGCGGCGAAGTTCCGTCAATCGCGGCAGGTCTTTGGCAAGGTCCGCGGCAATTTGAATGTACTGTTCCGGCGTCCGAGCGACGAGTTCCGTCAGACCGAGATTGGTCAGTTGCGACAATCCGGCACGTCCGAACGCGGTCGCTCCAACCAGCGTTATAACGGGAACGCCCATCCACAATGAGTCGAGGCTCGTGGTGTGGCCGTTGTAGGGAAACGTATCCAAACTGATGTCGATGCGGTGATAGGTGGTCAGATAGCCCGAACGAAACTGTTTTGGCACGAATTCCACCCTCCCGGAGCCGATTCCATCCCGGATCAGGCGAGCCATGACACGCTCGCGCGCGCTTCCCTCGGGCGCCATCAGCAGCAGGCGCGAGCCGGAGACCGTCTGGAGAACCCCAGCCCATAACGACAGCACCGCGTCATTTATTTTGCAAAAGTTGTTGAGGCAGCCGAAGGTGATGAAACCGTTCTCCACGCAGGGCGGCGCATTGACCGAGGGCTCGCCGCTCAGAGGGTCGTAACACCAAAACGTATCTGGCAGATGGATCGACCGTTCGGAATAATAAGCATCATTCTGGCCCGGAGGGTCCAGGTATGGATCGGTGAGGCGATAGTCGATGGCATCCATTCCGGTCGAGCCGGGGTATCCCAGCCAGGTCGCCTGCACGGGGGCTGGTTTTTGGGCGAAGAGAAGGAGATGGTTGTCAGCCGTGTGGAGTTTGAGATCGACCAGAATGTCGATCTGATCCTGTCGGACCTGGGCCGCGGCCTGGGCATCGGTCATCCCGACGGTGGTGCGCCAGTGCTGCATGTGATCCTTCATCTGTTGCGTCACCTCGTCGGAACAATTGCCGTGGGAATAACCGAACAGTTCAAACTGCCGGCGATCATGGCAGCGGAACAGCGGCAGGAGAAAGAAAGCGGAGGCGTGTTTGTAAAAGTCGGCTGAGACATATCCGATGCGAAGGGGACGCGACGGATCACGATTGTTGTGGTGCGGCCGGATCAGCTTTTTGTGCGGCTCGGCATGCCGCTCGTTCCAGCGGCGAAGTTCCGCGTGGATCATCCCGGCGTCGTAGGCGGGATGGTAATTGAGGATGAGGACCAAATTGCCGTGCACTTCGCTTTTCTCCGGCTCGAGTCGAATAGCCTGGCGATGCGAAGCGATGGCCTCATCGAGTTGCCCATTGTCCTTGAAAGCATTGCCCAGATTGCTGTGCGCATCCGCGAGATCTGGCTTGAACCGAATGGCCTGCTGATAGGCCGCGATCGCATCGTCCGGTTTTCCGACGCTCATGAAGGAGGCGGCCAGGTTGTAGTGTGCATCGTCATAGTCAGGCTTGAGCCCTATGGCCAGGCGATAGGCTGTGATCGCCGCATCAAATCGTCCCTTGCACTGCAAGGCTCTGCCAAGGTTGTAGTGGGCGTCGGCATAATCGGCTTTGAGCCGAACGGCGTGCTGATAGGAAGCGATCGCGTCATCAAGCTGCCCCATGTCCATCAGTGCGTTGCCGAGACTGCTGTGCGCTTCGGCAAAATCCGGTCGAAACCGAAGGGCTTGCCGAATCAGTTGGACGCCGGCGTCCGACCGGCTTGTCTGGGCAGACAGTACCCCCAGCAGGTGCAAGGCGTCCGGTTGATCGGGCTGCTGCGACAGAATCTGGCGATAGATCTTCTCTGCCTCGGCAAGCCGGCCGGCCTGATGATGGGTGGAGGCGGATTCGAATTGCTGCTGAATATTCATTCTGGATGCTCGTCTTGGGCGCACCAATTCCGCCACATCTGACGATATGCGGCTTCGATATCACGGGCGAAGCGCCCGGCATTCATCAGCGGCGACGCCTGCATCCGCGAACGCAGAGTTCGGCGAAGTTCAGTCAATCGCGGCAGGTCGTTGGCAAGGTCGGCGGCAAGTTGAATGTATCTTTGCGGTGTGCGGGCGATGAGTTCCCCGAGGCCCAGATTGGTCAGTTGCGAAAGCCCGGCACGTCCGACGACCGTTGGTCCAACCAGCGTGACCACCGGAACGCCCATCCAGTACGAGTCGAGGCTCGTGGCGTGGCCGTTATAGGGGAAGGTGTCCAGGCCGATGTCGATCCGATGGTAAAGCTCGAGATATTCACGACGCGGGCAGCGGGTGACCCACTCAATGCGATCCGGATCGACGCCTTCGCGTTGCACGATATCCAGGAGCGATTGACGATGGCTTCCCTCGTGACAGAGGATCATCAATCGGGATCGATCGACGGCCTTGAGAACCTGGGCCCAGAGCTGGACGACCCCATCGTTCACTTTGCAGAAGTTATTGAGGCATCCGAACGTGACGTGACCGTTTGTTTGTGCGGGCAATGGGTTGACGGCCGGAGCCGGACTGCTGGGATCATAACACCAGAAAGTGTGCGGCAGACGGATCAATTTCTCCTGGTGGAAATGATCGCTCGATTCGGGAGGGTCGAGGTGCGGATCGGTCAGACGATATTCGATCGTGTCCAATCCGGTGGAACCTGGGTAGCCGGCAAAGCTTGCCTGCACCGGGGCGGGTTTATGAGCGAAAACCAGGAGATGATTGTTCCCCGTATGCAGCGACAAATCGACGAGAACGTCGATTTGATCTCGTCGAATCAGATCGACGATCCGGGTTGTGGAGAATCCCACGATTGGGCACCAGACATCGGCGTATCGCTGGAATTGCCCGGTCAGATGATCGGGGTGGACCACGCTCGCGTAGCAGAAGATTTCCATTTGGGAATGATCGTGCTCGCGCAGGAGCGGCAGGATATTTCGGCCGATCACATGCCCGCAGAAATCGGGCGACACATAACCGATGCGGAGTCGGCGATCGGGGTCGCGGTTGTTGGTGTGCGGCTGGATGAGCTTTTTGAGCGGCTCGGCGTGCTGCCGGTTCCAGCGGCTCAGTTCCGCGGAGATCATCGCGGCGTCGTGACCGGGATGAAAATGGAGAGTGCAGATCAGATTGCTGTGCGTGGCGGCGTAGTCGGGTTTGCGGCGGATGGCCTCCTGATAGCACGCCATCGCATCGTCGAGGGCGGCAATGTCCTTCAAGGCATTACCGAGATTGTTGTGGGCTTCGGCAAAATCAGGCTTGAGTCGAATGGCTTGCCGATAGGAAGCGATGGCCTCGCTCGGCTGCCCTGCGGAATTCAGTGCGTTGCCCAAATTGTTATGCGCTTCAGCCGACTCGGGCTTAAAGCGAATGGCCTGATGACAGGCAGCGATCGCATCGTCAAAGCGCCCCATGTGCCATAAGGCGACGCCCAGATTGTTGTGCGTTTCGGCGAGATCAGGTTTGAGCCGAATGGCCTGGCGATAGCACCCGATGGCCTCGTCCAGTTTTCCGATGCTCATGAAGGTGGTGGCCAGATTGTAGTGTGCACCGTCATAGTCAGGCTTGAGCCCTATGACCAGGCGATAGGCTGCGATCGCCGCATCAAATCGCCCCTTGCACTGCAAGGCTCTGCCCAAATTGTAGTGGGCGTCGGCGTAATCGGCTTTGAGCCGAATGGCCTGCTGATAGGAAGCGATCGCGTCGTCAAGTTGCCCCATGCCCGTCAGTACGTTGCCGAGACTGCTATGTGCTTCGGGAAAATCCGGCCGAAAGCGAAGGGCTTGTCGGATCAGTTGGACGCCGGCGTCCAACTGGCCTCCCTGGGCGGTGAGCACGCCAAGGAGATGCAAGGCGTCTGGTTGATCGGGCTGCTGCGACAGAATCTGGCGATAGATCTTCTCTGCCTCGGCCAGTCGGCCGGTCTGATGATGGGTGGACGCGGATTGAAGTTGCTGCTGAATACTCATATCCGCTCGCACCAAATCCGCCACATTTGCCGGTAGGCGGCTTCGAGTTCCGCCGCGAATCGTTGGCCATCCATCAGTAGCGAAGCGATGAGTTTGCTTCTCATCCCCGCGCGCATAGCATCCCGGCGGGCTCGGTTGGCCGCCAACTCTGACGCGATGGAAAGATATTCCTCGGGCGTCTTGGCGATCAGTTCAGGCAGACCCGCGTGGGTCAGCAGGCTCACACCAACGCGCGACACATGCATTCGTCCAGCCAGGCTTACGACTGGAACGCCCATCCAAAGCGCTTCGCAGGTGGTCGTTGTTCCGTGATAGGGATAGGTATCCAGCGCGACGTCAACGCGCGTGTAAAGCTGCAAATGTTGGCGTGAATCGGGTATTCGCCCAAGCACTTCGATTCGGTCGCCGGGAATGCCGCGTCCCGCGAATTGATCGGTCAGTCGCTGCCGGGAGGAGGCCTCGGCCGCTCCGGCGGTTTTCAGGAGCAGACGTGATCCGGGCGTTCGCCTGAGCAACTCCGCCCAGATCGTCAACATTTTTTGATTGATCTTCGCAAATGCGTTGAAGCATCCGAAGGTGATCGGCCCGTCGCCGCGCGGCTGGATGTCGGGCGACTCCACTGGTTGATAACACCAGGCGCAAGCCGGCAGACGCCAGAGTTTTTCCACGTTGAACTGGTCCGTCATACCCGGCGGATCAGCCAGGGCGTCGGTCAGACGGTAGTCGATGGCCTTCAGTCCCGTGGTGTTGGCGTAGCCGAGATAGGTCACCTGGATCGGCGCCGGCTTGCGGGCAAAGACGCAGAGGCGATGTCGGGCGGTATGACCTGAGAGATCGACGAGAATGTCGATGCCGTCGGAACGAATCAGTTTGGCGGCTTCTTCGTCGGAAAGAGAAACGATGTTTCGCCAGATATCGCCGGAATGCTTCATCCGTTCGGTCATGTCGTCCGGACGCCCGACGCCGCTATAGCAGAATATTTCGAGATTCCGCCGGTTGTGATGCTCCAACAGCGCGGTGAGGAAGTAACTGACGGAATGCCGTCGAAAGTCGGCCGAGACATAGCCGATGCGCAGCCGTTTTTCGGGCGAGCGGTCGTTGGAATGGGTGATTATTTCCGCGGCCAGAGGTCGTGCGTGTCGATCCGCCCAGGCCTGATGCTCGGCGAAAATCGCTTCGGCATCGATATCGGGGAGATAGTTCAGGCTGAAAACCAGATTGCTGTGCGCTTCGGCGTAATCAGGCTTGAGCCGAATGGCTTGACGATAGGAGGTGACCGCCTCGTCCAATCGCCCCGTGCTTTTGAAAGCGCTGCCCAGATTGCAGTGCGCGTCGGCGTAATCCGGCTTGAGCCGAATGGCCTCTTGATAGGAGGCGATCGCCTCATCAAGTTGTCCAATTCCCGTCAGTGCGTTGCCGAGGCTGTTGTGCGCTTCGGCAAAACTCGGCTGGAGTTGAACGGCTCGCCGAATCAGTTCCACACCCGGTTCCAATTGGCCTGTCTGGGCGGCCAGCACGCCCAGCAGATGCAGGGCATCCGGATACTGCGGGTGCTGAGCCAGAACTCGGCGATAGATTCTCTCCGCCTCGGCGACGCGGCCTGCCCGATGATGCGACAGACCGGATTCCAGTTGCTGCTGAATCGTCATGGGGACAGGCACCAATTATGCCACATCTGCCGGTACGCGGCTTCGATATTACGGGCAAAGCGCGGAGCATCCATTAGCGGGGACTCCCGCATCCGCGCACGCATGGTGCGGCGCAGTTCAGCCAATCGCGGCAGGTTCGCGGCAAGTTCCGAGGCAATTTGATTGTATTGTTCCGGGGTCTGGGCAATCAGTTCCGGCAATCTGATATTACTCAGCACGCTCACACCGCCGCGACCCACGGCTGTCCGACCCGCCAACGTGACTACAGGCACTCCCATCCAAAGAGCGTCGCAGGTGGTGGTGCCGCCGTTGCAGGGGAACGGGTCCAGAGCGATGTCGATTTGATCGTAAAGTTTGAGATACTCGAGCAATGGAACCCTATCCACAAACTTCAGGCGATGCGGATCAATCCCCTGATGTTCGAGCAAATCGCGCAGGCGCTGGCGATGGTTCCCCTCGGGGGCATGGAGAATGAGCCGCGATTTCGGCGTCGCACGGAGCAATTGGATCCATGCATCCAACGCCTCTGGCGAGACCTTGCAGAAGTTGTTCAGGCAGCCGAACGTCACTTCACCATTGCTCAGCGCCGGCGACAAACTGACTTCGGGACTCTGCTGGCCCAAGGGATAACACCAGTATGTCTCCGGCACGCGGATCGATTTCTCCGAGTAAACGCCGTCATTCATTCCCGATGGATCGAGGTGGGGATCAGTCAGACGGTAATCCATGGTCTCCAATCCGGTCGTGGAGCAGTACGCCAGATAAGTCACTTGGACGGGCGCCGGCTTGCGTGCGAACAGGAGCATGCGGTTTCTGGCCATGTGCATGGTCAGATCCACCAGCACGTCGATTTGGTCTTCGCGGATCAGTTGGGCGGTTCGTTCATCCGAAAGTCCGAGCGTGTTTCGCCATTGCATCGCGTGACGGCGAAGAAGTTCGGTCATGCGATCGCTACGCCGGACGTCCGAGTAGCAGAATACCGCGAAACGATCGGGATCATGCGCGGGCAATAGTGCAAGAAGAAACCGCCCGACCGGGTGCTCGCGGAAATCCGGCGACACGTAGCCGATGCGCAGCGGGCGCTGGGGGTTTCGGTTGTTGGTGTGCGGCTGGATGAACTTCTTAAGCGGTTCGGCGTGTTGTTGAGTCCAGCGCCGATGTTCTTCGTGAATCGTCAGGGCGTCGTAGGCGGGATGGGTGTGGAGCGTGTAGACCAGATTGCTGTGGGCTACGGCAAAATCAGGCTTGAGCCGAATCGCATGCCGAAATGAAGCGATTGCCTCGTCAATTTGCCCCGTGGCCTCCAGGGCGTTGCCGAGATTGCAGTACGGTTCGGCGTAATCGGGCCTTATCCGAATGGCCTGCAGATAGGAAGCGATTGCCTCGTCAAGTTGCCCCATGCCGCTCAAGGCGTTGCCGAGATTATAGTGCGCTTCGGCAAGACCGGGCTTGAGCCGAATCGCATGCCGAAATGAAGCGATGGCCTCGTCAAGTTGCCCCTTGCCCAGTAAGGCGTTGCCGAGATTGTTGTGTGCTTCGGCAAGATCGGGCTTAAGGCGAACGGCCTGTCGAAAGGAAGCGATGGCCTCGTCAAGCCGCCCCTTGCCCGCCAAGACGTTGCCCAGATTGCCGTGTGCTTCGGCAAGATCGGGGTGCCGCGCGAGGATTTGGCGGTAGATTCTCTCCGCTTCCGCCAGGCGGCCTGCCCGATGATACGACAAACCGGATTCGAGCTGCTCCTGAACGGTCATGCGGCGGAGTATTGTAAGCCCCAATTCCCCTTTATGTCTCCGTGGTCGCGGGCGTCCCGGCTATTTGCAGGCCCTGGGCGATTTCAGGCAGAATTCCCCGCTGAATATAGATCGGCCTGATAAACTCGCGGATGCGATCCAGGTTCATCCAATATCGAATCGACGCGGCCAGACAAACCGCCGACATCAGGAGCATCGTCCGCTCCGCGCCCACAAACGGATCGTTCGAAAGCCGGGATGCCAGCGCCCCGACAATCAACACCCCGAAGGGCGTCATGCCGAGGAACGACATGGCCAGGAAGCTCATCACGCGGCCCCGTTTGTCATCATCCACGATCGTTTGCAGGATCGTATTGGCCGCGGCGAAATTGGTGATCATGCCCCAGCCGGCGAAGGGGAGAATGATCAGCGACAGGGACAAGTGCTGCGAGACCGCGAACGCCGCCACGGCGATCGCATAGAGGATCGACGACCATCCGATCAGACGACCCAGGCCCAGCACGGTGCGGCGCATCGCCAGCCTGATTGCGCCGATCAGCGCCCCAAAACCCGAGGCGGCGCTGAGGAAGCCGTAGATCAGATCGCCCCTCGCATGGCCGCCGAAATGCAGGCCGAACAGTGGCATCAGAACCATGACCGCGGGGACGCCCGACAGGCCGAACAGGGCCGTGAGCACGAGAATTTCGCGGGCCGGGGGAAACCCGGCAACGTAGCGCAAACCCTCATACAACTCGTGCAGCACCGGTCTTCTGGGGCGCGGCGGGCGCGATTCAATCCGCATCGCCAGCAGCGCAGCGATGACCGCCAAATAGCTGAAGCCATCCAACAGGAAGCAATATCCCATGCCGACCCAGTGAATCAGCAGCCCCGCGGCGGCGGGGCCGATCAGTCGGGCGCCGTGGACCATGGTGGAATTCAGGGCGATCGCGTTGGCCAGGTCCTGACGGTCGTTGACCATGTCAACCACGAACGCCTGACGGCCGGGAATATCCAGAGCGTTGATCAAACCCTGCACCAGCGCCAGGCCGAGCGCCCAGGGCAGGTTGATCCGATGCGTGAGCGAGAGCCCCGCCAGGGCGAACGATTGCAGCATTGACAGGGTCTGTGTTGCCACCAGCAGTTTCCGGCGATTGAGCCGATCGACCCACACTCCGCCGATCGGTCCCAGCACGAAGAGCGGAATCTGAGATGCAAACAGGACCAGGCTGATGAACAGCGCCTTGCGATGCGGATCGCTCGTCAGAGTGCTCGCCAGCCAACCCATTGCCGTGTTGGTTAGAAACGTGCCGGTCACTGAGATCAGTTGGCCGCCGAAAAACAGGCGATAATTGGGATGGCGCAGCGCCCGCAACGCTTGCCACCCGCGCCGGCCCGGCTCGACAGGGGGCGGAGTTGTTAACGGGTCTGCCAAAGGGTTATAGATCGGAATAAGAAAAGGCGGATGATAATGGAAAAATGAAGCCGGGTGATAGAGGCTTCACCGGGGTTTTTTGGGCAGTCCATGTATGCCAGGACGTCGAGGTGGGTTTCGCAGGGTGAAGATCTTACTCCAAGGATTACAAATCAATCGGGAGGGCAGTAGGCCTCCAGCTCTGAAAGGAATTCATAGAACGCGGTCGCCGAGTTGTGCTCGTTGTCCTCGGATTGATGAAGCAGGGTGATGTCTTCGGACATGGCCGCGCCAGCCAGTTGCTGAAGCGCCGGACGGTAGGAGCTTTTGTTCAGCCATTCGTGATACCGTCCCCGGAAATAGTCGTATCCTTCCGGATGGTCGAGAAACCACTCCCACAGTTCGCGCGGCGGCGCGACGTGACAGAGCGTATGGTTCACATGACACCATTTCTTCAGATCGCGGGTTAAGCCGATCGGCTCCACCCAAATCCGGTTGCCGTCCCCAGCCTCCACTTTATCCATGAAATGCTTGATCGTGATCATGACCCTTGCTCCGAATGTCAGCGACCTGGTTGAACTCTCCATTCAATCCGCTATCGAAATGCACCTACAAATAAAACGACGGAAAGATTGTGAAGTTAATCACAGGCAAATTTTTTTTCGGAACGCATTTCCAGCGCCTAGAATTGTTTGTAACAACCGTTTTCTTAAATGGAGTGGGGTCGGCTTCGCGCTAATTCGCGCTCAGCCGGTCCCGGATGAACTCCGCCCGCGCGGCCTGACGCGCGCTGCCCTCCAGCTTTTTCCCCAGAATCTTCTGCAAATGCGCTTCCTGGGTCAGGAGGAACAGTTCATTGACCTTATTGATATCGAGGTCCTTCACCCGCTTGAGGTTCACCCCCAGCCGGACATGGCTCAGGGCCACCAGCGTCTCCTCAGTTTCGATCAGCCGCGCGGATCGCAAAAGGCCGAGGGCGCGCCAGACCTTGTTGTCCAGCGCCAGCGGCTGTTCGCTCAGGAGCGCTCGCCGAGCCTGATGCTCGTAATCGATGATCTTGGGAATGACGACGTGCTTGAAGTCCCCGATGATTTCCTCTTCGCTCTTGCCGAGAGTTGACTGATTTGATATCTGGTAGAAATCGCCCGTCGCTTCCGTGCCCTCGCCGTACAACCCGCGCACGGCCAGACGTAATTCCTTGGCGGCCCGGAACACTTTTTCGATTTCGCTGGTCAGCTTCAGCGCCGGCAGGTGCAGCATGACGCTGACGCGAATCCCCGTCCCGACGTTCGTCGGGCAGGCGGTCAGGTATCCAAACCGGGGGCTGAACGCGAAGTCCAGTGATGCCTCGAGCTGATCGTCCACCGCGTTGATCTGCTCCCAGGCCTCTTCCAACTGCAATCCGCTGCGCAAAACCTGGATGCGCAGGTGATCTTCCTCGTTGACCATGATGGCCAGCGTTTCGTTTTCGCCGATGGCCACGCCGCGGGCGCCCTGGGCATCCTTATGCGGGCGGCTGATCAGGTGGCGCTCGACCAGAAGTTGCCGGTCGATGTCCGGGGCCGATTCCAGATCGACGTAAAAAGTTTTGGACGAGGAGAATTTCGATTCCAGGATCGTATCCCTGATTTTCTCCTCAAGGGATTTTCGCGCGCTCTTTGAGCATCGCGTCAGAAAGGGAAATCCCGCGACGTTGCGCGCCAGCCGAATCCGGGATGAGATGACGATTTCACTCATCGGCCCGCTGCCGCGGAGCCATTCACCGGCCTGGCTGGTCAGATCGCTCAGTTTCATAGACAAACCGCTCAGACTTGAGTTTCCGCTTCTCGGATCTGGTCGCGCAACTTTGCCGCCTTTTCGTAATCCTCCGCCTCGACCGCCCGGCTCAGCTCCTTGCGAAGACGATTCAAATCCACCTGCCGCTTGACCGGCACCGTCGTCCCCCCGCGCCGAGTCGGAACCTTTCCCAGATGATGCGTCGCCCCATCATGCGCCCGCTGGAGCAGCGGCGTCAGATCCTTGTCAAAGGCCGCATAATCGTGCTCGCAGCCGAGCAAGCCCGTCTGCCGGAAATCAGACCAGGACATTCCGCACTGCGGACAGGTCCCCGATTCCTCCTTCGTCATCCCGCTGTGCGCGAGGACGAAATTCGTCAGCAATTCGTTGATCGGAGCGTGCGCCTTGGTCGGATTATACCCCTCAAGCTGCCCGGCACATTGCTCACAGAGATGTTTTTCAATCTTCTTGCCGGCGCGGATTTCGGTGAGATGAACCGTGGCCGGCCTGTTGCACTTTTCGCATTTCATAACGCTTCTTAATCCTATTGGTCGGCTCAGCACGGGTCAAACATATATTGAAGTCGATTCACGGCCGATAAATCGCCGAATTCTCCGGAGTTTCCCACACCTCCGCCGAAACCAGCCGCAAACCCCCCGGCAGCTTCAGTCCCGATGCCACATGGATCGCCACTCCCTCCGCCGAGGGATTCATCTCCGCGAAGGCCGGAAGATCGTTCAGATGTCGATTGTGCATCGGACCGACCACGCCATCCACCAGCCGCTCCAAGACGTGAAAATCCATGACGACGCCCATCGCATCGAGCTTTTCGGCCGAGATGGTCACTTTCACGATCCAGTTATGCCCATGCAACGGCTCCAGCGAGCTGTCATAAAGCCGCAACTGATGGCTCGCGGAAAACGTGCGAATTGTGGAAATCTCGAATGGCATCGAAATTGTATTTTAGCGGGTGGGAGCATGAAAGGTGAATTGCCGATTGCCAATCGGCGATCTCTTTTGACTTTTCTCCGAAGCCCTTTACCTTGCAGACAGAAATGCGCCGCTATTTCCCAACATTCGACGAATTCTCCGCCATCGCGGCGGGGAGCGCGAAAATCATTCCGGTTTATCGTCAGCTTCTGGCTGACCGGCTCACCCCGGTCACCGCGTTTGAAGTTCTTGGGCGCGAGCAACATGCTTTTCTTCTGGAGAGCGTGATCGGCGGGGAAAAGATCGGGCGGTACAGTTTTATCGCGGCCGGCCCGCGAACGGTCTATCAGGTCGCCGAGGGTCACGCTTCGATCCAGAACTTCGGACAATCGCCGCGCGAATTTATCACCACCGATCCGCTGGCCGATCTTCAAAAACTTCTCCCGGCCGAGAACTATCATTACAATAAAAATCTCCCCCATTTCACGGGTGGACTCGTCGGGTATGCGGGATACGACACGATCCGATATTACGAGGCCGAAAAACTTCCCTCGCCGCCCAAGGATGACCGCAAATTCCCTGACCTGCTCTTCGCTCTGTATGGCGAGCTGGTGATCTTCGATCATGTCGATAAGACGATCCGGGTCGTGGCCAACGCCCAGGTCGGAACGGCCCGCGTCGAATCGACGTATCGCGACGCGTGCCGCCGGATCGACGATATCGTGATGCGGCTTCAGCAGCCATCCATTTCCGCGCTGGGGGAAATCGATCCGACCGCGCCCATGGCCCTCGCTTTTTCCGCCAACTGTACCAGGCAGCAATATGAACAAATGGTTCGCGCCGGCAAGGAATACATCAAGGCCGGGGACATTTTCCAGTTCGTCCCCAGTCAGCGGTTGCGGGTCAACTCATCGGCCGATCCGTTTGATGTCTACCGGGCGCTGCGCATCATCAACCCCTCTCCGTTCATGTTCTATCTGAAAAGCCCGGCCTGCACATTGATCGGCTCCAGCCCGGAAATTCTCTGCCGGGTTGAAGGCCGGGTCGTGACCAGCCGGCCACTTGCCGGCACGCGGCTCCGCGGGACAACGGTGGAGGAAGACATCGCCCTGGAAAAGGAATTGCTGGCCGATCCGAAGGAACGGGCCGAGCACATCATGCTCGTTGATCTTCATCGCAACGATGTCGGCCGGGTGGCCAAGGTCGGCTCGGTGCGCATCAGCGACGTCATGACCGTCGAGCGCTACAGCCATGTCATGCACATCACTAGCAACGTCACGGGCGAGCTCGAAGACGGTCTGACCGCCCTGGACGCGCTGCGCGTCAGCCTGCCGGTCGGCACCGTCAGCGGCGCTCCCAAGATCCGGGCCATGCAGATCATCGATGAGCTTGAACCCACTCGCCGCGGCCCCTACGGCGGCGCTGTCGGCTATCTCGATTTCGCCGGCAACATGGACACCTGCATCGCGCTTCGCACGATCGTCTGGCGCAACGGCATCTTCGATGTCCAGGCCGGCGCGGGCGTCGTCGCCGACTCTGTCCCCGAAAGCGAATACGAAGAAACCATGGCCAAGGCCAAGGCGATGCTCAAGGCCGTGGAAATCGCTCAGATGGGATTTTGAGCCTGACTTTAACCTTGAGTGTTGAGCGTTGAGTGTTGAGTGTTGCATTAATTCCTAATTGAACGCAACACTCAACGCTCAACATTGAACTGACGTACCCATCTTGCCAATCTCCCGCGCCGCGCGAGTGACCGGGTGGGTCCAGTCTCCCAGCTTATCCTGCCGAAAAAGCCGCATTGTCGGATACCACGGTGAATCCTCCCGATCCAGCAGCCAGCGCCAGTCCGGCGATTTGGGCAGGAGTGTCCAGACGCGAGCGGCCATTGCGCCGGCAAGATGGACGACGGCCGTGTCCACGCCGATGACCAGGTCCAGATTCGCGATCAGGGCGGCGGTATCGGCCATGTCGGTAAGCTCTTCCGTCCAGTCGATGAGCCGCATCGCGGGGTCGGGCTCGGTGATGCTGAATCCAGTTTTCCATTTCTGCAGGCTGAAAAAAGTTGCGCCCGTCGCGGCCAGAAGAGCCAAATCCTTCAGTTGCATCGAGCGATTGGCATCATTCATGTGTCCGGGCCGGCCGGCCCAGGCGAGACCGATGCGCAGTTGACCGGAATAGGGCCTTATTTTTTGCGCCCATTTCTCGATCAGATCAGCGGAGGGTTTCAGATAGGGGGTCTTGCCCGGAATCGTTTCCAATGTTGTGCCCAGCGCCATTGGAAGACTCAGCAGGGAGCATTGGACATCGAATGGCGGCAGCGGGTGGGATGGATCGACGAATTGCTCGACGTTGACGGATCCCTCGACCAGCCGCCGCAACTCCGGTTGGACGGCGAGCAACACTTTTCCGCCGAGGTCGGCGACTTTTGGAAGATAGCGCAGAAACTGAATCGTGTCGCCCAAACCCTGCTCGAACCAAAGCAAAATCCGCCGGCCACTCAGCGGCCGGCCGTCCCACGCGGGCTGGGAATATCTGGCGAACTGAAATCCCCGGCATTTCTTGCGGAATTCGTACAAAGGCCAGCCGCGCGAAAAATCGCCCTGCAAAAGGCGGATCACGCCGAGGTTCAGATATGCGGGCGCCTCCTGTTTGTTCAGGGAAATAGCGCGCTCGCAAGCGGCCGCCGCATCATCCAATCGGCCGACGAGGCTGTAGAGCCATCCGAGGTTGATAAATGGATCGGGCATCTCCGGCGCAAGCTCGCTGGCCCGCTTCGCCGCGGCGATCGCATCGTCGTGGCGATGCAAATGCGTGAACGCGGCGCTCAGTGCGATACACACCCGGGGATCATTCACATCCGCCATGGATAGCCGCTGGCGCGCCGAGCCTCCTCTGAGCGCCTGCCCAATTTGAAGTTGACGCGCCGGCTCGTCCCAACCAGGCCGAAGTTTTGCCGCCCGATCAAACGCCGCGGCCGCCTCCTCCATTTGGCCATTTTCGCTGAGGAGCACGCCCAGTTTGAGAAAAGCCGCGACATATTGCGGATCAAATTTGATGGCCGTTCGCAGAGCGTCGATGGCCGCGTCGTCGCATTTCAAATCCCGAAGCGCCGAGGCCATGTTGTCGTATGCCGCGGCGCTGGGGCGATAGCGCATCCCTTCGATGATGGTCGCCAGCGCCTCGCCCGGCCGGCCCATCCGGCGGCAGAATTCGCCGAGGTTGAAATACGCGCCGGCCGAATTCGGCTGAATTGCCAGGGATTTCCGGATCAGCTCCTCCGCGCCCTTCAGGTCTCCCTTCTGGCCCAGAAGGGTTCCAAGGAGTTGCAGGGCATCCGGCTGATTGGGATTCTGCGAAAGAATCTGCCGATAGATGCCCTCGGCCTCCGCCAGTCGCCCGGCCTGGTGATGCGCCACCGCGGCGGTCATCGCCTGGGCCAATGTGACGGTTTTAGATTCCATCGGGTCGCCTTTGCAAATTGCGCAAGGCCATCATAGCGGGCCCTCCACGAAAATTGTGCCTTCCGCCCTCGACCGTTCGATAATGTCGATGTGCCTTACATCGTGGTCAAATCCAATGGGCAGGAAGTCGATCGGCGCGAGCTGGATCGCGGGCTGGTCATCGGACGCGCACCCGATTGTGATGTGAAGGTCCATGATATTCTTCTTTCCCGCCGGCATTGCCGGCTTCAGCCCTGCGACGATGGGTGGATCATCCAGGACCTCCAAAGCAAAAACGGCACGGGCCTCAATGGCGAGCGGATTGGTTCGCCGCGCGTGCTGCGCGATAACGATGTGATTCGTTTCGGCAGGTCCAAGATCATTTTTCATGCGGGGCTGCCGGAGGAGGATTTGGCCAATTATGTATCCGCGCCGGCGCGCCCGGCGACTCCGGGCGATTCGCTGGCGGGCACGCTTGCGGGATTTACGCTGCTTTTGCCGGGTGAAGGGGAGGTTTCGCCCGACATGCCATGTCCGCAGCCCCGGCCCAAGGATCCTCCGGCTTATGACGGAGAGGAACTGCAAAACCTGCTGACCGCGATCGCATCGAGCAGTTGGGATTCGGTCTACGCCGAGGCGAGGCAGCCGCTGCGAGGGGGACAGGGATTCGAATTGGACGAGGAGGTTCGGGAACGAGCGCGTGTGCGCCCGTCATCGCCGACGGATTTATCGCTTCAGGCGTCACCCATTGCGAACGTGCCGGCAGCTACTCCGGCGGTGCGACAGCGTCGATCGGGGCACGGATTCCAGCCGTGGCTCCATGCGGCGGTCGGCGGGGTTTGGGTTTGCATGCTGGTGTTGCTGAGCCTGGACCACAAACCAATGATCGGTGGTTCGGTCGTCCGAAACGGGCAGATTGTCCGCGCGGCTAACGTGGTCCCCGTCGATGACCCAAACTCCAACGCCGGCGTCGGGGGCGACGTCAGGGGCGAACTGCTGAATGCTGCCGATCTGGAAACCCTCGAGATGATCCAGCCCAACGCACCAGCTCCACATCCGATCAAGTTTAATGCCCATGCGGCGGAAAATGCGGTGGCAACACTGTCGCTGTATCTGCCATTGCTCTGGTAGCCTAATCATCGGCGGGCTCAACTACGGCTGACATAGACCCTTTGCAGGTGGCCACGCGTTGATCGGCGCCGTAGGCATGAATCTGGTCGCGCTTCAATTCGGCCAGTTCTTTGTGAGTCGTCAGCAGAATGACCCGGCCTTCGCGATCGACTTCCTTGGCCAACTGAAACCCCTTCTCATCCGGAAAAGCAAACAAAACCTTGAGCATTTCGATAACATACTCATAGGTATGGTCATCATCGTTCAGCAAAATCACATGGAACGGGGGCATCAGCGAAGGCTTGCGTTTTTTCGACGGACTGGCCTTTTGCGGCGCGGTGATCGACGAACCCGCGGAGTCGCCCTTTGTCTTTTCCATGCAGATTCCCTGAAAGATAGGTCAACACTAAGTTACCGAATTCCAAGAATTAAAATCAATAAATTTTTATATGAACCGTTTGTTTCCAAGTGCTTCGATGCACATCCATTGAGAGGTTAACATGTCATCGCAGCCATATTTACGGGTTGTCGCGGCCGCCATATTTCTTCCTATTTTTTCATTCGCAAGCGTCAGCTTTGCGTGTCTGCGGGATACTCTGGACGACAGGACCGTCCAATGGTCGTCGGAGATAGTGCTGGCGAATCTGGTGGATATCAACACCCCGCAGCCAATGGATTCGGCCTCGTCTCCTCAGGCGGATGGTGATAATTCATCCTCCACAAAGGAGTTCCAGACATACGATTTTGAAATTACCTCGAGTTTCGACGGCCCGGCGAAGGTTGGGGACAAGGTTCGGGTGATCCGATTCATCGTCGGGCCGGACACGCAAAAAAGCTCGATCTGCGGGCAGGCGTTTACCAGCACGCAAGTGGGCAAATCGTTCCTGCTGTTCCTGCGGCCGGAAGCGGATCTTCCCTGGAGCGAACGAAAGGGAGATTCCGATCCTCGGACGCCGGAAATCCATGCTCTTAAAGCGCTTGTGGTTGTTCATCTGGAATCCGCGTACGACCTTGGGGCCGATGGGCTTGAGGATGCAAAATACACAATTTCATCGACGCGGGCGGCGGAAGCGCAGTTCAAGGCCGATGATGCCAAGCTTCAGGTCCAGACGATGATCAACGCCGCTGATGACACGGAAGAATCGCAGGCTGAGCACGCACTGATGGAGATGGGTCCCAAGGCGGTTCCGGTGCTGGAAGATGCCATGCCTCAGGCCGATCAAGAGGACCGGGCCCGGCTACAGAGGGTCATTCGCGCTGTCTCGCCTCCGACACTTTTGGCGTCCATTCATCAGCACTGAAATGCCGGAGAATTGCAACCCATTGCTCCGGCGTCCAATAACATTCATTCCATACCGCCAGTTCTGCCGAAATAGCGGTGTATGGACCTGGCAACGGTGATCGGTTTGGTTGTCGCATGGGGAGCCGTGCTCTGGTCGATGTTCCATGCTTCCGAAGGGGCGATGGGGTCGTATTTCAAACCCAACGAAATCTTTCTGGTGCTGGGCGGATCGGTGGGGGCGGCCATGCTGTCCATGCCCCTGCACACGATCACGGGGGTCGTTTCCTATGTAAAGAAATGGCTGATGAACAAGGAAACGCATATCGAGCACGTCATCAAGGAAATGGTCCAGTACGCGGAAACCGCCCGACGCGATGGGGTGCTGGCGTTGGAATCGGTGGCGCGGGAGGCGCCCGATCCGTTTCTCCGCCGGGGATTGCAGCTCACCATCGATGGAACCGATCCGGAAATCATCGAACGCATTCTCCGCATCGAAATCGAATCCATGAGCGAACGGCACAAACACGGCAAACATTTCTTCGGCACGCTGGCCAAGTTCGGACCGGGGTTTGGATTGATGGCGACGCTGATCGCGCAGGTGGCGATGTTCCGCAATCTCGCGGGCGATGCCGCCGTGATCGGCAAGGCGCTGGCGATCGCTCTGACCGGCACGTTGTATGGCTGCATCCTGCAAAATCTGGTTGCCGGGCCGGTGGCCGAGAAGCTGGGAATGCGAAGCCATGAAGAATCCTTTGCCAAGGAGATCATGCTTCAGGGCGTGCTCAGCATCCAGGCGGGAAACAATCCGCGCGTCGTGGAAATGCAGTTGATGAGCTTCCTGAGTAGCAAGCAGCAGGCGGCCATTCCCAAAGCGGCGTAACAGGGGTCCCTGATGGCGGCGAAGGCATGCAAATGCAAGGAAGTCCATTGCGAGGAATGCCCCGAGTGGATCTTCACATTCGCCGATCTCGTCATGCTCATGATGGGATTTTTCGTCATTTTATGGGTGCTTAAACCCAACCCGGGTAAAAAGGGCAGTGATAACGACAGCGAAAATGATTATGTCGTCAAAATCGCGGCCTCGATCCGCGCGGGTTTCGATTATGTTCCCAATCCGCAGAGCCGGGACCCGGTTGACAGGCAGATGATCATCGACGGCCTGTCCAGAACGCATCCCCCCGGCGAAGGCAAGAAGGGCAAATCGGAGATTGAACCGAAGGGCGCGGTCGGCACGGAGCCGGATGTGACCAGCATCCGCCCGTCCAACCACGCCACCGAAGGCGGGAAGATGCTCTTCGATCGCGGCAGCGACGTGCTGAGCGATCAGACCAAGCAGGAATTGGACCAGGTCGCGGAGATGATCCGCGGGCATCGCAACATCGTCATGATCAAGGGCCACACTTCGCTGGACGATTTGCCGGATGGCGCCACCGACCAGCAGAAGATGGATCTCTCCCTTCGCCGCGCCCAGGCGGCGGCGGATTACCTCGGGCAGAAGGGCGTGGAACCGCGTGCGATTCGGGTCCAGGGATGTTCCACGTTCGAGCCGCTGACCGAGCGGGAATACACGCAGGATTCACAAACGCTGAATCGACGGGTCGAAGTGGAGGCCACCAACGTGCTGATCGACGATATTCAGAACAAATCGGGCGCCTCGGATGGGTGCACCACAACGCCCAGCGCCCCATAGGCTATTTCTTCTGTGCGATCACACCCAAACCGGCGTCCTGGGGTCTCCTGAAACGCAACCATAACCACCACGCGGCTCCGGCCACGCCGATGGCAAGACTCAGGAGCTGCC
>Ga0302325_10011424_pt1 | contig 19129 bp, 21 predicted proteins | sample Palsa_T0_2_FD_201948 | JGI IMG/M metagenome (GOLD analysis project Ga0302325, IMG submission 201948) | Peat permafrost microbial communities from Stordalen Mire near Abisko, Sweden - Palsa_T0_2 | ecosystem: Environmental > Terrestrial > Soil > Palsa > Peat permafrost | place: Sweden: Abisko...
TGCGCTTGGTCCTGGCTGAGCCAATTTCCGCTCTTCCGTCCAAGGCGTTTCACGCCCTGAACACGCCGGATTCCGATCGCCAGTTCCGGGGTCAACCAGCCGCTCTCCGCGGATTCATCGGCCAGCCGCCGGATCGCAGAGAGATGCAGATTGATCGTAGCGGCCGACAGGCTGCGACCTTCCAAGTGCGATCGGTACCGGACAACAACAGCGCGATTGAATGTCAACCGGGGTTCGCTGCAATACCAGGCGATGAACGTGTCGATGGCGAATTCGTAGCTCCGGCGAGAATGGACAGACGCGAGCGTGTTGAGCACGGCCGCCTTCGACTGTTCCAGTTCAGGGATCGTCAGCTTGTCGGAGTAAACGCCAGATTCAGTATCCTTTTTAGGAACCATAGAGAGCGGCTCCTTCCAGCCGCCACTACAGTTTCTCCGCCTCGCGTCAGGCCGGAACTCGCCGGCCCGAGCGCAATTCAGGATGATTGAACCTAACGTCCTTTATCATTCAGTGCCTGAGTTATTGCACGAGAAAGCCTATTTCCTAAACCATTCACCCAGCTGCGATGACGCCGCTCATGGGGAAGTATGAATTAGCGCAGGTGTCAGGGTTCAGAGATCAGAGATCAGGGAACAGAAATCAGGAATCGCAAAAATTCACACTTGACATTGAAACAGACAATCCACTACCATATGGTTGTGGATCAATTGGGTACGACATTTGCTGCTTTGTCTGATCCAACCCGGCGGGGGATGATCGAACGACTCTCACATGGTCCTGCCTCTGTGCATGGCTTGACGGAACCGTTTGCACTCTCGCAGCAGATGATTTCAAAACATATTGCCTACCTGGTGCGGGCGCGGATTGTGCTCAAGACGAAGCGTGGACGAGAGAGTGTGTGCACGCTTAGGCCAGATGCGATAAAAGCAGTCAGCGATTGGGCGTTTAACTATCGCCGCTTCTGGGAAGAGAGTTTCGACAAGCTGGAGGCGGTTGTGAATCAAATGAAAAAAACGGAGGTTAGATGACGCAAAACACGGTTAACGAGACAGAGCGGATGGTTGTCACAAGAGTTTTCGACGCTCCACGCGAATTGGTTTGGAAGGCGTGGACAGACCCGAAATACGTGATGCAATGGTGGGGGCCGAAGGGTTTTACTGCGCCTTTCTGCAAGATAGATTTTCGGGTCGGAGGAAAATTTCTCTGCTGCATGAGAGGGCCAGATGGGCAGGAGTTTTGGAATGGTGGTGAATACCACGAGATTGTTTTGCATGAGAAGATCGTCTCCTCCATGTACTTTTCCGACCCGGATGGAAACATGGTCGACGCTGCGCAAGATGGAATAGAACATGAGGCCATAGCCGATGCGCACGACGTAATCACCTTTGAGGATTTTGGAAATGGCCAAACGAAACTCACCTTCATTGGCAACGAAACCATGGAGCACGCCAAAAATAGCGGTCAGCTAGAGGGCTGGAACCAGATACTCGATAAAGTTGACGCAGTTGTTGCGGGGTTGGCGCAGGCGAAATAAGAAGTTGAAGTTTTGATGATCGTCATGCGCGAGATACTGAACGCAAAGCAAACGCAGGTCCATCCCGGAGACCCCAGCTAAGGGTGGCAAGCATTCTCTTTGCCGGATAGGTCGAGCGCGGCGCAACGAAGGCAGGGAGAAGGGAATACGAGACAGTCTACACTTGATCTAGAGGGGTTTTGCATCGCTCCTGAGGGGATTGTAAGAAGTGCAGCTACGCCGAAAGAGTCATCTTTTTCGGTAAGCTTCGCACCGCAGGTGAGATTTGCGGGTTCCGTGCGGATCGTCGGCCACTCGTACAAACCTCGGCCCCAAAACATCTTGCCCCTTGCCAACTCCAGTAGTGAATGATCAAGGACGTTCACTTCAACAATCCCAAGTTCCTATCTTGAAAGGATGGTATTCGGGGCCGACACCGCTGTATTGGTACCGAGCGTCCCCAAGGGCGAAACTCCGGAGACGGTAGCTCGACGCTACGATAAAGGACGCTATCGCGAACATCCCCGAAGCGGGCGAACGGTCCGGCGCCTTCGCCCGATCCGTATAAAATGGTAATAGGCCTTCAATGCTCGATCCGATCCTTGCAAAAATCTTCGGGACGAAGAACGAACGCGACATCAAAAAGTTGCGCCCGATCATCGCCGCCATCAATGATCTGGAGCCCGGGCTGCAAACCCTCTCCGATGCCGACCTGGCCGCGAAAACGCAGGAATTCAAGCAGCGGATCGAAAATGGCCAGCCGCTCGACGACCTCCTGATCGAATCCTTTGCGGTGTGCCGCGAAGTGGGCCGGCGCGTTCTCAACATGCGCCACTTCGACGTCCAATTAATCGGCGGCATCGTCCTGCACCGCGGCAAGATCGCCGAAATGCGAACGGGCGAAGGAAAAACGCTGGTCGCGACGCTGCCCGTGTACCTCAACGCGCTCGAAGGCAAAGGCGTGCACGTCGTCACCGTCAACGATTACCTGGCCAGCCGCGACGCCGAGTGGATGGGCCGCATCTACAAATTTCTCGGTATGTCGGTCGGCATCATCGTGCACGATCTGGACGACGATGAGCGCCGCCAGAGCTACGCCTGCGACATCACCTACGGCACCAACAACGAATACGGCTTCGATTATCTGCGCGACAACATGAAGTTCCGCATCCAGGACTGCGTGCAGCGCGGCCATAGCTTCGCCATCGTCGACGAAGTGGATTCGATTCTCATCGACGAAGCGCGAACCCCGCTGATCATCTCCGGCCCCAGCGAAGAATCCACCGATAAATACTACAAGATCAATCGCATCATCCCGAAGCTGGTGCGCGGCGAAGAGATCAAGGGCAAGGAGCCGGGCGAGAGCTACACCACCGGCGATTACACCGTGGACGAAAAGCACCGCAGCGCGGCGCTCACAGAAGAAGGCATCGCGAAGGTGGAAAAGCTGCTCGGCTGCGGAAATCTGTACCAGCCCGAGAACTGGACCATTCTGCACCACGTGCAGCAGGCGCTGAAAGCGCACGTGCTGTTCCATCGCGACAAGGATTATCTGGTGCAAGAAGGACAGGTAATCATCGTCGACGAGTTCACCGGCCGCGTCATGCCGGGCCGCCGGTGGAGCGACGGCTTGCACCAAGCCATCGAAGCCAAGGAGTTGGTCAAGATCGAGCGCGAAAATCAGACGCTCGCCACCATCACCTTCCAGAACTATTTCCGCATGTACAAGAAGCTGGCGGGTATGACCGGTACTGCCGAAACGGAAGCGGCGGAATTCGAGAAGACCTACAAGCTCGAAGTGGTAGTCACGCCGACCAATCGCAATATGGTCCGCAAGGAGCAGCAAGACGTCGTCTACCGTACCCTCGATGAGAAATTCCGCAACGCCGCCAAGGAGATCAAGGAATTCTACGATCGAAAACAGCCCGTGCTGGTGGGCACCATCTCGGTCGAGAAGTCGGAGAAACTATCGAGCCAACTGAAGAAGATGGGCGTCGAACACGAAGTGCTGAACGCCAAGAACCACGAGCGCGAGGCGTTTATCGTCGCCCAGGCCGGGCGCAAAGGGGCCATCACCGTCTCCACCAACATGGCCGGCCGCGGCACCGACATCCTCCTCGGCGGCAACCCCGAGTTTCTGACCAAGGAGTACCTGAAGAAACAGAACAAAGATCCGGACGCGCTGCAGACCGCCGCCGTCGGGACGCCGGAACGCATCGAATGGGACGCGCTCTTTACCCGTTTTAAAGACGAGACGTCCATAGAACACGACGAAGTGGTGGCGCTCGGCGGGTTGCACGTGCTCGGCACCGAGCGGCATGAGTCGCGCCGCATCGACAATCAGCTGCGCGGCCGCGCCGGACGCCAGGGTGATCCGGGCAGTTCGCGCTTTTATCTATCGCTTCAAGACGACCTGATGCGCATCTTCGGCGGCGAGCGCATGCAGAACCTGATGCTGCGGCTCGGCATGGAAGAGGATGTCCCCATCGAGTCGAAGCTCATCACCAAACGCATCGCGTCCGCGCAAAAGGCAGTCGAGGCGCAGAACTTCGCCGCCCGCAAACACCTGATCGAATACGACGACGTGATGAACAAGCAGCGCCAGGCCGTGTATGGCATGCGGCGGGCCCTGCTGGAAGGCAAGGATCAAAAAGAACGGATCGCCGAGATCATCGAAGGCATCGTGGCTTCGTTTACCGATATTCGATGCCCGGAGCGGACGCATCCCAGCACGTTCGATTTGACAGGCCTGCAGGCGGATGTGTTGACGGCTTTCGGCGTCAAGATCGATCTCGAGGAACTGGCCGGCCTGTCGCGGCCCGAGATCGAAGAAAATCTCAATACTTTGCTGACCCGCCGCTATCTGGAGAAAGAAGCCCTGATCGGTCCCGAAAACATGCGCGAGGCCGAGCGCATCATCATGCTCAACGTCATCGACAACCAGTGGAAGGACCACTTGCTGTCGATGGATCACTTGAAGGAAGGCATCGGTCTGCGCGGCTATGGACAAAAGGATCCGCTGATCGAATACAAGAAGGAATCCTTCGCGCTGTTCCAGGACATGATGGATCGCATCGAGGACGAGACCATCCGCCATCTTTTCTTCCTGCAAATCACTACGCGCGAGCCGGGGGGCGCGGGTCCCGGAGGCGAACTCGGCGGGCCTGGCGATTCTGGCGGACCCGGACGCCCGCGGCCGGTGTTACCCTTCGCCCCCAATGGCGACGACGAAGTGGAGGAAGAAGAGGAAGACGAAGCGCTGGTGGCCGCCAGCACCGACCAACGCCGCGCCGCGCAATCGGTGGTGGAAGACTTCACCCGCAACATCCAACGCAAGAAGGACAAGGAAATGGCCGAACTGCAATTCGCGGGCGGCGCCTCTAGCTCAGTCGAGAAGAAACGGGCCGTCTCCGAAAAGAAGGCCGGACGCAACGATCCGTGCCCTTGCGGAAGCGGCAAGAAGTACAAGAAATGCCACGGCGCTTAGCCCTCGCCCTCGTTTTCGCGTGCTCGGCCAGCGCCGGCATCTGGCCGGGCCAGCTGGGGAAATATCAGCTCAAATCCGCAACCGCGGCAGGCGTCGATCCGCAAGATCGCGCTCGGTTGGACGAGCTAGGTTTCGAGGCCTCGGAACAGGCCGATTACGGCGCGTTTCAAGTGATCGCGCAGAAATTCAAAGATACGACCGGCGCTTACGCCGCATCGCTCGGCCCTTCCCCGCGGCCGGAGTCCAGAGTCGGCAATTACGTGGTATCGTGCAGCGGAAATTGCCCCAAGGACTTCCCGAAGCTCGCCGGCGCCGCGTTGCCTGGCCTTTCCCAAGCCGCGATTCCCACGCTCAGCGGTTACCTGCCCACCAAGGGTTTGATCCCGCATTCCGAACGCTACATTGTCGGACCTGTCGGCCTCCGCGAAAATGCGCCTGAAATCCCCGAATCTGCGGTTGGTTTCCAGTTCGGGACTGAGGGTGCGGTGGCCCGCTATCGCACGCCAAGGGGCGACCAGATCCTAGCCATTTTCTCCTACCCCACGCCGCAGATGGCGCGCCAGCAGACTCCGCCGCTCGAAGCTATCCCCAACGCCGTGGTCAAGCGGACTGGCCCCCTGATTGCCGTCGTCCTACCACCAGCCGGCCAAGCTGGCACGAAATCGGACGCCGCCGAAGAATTGCTGTCCTTAGTGAATTACGGTGGCTCCGTGGCTTGGAATCAGCCCATGCCCCTGATCATCCGGCCGCAGACCATGGCCCAGATTCTGGTTGCTATCTTCATGTTGGCGGGTGTGGTCATCGGCTTTTGCGTTATTTCCGGCCTGGCCTTCGCCCTTATTCGCATCATCGCCCGCAAGTTTGGTTATTCGGATGCTGAAGGCACGATGACGACGCTCCATCTCGGCGGCAAATAACTCCTCGGATTTCTCCACCTTAGAAACCAACGCCTATCCCGCCGCGACATCTTCCACAGAATTTTCCACAACATTTCAGCGGGCCACTTAGCCGCTAATGCTTTGTTCATCAATTGTTTATCCGAGAATAGCGGTCAGGCCCTTTTTCCCTTGACTCGCAACTCTCGTGGCCCTATCATCTGAATCACAAACAGGTTTTGACGGTTGCGTTTCCGTCGAATCTGATTTCTCCCATACATCACCCTTGGTAATACAAGGGGCCTGTAAACTCAGGCAAATGGTGTCGACTGGGGCCTCATCGGGCCCCAGTTTTAGCTCCAAACCTCCATTTCAAGGCCGAATCGGGCTGTAGACTGGTACTTGGCGCCCCACCATCCCAAATCCGCCTCTAACGCGCCCGCCACTTGGCGAGACCGTCTTATGGCCTTGCGCAACGTCCCGCCCTTGTTGCGGATGGTTTGGGACACCAGTCCCGCGATTACCACCGCGACAATAGCCCTACGGTTGGTCTCGGCCCTGATCCCGGTCGGCCAATTGTGGGTAGCCAAGCTGATCATCGATCAGGTCATCCGGTCGATTACGGGCCGTTCCGTGAGTCCGAATCGCATCTGGGTCCTGCTGGCCTATGAGATCGGTCTGGCCGTCGCAAGCGACCTGCTGGGGCGCGCTATTAGCCTTTGTGACAGCCTGCTGGGCGACAAGTTCACCAACTATGTGAGCCTGCGCCTGATGGAACACGCCGCCACCTTGGATCTGGTGTCTTTCGAGGACCCTGTGTTCTACGACAAAATGGAGCGCGCCCGGCGCCAAACCACCGCCCGGCTGGGTATGCTCGCGGTCCTGGCTGGCATGGGTCAGCAGCTGGTCACGTTGGCTTCGCTATCGGCGGCCGTCATATCGTTTTCACCTTGGTTTCTCGTGCTGCTGGTGGTCGCCGTGATTCCGGCTTTTTGGGGAGAAACACGCTTCGCGATGCTGGCCTATTCGATCCTCTATCGCTGGACGCCGGAGCGGCGCGAGCTCGACTACCTCCGTTTGCTGGGCGCCAGCAACCAGAGCGCGAAAGAGGTGAAGATTTTCGGCCTGGGGCGCTATCTGGCCGAGCGTTCGCGCAAGCTGTTCGACCAGTTCTATCGGGAAAACAAAGCGCTCGCCGTGAAGCGCGCCGTCTCCGGATCGCTGCTGAACCTGCTGCCCACCGCCGGCTACTACGGCGCCTACATCTTGATCCTGGTTCGCACGCTCGCGGGCGCTCTGACGGTGGGCGATCTCACTTTCCTGGCGGGCGCGTTCGCGCGGTCCAGGGGCCTGATCGAAAGCCTCTTTTCCAGCCTCAACAACATCGCCGAACAGGCTCTTTACATCAAGGACTTGTTCGATTTTTTCGAAACCAAGCCGGCTATTGCGTCCGCCCCTAATGCTTTACCCGCCCCGCGCCCCATCCATTCCGGCTTTGAGTTCCGCGATGTTTCCTTCGCCTATGCCGGCTCGGATCGAAAGGTTCTCAACCGCGTCAGTTTTCGCTTCGACGCCGGCGAGCGCATCGCGCTGATCGGAGAAAACGGCGCTGGAAAAACGACGCTCGTCAAACTGCTCGCGCGGCTCTACGATCCAAGCGACGGCGCCATTCTCTTGGATGGCGTCGATCTGCGCGAGTACGACGTCGACAGTCTTCGCAAAGAAATCGGCGTCATTTTTCAGGACTACATGCGCTACGATATGCTGGCTCGCGAAAACATTGGTCTGGGACGGGTGGAAGAGTTGGAGAATCAGCCGCGCATAGAACTGGCGGCGCGCAAGAGCCTGGCCGAACCGCTGATCGCGCAGTTTTCGCTGGGCTACCAGCAGATGCTCGGACGAAGGTTCGATGACGGCGTCGATCTTTCCGCCGGCCAGTGGCAGAAGATCGGGCTGGCCCGCGCTTACATGCGCGACGCACAAGTGCTGATCCTGGATGAGCCGACCGCGAGCCTGGATGCGCGCGCCGAATACGAGGTCTTCCTGCGCTTCGCCGACCTGACGCGCGGCCGCATGGCCGTGCTCATCTCCCACCGCTTCTCCACCGTGCGAATGGCCGACCGGATTCTGGTCTTAGCCGACGGCGAGGTGGTGGAGCAAGGCACGCACCGGCAACTGGTCGCCTTGGGGGGCCGCTACGCCGAGCTATTCGAGCTGCAAGCCGCCGGTTATCGGTAGCGCTTCCTACTTCAGTTCGGTGATGATGGCCCGCTGTTTTCCGCGCGTCAGGGTCTCGGTGTGCGTGCGGTTCCCGAGGTTAAACCTGGCCGCGCCGAACGTGTAGGGATTCACGACAACTTGCCCTTCCGGAGTTGTCGAAGTTAAGTCGCCATCATCCAGGTACACTACGACAACGTCTTTATCGTGGAAGTGCATCGGCGTGGGCACGCCCGGCGACCAGGCATAATCCCACACGATCACGCGCGCGTTCTCCAGGATTTTCTTCGAACCGGGCCGCGGAAACGCGAGTGGATAGCCGGTGGTGTTAGCCATTGCAGTCGACGCATGATCCTTCAGTTCGATTAATATCGATCGTCCGGCGATTTTCGAAGTCGCGCCCTTAGGCAAATACTCCGCGGTGCCCGCCAAGGAAATAACCACGGCATCAACCGGCCGCGCGTTTCGGACGGCGGTCACCTCCCAGACCGTAACGCGATCGTTTTCGATCAGCGGCTTCGCGGCCGTTAGCGGGCCGGCCTGGAACAACAACGCGCAAAGTAGCAAGGGATTAATCATTTCGCGATCGAACACCTCGGCCAGCCACACAATATCACATGCAGGCGCGCTCGCGGTATCATTAGAAACTTATATGAAGGCCGTCAGAATTCACGAATACGGTGGACCGGAAGTGCTGAAGTACGAAGACATCCCGGTCCCGGTTCCAAAAGCCACCGAAGTTCTGGTCGAGGTGAAAGCCTGCGCGCTGAATCATCTCGATCTATGGATCCGCCAGGGAATGCCTCGCGTGAAAACGTTGCCGCATATTCTGGGCAGCGACATTTCGGGCATTGTGTCGGCGGTGGGCGAGCTGTGCTGGCGCGTCAAACCGGGCCAGCGTGTGCTGCTTGCGCCCGGCGTAAGCTGCCGGCAGTGCGAGTACTGTTTGTCGGGCCGCGATAACCAATGCCGGCAATACACGCTGTTCGGCAGCGGCGTCTCGGGCGGAAACTGCGAGTACATGGTCGCGCCCGAATATACGGTGATTCCGATTCCGGATAGCCTGAGCTTTGAAGAGGCCGCCGCCGCGCCGCTCGTGTTTCTGACCGCCTGGCACATGCTGTTCGCCCGCGCCGGTCTCGAGGCCGGTGACGACGTGCTCGTGCTGGCGGCTTCGAGCGGCGTGGGAATGGCCGCCATCCAGGTGGCGAAAATGTTCCAGTGCCGCGTCATCGCCACCGCCGGCGGCGAAGCCAAGATGGCCAAGGCCAAAGCCCTCGGCGCCGATTACGTCATCGATCACTACACGCAGGATATTTCCGCGGAAGTCAAAAAGATCACCGAAAAGCGCGGCGTGGACGTTGTGTTCGAGCACGTAGGCGCCGCAACCTGGGCCAAGAGCACCGAGAGCCTGGCCGCCGGAGGGCGTTTGGTCACTTGCGGAATTACCACCGGCTACGACGTCAAGCTCGACCTACGGCCCTTGTTCACCAAGCATCAAGCCTACATCGGATCGTTCATGGGGACGCTGGGCGAGTTGCACCGAGTGCTCAAGTTTGTGTTCAGGGGCAAATTGAAACCGATCGTGGATCGAGTCTATCCGCTCGAAGATATCGCCGCCGCGCACCAGCGCCTGGAGAACAAGGAGCAGTTCGGCAAGGTGGTGGTGGTTCCCTAGGTGAGGATTCCGGCGAAGCCGAACGCCGACTCTGAAGGGAACGAACGGCATTCCGGGATGATCCCGAACGCCATCGTAGCGTAGCGACGGTGGTATCTCGATTGTGCCGGAAGCGTTCGGCTTCGTTAAGGAAAACCTCTCCGGAGCGCAGCGAAGGAAGAATGCCGGTAACGGAGAAAGGGTGCAGGAGAAGGATGCGAAGACTTTGTCCCCGCATAACCAGAAGTTCCGAGCGTGTCAGCGCTCGAATAGAATGGTCATCAGGTTCCCGGTTTCATTGATCAAGGCGGTATCCTGAAATTGCATCAATGTGTGAAACTCGCTTCGCCGTGCTTCTGTTAGCACTCGCGTGTGCCTCCTCCGTTCCGGCGCAAATCTTCGGAGACGCGCCAGACGAAGGTGCATCCGAGCATGTATTAGCGGACTGCGACAGCTTTGCCCGGGTTGCTGAACAGTTTCTTAATAATCGCGGGCTGAAGGTCGCGCAGTCATACACGAAGACCGACGAAGATTGGACTTACGGACCTGGATACAGATGCATCGCGTTCAGGAATGCTCCGCCGCGCACAGCAGAAGGCAAGGCACTCAGCCGCGATGAGATTGTGCGGGATTATCTCAAGGACTCTCCCAAGGCCGACTTTCGGTGGAAAGGCCTTACACACGGATACTGGGCGGCCCCAAACCACAATTTTGCTATGGGAGCGACACTCCAACTGAAACAGGAAAGTGCTGGCTGTTCCCTAAAAAGCTATTCATGAGCTTGGACCTGGGTGGCTTGGTGTTTTTGGGGATAATCCCGTACGACCTCTACACCTGGCCGGTTCCTCCAGACAACGGGCGGCTTCAGGCCGATTACATGGCCGCAATCGTCAAGGAATTAGCGCACTGAAGTTGCGAACGGCGCTACACCGATTGAACCGGTGTGTGTTAGGCACCGGTTTTGTTGCGATTCTTGCGCATCGAAACGTCGCGCATCTCGATGCGATTTGTCTTATAAACCAGCCTGTCTAAGATGCCGTCAGCAAGCGTCGGATCCCGATCTGTTCGTGCTGGCGCGAGACTGGCGGTTGGGAAGTTAGGATCGTGGAGGCCCCTGGTAACCGTCCCTCCAGATCTCCCAGAAGTCTCGGCGCTCGGGCTCCGATAGCGGGGTCATCACCCAGTCATCGATCACAGAGCGCGTCAACGCGGCTACATTGGGCCAGCAAACTGCGCAAACTGCCATTCGGCGCGCGCCATTTGCGAGATCTCGGAATAGCGTTTTTGCGCGAGTGTAAAGTGCCGAGTAACCATCGCGGCGCGCCTTCTGTGCCAAAGCAAAACGAAGCTTTTTCCGACGCCACTTGGCCCCAGCGCGGCTCTGGGATCGGCTGGAACTGTTAGGCTCACCGCGGAATCTGTGTTCACCATATCCAGGAATCCTGTTCGGCTTCACCCCGGAATAGCGTTCGGAATCATCCCGGAATCGCGTTCACCTCGTGCCGGATTCCCCACTAGTGATTGAAAAGGCTTCGCAACCAAGCCCCGATGTGTAGGTGCCTGCCCGGGCACTCTTCCCACGGAGCATAGCCTACGACTTTCGTCCCGCGCTCCACCCACAGAGAGACCGGCTCTTCGGAGCCTTTATAGTCCAGCCGGATGACCACGCCCGAACCGCACGATTGCGAAAGTCCGATGTGGGCCGAGGACTCGTCCGCGTGGGCGCTCTTGGGGCCCCAATCGTCATTGAATTTTGCGAACGAATAGTCGGGACACGGATGAGCATCGGTGCAACCCCACAACCGATACGCCCCTTGGTAATCCCGAGCCTGCATCAGCGCCACGAAAGTCTTGGCCTGCTGCTCCTCGGAACGATTCTTAAAGACGGCGTAAAGAACGAGCCCCACAATCAACACGGCGGCGACGATGATCGCGCCGTTCTTGACCAGCCGGATTCGCTGGACGCGATGCTCTTCGGATGCTCCGTAGGCTTCCAGATAGCTGGACATTCCTACGTCTATTTTACCGGATAGGTTTTGTTGTAAGCGGCTACGGCATCGGCGGTGATTTCGAGAGTGGTCTTGAAGAAATGCGTATTAGCGCTGTCGATCACCAGATCGAGACCCTTCTCCTCGGCCACCTTCTTCACCACCTCCTGCATCCGAGTGCCGGCCTTCTGGAGGATATCCGTCCGTTCGCGCTCGACGTCTTCTTGCAAGTCCTGCTGCACGCGCTGCAATTCGCGCTGCTTTTTCTGCCCGGTTGCCTGCAGTTCCTGCTCGCCCAGTTGATTCAGCCGGCCGCTCTGAAGCTGCGCTTGAATATCCTGCAGATCCTTTTCGAGCTTGAGCATCTGATCCTGCCGAGGCTTGAATTTGGCTTCGAGATCCTTCTGCGCTTTTTTGATATCGTCGGTCTCGAGCAGAGCCTTTTGCGAATTGAGCACCGCCAGCTTTAATTGAGCCGATGCCGCGCCCATGCCGGCGAACGCGATGAATACCAGACAGACCAGCTTGTTCATTTCCCGAGCACTCCCAAAATCTCGTCTTCCCGGAGAATCAGATATTCTTCGCCGTCAATCCTGATATCCGAGCCCGAGTATTTGCCGAATAGAATCCGATCGCCGGCTTTGACATCCGGCGCCGCCCGCTGGCCATCTTCCAGCAGTTTGCCGCTTCCGACCGCGACCACTTCGGCTTGCTGCGGTTTCTCTTTCGCGCTGTCGGGAATGATGATGCCGCCCCGCATGGACTCCTGTTCCTCCAGACGGCGAACGAGCACGCGGTCGTGGAGTGGTCTAAGATTCATAACGATCTCCTGTCACTTACGTAAAGAGGTTGGAAAAGCGACTAACACAAAACCCGCAGGTAGTCACTATATCACAATTCAGATCTGACCCACCCATTCCGGGGTGGCCACCGAGTCCCAGCGAGCGCGAATGGCCTGAACTTGCGCGCGATCCAACGGGCCGGCTTTGAGCAGCGCCGCATTCTGCCGCCATCGCTCGGGCTGCGTGGTGCCGACAATGGCGGTATGCACTCCGTCGACGGAAAGCGTGAATCGCAAAGCGACGGAAACGGCTTGCTGCAAGTCTCCCTTGAGAAAGTCGTAATCCAACTGGTGGAACCGCTCCCAATAGGGCTGATAGTAGGCGTCCGGCTTCGAAGTTTCTTTCCAGATCGCGTTGGCGATGGGGCGCTTGGCGATGACGCCCATGCCTTTGGCTTTCGCGGCCGGCACGGCCAGGTGGATGCTTTCCTGGTCGGCGATGCTCACCGAGATTTGCAAGGTATCGAAAACACCGGATTCGACGGCGTGGAGCGCGGTCTGGCCGTCGCCGCTGTAGCCGATGTAACGCGTCTTGCCGGCCTCGCGCGCCCGCTGGATCACCTCGATCACGTCGCCTTGCCGCAACTGTTCCTCGGTGCAACTATGTAGTTGCAGCAGATCCACCCGATCGGTGGCCAGCCGCTTCAGGCTTCGATCGATCTGTTCGGCCAGCTTCTTCGGATTCCAGTGATCGCCATTGTCGTCGTGCCCGCACTTGGTGAACAAGTAATACTCGTTGCGCCGTCCCGCCACGGATTGCCCGATCTTTTCCTCGCTGGTGGGATAGCATTCGGCCGTGTCGATGACGTTCAGGCCCGCGTCCAGCGCGCCATTAATCAGCTTGTGGACGGTGTCCGGGGGAACTCCGCGAAATCCGATTTCGGCGCTGCCGAAGCCGAGCACCGTGACATCCATTCCGGTTTTACCGAGAGTACGTTTTTCCATTTCGATTAGTACGATCCTTCCGCGATGGCGTCCACAAACGCGCGCGATACGGGCCATCGTCCGTACACGCGCCGGTCTTCGCGTCGAAAGCTTCCGGCCAGCAAAATCTCGCTCAGGTCGGCCGGATTCCTCGGCTTGCGCTCGCGAGCCATCCAAGTGCGAAGCGTACTGGTGGCGCTCTCCAGGTCTACCAGCAGGGTCGAGGCGGCCGTGGCATCGCGGCAGATCGCGTCCAACGCGAGTTCCATGTGATCGCTCTCCCCTCCCATGGTGAACACAATCTGTTCGGTATTCCGAAGAGCCGCAACATAGGGTTTGGCATCGGCGGGCACGGCATCGGAGTCGCTAAGAGCAGTCACCGGCACCAGCGCCCAGACGGGTTGATTGGGAGTCACCAGTTCCAGTTTTCCGGACTTCGGCGCGATCCGATACGCCGCGGTTTCCTCCGAGCTAACCGCCATTGCCAGAACGTCCGGCTTCAACGGGTAAAACGAAATGCGCCGGCTGGGGCGGCTCCCCGCGACCACGCAGTAGCCGTGATTACAAGCGCCGCCCTGTTGCCGGGCGTATTCCATGAGGTTCTTCCAGTGAAACCTCCCGCGCAGAACAAAGTAGGTTTGATTGTCCTTGAAGGCCGCGGCCAGCGCGTCCAAATCCTGGCGATAGTCGAACAGCGTGGCGTCGACGAAGTGCTTGTACTCGATCTCTTCGGCGGCTTTGGAGCCGGCCAGCATGTTCAGGATTCCGGAGCGACGGATGGCTTCCACATCGATGTAGATCACGCTGGCGTCACTGGTGGGCAGGTACGACACCAGTTCGGCGGGCGACAACCCTCCGCGCAATCGAAACCACTGCAGCCCTGCCACTGCGGCGACGCAAGCCGCGCTCAACAAAACCACCAGTTGCCAGGCGTGAAATCGGAAGCGCACTCTAGGGCAAGGTTACACCGCCGCCACGGCCTGTGTCATGCGCGCCTCTTTCCAAAGGTCGATGTAAGGCCGCAATTCCTGCATCATTCTGTGGAACTGCGAGAGATCGAGCGACTGCGCCCCATCGCTCATGGCCTTCTCGGGGGTGGGATGCACCTCCACCAGCAGACCATCCGACCCGATAGCCACCGCCGCGCGGGAAAGCGCGGGAACCAGGCTGCGTTTGCCCGTGGCGTGGCTCGGATCGAGAACCACGGGCAAATGCGAAAGCTCGTTCAACGCAGCCACCGCCGCAATGTCGCAAGTGTTGCGCGTGACGGTCTCGAAGGTGCGAATGCCGCGCTCGCACAGAATCACGTTGGGATTGCCGTGAGCCACCACGTATTCGGCCGACATCAGCAGCTCTTTTACCGTCGAACTCAGGCCCCGTTTCAACAAGACCGGCCGGCCGCATTTTCCGAGCGTCTTCAGCAGCGCGAAATTCTGCATGTTGCGGGCGCCCACCTGCATCACATCCGCGTATTCGGCCACCAGATCGACATCCCGGTCGCTCATCACCTCGGTGATGATACCCAGCCCCGTGGCGCGCTTGGCTTTGGCCAGCAGCTTGAGGCCTTCGGTCTCGAGTCCCTGAAAATCGTAGGGCGATGTTCGCGGCTTAAACGCTCCGCCGCGCAGCAGCCGTGCGCCGGATTGCGCAACGCCCTCGGCAGCTTGCATGATTTGCTTTTCCGATTCCACCGAGCAAGGCCCCGCCATGACGATGAACTCGTCGCCGCCGATCTCGCAGCCGTTGACGCGGACGCGCGTCCGCTCGGTGTGAAACTCCTTGCTGACAAACTTGTAGGGCGCGGAGATGCGGACCGCTTTTTCCACCTGAGGCATCGCCTCTACGGACTCGAGACAAGGGGTCACGTCGCCCACGCCCACCACCGCGATGACCACGCGTTCTTCGCCCTCGATGGCGTGGATCTTGTAGCCGAAATCTCGAATTCGCTCGCACACTTGGTCGATTTCCTCTTGGCTCGAGTGGAGTTTCATCGAGATGATCATGACGGTCTCCTAAAATGAAAGGCCCACTCTTTCGAGCGGGCCGGTTTGAATTCTAATCGCTTACGCCAGCGCCACTCGCCCCAATTCAGGTGCGATACCAAAACCCGAATCGAAACGAAATGGAGGCGTCGTACAGCATGAAGGTTCAGTATATTCCCACGCCGCCCCGCAATGCAAGACCAGCGGCCCCCGAAATGCCTAGCTTCGAGCCGCAAGTTTTCCTAGTATGTGCTTTGCAAGGAATTCTTTGATTTCCCGATGCCGAGGGAGGGGCTGCGAAACACCTGTCTTCGGATTCCGATACCAATCGTGATTTCCGCCGTGCCGGATTAGGACACATCCCGCTTCTTCCAACTTGCGGATCAGATCGATCCGCTTCATCCGACAGACAGTTCGGCGACTCTGCGGACCCCGGGAATTTCACCGCCCGTCAGATCCCTGTAGAGATCCCGAAGGTTCTCCTCAAGTTCCTCGATCGACTCGCCTTGAGTGAGGTAATCCGGAAACTCCTCCAAGTAGCCGAGCCACATCTCACCGTCTTGCCAATGGATATACCTGGCCGTGCTCATAAAGTCATTTTACTGGTTGTTGGAAGGCGTCGCACACCGGGGTAGTGCCTGAAAGCATTCACAAATCGCTGCGCGTTTACCCCAGCGATGGAAGCAGGGATTACGGACCATGTTCGGAATCTTTCGGAACTGCTCGGGTGACCTACTGAGAGTTGAACCGAAGAGTCTCATCCTCTATTTCCGCAAGCACCTCAGCATATTTATCCGGGTCGGACCGCGCCAAATCTAAACGCGTCCGCTCTTCCTCAATCTCCGCAAGGCGTTTCTTGAGCAAGGGCTTCACATATTTGTTGTCCTGATAACCGCCGTCTACATCCAAGCGGTCCACCATCTGTAGAAGCGTATGACGCTCTTCGTCTAATGGGTAGCCCAGAATGTCTTCCCTCGTAGGTGTGATAATCGGCATGGCTATCATCTTACTCGTTTCAGGTCAAGGCACCTTTCAGGCACTACCCACCCCGGAGAAGGACGGTGAGCGGCGACGATCACGGATGTCCCCGCAAACGCATCACTACCGAGAGCCACGAGCCGACCCAGATCATCGTCCCCAACCCGCCATAAGCCAAGGCGCCCGCCTGCACCCATCGCTTCATGCCCGCCACCTGGAGCGGAGTGCGGCGTCGCTCGAAGCCCGCGAAAGCGAGCAGCGCCAGGCCCATCCCCAATATCCCGATCGCAGCCAACGGACCAGTGGGACTCAAACGCCAAGCTTCGCCAACGTGTCCGTGCACCGTCAGCACGAAGCCGCGCGTTAAACCGCAGGTCGGGCAAGGAAAGCCGAACCGTTGGCGCAAGGCGCATACGATATTGATCCGCCGACCCAGGAAATAAACGAAGTCGTCATCGGCCGTCAGCAACAACGCGGCTGCCGCCAGCTCCATAAGCAGCATGACGCCGAGCACCGTTGCGGTAAATCCGGTTGAGCGGCTAAGTCTACGCATAATCCGTCCTCACAGCATCTTCAATACGAACGAGCCGACGGCCTTGTCATGCAGGGTCTGCCTTTTTTCATCCCACAGCGGCCACATCAGGTCGAGCAGCGGGCCCACCAGCGGAAGGAAACTCAGCGCCACTTGCGCCAGCAGGCGGATCAACGCCGTCCCCGTGGTCAGTAGGTTGCCATTGACGTCCACCACTTTGAGCTTCATCACGCCCTGCCCGATGGACGAGCCGCGCTGCGCTACCAGATAGACGCGGTTGTAGAATCCGACCAGCAAAGACGCCATAGGGAACAACAGGATCATCATGCAGCACATGGCGCCTCCGAGTTGCGAGCCCAGGCCGGCGAGCATCGCGAAGAAGCTCCCCAAAATCAAATAGAGCAGCAGCATTCCGGCGCCCACCAGCAGGGAATCGAGCAAATAGCCCACCACTCGATCGGCCCACTGCGCGTAGGTCGCGCCAGGCGGCAACGGCGGCCCGAGAGTATAGGACACGCTTGGTTGTAACGGTGGGCCCTGCTGGCTCGGCGACAGCATGGGAGCGGGCGGCTGCGCGGACGTGGGAGCCAGGGCCGGCCTCAAGGGCGATCCACATCCGGCGCAGAATTGCGCGGTATCCTGATTTTGCGCGCCGCAGTTGGTGCAGAAGGACATTGGTACTCTTCTCCGTTTCCGGGCTGAAACTCAATCAACTCTACAGTAGGTTCTTCCGCTTCGCAAGTGCCTCTGGAGGTTCACACCGTGTGTCACTATGGTTGTGTCTATGACGCCTCCACAAGCACCGCCGAGACTTCAGTTGGTGAACACGCCGGACTATCGCGAAAGCTACGCGAACAGCGTTCAGATTCGCGTGAACCTCTGGGATTTCTTCCTCATGTTCGGCACGGTGAACCAGTCCGCTCCCGACAACGTGATGATCCACAATTTTCAGGGAGTCTACCTCAGCCCGCAGCAGGCCAAGGCGCTGTTGAACGTCCTGACGCAGAATATTTCGCAGTACGAGGCGACATTCGGAGAGATCAAGCTGGAGCCTCATAGTCAAAAAAGCGCAATCCAGTGATCGCCGAGCGGGGCGCGACGAAAACCATTTGGTGGTTCGCCGCGGCCCTCGCTTCGCTGGTTTTTCTCGCCCACGCGGCTCTCTTCGGGCTCCCTTATTTCTGGGATGAATTGGGCCAATTCGTGCCCGCCGCCCTCGACATACTCCACGATGGCGCGTGGATCCCGCACTCCACGGTTCCCAACGCGCATCCACCGGGCGTGATGGCGTACCTGGCTTTGGCGTGGCGAACTTTTGGATATTCGATCCCGGCCACGCGCGCGTCCATGCTTGTTTTGGCGAGTTGCGCCGTGGTCGCCACCTACCTGCTGTCGAACCAACTGATGCGCGGCGCCGGCCGAATTGCCGCGCTTGTTCCCGCCCTACTCCTTGTTTTCGATCCGCTGTTCTACATGCAGTCGATGATGGCCCAGTTGGACATGCCCGCGATGATGTTCACCCTGGCGGCGCTCATTCTCTTCTTTCAAGATCGACACAAAGCCGCGGCGCTGGCCTGCACGGCTCTGGTCCTTGCGAAGGAAACCGGCGCGCTCGTGCCGCTGATGCTGGGCGCGGTGCTGGTGTTCGAACGCCGGTTCCGGTTCGCCTGCTATTATTTGGCGCCCTTCGTCGCGTTGAGTCTGTGGTTCTATGAGCTATGGCGCGGCACGGGCCAGCTTTTCGGCGATGCTGGTTTCACGCATTACAATCTTGGATACGCGCTCAACCCCGTGCGGGCGTCGCTCTCGCTGACGCGGCGCATCTACTATCTCTTCCTCGCCGATTTCCGGTGGGCCGGCTCGGCCGCGATCCTCTTCGCCTGGCGGCGAACATCCATTTATTCCAGCCGTGCCTGGCGAATCGTCTGGGCGTTCGTTGGCGCGCACGCGCTGATGGTGAGCTTGCTGGGCGGGGCGGAGTTGGAACGCTATCTGCTTCCCGTTATTCCGTTGCTGTACGTCGCGATGGGCGCGGCCTGGCAAACGCTCCGCCCTCTGTGGCGCGGAGCGAGCCTGGCAACCGTCGCGGCGGGACTGCTGGTCGGCCTGTTCGTCAATCCGCCGTTCCCGTTCCC
>Ga0302325_10011426_pt1 | contig 19128 bp, 16 predicted proteins | sample Palsa_T0_2_FD_201948 | JGI IMG/M metagenome (GOLD analysis project Ga0302325, IMG submission 201948) | Peat permafrost microbial communities from Stordalen Mire near Abisko, Sweden - Palsa_T0_2 | ecosystem: Environmental > Terrestrial > Soil > Palsa > Peat permafrost | place: Sweden: Abisko...
TCAGCAGCTCTCCCCCTGGCTCGAGCATTACAACTTCCGCCGCCCCCATGGTAGTCTCGGTTACGCTCCGCCCATCAGCCGGGCTGCTCCGGTGGGAACAACGTCTTGACGGATCACAGGCACCCTCGGTCTGCTGCTGCCGGCGAAGTCAACCCTGCGACGGCGACGTCTGCCTGTAATTTCGGTAGTGGCTCAGTTTGAATTTCCACAGGGTTCTCCAAGCGCCTTGGATACCAATGCCGCGTCGATACCAGTTGGCCGCACTGTTGGCGCAGGAAGCAAGGCGCACATGTCCGCGATAGACCATGGCCCGACAGCAAGGCCAGACTCCATAGCTGGCGTAACTCGCAGCGTCGAATGAATGCGGACGAAGTTCATATAGTGAAAGTGAACGGCCACAGCGTAAGCGTGGTTGTCGAGTTTCTTAGAGAATCCGTTGGTTAATCTGGTGAAGCGACGCATGTGCATTCGCATGGTCAAATTCTGGCGCTCCACGTAGGACGTTGAAACATGCTTAGGGTCTGGGTTTCCGCTCACTTCTTTCATATCGCAACCGATACAGACAGCCGGAGAATAGCGCGTCTCATTTTCCAGCGAGTGACCGTAGATTTTTTGCAGTTGCGCGTAATCGACATCAGCGCCGAATGCTTCCTCGACTGCGGAGAGATAAGCCTTATGTCCGTCTGTGGTGATCTGTACCCGCCCCTGAATCCGGCTGGCAGCATCCTTCATAAAATCCATTGCCCAGTCCGCCCCGCGTCCGCCTACAAGATAAGAGACTACCAATTTTGTATCCGCGTCGATTCCGACCCATGTCCAAACGTCACCCCAACCGATTTCCTTTTTTGCAACGCTAACGTTTCGGGCCTTTGAGCCGATGTAAGCCCATATCTCATCGCACTGCAAGCGGCGCACGCGGACGTTGCGAACGTTAATATCGTGGAACCTCATGCACGCTGCGCCCAGATCGACGAGGAGCTTGGTAACGGTGTTCCGGGCAACGCCAGTCATCCGCGAAGTAGAGCGGATGGAATTGCCTTCTACCAGAGCCGCCACTACCCGGATACGCTCGTCATTTGTCAGCGTGTTCATATTGAGCATTATGCTTGAGTAGAACCAAGTATGTCAAGCATTTTGTTCAACTTCGTTGCATTTGGGAAATTGGACTGTAAAATCTTTGTCACGGGATCAAAGGATGCGTCCCGTTTGCGGTAGGATTAGCTATAGCACTAAGGTGACATATAAGGCACTTGACAAGCCGACTACAATTAGCCGGGTATTGATTTCTCTCCCTCGGGATCGTTTAATCGTGTCTGCGCAAGGAGCCGAATGGATTTGAACGTGCGAGCGTTCCGAACGGTACACGAAGCTCTCAACAGGATTTCCCCGTCCCCTGACGAATCTAAGATAGATGGGAAAAAGGCCGCCGCTCGAAAGGGCGGGCTGATAGGCGGGCCGTCCCGCGCTAAATCAATTAGCGCAGAGCGACGGCGCGAGATCGCTAGGAAAGCCAGTGCAGCTCGCTGGCGCAAGACGGCCACCAGATAGTGAAAGGCACGTTGTATGCTTGCTACTGACGAGATCGTTGAAGTCCAGTCTTCCCCCTCCCTCGAAGTACGCCACTGTCCTAAGTGTGGGAAGCCAGTAATTACCGCTCCAGCGTTGCAGTGTGCTGAGTGTGGCTCGGTTAAACGCCTCCGCTGTTTTGTGCGTCGCGTCAGCGATTGTTACGTCGCGGAGTGTATTGATCTCGATATTTCTACTGAGTCAGCGACCCTAGAAGGGGCAATTGCTGGCTTGCAAGATGCCATGCATGGTTACCTGGGAATCGTTCTGGACACAAACACGTCAGGACTCGTTCTTCGTCCGTCGCCGCTCACCCATCGCATTCGCTACTATGTCGAGTACACAAAGGATGTAGTGAGCGCGTGGTTATCCCTTCCGCACGGACGCACGGAAAAGTTCTATACTGTTGAGCCATTTGCAAACACAGTGCGCTGCGGTTAATGCAATCGTAAACACCATCTGTAGTGTTTGCCCTCGAAATATTCCACTTAAAGTGTTTTTGGTTGCTCTGGCAGGCGGTTTCCTGATAGAAGAGTAAAGGCCCACTCTAGAAAGTGGGCCTTTACTTTTAAGATTTGCCTCTTGATGGAACTAAGAGGGCTTTGATGTGTCCGCAAACCCATCCTAAGTCCCTCCCGTAAACTTCGTCAAGAAAAATCTTTGGGAGAATCCTGTGCCTAAAGTGGCTCGGGTCTCAGTGCGGGGCGGGGGTGTGCTCAGATGGGCAAGAAACTCCCGCTTCTAAAGCCGCGAGAAGTCGAAGCGAATCTCAGGGCGCTGGGATTCGTCCACGACAGAACGGTCGGTTCTCACAAGCAATATGTGAGAGCCGCCGACGGAGTACGCCTTCGGGCAATCGTTACAGTTGACGTTGCACAGGACCAGTTCTCCAAGAGGCTAATGAAAAGCATGATCCGTCAGTCACTTTTCGCTCAAGAGGAATTTTGCTCGGGCGTTATGAATGCACCGCCGAAGGCCGTCGCACAGGGAGATAAGAATGCCTAATTACAAGAATCCAAACGTCTTTAATCAGAGGCCAGACGACGGGAATTTCGACCTAATTTATAAGCCCGGACAGCCGACGCCATTCTCGGGAATTTACCGATGCACGTCATGCGGATTCGAGGTTGTGTCCACATATGGACATGCTTTACCGCCTACCGAGATTTGCCCGACTCATTCTCCACGATGGAGATGCAATCACGGCCTTGTGCGCTGGCAACTTGTGGCTGCTGCGATCCACACTACAGCAAACGCATAGCAGGAGAAATTGAATGAACTGGGATGAGATCGTAGCTAAGATAACGCCTTATATCGTCAAGATCGAAACGCCTCAAGGTCATGGTACGGGCTTCCTGTGCATGTACAACGAAGACCGCAGCATGTGCGGAATAGCAACCGCTCATCATGTGGTGCATCACGCGGATGAATGGCAGGAACCCATACGTATCGTGCATCAAGCTTCGGGTACAGTGGCGTTCCTTAAGGAATCCGACCGCTTGATTTGGGATGACGAGGATGTAGATTCAGCGGTGATTCTTGGCCCGGTTAGCAAGTTTAAGTTCCCACAAGACGTTATACCAATGCTCCCAAGCGATCATCGCTTGCCCATCGGAGTCGAGGTGGGATGGTTGGGCTATCCTGCCATCGGCCCCCGTGTTTTGTGCTTCTTTTCTGGTAACGTCAGCGCCATTCAAGAGTCCGGGCACTCTTACCTTATCGATGGAGTCGCCATTAACGGAGTCAGTGGCGGTCCGGTGGTCTACTCCACGGCAACTGACGGAGTTCAAATCGTCGGTGCTATTTCCGCTTATATGGTCAACCGGGCTACAGGTGAAGCTTTGCCCGGCCTCTCCGTTGCTCAAGACGTTTCGCATTTCCAAAGTATAGCCTCCCACATAAAGTCAATTGACGAAGCCAAGAAAAAGAAGGCTCTCGAACAATCCAAAACGGCTTCCCCTCCCGCCCCAGAACCTCCACCTGCGCCTGTGTAAAACCAAACTGAGCCACTACCGTAATTTCCTGCATCTTGACTTTGGAGTGGCCGTGAGCGAAGATTATCGCCCTCCCCGATTGAGGCTGGGCCGGTTGCTTCAGGCCTGGCTTGGGTCCCTTCCATGCGCGAAAATAATCGCATTCCAGGAGAAAGCTATGAGACAGCTTCGCCTCGCAGCATTATTGGTGACTTTTATCAGCGCGAGCGCGCTGGCGCAATCGAATCCGCAGCCGCTGTTGTATCCGTCGTTGGTTCCGGTGAGCACAGCGCCGGGAGGGCCGGCATTTTCGTTGACCGTGAATGGCACGGGATTTGTGGCGGGAGCGGTGGTGGAGTGGAATGGGTCGCCGCGGACGACAACTTTTATTTCGAGCAGCAGTGTGCAGGCTGCGATCAGTGCGGCGGACATTGCGACGGCGAAGACGGCGCTGATCACGGTGGTGAATCCGGCGCCGGGCGGAGGAACGTCGAACATGGTTTACTTTCCCGTGACCAATCCGGAGGCGACGGTTTCGGTGGCGCTGGATAGTGGCTTGACCGCCTCGAATGGCGCGGGCGGGATTGTGGCAGCGGATTTCAATGGAGACGGCATTCTCGATATCGTGGCCGCCGAAGGGAGCCCTGATGGCAGCGGCTTTTTCGTGGCGTTCTATCAAGGCAACGGCGATGGAACGTTCAAGGCTCCGGTATTCAGCCGTACGAATTATTTCAGCGCTCAGAACTCGCTCTTCGGCCCAGCCGACTTCAACGGCGACGGCAAGCCGGACTTGATCATTACCGGCTATCTCGGCGGGTTTTCGGAATCTTCGGCGGTGTTGCTGAACAACGGGGATGGGACCTTTTCAGAGCAAAAGTTATTCGGCGAAGGCGACTACGGCGGGCCCGATGGGGTGGGAGACTTCACCGGAAATGGAAAACTCGATCTGCTTCAAATTGGGTGTACGCAGGGCTTCTGCAACCTGTTTTACCTATCGGGCGACGGCGAAGGCGGCTTCGGCAAAAGTCATGTGATCGACGGCCTCAACGATATTGACGGCGACGTCGCGATTGGCGATTTCAACGGAGACGGGAAGTTGGACTTCGTGGTGACGGGGGTTGAAGGGGGTCCGGTGCAAATCTTCCTGGGGAACGGCGACGGCACGTTTCAGCCACCGACCACGATCGCGGGAGCCAGCGGCGTCTATATTGCCGCAGCGGATTTGAATGGCGACGGCAAGCTGGATTTGGTGACGAACGGGGTATGCGTGCTGCTGGGAAACGGCGATGGAACGTTTAACACGAGCTGTACAACTGGGAACTATGTCAACGGTCCCATTAATCTTGGAGACTTCAACGGAGACGGCAAGCTCGATCTTGCGGTCAACGGTTCTGCCGATTTTCCTTCGCTGGGTCAGATCGAAATATTGCCGGGCAATGGGGATGGAACGTTTGGGGCTCCGATTGTGGCGGGCGCGAATACGTCGGGATGGGTGATCGGAGATTTCAATAATGACGGCAGGCTGGATTTCGGAAGCGTGGGCACGACCGGAGTGCTGCAGTATTGGCAGACAGGAGGGTCGCTGGCGCCGCTGGCTTTGACTTATGCCAGCCAGAATGCGGGGACGACCAGTGCGACCCAGATTGTGACACTGACCAATAACGGATCTACGGCGCTGAAGATTGCGAGCGTGGGGATTGGGGGGACGGATCCTGCGGATTTCGCGGCGGCGAGCCATTGCGGGTCGAGCGTGGCGGCGGGGAGCAGTTGCACAATCAGCGTGGCTTTCAAACCTACGACTTTCGGATCACGTTACGGCACGCTTACCGTGACGTACGGCGGTCCGGTAAAGACTTCGCAGGTGGTGGAACTCAGCGGAACCGGCGTGACGACGACTGCGTCGTTCTCGCCGAACAACTTTGGGTTCGGCTACCAGATCGTGGGCACGACGAGCGCGCCGACGACGGCGACGCTGACGAATGCGGGTCCGGAGACGCTGACCATCAGCGGCTTCACGCTGAACGGAGCTCCGACCGGAATATTCAACTACACGACGAACTGCGGATCGACTCTGGCCGTGAACGCGAGTTGTGAGGCCTTCTTGACATTCACGCCGGCGGGGGTTGCCGGCTACTCAGCCACGCTCACGGCGAACACGAACGCGCAGAACTACGTGTCGGTGTCGATGGGGGGCTCGGGAACGTACCTGCTGGAATCCCCGACCAGCTTGAGCTTCGGGAATCAGGCGGTGGGGACGAGCAGCGCACCGATGACGGTAACGCTGACGAATGAAGCTACGACCCAGTACGTGCATCTCGGTCCCGTCGTAATTTCCGGCGACTTCAAAGATTTCTCGGAAACTACAACCTGCGGCAGCTCGATTCTGCCGGGCACGAGTTGCACGGTGACGGTGACGTTTACCCCCACGGAAACGGGAGCGCGTACCGGCACGCTGGGGATCAACGGAACCGGAGGACCGCAAAACGTCCCGCTGACCGGCACAGGAACGTAGCCGGGCTGCGGCGGGAAATGGACCTTGCAGCGGGCCGAGACGGGCGAAGCTGCGCCTCTACTGAGCTTGCGGGTGAGACGCCAAGCCAGTGGCGTCGAAGGTGTAGGTTTTGACTTCGCCTTCGCTGCCCTGGGCAGGGATTACTTTGCCGTTCAGCAGGAAGCTGAGGGCTGCGGCGTTGCCTGCCTTAACCACGATCTCGCGGGTGGCGTGAACGGAAGTGTTCGCGGGAGCGATCAGCGTTTCTCGGGCAACGGGCTGGCCGTCAGCCGTGATCGAGATCCAGGATGTTTCCGCAGCGCGGATCACCAGGGTAAACGTGGGCGCCGACTTTGCCACAACGGGGTGATGCCTGGCCTTCGCTACTGGAGGATTGGCGTCCGGGGCGGGCGAGTTTGCGGCGGGCTGAGTGGCCGAGGCCGCCGAGCCGAGCGAGGGTGAGGAAGGCGGATTCGCGGGAGCGAGCGCAGGCGCTGGGTTGGCGTTGAACGCCGGTGCGGCGGGCGTGGTTGAGTTCGCCGTTTCTGAGTTCGCCGTTTCTGAGTTCGTGAGGGTTCCGGCGGGCGAGGGTTGTCCGGTGGTCAGCGAGGTGGCAGGAGCGTGGGGCTGCGTTGCGGCTGGCGCAGGCGCGGAGAATGGAACCGGGGATTCAGAGGAAGAGGCCGCGGGTTCGGGCGCGGCCGGGAGCTGGGCGCGGCGGCGAGAGTTCCAGAATGCGAGAACGAGCGTCAGCAGGAGCAAAGCGGCGGCGAGTTTTCCCCACGGGACACGGGCGGAGGGACCCTGCGGCGGTTGCTCTGCCGGGGAATGCGCGGCGGAAGGACGTTGGTTAGAAAGCGGCGACGAGCGGAGATCTTCGCCCCGGGTTTCGGGGTGGTGGCTGGTGCGGCGAGGGTCGTGGCCGTAGGGATGGTTCCGAAGATCGTTATTCTGAAGATCTTGGTTATGAAGATCTTGGTTGTGAAGATCGGCGCGATGAGGACCGTTGTTCGGAGGATTGTTATCCCGAGGATGCTTGTCCCGAACATCGTTGTCCACAAGATCGTGGTTGCGGCGATTTTGTTGGTCAAACCCAGCGGCGGCTTTGCCGGCCGGAGTGCGGAAATTAGGCAGGATGGCCTGCTGCTGAATCTGACTCTCGCGCAGTGCGGCTAGATAATCGGCGACCGCATCTTCTTCGTTCAATCCGATGTGACGGGCGTAGGCGCGGACGAAGCCCTTGTTGAAGACGCCGCCGGGAAGCTGGTCGAAGCGTTCTTCTTCGAGGGCGCGCAGCATACGCGTGCTGATTTTCGTGGTGTTGGAGATGGCCTCAAGCGCGATGCCGCGCTGCTCGCGCTGATTGCGAAGTTTCTCCCCGAACGCGCCCACGGCAGACTCCGGCGTGGCGGTGTGAAGGTGCCGCCCGCATCGAGACGCAAATAATCATAGGCGAAAGGCGGGCAGGTGCGCCAGAAGAGTTGGGCGGTGGACGTTACCGCGGGGTGGGATTAGGCGCCGCAAGGCCGCAATTTCATGAGGCAGAGCCGCGCGGTTCCCGAGACGATTCTCCAAGACGATTCTCCAAAACTACGGCTGGGGGGATTTACGGAGAACGATGGTGAACTGGGTTTTGCAGGTTTTGGATGGATCGTCGAAGGCTGAGCCTTCGCGGTCGCCTTCGGACGCGCGGAAGGAAAGTCCTTGGTTGGTGCGGTCGGGCAGGCCCTCGAAGCGAGCTTTGCCGTCCGCGTTGGTGCCGACCTGGAGATCGAGCTTGTGGAGGCGCATGAATCGGTAGGCGATGTGGACCTGGATATTGGCGGCATAGATGGGCGCTCCGGCCGAATCGGTGATGGTGAATTCCGCCGAGCACGGGCCGATGCCCCCGTCGATGACGGGAACGGTTTTCGGGTCGACGGGCCCCGTGGCGAAAGATCGCGCGGCGAAGGAAAAAATTGCGAGGGCGAACAGGGCCGGAAGTGCGGATCTGAGTCTGTCAGGAATTGGCATACTTAACTAGACTACGCCGAAGGCGAAGGCGGGTGGGACGAAACCATATTTATTCCTGCGCCGGATTGTCAGGCGGGATTCCATCGCCGGTGGAAGGCCGCTTTGGAACGGTGGTTATGGTGAACATCCCATTGGCTTTAGGGGTACTGGTTACCAACGTTCATTGCCCGATCAGGTGCGCCCTTCTATAATTTTTGGAACTGCCGCCCGTCCATGTAAGGAACGCCCGATCGAAGACCGAGATCAGATCGGCGATACGCACAGAAAGTTCTAAAGTCGAAGGCGCGCTGGCGGAGCGCCGCGCGACATCGAGGAGCGCGGAACTAACTAGGGAAACCAGCTAAGGAAACCAAGTCAGGAAACAGGGCATGTCCGAGGCCACCGGCATACAACCAACTCGCCAGAGCCAGGAGCTCAACATCTTCCATGACGTGGCGAAGGCGCTCACGGCGTCGCTGGACCTCGACTCTATTCTGCAAACCATCATGGAAAAAATGGCGGAATGCTTCCGTCCGGACACGTGGTCGCTCCTGATGGTGGACGAGCAAAACAACGAACTTTACTTCGCGATTGCGGTGGGCGATGCCGCGGAGTCTTTGAAAAATGTCCGGTTGAAGATGGGTGAGGGAATCGCGGGATGGGTGGCGAAGCACGGCGAAGCGGTGATCTCGTCCGATGTGGACCACGATCCGCGGTTTGCGAAGCGGATCGACGAAGCCACGCAGTGGGAGACGAGGTCGATCATTTGCGTGCCGTTGCGCTCGAAGCTGCGCGTGCTGGGCGTAATCCAGCTGCTGAACGTGAACCGGGAGCAATTCAACGAGCAGGAAATTTTTTTCCTGCACGCGCTGTGCGACTACGCGGCCATCGCCATCGAAAATGCGCGCTGGGTGGAAAAGATCCAGGAACTGACGATCACCGACGATTGCACGGGTCTCTACAACGCGCGGCACTTGTACAAGACGCTGGAAACGGAGGTTTACCGGTCGGCACGGTTTGGGTATGAGTTCAGCGTTTTGTTTATCGACCTGGACCACTTCAAGTCGGTGAACGACACGCACGGACATTTAATTGGCAGCAAGCTTCTGGCGGAGATTGGTTACCTGGTGAAGGCGCAACTGCGATTGATCGACTTTGCGTTTCGCTATGGGGGGGACGAATTTGTGGTGCTTCTGCCGCAGACGGGGAAGGATCAGGCGCTGGTGGTGGCCAAGCGGCTGCGCGATGCGCTGCGCGCCAGCAACTTCTGCCGCGTCGAAGGCCTGGACCTGAATGTGCGAGCCTCGATTGGACTGGCCACTTATCCGCACGACGCGCGCGACGCGCACGAGATCATCCGCCAGGCCGACGAGATGATGTATCTGGTGAAGAACACCTCGCGGGACAATATTGGGATTGCGCAGCGGGGAGTGATGAAGTGAATTTGGTAATTTTGTAATTGGGTAATTTGGTAATTTGAAAACGGAACCGGCCGCGCTTCATCCCATTCTTTATTTCTCTCTTAAATTAGCCAATCACAAAAATCAGCCGATCACAAATTAGAAATTTCCCTTTGGCTTTTGCGGCTCGGCTGCATCTCTATCTTTCACGTTATCTTTCACGTCCGGCTTCCAGGGGTTGGGGTTGGCGGGGGCGGTGGGGTTCACGCCGAAAGGCCACAGGTAGAGGTTCATGCCTTCGCTTCCTTTCATCTCGACCATGGCGTATTCGCCGGGCACGAGAGCTTCGGTGGGGGTGAGCTTGAGCCAACCGCCGCTGACCGGGGTGATGGTGGTCTTGACGAGATTCTGATCCTGGCTGACCTTGCCGGTGACGGCGCGCTTAAGGCTGCCCACGATGCGCTTGCCGCCTTTTACCTGCAGGTGGACGATGCGGAAGCGGTCAAAAGGCACGGTAGGTTGCTCGGGCTGCTGTGGCCGTTCGGGACGCTGAGGCTCGGCGCGCGGAGCGTCCAGGCTGGGTTGGGAGGGTTGGGCGGAGGCGGTTTGGCCTTTCGGCGGCTGGTTGTCCGAAGGCTCATCTTCGACGTTGATGTAGAGAGAAGGCACGGCGACGTGGGCGTATAGAGTGGCGTGTTCGCCTTCGAGTTCTACAGTTTGCCTGTTGCTGGCGACGGGATTGAGGGCTCCGCGAAAGATATTGCCCTTGGCGTCGCGGTTGATGTCGCCCTCGCTCTGCTGCACCTCGACGAGTTGGGGCTGTCCGTGGAAATTGTCCAGGAGGAAGACGCCGGAAGTTTCCGGCAGGCGCAAGCCGGGAGCGACTTGAGGAAGGTGGGAAAGCTCGGCTTCGCGGTCCGCGTCGGATTCCTTGTCGATGGCGGCGGCTTCGGGGATGGCAGGCGCGGCGACGCGGTCTTTCTCGAATTTCTCGGTGGCCGGCCAATCGACCAGCGATGAGGGCAGTTCTTCCCACTCGTCGCGCTCGGCGCTCATGTAGCGAACGCGGTCGCCTTTGATTTCGTATTTGGTGACGGATTGGTAAGAGCCGTCTTTGAGGATGAGGCGGCGGGAGAGATCCTGGGCGGCGGAGGAGTGGAGAGCGACGAGAGCTATCAGAGTGAGCGCGGCCAGCGGCAGGGTGAGACTCGAAACGGTTTTGCTTGTCGTTGCTGGAGTCATACGTCTAGTCGATTATCGTCCCGGCTGCCTGTGTAAGCCAACTTCCCAGGGCAAAGAATTTCTGTGGCTGGGACCGCCTGACCCTCCGGTTTGACCCTCTGCGCCGAAGTCCTTACACTGAGGGGTGATCTCTGCCCGGCATATACCACTCATCCTGTGGAGGGTTTCCTGAGTCTGCGATTGCGAGGTGCGCTGTTGGCGGCCCTGTTGGGACTGCTGGCTTCCTTCTGCGTGGGGCAGGACCCGGCTCCGCAGAACCAGTCTCCCCAGGGCCAGTCGTCTTCGCAGGACCAGTCGTCGCCGGACCAGCCTCCCCAAGACCAGCTTCCGCAGGGCCGGCCTCCTCAGAACGAGGCGCCAAAGAAGCCAACCCCGCAGAAGGTGCCTCCGCAGAACCAGTCTGCGCAGGAACGGTCTCCGATCACGCTCGACAGCAGCGAAACGCTTTTTTCCGTGCTGACCGCGCTGAACTCCTGCGGCTATGACCAGGATCTGACCACTTCGGATGCGACCCGGAGCAATGTCCGGGCCGAGGTGCAGCGAGTATTGGCGGAGTCGGAGGATGCCGAGGCGGCTCGAACCGCGCTGTGCGAGTACTACCAAAGCCACACGCCGGAAAGGAATACGAACCACAGCCTGTCACCCTACATTTCTTTGGCGCTGTACATGGATGGTCCGCCGCATTTTGTGCCGCGCCTGAAAGAAGAGGAACTGCCGCCGGATGCGGCCACGATTACGGCTTTCGGAACGGTACTGGAGCGCTTCTACGACAAAGTGGGACTGCACTCCATCTGGGAGCGGCACCGCAACGACTACGCGGCGCTGATCCGGCGTTATCACGAACCGCTGGCCAAGATGGTATTCGACACCGAGATCTATTTGAAACAGCCTTCCTCGCAATACCTCGGGCGCAGGTTCACGATTTATCTGGACTTCATGGGTTCCCCGAATGAGACGGATGCGAGGAACTACGGAAGGGATTATTACGTCGTGGTCTTCCCAGCCCCGAACACAAATGCGGGAGTAGCGCCGACGGCGGCGCTGAAGATGGAACAGATTCGCCATACATTTCTGCACTACGAGATGGATCCGCTGGCGGATAAGCATTACACCGCCATCAAGCGGCTGGAGCCGCTGCTGCAATCGGTGAAGCGAGCCCCGCTGGAAGAGAGCTTCAAGACCGATATCTCGCTGCTGGTGACCGAATGCCTGGTACGGGCGATCGAGATCCGCACCTCCGGGAACAAGCAGACAGCGGAGGCCATGCGGACGCAGGCGGTGGATGACGCGGTGAAGCAAGGCTATATTCTGACGCGGTATTTTTACGATGCAGTGACGGCGAATGAAAAAAATCCGGTGGGCATTCATAGCGGCTACAGCGACCTGGTTGACAATGTGGACGTGAGAAAAGAACAGAAAGCGGCGGCGGAGATTCAATTTGCGAACAAAGCCTCGCCGGAACTGTTGCAATTATCGCGGCCGGAAGAACGGCGGATGCTGGTATCGGCGGAGAAACGGCTGGCGGCAGGCGATCCTAAAGGCGCGCAAGAACTGGCGCAACAGGCGCTGGATAAAAAGATCGGCGACCAAGGCCGGGCTCTGTTTATCCTGGCGGAAGTGGCGGTGGCCAACAAGAACCGGGACGGAGCGCAGGATAATTTCCAAAAAGCGATTGCCGCCTCGAGAGATCCCAAGGTGATTGGGTGGTCGCACGTGTACCTGGGCAGGATCCTGGATATGAAAGAGGACCGCGAGGCCGCGCTGCAGGAGTACCGCACCGCTCTGAGCACGAGCGGAGACTTGCAGGAGATCAAAGTTGCGGCGGAGCGGGGGCTGGAACAAGCCTACGAACCACCGGCCAAGCCGCAATAGCCGGCCGTCCGCGGTTACAATGCGAGTGCGGTTACAATGCGTATCGAGGAATTTGCAATTGTGTGGTCGGGTCATTGGTGATTGACCCAAACCTTGAGCGCCGTTAAATTAGCCGATTACGAGATTGCCCGATCGCAAATCTTAAGGAGAAAGCATGAAGCGAGCAGCGATCATTATCGCAATGCTGGGAATTCCGGCCTGGTGTTTTGGCCAGAACAAGCCCGCGACGCCAGCCGCGCCGACGGCACAAGCGGCGGCGCCGGCAGGCAAGCGTCCACCGCAGGCCAAGACGCAGCCCGAGTTCGACGCATATAAGGCGGTTGCGGCAATAACGGACGCGGCCGCCCAGGAGAAGGCCGCGGACGACTTCGCAACCAAGTTTCCGGATAGCGAATTGCGGCCCCTGCTCTATAAAGCGGTGATGCACTCCTACCAGCAAGTCAACAACGCCGACAAAATGCTGGCCATGGCGCAGAAGATCCTGACTTTTGACGCCGACGATCCGGAGGCGCTGCTGGGCGTGGCGCAAGTGCTGGCCGAGCGCACCCGCGACACCGACCTGGATAAGGATCAGCGTCTGGCGGAAGCCAGAAAAGACGCGCAGCACGCGCTGGTCACCGTTGATACGGATGTACCCAGCTCGGGCTATCCTCCGGAACAACTGAATGCATTTAAAGGGTATGTGCGATCCGAAGCGTACGCGATTGTTGGGACGCTGGATTTCAACGCCAAGGCATGGGCGGCCGCGGAAGACAATCTAAGGAAATCGATCGACGCCTTCCCGCAGCAGCCGGATGCGATCGCGATTTTCCGGCTGTCGGTGGCTCTGGATATGCAGAACAAATATCCGGAGGCGCTGAAATACGCCAACCAGGCGGTGGATCTGACGAAGGCGGGCACGGGCGCGGGAGACGCGGCGCGCAAGGAGAAGGACCGTCTGATTCAGTTGATCGGGGGCATCAGCGAGCCCCCAAAGAATTGATCGGGGACGAGGCATCCCCAGGAGCATCCGCGGCAGTGGAACCATGAAGGAACGGGAAATCACCGCGCTGGAGGAGGCGTTGGGCTACCACTTCCGCCGCCGGGCGGTGATCGAACAGGCCGTCACCCACAGCTCGCAAGCGCGAGAACAGGAAGCGCAGCAGGCGGGAGAGAACAAATACAAGATCAACGACAACGAGCAATTGGAATTTCTGGGCGACGCGATTCTGGCGCTGGTCACCAGCGAGGAATTGTTCCAGCGCTTCCCGCAGTTTCGCGAAGGCGAGCTCTCCAAACTGCGCGCCCACGTGGTGAGTGAGCGTCATCTGATCCAGGTAGCGCAACAACTGGAATTGGGACATTATCTTCGCCTGGGACGGGGCGAGGAGAAAAGCGGCGGGCGCAGCAAGACGGCGCTGCTGGTGGATGCGCTGGAGGCAGTGCTGGCGGCGATCTACCTCGATGGAGGAATGGAGCCGGCGCGCGAGTTTATTGTGCGGGAAATCCTGGCACCGGAACTGGAGAGGATGGAGCGCGAGGGCGGCGCGCTGCCGATGACGGATTTCAAGTCGGCGCTGCAGGAAACGTTGCAGGGATTGGGAATACCGCAACCTTCGTATGTGCTGGTGCAGGAAGCGGGACCGGAACACAGAAAGACGTTTACAGTGGAAGTCCGTCTGACCACGAAGAACGGCGAGGGCCAGGCGGAATTCGTGGGGCGGGCGCAGGGTTCGACCAAGAAGACGGCGGAGCAGGACGCGGCGCGGCAGTTGCTGTCCTATCTGGCTTCGCGGCCGCAGTCGGCGGGAGCCAGGCTGGCGCGGGGATCGCGCTCCGCAGAATAGTAACGGGTCAGTTGTGGCTGGATAAGCGGAGTGAATGAATTCGCCAAACGATCATTTGCCGGGCGATCCTTTCCCGGGCGATCCTTTCTCGGGCGATCAAAGGATACCAGCGGCCACGGGAACCAACGTGATCGCTGCGCGCGCGATCGGTTCGACCGCGATCGGTTCTTTGCAGTCATTGCTGGGAACCGTGGTGATCGCGGTCTTCGTCATCACATTTATCGTGCAGGCGTTCCAGATTCCGTCTCCGTCGATGGAGAATACGCTGCTGGTCGGAGATTACCTGCTGGTCAATAAGCTCTGCTACGGTGGAGGAGGCCTGGGCGACTCCGTCATGCCCTACCGCCGGGTCAGGCGCGGCGATATTGTGGTGTTTCATTATCCGGTGGATCCGGCCCAACATTTCGTAAAGCGGGTGATCGGAGTGCCAGGGGACCGTTTGCGGATGGTCAACAAGCAGGTGTTTGTAAATGGAACGGCGTTGAAAGAGCCCTACGCGCACTTCAGCCGTCCGGCGGACGACTTGTTCCGGGATAATTTTCCACGTCTGGATGTCTTGTCGGGACCCACTCCGGAATGGTGGGTGTTGCTGCGCAAGCTGGTCGAGGAAGGGCAGCTGATTGTTCCCGAGGGACACTACTTTGTTATGGGAGACAATCGGGACAACAGTTACGACAGCCGATACTGGGGATTTGTGCCGCAGACCAATATCATTGGAAGACCGCTCTTGATTTACTGGTCCGTGCGGGCGGCGGAGGGCGATGCAACGGCGCCGGCTTCCGTGGGTGAAAGACTGTATCATTTTGCCTACGCGGTAACGCACATCTTTACGATCACGCGTTGGAACCGCACGCTCCGGCTGGTGAATTGAGAAGAATTTGGTAATTGGGTAATTTAGTAATTTGGTAATTTGAAACCGCAGCAGCTCTTAGTTGGATTTGTCTCAATTATTCAATTACTCAATCAGTAAGACGGGATGGATTGATCACAGTGGCGAAAAAAGATAGTACGACCAAGAACGAAGCCGAAGAAAAGCCGCGCGAGACTACCGTGGAGTTTCTATCTTCTCTGGCCGCGGTGCTGGTGACAGGACTCTTCATCATCACGTTTGTGGTGCAGGCGTTTGAGATTCCATCGAGTTCAATGGAAAACACACTGCTGATCGGCGACCACGTGTTTGTGAACCGCATTCAGTTCGCGCCCAAGACTTCGTGGGTGGGACCGCTGCTTCCCTATCGTGAGGTGCGCCGCGGCGATATCGTGGTGTTTTTGGCGCCGTGCGAACCGGGATTGTATGTAGTGAAGAGAATCATGGGCGTGCCCGGCGATCGCATTCACCTGCGCAACGGCGTCGTCTATCGCAATGGCGAACAGTTGCAAGAGCCCTATGTGATCCATTCGCAGGACTCGGCTGCCTTTCCGAATCCCTACCGCGACAATTTTCCCGCCGTACCGCCGTCGGACAGCTATAACGTCTATCCATGCTGGGAGCCGGAGTTGCCGACGCACATCCAGGGCGATGATCTGGTGGTGCCGCCGGGTCATTTTTTCGGGATGGGTGACAATCGCGACGTAAGCCTGGACAGCCGCTACTGGGGCTTTATTCCTCAGGAAAATGTGATAGGGCGTCCTATGTTTATTTACTGGTCGTTTGAGACGCCGGGCGATCAATACCGCAAAACTGACATAGGTGACCGCATTGGGTTTCTCGCGCATGTGGTATTGCACTTCTTTGACGAGACACGGTGGCGGCGAACGCTGAAAGTAGTGCGGTGAAGCTTTTTTCTTCCAAGCGGCGGGTTGTGGCCGCAGCGGCAATCGTTCTGCTGGGTCTGTTCCTGCTGCGTCCCGGCGCATCGCGCCTGAAAGCGCGCATCACGAACTCCATCAGCCGGGCGGTGGCGCGTCCGGCGGATATCGGCTCGGTCCACCTTCGATTTCTGCCCCGACCCGGATTCGATCTCGAAAACCTGGTCATCTACGAAGATCCAGCGTTCGGCGCAGAACCCATGTTGCGCGCGCCGGAGGTTACAGCCGTGGTGCGGCTGACGGCGCTGATGCGCGGCCGGCTGGATATCGCGCGACTGGAGTTGACCGAGCCCAGCTTGAATCTGGTGCGGCGAGAAGACGGGCGCTGGAACTGGGAGGGCCTTTTAGAGCGCACGGCGCGCACACCGCTGGCGCCGACGGCGAAATCGAAGTCGGAGGCGCGGCCGGGGTTTCCCTACATCGAAGCGAATTCAGGCCGCATCAATTTCAAGGCGGGCCAGGAAAAAAAGCCTTACGCGCTGCTGAATGCGGACTTCGCGTTGTGGCAGGAATCGGAAAACGCATGGGGGGTGCGTTTGAAAGCGGAACCTTTGCGCACCGATATGAGCTTGAGCGACACCGGTCTGCTGCGGATGAACGGAATATGGCAGCGGGCTGGAAGCCTGCGCGAGACTCCGCTGCAGTTCAGCCTGGAGTGGGATCGCGCGCAACTGGGGCAACTCACCAAGCTGGTCTCCGGAAACGATAAAGGGTGGCGGGGAGAAGTTCGGCTCGAAGCGACGCTCAATGGAACGCCGGCTGCGCTGCGGACATCCGCTGATGCGTCTATCGAAGACTTCCACCGCTACGATATCGCAAGCGGCGAAGGGTTGCGGCTGACCGCGCACTGCGACGGCAGATACAGCGTTGTCGAAAGCGTGATGCACGAGATCTTCTGCAACGCGCCCGTCGGAAATGGCGTGATCACCCTGCATGGAGACGCGGGCCTGCCCGGGGTCCACAAGACCGATCTGGCGCTGGATCTGGAAAACATTCCGGTAAGCGCGCTTGCTCAACTAGCGCGGCGAGCGAAGAAAAACCTTCCGGCGGATCTTATCGCGAGCGGCAGTCTGGATGGCAGTTTTGCCGAGCACGAGGGCGGACCATCAGCGCTGGCAGCGGAGATCGCGGGCCGCGCCGAGATTGCAAATCTTCGCTTGCAATCGCTGAGCAACAAGGTGGATGTTGCCGTGGGAAGCGTGCCTTTCATGCTGACCTCGGAACGAACCGGCGGCAACACCTCCCCGAGAAACGAATTCCCTCACCGCCAGTTGCATGCTGAGGTTTTGCCGGCTCGAGACAGATGGCGCCTAGAGTACGGCCCTTTCCCCGTGGCGATGGGAGGGTTGACACCGGCGCAAGCCCGAGGGTGGGTGGGACGGTCGGGCTATGGCATGGTTGTGCACGGAGATGCGGAAGTGTCCCGTGCCTTGCGATTGGCCAGCCTGCTTGGCCTTCCGGCAGTGAAGGCCCAGGTTGAAGGCGCGGCCCAATTGGACTTGCAGATTGCCGGATCGTGGGCGGGAAACGTCTCCGGGGCGGCTTCCGGGTTTTCTCCGCCGCAAGTGACCGGGACCGTGCAACTGCGCAACGTACATGCCACGGTTCGGGGAGTGAATGGGCCGATTGAAATTTCCTCGGCGGAATTGCAGCTTCTCCCCGATGAAGCGCGCGTGGAAAAGTTGAGTGCCCGGGCCGCCGACGCACGCTGGGCGGGCTCTGTGGCTTTGCCGCGCGGCTGTGGAACTCCTGGGGCCTGCCTGGTTCACTTCAATCTGACGACCGCAGAGATTGGATTGAGCGGTCTCTACGAGTGGTTGGGTTCGCAGCCGAGCCAGCGCCGGTGGTACCAGATGCTGACCTCCGCCGGACGCGCGGCGCCATCGTTTTTGGAAAACCTGCGCGCATCGGGCAAAGTGAATGCAGATCGGTTGTGGATTCACAGTCTGGCTGCGAACCGGGTTTCCGCTTCGCTCGAATTGGAGCGCGGCAAGCTGCAGATCTCCGATCTGCGCGCGGATTTACTGGGCGGGAAACATCGCGGCGACTGGCAGGCGGATTTCACTGGGGTGTCTCCCATCTATACCGGAACCGGAACTCTGACAGGGATTGCGCTCGATCAGATGGCCGATGCGATGCACGATCCGTGGATTTCAGGAACGGCCGCCGGAACCTATCAGTTCACGGCATCAGGCGCGGCCTCCGCGGCATTCTGGGAATCAGCCGAGGGCGGACTGCAGTTCGATCTGCGCGACGGAGTTTTGCCGCACATCGCGCTGGCGAGCGATGGAGGGCCGCTGCGGATCGCGCGCTGGCAGGGCCGCGCACGCCTGCGTGACGGGAAGATAGATATTCAGAACTGGAAGCTGATTTCTCCCGCGGGAGTGTATGAAATCAGCGGCACTGCGTCGTTGAGGCGTTCGCTCGACCTCAAACTGATTGGAGGCGCGCAAGCGAAAACCGCGGGCGCGGGCTCGCTTGTATATAGCATAACCGGCAGTGTGGCGGAACCGCGCGTAACCCTTACTCCTACGCCGCAGACACAAGCGCGATTGAAGCCCTAGGCAGCTACTGCTCGTTATCCGCCGGGTAGGGCACATAACCCGGGCCGCGCAATACCTTTCCTGGGAGCGCTCCAGTCATTTTCCCCCGCTCGATCACAGGCACGCCATTCACCAGCACGTAGTCCATCCCTTCGGAAAGCTGATTCGGATTGTCGAACGTGGCCAGGTCGCGCACGGTCGCGGGGTCGAAGATGACAACGTCGGCCCACATGCCAGCCTTGAGAACGCCGCGATCGGTAAGGCGCAGGCGTTGGGCCGGCAGCGCAGAGAACTTGCGGATGGCGTCTTCCAGCGTCAACACTTTTTCTTCTCGTACATATTTTCGCAGGATGCGCGGGAAAGTTCCGTAGGCACGCGGGTGAGGATGCTCCTGGCCGAGAATACCTTCTGGAG
>Ga0302325_10011427_pt1 | contig 19128 bp, 19 predicted proteins | sample Palsa_T0_2_FD_201948 | JGI IMG/M metagenome (GOLD analysis project Ga0302325, IMG submission 201948) | Peat permafrost microbial communities from Stordalen Mire near Abisko, Sweden - Palsa_T0_2 | ecosystem: Environmental > Terrestrial > Soil > Palsa > Peat permafrost | place: Sweden: Abisko...
AGCTGGCGGCAGCTGCTCGCCGACGTGCTCGGGCTGCCGCTGTACGCGGTGGACGTTCCCGCCGCGTCCGGCCGGGGCGCGGCGCTGCTCGGCGCCCGCGCCGCCGGCCTGCTCAGCTTCGCCGACCTCCAGGGCCCGCTGGCGCCGCGGGCCCGCCTGGTGGCCGAACCGGACCCGGTGGCGGCCGCCTTCCACGACGAACGCCACGCGCAGTTCCGGCGCACCGTCGCCGTGCTCGCCGACCACGAGGAAGGGACAGCATGACCCGCCTGACCGAGGAAACCCTGACCCGGCTGAACCCCGCCGTATCTCTTCCTTGTTACGACCGCCGCGCCGTCAGCACCGGAATCGTCCATCTCGGCGTCGGCAATTTCCACCGCTCGCATCAGGCGGTGTACATCGACACGCTGATGAACAAAGGCGAGGCGCTGGACTGGGGCATCTGCGGCATCGGCCTGCAGCCGTCCAACGTCGCCATGCGCGACGCTCTGGCCGCCCAGGACAACCTGTACACCCTGGTCATCCGGCACAGCGACGGCACCTGGGACCCCCGCGTCATCGGCTCGATCACCGAGTACCTGTTCGCGCCCGACGACCCGGAAGCCGCCATCGAGAAGATGGCCGACCCGGCCATCCGGATCGTGTCGCTCACCGTCACCGAAGGCGGCTACAACCTCGACGCCGTCACCGGCGAATTCAACGCCGCCGACCCGGCGGTCCTGGCCGACCTGCGCCCCGGAGCGGCCCTGCGCACCGTCTTCGGACTGGTGACCGAGGCGCTGGCCCGCCGCCGCGCCCGCGGCATTCCCGCCTTCACCATCGTGAGCTGCGACAACATCCAGGGCAACGGCCACCTGACCCAGCGGGCGTTCACCGCCTTCGCGCGGCTGCGCGAACCCGAGCTGGCCAACTGGATCACCGCCCACGTGCGCTTCCCCAACTGCATGGTCGACCGCATCACCCCCAAGACGACCGACGAGGACCGGGCCGAGCTCAGCCGCCGGTTCGGCCTCGACGACCGCTGGCCCGTCCTCTGCGAGCCGTTCACCCAGTGGGTACTCGAAGACGACTTCGCCGACGGCCGGCCGCCGCTGGAAGACGCCGGCGTGCAGATCGTGCCCGACGTGGAGCCTTACGAGCTGATGAAGCTGCGGCTGCTCAACGCCAGCCACCAGGCCCTGTGCTACCCGGGCCACCTGGTGGGCTACCGCTACGTGCACGAGGTCACCACCGACCCGCTGTTCGCCCGGTACCTGCTGGACTACATGACCGCCGAAGCCATCCCGACGCTGCGGCCCGTTCCCGGGGTGGACCTGATCGGGTACGCGAACCAGCTCATCGAGCGGTTCTCCAACCCCGAGGTGGGCGACACCGTGGCCCGGCTGTGCGCCAACGCGTCCGACCTCATTCCCAAGTTCCTGCTGCCCGTCATCCGGGAGCAGCTCGCCGCCGGCCGGCCCATCACCCGGTCCGCCGCCGCCGTCGCCGCCTGGGCCCGCTACGCCGAGGGTACCGACGAGAACGGCCAGCCGCACGAGCTGGACGACGACCGCGCGCCGCAACTGCAGGCCGCGGCCCGCCGGCAGCGCCGGGACTTGACCGCGTTCCTCGACGGCAACCGCTCGGTCTTCGGCGAACTCGCCGACGACCCCCGGTTCACCGGCCTGTACACCGCGATCCTCAGCTCCCTGCTCGACCGGGGCGTCCGCGCCACCTACGCCGACCTTGACCAGTTCGCCACGCCGGCTCACGCGGGCCCGGCGCCGTCCGCCAGCGGAGAGGAGCAGCCCTAGTGACCAGCATGCGGCACGTCGTTATCTACCCGGGCAAGATCGCGGTCGAGACGGCCGACGTGCCCGCCCCCGGCCCGCACGAGGTTCTGGTGCGCACGGTCGCGGCCGGCGTCTGCGGATCGGATCTGCACGCCGCCCACGGGCGTCACCCCTTCGTCGCCCTGCCCTACCGGCCCGGCCATGAGGTCGTCGGGGTCGTCGAGGCGACCGGTTCCGCGGTCGAGGACTGGATGCCGGGACAGCGGGTCGTCGTCACCCCCTACCTGCCCTGCGGGACGTGCAAGATGTGCACCTCCGGCCGGGAGAACCTGTGCGAGAACCTGCAGTTCTTCGGCTGCGGCTATCCGCAGGGCGGTATGGCGGACTACTTCACGCTGCCCGCGGACCGCCTGTTCGCGGTGCCGGACAGCCTCGACGATCTCACCGCGGCGCTCATCGAGCCGCTGTCCACGCCGGTGCATGCCGTCCGCCTGGCGGGCGACGTCGCCGGCCGCAGCGTCGCCGTCCTCGGGACCGGGACGATCGGGCTGTTCACCATCGCCGTGCTCCGCGCGCACGGCGCCGGAAAGATCGTCAGCACTGACCCCAATCCGGCCAAGCGCGCGCGGGCCGCGGCCCTCGGCGCCGACGTGACGATCGACGCGCGCGCACAAGACGTCGTCGGGCAGGTGCGGGAAGCGCTCGGCGGAAGCGCCGACATCGTATTCGACTGCGTCGCCATCCAGTCGTCGATGGACCAGGCGATCGCCATCGCCGACAAGGGCGGGACGGTGGTCGTCGTCGGCGTCCCGGCCGCGGCGGTCACCGTGCCGCTGCCGATCGTGCAGGACCACCAGATCCGCATCCAGGGCAGTGCCACCTACCTACCAGAGGACTACCGGGAGTCGACGGACCTGCTCAGCCGAGGAGCGGTCAAGAGCGCCGACTTCGTCACCGCCACCCGGCCGCTCGCTCAGGTCGCCGAGGCCTTCGAGCTCGCCTCATCCGGCCAGCACGTAAAGGTCCTCGTGACCACAGGCGAGCGGTGAGCGCGTTCCCGTCGGCACCAGGCGGCGACGGCCGCTGATGCTGCTGTGCTGACGGACCGCGCCGGGCTGACGGACCGCGCCGGGCTGACGGACCGCGCCGGGCCGCGCGCGGCCGTTGCGTCCGGGCTGCGCGCGGTCCTGCCGTCCGCGCTGGTGGCACTCGATTTCGACGGCACGCTGGCCCCGATATCACCCCACCCGGACGACGCCCGGCCGGTGGCGGGCGTCCTGGAGCTGCTCGGCGACGTGCGCGCGACCGGAGCGGCCCTGGCCATCGTGACCGGCCGGAGCGTCGCCTCGCTGCTGCGGATCAGCGGCTTCGATGCCGTACCCGGCATCGTCATCTACGGTATGCACGGGGTCGAGCGCTGGGAGAACGGCCGCCTGCGGGCGCCCGCGACCCCGCCCGGCATCGACGAACTGCGGCTGAGCCTGCCGAAGATCGTGGCCACGGCCGCGCCCGATCCCGCGATATGGATCGAAGACAAGGACCTTTCGCTCGTCGTCCACACGCGGCTCACCGCCGAACCGGATCGCCTGCTCGACCTGCTGCGCGCCCCGGTCACCGCAGCCGTGGTCGCCGTCGGCCTGGAGCTGCGCCCGGGCAAGGAAGTCCTCGAGATCGTCATCCCCGGTACCGACAAGGGCACGGCGATCCGCGAGCTCATCGGCGCCGAGACCGCGGCCGTCGTGTACGCGGGCGACGATGTCGGCGACCTGCCCGCCCTCCGGGAGATAAACGCCTGGTCCGCCCGCACCGGCCGCCCGAAGCTGATCGTCGAGGTCAGTGCCTCAGGAACGGGCCCGCTCACCGGGCTGGCCGATATGACCGTGCCCGACCCGGTGAGCCTGATCTCGCTCCTGCGGCAAGCCGTCACCGGGACCGAGGTCTCCGGCCCCGGTGAGTTAGGCGGTAGACGGTGGTTACCTCTGTTTGCCCCGGAATCTTGATCCGGGGCGACGGACGAAGTCGCTCGGCCGCAGTGCCCGGTCTCAGCAAGAGCCATCCTGGACAGTTAGGTAAGGCTAACCTAAACTATGCGGATAGGCGCCGCTGGACACACACGGCGCTGTCGGTATACCGCTAGCCCTGTTCGACGGAAAGGTAATGATGAGCGAATCGACGACCGCCCTGGCTGGCCGCCCCCGGCCGGCCCGCCCGCAGGCGATTCTCGCCGTGCTGCACAGGGAGTGGCTCAGCCCGCACACGGTACGGATCACCGCCGGCGGCCCAGGCTTCGAAGCGTTGCGCATGAACGAGTTCACCGACAAGTACGCGAAGATCATCTTCGCTGACCCCGGCCTGGGGCTGACGCCGCCCTACGACCTAGCAGCCCTGCGGGACTCACTTCCGCCTGACCGGCAGCCGGTGACCCGCACTTACACCCTGCGGCGGGCCGACGTGGAGCGCCAGCAAGTCGCGATCGACTTCGTCGTGCACGGCGACAAGGGGATCGCCGCGCCGTGGGCGGCGCACGCGGAGCCCGGCGACATCCTCACCCTGTCCGGCGCCGGCGGTGCCTACCGCCCAGATCCGGGCAGCGACTGGCACCTGTTCGCCGGGGATGAGTCGGCCCTGCCCGCGATCTGCTCCGCCCTGGAGGCGCTGCCCGGCGATGCGCGCGGCATCGCCTATCTCGAGACGTCCGACCCCGGCGAGTACCTGGATGCCAAGCGGCCAAGCGGCGTGGAGGTCAGCTGGCTGCACCGACCCGAGCCCGGCAGCCAGCCCCGGCTGCTCGCCGACGCGCTGCTGGCCGGACCCTGGCTCCCTGGCCGGGCCGACGTCTTCGCCCACGGGGAGCGGGAGTCAATGAAGGCGGTCCGTGCGGCTCTCAAAACCCGGCTCGGCGACGATGACCAGCTCTCCCTGTCGGGCTATTGGGCATCCGGCCGGACCGAAGACGTGTTCCAGTCAGAGAAGCGCCAGCCGATCGGGCAGATCTAACATCGCGGCCGCCATCACCAGGCGTAGTCCTCCGGCGCGGTGCGGTAGCCGGGGAAGATTTCGTCGAGCCAGGTAAGAGCCTGGTCGCCGAGGTGCAGGTCGAGGGCGGCGACGGTGTCGTCGAGCTGCTCGATGGTGTTAGGGCCGACGACAGCGCTGGTCACGCCGGGTCGCTGCAGCAGCCAGGCGAGTGCGACCCGGGCCGGCGGATGGCCGAGCTCGGCGCACAGCTTCTCGTACCGGGTCAGCTGCGGCCGGAGCCGGTCCAGTTGCTCGGGGGAGACGCGGGGGTTGCGCGGCCTGCCCGCCTTCTCCTCGGCCAGAATCCCGCCGAGGATCCCGCGGTACAGCGGGCTCCAGACCGACAGACCGAGCCCGTAGGCCTGGATCGCCGGGATCACCTCGCGCTCGAGGTCGCGGACGGCCAGGTTGTAGATCGACTGCTCATTGACCAGGCCGAGGAAGTGGCGCGCGTCCGCTTTGTCCTGCGCCTGGGCGATGTGCCAGCCGGCGAAGTTCGACGAGCCGACGTAGAGGATCTTGCCCTGGATCCGGAGAACCTCCATGGCCTCCCAGATCTCCTCCCACGGCGTGCCGCGGTCGATGTGGTGCATCTGGTACAGGTCGATGTAGTCGGTCTGCAGCCGCCGCAGGGAGTCGTCGCAGGCCCGGCGGATGTGCAGGGCCGACAGCCGCCCGTGGTTGGGCCAGTCATCCTGCGGCTGGTAGAGCTTCGTGGCCAGCACGGTGCGCTCGCGGCGCCCGCCGCCCTGGGCGAACCACCGGCCGATGACGTTCTCGGACCAGTCGTCCCCGTCCTGCAGGCCGTAGATGTTGGAGGTGTCCAGGTAGTTGATGCCGTGCTCCAGCGCCCGGTCCATCAGGCCGTGGGCCCCGGGCCGGTTCTCCGGCGCGGCGGCCTTCAGCCCTCCCAGGGCGATCCTGCTCACGGCCAGGCCCGTGCGGCCGAGGTGGGTGTACTCCATCGCGCACTCCTCCTTCGTCTCAGATGGTCAGCGGCGGGTGCTCACGCGCGGGCCGTTGTACTCGGCGTCGGTCACGTGCTCCAGCCAGGTGTTCTCCGGGGCGCCGTCCGGGCCCGGGTACTCCCAGAGCGCCAGGTGGGTCATGAACCGGCCGGGGGCGGCGCCGTGCCAGTGCTCCTCGCCCGGCGGCGTGTAGACGATGTCGCCGGGGCGGGCCTCGACGAGGTCACCGCCGCGGGACTGGATCAGGGCGATGCCCTCGACTATGTACAGGGTCTGCCCCAGGCCGTGCGAATGCCAGGCGGTCCGAGCGCCGGGGGAGAACTTCACCATGTTCGCCCGGGCCCGGGACGGCTCCTCACCCCGGTAGATGACGTCGAACCAGACATCGCCGGCAAACATCTCCGCCGGTCCCTTGCCGGTCTGTGGCTGCTTCAACAGCTCCATTCGCGTTTTTCCCTTTCTTATTTCTTACCGGTGGCTAGCTGGCCCGGAAGACGTTCTTCGCCACCGTCATCGCGGCCATGGCCTTCGGCCAGCCCGCGTAGAACGCCAGGTGGGTGATCGCCTCGATCAGCTCCTGCTCGGTGACGCCGTTCTGCTTCGCCCGGCCGAGGTGGAAGACAAGCTGGTCCGTATTGCCGCCGGTGACCAGGCTCGCGACCGTCACCAGGCTCCGGTCCCGCGGCGACAGCTCCTCGCGCTCCCAGACCTGCCCGAACAGCACATCGTCGGTAAAGCCCACCAGCGCCGGGGCGAAGTCCCCGAACATCTTGGCGGCGCCTGACGGTTCCTTGTCTTCGGGCATCGTTTGCAGTCCTTCCGTGCACTAATGAATACTCTGGGTAATTAGATGAGTGCGTGACGTTTCAGGTTCCCGCAGCCGAAGGGAACCTGTCGTACCAGGTAGTGGCGGTCCCCTCCGCTCCTTCGCGGCTAGCGGGCGTGCTCGCCGGGGGCGGTGTCCTGGCTTGGGCTGGCGGCAACGGTGGCGGCCCAGCTGGCCAGCAGCTTGAGCGCGTCCTCCGACGGTGACCCGGGTTCGGCGGTGTAGCAGGTCATCGTGAGGTGCTGGTCCTCGCGGGCGGGAAGCGGCATTGCGTCGAAGGCGACGTCGAGGAGGCCGACGACTGGATGCCGGAAGTGCTTGGTTCCGGTCTGGTGCAGCCGGACGTCGTGCTCGGCCCACCGGCTGCGGAACTGTTCGCTGCGGGTCGCGAGTTCGCCGACCAGGCCGGTCAGCTCGCGGTTGTAGGGGTCGCGGCCGGCCTCGGTCCGCAGCAGCGCGACGGTGGTGTGGGCGACGTCGTCCCAGTCGGGGTAGAAGTCCCGGGAGACCGGGTCGAGGAAGCAGAACCGGGCCAGGTTCGGGGGGGTGGCCGGGTTCTCGAATACCGGCGAGTACAGGGCACTGCCGAGCGGGTTGATGGCGAGAACGTCCAGGCGCCCGTTGCGCACGAACGCCGGGGTGCCTGTCATCGACTCCAGGATGCGCAGCACGCTCGGCCGCACCGTCTGCGGAGTGCGGCGCCGTGTCGGCCGGGAGGGTTTTGCGGCCCGGGCAAGGTCGAACAAGTGCATCCGCTCGGCCTCGTCGAGTTGCAGGGCACGAGCCACAGCGCCAAGGACCTCGTCGGAGACGCCGCTGATATGCCCCTTCTCCAGGCGCACGTACCACTCGGTGCTCACGCCGGCCAGCACGGCGACCTCTTCCCGCCGCAGGCCGGGCACGCGGCGCTGGCCCCCGCCCCGCTGGAGCCCGGCCTGCTCCGGGGTGATCTTGGCGCGCCGCGTAGTCAGGAACTCGCGGATCTCGGCTCGGTTGTCCACAGCTCCACGTTACGTCGGGTTGTCGCAGGCAGGGGGGTTGCGATTCGACCCCCCACAACCGCGACCCCCACGGGAGATGACGAGGATAACTACGACAAGTTGACCATGATGGACTTCGTCTCCAGAAAGGCCTCGAGTCCCTCCGGCCCCCATTCCCGCCCGATTCCGCTCTGCTTGTAGCCGGCGCCCATCGGCATGTGCTTCAGCACGACGTCGTCGCGGTAGCTGTTGACCCAGACGACGCCGGAGCGGACCTCCCGGGCGAAGCGCATCGCGGTAGTGAGGTCCCGGGTCCAGCAGCCGGCCGCCAGGCCGAACTCGCTGTGGTTCGCCAGCCGGATGGCGTCGTTGAGGTCGGTGAAGGTGAGGACGCTCAGGACCGGGCCGAAGATCTCTTCCTGAGCCAGCCGGGAGTCCGGGGAGACGTCGTCGAACACGGTGGGCTCGAAGAAGAACCCGCGGCTGAGCTCCTCCGCGGCAGGCCGGTTGCCGCCGATGAGGAGTTTGGCCTCCGCCTTGCCGAGCTCGACGTACGACTCCACCTTGCGCAGCTGGTCTTCGCTGATCAGGGGGCCGCACGTCGTCTTGTCGTCGAACGGGTCGCCTAGCTTGTGCTCGGCCACCTGCTGCAGCAGCAGCGGGATGAACTCGTCTTTGACGGACTCCTGGATCAGCAGGCGCGAGCCGGCCTGGCAGGACTGGCCGGCCAGCCTGATGATGCCCTTCGCCGCCGCGAAGGCCGCCCGCTCCAGAGACGGCGCGTCGGCGAAGATGACATGCGGTGACTTGCCGCCCAGCTCGATGTTCATCTTCTTCATGTTTCCGGCGGCCGCGCGCACGATATGCGGTCCGGTCGCGCTCGACCCGGTGAACGACACCATGTCCACCCGGGGGCTCGCGACGAGCGCCTGCCCCACCAGTGCGCCGTTTTCCGTGGCGCTGGTCACGACATTGAAGACACCCGCGGGCAGCCCGGCATCCTCGAGCAGCTGCGCGAGCTGGAGGACCACGCCGGAACTGAGATGCGGGGGCTTACTGACCAGAGTGCATCCCGCCGCTATCCCCGGAAGGCCCTTGTGGACGATGGAGAGCGGCACGTTCCAGGACGTGAGGGCCGCGACCACGCCGACGGGCTCCTTCACGACCAGTCCGAGCGCATCGTCGCGCTGCGTGTAGACCGCGTCGTCCCGCCGGCTCACGATGAGCCCGGCGTAGTAGTCGAGCTGCTCCGCCTCGTTCTCCACCGTCTTGCGCTGGTGCGGCTGCCCGAGTTCCCGCGTCATCGCGGTCGCCAGCAGGTCCGCGCGTTCGCGGATCAGCGCTGCGGCCCGGCGCAGCACGGCCGCGCGCTCGGTCGCCGGCATGCGGGGCCACGGACCGAAGTCGAACGCCTCCCGGGCGGCCTCGACCGCGTTCGCGGCATCGGCCTCGTCCGAGTCCTGGTACACGCCGACCAGCGACTGGTCGTACGGGCTGTACCGTCGGAAGGTCTTTCCGCCGACGGCGTTGCCCCACTTGCCGCCGATGTAGTTCTGCTGCGGTGCCGGGTCTGTCTCGGTGGAATCTGGCATGTCCAGCCTCTCTCATCCGACTCTGTCTGGTGACACCCGTTCCGTGCCCGCCCTGCGGTATCGCCGGGTCAGCTGGGAATCTTGGGGGGAGCGAAGCCTGAGTACAGGGCATAGCCTCCGGCGTCCACGTTGGCCGCGAGGCCGCTGACATAGCCGGCGTCGTCCGAGAGCAGGAACAGGGCAACGCGGGCCTGTTCGACCGGCTGCGCGATGCGCCCGTTCGGAATCCGCTCCCTCCGCAGCCGGAACATCTCCGGGGCCTGCGCCTCGCGCTGCCGGATCAGGTCCGTCTCGGTCAGTCCCGGGCACAGCGCGTTCACCCGGATTCCGTACCGGGCCCAGTCGACGGCGAGCGAGCGGGTAATGCCGACGACCCCGTGCTTCGTCGCGACGTAGGCGATGTTCTCCGGCACGCCCACGAGCCCGGCCATCGAGGCCACGTTGAGAACCGCTCCCGACCGCTGCCCGATCATCACCTTCCCGGCGGCCTTGGCCAGGAAGAAGTAGCCCGTCAGGTTTACGTCGAGGCAGCGCTGCCAGCGTTCGTTCGGCAGTTCCTCCGCCGGACCGGGCGCGCCTATCCCCGCGTTGTTGACGAGGATGTCAACGCGCCCGCCCACTTCCAGGGCCTTGGCGACGAGACTGTCAGCGGTCTCCGGCACTGCGGTGTCGCCGACGACCGGATAAACGTCCGCCGTCTCCCCGTACTCCTTCAGCCCGGCTTCTTTGATGTCGTTGGCGACGACGGTGGCGCCCTCGGCCAGCAGGCCGAGAACAATTTCCTGGCCGATGCCGCCCCCGGCGCCGGTAACGATGCAGATCTTGCCCTCAAAGCGATTCGTCATGCGACACTCCTCGTCTGCTGCACCGCCGGCCGCAGACAGATACGGCCTGACATTCATCTGTCGGTCATAAAACTATCCATGTGGAGATATGTCAAGAGCCGACGAGTCGCCCGCGCCGCTTGCCGGCCGCGAACAGGGCTTGACAGCTCATGTAACGTCTGGCAATTTGCTATGTGTAAGGTTAGGAGCCCCGATGAAGCAGGCAGGTCGTCGCTCATGTTCACGCCATCCCACGTGCGCCCGTCCGACGGGCGCCGCGCTGCGGACCGCGCATGACCCGGTTTTACGAAACAGCGCTGGAGGCCGTCTCCTGCGTGCAGGACGGCGACACCGTGCTCCTCAGCGGCTTCGGTGCGGTCGGCATGCCGATGGCGCTGCTGGACGCGCTGATCGAGCAGGGAGCGACCGGGCTCACGATCGTCTCCAACAACGCCGGCAAGGGCGCCACCGGGCTGGCCGCCTTGCTGGCGAAGGGCCGGGTGCGCAAGATCATCTGCACGTTCCCGCGGCAGAACGACTCCTGGGTCTTCGACGACCTTTACCGGTCGGGCAAGATCGAACTCGAGGTGGTGCCCCAGGGCACGCTCACCGAGCGCATTCGCGCGGCCGGGGCGGGGATCGGCGCCTTCTACAGCCGAACCGGGGTCGGCACGCTGCTGGCCCAGGGGAAGGAGACGCGTGACATCGACGGGCGGACCTACGTGCTGGAGTACCCGCTGCGCGGAGACGTTGCCCTCGTGGGGGCGCACGTCGCCGACCGGATGGGCAATCTGGTCTACCGCAAGACCGCGCGCAGCTTCGGGCCGGTGATGGCCACCGCGGCCGCCACCACCGTGGTGCAGGTCAACCGGACAGTCGAGACCGGAGCGCTCGATCCGGAGAACATCGTCACCCCGTCGATATTCGTCGACCGTGTCGTCGCGGTGGGGGATGCGAAGTGAGCGGCGCCCTGAGCAAGGAAGAGCTGGCCGCCGCCATCGCCCGCGACATACCGCGCGGATCCTACGTGAATCTCGGCATCGGGATGCCGGCGCTGGTCGCCGATCACCTCGACCCGCAGGCCGGCGTCGTTTTGCACACCGAGAACGGCATGCTCAACATGGGCCGCGCCGCGGTGGGCGACGAGATCGACCCGGACCTGGTGAACGCCGGGAAGATGCCGGTGACGGAGCTGCCGGGGAGTTCCTACTTCGACTCGGCGGTCTCCTTCGGGATGATGCGCGGCGGCCACCTGGACGTGTGCATCCTGGGCGGCTTTCAGGTGTCCGCGGCCGGTGACCTGGCGAACTGGCTGACCAACGCGCCCGACGCCATTCCCTCCGTCGGCGGCGCCATGGACCTCGCCATCGGCGCGAAGCGCGTCTTCGTGATGATGTCGCTGCTGACCAAGGACGGGGAGCCCAAGGTCGTTCCGAAGTGCACGTACCCGCTCACGGCGCAGCGGTGCGTCGACCGTGTCTACACCGACATCGCCACCTTCGAGATCGTTCCCGACGGCGTGCGGGTGCTGGCGAGCTACGGAAAGACGTACCGGGAACTGGCGGACCTGCTCGATGTGCCGCTGATCGACGGGACCGGCGCGCGGGCCGCAGCGGATTAGTGCCTTCATTAGCCTCTTCAGAGCAAAGGTTGGTTAACGTGCCGTTCTTCAAGTCCCTCGTCCCCGACGCCGGCCCGCCGACCGTGTACATGAAGTACCCCGTGGCCTACCGGGCCTGGTCGGAGATGAGCGAGGCCATCATGAACGGGCCGTCCCCGCTGAGTCAGGGCGAGCGGGAACTGATCTTCGCCTACGCGGCGGGCGTCGCCGGCTGCAGCAACATCTGCATCGCCCACGCCGAGGTTGCCTACGCCTGGGGAATCGAGCACGGCCTGGTCGAAAAGCTGCTGGAGGATTTCGAGTCGGCCCCGGTCAGCGATCAGCTCCGGCCGCTGCTGGCCTTCGCGGCGAAGTTGTCGGTGACACCGGGGGAGACGGCGCAAGCGGACGCGGACCAGGTCTTCGACGCCGGCTGGGACGAGCAGGCACTGCACGATGTCATCGCGACTGTCGGCCGGGCCGCATTTATGCAGCGCCTGGTGCAGGGATTTGGTTTTGTGCCGCTGTCGCGAGAGGTTGCGGCAGAGCACGCCCAGCGTCGGGTGCGGCTCGGTTACGTCAATCTCTACCCCGCGTTCCGCGAGCCTGATGCAGGTGCGGGCGATGACAAGACCGGAACGTAAGCGCGGCATGACCGAACTGAACGGGCAGGTCGCCATCGTCGCCGGCGCTGGGCGCGGCATCGGGGCGGCCATCGCCACCGAGCTGGCGGCCGCCGGAGCCCAGGTCCTCGCGGTCGAACTGCACCGGGAACGAGCGGACGAAACGGTCGCGGCTATCCGGGCGAAGGGCGGCAGCGCCACCGCCTGCGTGGTCGACCTGCTGGCCGACGACGCGCCGGACACCATCGTCGGCGCCGCCGTGGCCGCCTACGGCCGGGTCGACATCCTCGCGACCGCGGCCGGCGGGTCGCTCTTCAAGGCCGCCCCTTCGCACGAGACGTCCGACGATGTATGGGACACGGTCCAGGCCGTCAACGTCCGGTACATCTTCCGGCTCGCGCGGGCGGTCGTCCCCCAGATGCGCATCCAGGGGACCGGCGGTTCGATCATCAGCCTGGCCTCGCTGATCGGGATGCGCGGCAAAAAGGGAAATGTCGCCTACGGGGCGGCCAAGGCGGCGGTCATCTCGCTCGTGCAGACGCTCTGCGTCGAGTACGGGCCGGACAACATCCGCGTCAACGCGGTCGTCCCGGGGCGGATCGACACCCCGGCGGCCCCGCGCGAGACCCGTGACGCACCCTATCTCCCGCTCGGCCGGATCGGCGGTCCGGAGGAGGTCGCGTCGGTGGTCGCGTTCCTCGCATCGCCTGCCGCCAGCTATGTAACGGGCCAGGTCATCGCCGTGGACGGCGGTCTGCAGGCCAGTATCTATCTTCCCTAGGCGGATGGGGGGCCTGCAGTCCCTTCACCAGCCCGCCGCGCTGGCTTCGCGTGGGGCGGCTACCAGCAAGCCCTGCCGGAGCAGGCTCTGGAGCAGACCTCCGGAGGCGATGATGTCTTGCAGAAACGACGGCATAGGCATGCCCCGGAGCTGGGATCCGGTGACCGTGTTGACGACGATCCCCGAGTCCAGGTCAATGTCGAGGATGTCGCCTTCGCTGGTGGCCGCCATGATGCCCGGGCACTCCATGACTGGCAGCGCGAAGTTGACCGAATTCCGGAAGAACAAGCCGTTGACCGACTCCGCCACGATGGCGGCGATGCCCAGTTCGCGGAGCAACTGCGGCGCCGGACGGCCCGAGCCGGTCCCGAAATTGGTGCCGGCGACGATGACGTCACCCTCCTTGACCTGCTCCGTCCAGCCCGGCCGGTTCGCACGGAAGACGTACTGTTTGCGTTCGTCAGCCGGGGCTTTGAGCGCGACGTTGGGACACATCAGGTCCGTGTTGATGTTGTCGCCGAATACCCAGGCCGGACCTTTGACTAGCATTTATTCTCCCACTCGCTGTTCAGCGCCTTCGGCCGCTCAGGCCTGGAGGAACGGCCTCGGGTCGACGATCCGGCCCGCGATCGCGGAGGCCGCGACGGTCGCGGAGGACGCCATGAAAACCCGGGCCTCCGGGCTTCCCATCCGCCCCTTGAAGTTGCGGGTGCTGGAGGTGACACAGGTCTCGCCCGCGCCGACTACGCCCATGTGGTAGCCGAAGCAGGCGCCGCAGGTCGAGTTCGTGACCACCGCGCCGGCCTCAACCAGGGCTTCGACGTAGCCGAGCCGGACCGCCTGGAGATAGACCTTCTGGGAGGCCGGCGTCACCAGGAACCGGACGCCCGGGTGAACCTTTTTCCCCCGAACGACCTGCGCGGCGATCCGGATGTCCTCGAGTTTTCCGTTCGCGCAGCTCCCGACGAAGGCCTGGTCGATCCGGATCTCCTCCAGCTCGGTCACCGGAAGGGTGTTGTGCGGGACGTAGTCCGGTTTCGCGACGTAGGGCACGACGGTGGCAAGATCGACCTGTCTTACGTCGGCATAGCTGGCGTCGGCGTCGGAGGTGACCGGCTCGAACGGTTCGCGGCACCGGTCGGAGAGGAAGTCGAGGACGAGCTGGTCGGCCGGAAAGGTGGTGAACTCGGCGCTGACCTCGGCGAACATCGTGGCTATGGTCGATCTGTCATCCAGTCTGAGGGCGGCGAGTCCCGGGCCGCCGAACTCGACGTTTTTGTTGGAATGCTCGCCGTAGCGCCCGGCGATCGTCAGGAAGACGTCCTTGCCGTAGGCGCCGGGCGGCAACTGGCCGACCAGCTCGTAGCGGATCGTCGGGCAGACCCGGTACCAGGTCTTGCCGGTGCAGAGCACCTGCAGCATTTCCAGCCGCCCAAGCCCCCGGGCCGCGCAGTTGACCGCCCCCGAGGCACAGGTGTGCGAATCGGTGCAGGTCAGGATCTGACCGGGAACGGCCAGGCCCTCTTCCAGCACGACCTGGTGGACAATCCCGTGATTACCGATGTCGTAGAACTTCGAGATCCCGTGCTGGGCGGCGAACTGCCGGGCGGCGCGCTGGCCGTCGGCGTCGGCGATCGACGGGGCCGGCACGGCGTGGTCAAGGACCACGGCAATACGATCCGGATCCCAGACTTTGCTCGGTACCGGCTCGGTGAGATTGAACGGCCCGTCGATCTGGATGGCCTTGTCGACCTCGCAGATGACGATGTCGCCGGGCGTGACGTGATCCTGGCCTGACCCGCGGGCCAGGATCTTCTCGATCATCGTCATTCCCATGGGAACCACCGCACCTTGTCTGGTATCGATCCGTTTTGCCGTCCGGACTGGGCTGCCCTCAGGTGTCGCGGTCGCGCAGATTCTTCACCGCTGGTTCGCGTTCCGAAGCCGTCACGAAATCCGCTGGCCGCTTCTCGGTCAGCGCGCTGAGGCCTTCCCGCATCGCCTCGGTGGAGTAGGCGAGGGACTGGCCCAGGTCCTCGTGCAGCATCATGTTGTCGAGCGACGTCTCGTAGCTGGCCCCCATGATCCGCTTGGCCAGGCCGTAGGCTTCCACCGGCCCGGCGGCCAGCGCCGCGGCTCGTTCCAGGCAGCGTGCCTCTAGCTCCTCATCCGGAACGACGGCGGTGACGAGGCCGGCCGCTTCTGCCTGCCGGGCGGTCCAGCTGCCGTTTTCGAACAGGAATGCCTTGGCCCGGGCCAGGCCGACCAGGCGGGGCAGCGTGTACATCACGCCGATGTCCGGGAGGAGTCCCAGGCGCATGAAGCCAGCCTGGAAGCGGGCGGCGTTCTCGGCCGCCACGATGACGTCGCCGATCACCGCGATACCGATGCCGCCGCCGACGGCCACGCCGTTGACGCCGACGACCACCGGCTTGGGGCAGCGCAGGAAGTCCGTGAGCCAGCGGCCGGTGTAGCTCAGGCGCTGGTGCGAGGACCAGGGGTCGCTTCCGTCGCGCATCATCCGCAGGTCACCGCCCGCGCAGAAGGCCTGTCCCCGCCCGGTGATGTAGATGGCCCGCACGTCCGGGTCGCCCATCATGGCGTAGAAGGCGTTGACGAAGCCTTCCCGCATGGCCGCGGACAGGGCGTTGCGCCGCCGCTCGTCGACCAGCCTGATGATGCCCACGTTGCCGTCGCGGCTCGTCTCGATGACATCGGTCGATGTGTCCGTCATGCCTGCCCCTCAACTGTGCCGAAGCTGAACTGCCGCCCGCCGTCCACCACGAGTTCCGCACCGTTGATGTACTGCCCGGCGGGGGAGACGAGATAGGCCACGGCGTGGGCGATGTCGCTCCGGTCCCCGAAGCGGCCGACGGGGACCCGGCTGAGTTCGTGCGCGGCCCGCCCGCTCTGCTCGTGGATGCGGCTGGTGCCTTCTGTGTTACCGATGGCGCCCGGACTGACGCTGTTGGACACGATGTTCCGGCTGCCCCATTCCACGGCCAGAGTCCGCATCAGCGACTGGATCCCGGCCTTGGCCGCGGCGGCGGGGGCGCAGCCGGGCCAGCCGCTCCAGGCGTAGGTAGTGGTCACGCTGACGATGCGGCCGACATGCGGTGACGCGGACAAGGCCGAGAACGCGGCCCGGCAGCAGTTGAACGTGCCGTTCAAGTCGATATCGACGATGGTGCGCCAGCCGTTGGGCGAGAGTTTTTCCGTGTCGCACACGAAGTTGCCGGCGGCGTTGTTGATCAGGATGTCCAGCGCCCCCGCACGCTCGACGACCTGGCCGACAACGCTCTCGACCATGGCGTAGTCGCGGACATCCAGCTGAAAGGCGGAAGACCGGTAGCCGTCGGCGACGATCTTGTCCGCCGCTGACTGCGCGACCTCAAGCCGGCGCCCCACGATCACGACATGGGCGCCCAGCGTCGCCAGCAGGGTGGCGGTTTCCAGTCCGAGCCCGGTCCCGCCGCCCGTCACGAGCGCGACCCGGCCCTCGAGCAGGTCTTTCTGAAAGATACTTTCCACGGTCAGCTCCAGCGCAGAAGGGGATGGGTCTTCAGACCGCTGTCACTTCGTCGCTCTGCTTGACCTCGTCGGCAACATCGTTCTTCCGCGGGTTGCGCAGCCCCATCTTCCCGTGATGCCGGTCGGCGGACTTGTATCCGAGGGCATCATCGGCGATCAGCAGCTTCTGGATGTTGGCCGAGCCTTCGCCGTTCACGAAGAGGTCGGCGTAAGCGCGCAGCCAGGAGATACGGTACTCCGAGGCCAGGCCGTAGCCGCCGAAGATCTGCTGCGTCTTGCCCGCGCAGAACTGCGCGGTCGACGCGGCCTGGAACTTGGCGATCGACGCGATGCGGTTGTAGGGCAGTCCTTGGTCCATGATTTCGGCGGCCTTGTAGACGAGCGCCCGGCTGGCCTCGATGGCCGCGACCATCTCCGCGATGTCGGACTGGATCATCTGGAACTTGCCGATCGGCTGCCCCTGCACCGTGCGGACGCCGGCGTACTCGATCGCCTCGTCCAGGCAGGCCTGGGCCGTGCCGAGAGCCTTGGCCGCGATGGTCACGCGCCCGGCCTGGAGAGCCTGCATGACGATCTTGAAGCCCTGCCCCTCGCCGCCCAGCAGGTTCTCGACTGGCACCACGAAATCGTCCAGGAAGACGAGGTTGGTCCGCATCGCCTTCGACAGGACGGTGTCGATCGGCTTGGCGGTGAACCCGGGGTACTTCTTCGGCTCGACGATGAAGGCCGAGATCCCGCGCACGCCCGCGGTGGCGTCGGTCCGCGCCAGCAGGACGCCCACGTCGGTTTCGTTCGCCATGGAGGCCCACATCTTCTGGCCGTTGATGCGGTAGACGTCGCCGTCGCGGACGGCCGTTGTCTTCATCGCCCCGGCGGCGTCGGACCCGCTGCCCGGCTCGCTGAGCGACATCATCCCGATCGCCACGCCGTGCAGCAGATTCGGGACGTACTTGAGAACCTGCTCGGGTGTGCCCGCACTGTAGATGCAGGTGGGGCAGGTGGAGCCCTGCTGGTTGTTGCAGGCCGCGAACCGCACGTCGACCCGCGACATCTCCTCCTGGATGACGGTCGCGGCGACGTAGCCGACATCGGTGCCCCCGACCGACTCGGGGAACGCGGCGCCGTAGAGGCCGACCTCGCCCGCCCGGCCGACGAGGTCGCGGGGGAACTCGTGCCGCTGCTCGAAGCCGTCCATGACCGGAGCGACCTCAGTCTTCATAAAACGGCGGACCGTGTCGCGGATCGCCTCGATCTCCTCGGTCATTACCGCATCCATGGCATGCCTTTCTGTGTCAGCGCCGCGTCAGCCCAGCAGCTCGATCAGGGCGCAGACATCGGGGATGGTTTCCAGCTTCTCCACGCCGCGCACGAACTGGTCGGCCGGCTCGCCGGTCAGCGGCCGCACCGCGTAGGAGGCGGAGTCCTTGAACTTGGAGACGATCTGCGACCAGTCAAGCGGCCGGCCGACCGCACCCGGGGTGTCGTGGTGCCGGGCTTCGGAGAACAAGGTCTCCCCGTTTTCGAGGTGAATACGCACCGCTCCGTCGGGCAGGGCCTTGCTCCAGTTGTACTGCGGGTCGTCGACGAACTCGATCTTCTCCGCGACTGCCGCGATTTCGGGGTCACCGCGCCGCTCGTCCGAGAAGTCGCCTAGGCCCACCGTTCCCTTGGTCAGCGCGAGGGCGACGGTGTAGGGAATGCTGAACTTGGCGTCGGGGGCCGTCGGCGGATGCCGCCGGAAGTCGGCCGGCTCGCTGAGCTGCTTGGCGAAGTCACCGCCGTAGAGCTCCAGCTTGCTGATCTCGTCACCGTGGCCGGGGCCGCCCATCAGACGGAGCGACGTGTCGATGTAGGCGTGGGTCACCCCGCAGCTCGGCCAGAGCTTGTACAGGATAGTGGAGCCCTGGAAGTCCTTTCCGAGGTGGGCGACCATGGCTTCGCGATCCCACTCGCCGAAGTAGACCGGGAGGAACGCCGCCTTGCCCTCGAAGGGAGTGGCGGTGCCCCTGAGGCCGGTCTCGGCCAGCAGGGCCGACAGGACGCCGCCCTTGGCGGAGAAGCCCGCGTACGTGCCGCGCAGGTCACCGCCGGTCCCGTAGCCGATCTGGAACGTGGTCGCGGACTGGCAGGTGGCGATGCTGAACGCGTTCAGCAGCTGGTCCTCGTCCAGTCCCAGCAGCTTGCCGCAGGCGGCGGTGGCGGCGAACACGCCCAGGACCGGGGTCATGAACCAGTCCTGCTTCCAGGTGACGTTCTTCCGCAGCCGGGCGAAGATGTCCTGCCCGAGGGCCAGTGCGGTGATGAATTCCTCTCCCGTCACGCCGCCCCGGCGCTCCGCGATGGCGCACATCGCGGGGATGACCGACACGCTCGGGTGATGTCCCTCGGGGAGATGGTCATCGAAGTCGAGGCCGTGCCCCATGGCGCCGTTGACGAAGGCCGCGGTTACCGACGGAACCTTGCCGCCCCAGCCGATCAGCGTGCTCTCCGGCTTGCCACCCCAGTCGCGGAATAGACCGACGATCGGCGGCATCGCGTCCATGAGACCGCTGGCGCCCAGGATCACGCCCAGGGTGTCCAGCGTGCTGTACTTGGCCGCCTGTACCGCCTCGG
>Ga0302325_10011428_pt1 | contig 19124 bp, 13 predicted proteins | sample Palsa_T0_2_FD_201948 | JGI IMG/M metagenome (GOLD analysis project Ga0302325, IMG submission 201948) | Peat permafrost microbial communities from Stordalen Mire near Abisko, Sweden - Palsa_T0_2 | ecosystem: Environmental > Terrestrial > Soil > Palsa > Peat permafrost | place: Sweden: Abisko...
GCCGCCTTGGAGCATAAGATTATGTGGGTAAGTAGGCGTTGCAGCAACGATTCGGATGTTTGGTACACCGGCGACGGTATATGCCGCTGGATTCATTGTTGTGGACCCGGCTGCATCATTCATAGATACAGCTCTGGTTCTTACGGACGGGCCTGCCTTGGGTGTCTCTGTTTGATCCTCAGCTGGTGTTATGAGAACACTAGAGGCATTATCCGAGGTTTGTCCTGGCTCCGATGATGTACCTTCATGTCGAGTTATTGGGTCGTCCGAATACCGACGCAAATGAATTGGTCGGGGGTGAGATCCTCGAGATTTCTGCAAGGTGGAGAGAACCGACCTGAATTCCAGAGCACCCACAAGACTTGGGCGAATTGGCGTGATCGTATTTCTTCGATTCCCAGGCGGTCTCAAGACACGCATGCTGCTAGCCATCTCAGCAGCGAGATGCATCCCTTGCTCTCCGTCTTCATCGCTTTCTTCGTCTGTTTGTGCATCGAAACTAGTGCTTGATCCACGCTCCAGTGCTCCGAAATCCTCGGCATCTCTGTATCTTCTTTGCCCTGCTGGAGCGTCTTCATCATCTCCATCTTCTTCGGTGGCTTCTACCTCCTCATTTGCTATGGCCAGATAGTGACTACGAGCAACTGCCTCTCTCTCACGACGTCTGCGCCGCCTACTGAGATACCAGTGCCAGACTACTACTGTGACCACGTAGAACAGATAGAATCCAATCATAACTGAGCATTCCCACCAATGTAGAGCCCCATCCGCCAAGGCTATCATGCTGAAGCTCGCTGCGACGATGAAGAACCCCACATCTCTGACAAAGGTCTTCTTTCCAACTCGAAACTCTCGTACCAATGCCATTGATCCAGCAACGACAGTAGTTATGAACCCAGCAGCCCCAATCAATTCGCCAACTGCCAAGCTCCCGCTGTGAGAGTTCATAGCTGCAAATGTCGAGAAGACGTCCGGACTGCCATTTCCAAATGCCAGAAATGTGACCCCGGCCATGCTCTCGCTCATTCCCAATATAGATGCTATCGTGCTCAGGTTGATGCAGAAGAAGTCTGACGCCGCAATGCCAATGGTGGTGAAGAGTAAGCCGAGCCATAAGGAAAGTATTATGAAGGCAACTGGTTGTGCCTTTCCGAGATTACAGTAATACAGACGGAGGTAAGACAAGAGACCAGCTTCTTCGTCTGGGCAATAAGCTTTTATAAAGGCACACTTGTCTTCGGCATGATGGACAAGTCGGCACTACAATGAAGCAGAGATGTTAGACTGTAGCAAAATCTCGAATAGCGAGGTAGGCGGTGGGGGTTCTTGCGCACCTCCTCGTCCCTTTTCACTAGTCGTGTGGCATTAAGCTCCTCCAGAGCTCTTCGTTGCGCCGCTCCATATTGAACTCCGTGACGATATCTGGCGGTTTGATTTACCACCAGGCTGACGACAGCAAATAAGGATATACATAAGATTGTGATGTAAAATGCTCGGAATCTAAATGTCCTTTGGAGTTTTACCGTACGATTGGGCGCCGCATTCGAGGATGTCTGCCGCATATTCCAGAAGCATGATCTGGCGCAATTGATGCTGCTCGAGGGAAAAATTCGTTATTGGGGAGAGGGATGGAAAAGCCAGGTGTTTCTGGGCATTGCGTATGCGATCGGGAACTTGGAGGCCCCACCACCGCTAGTTTGGAGTGGCCAAATTTGGGTTAGCCTTGGGTACTACGGAGTACTGTATGTAACCTTCGTCAACCATACTGTACAGTATGGATGGCCTAATAAATTTAGGATACCTATTATAAATTAGTTTAAATTTAACAGCATTTGATGAATAAACTTTAAATAAATAAAGCTGATTTATTACAAGGGCTAAAAGCTAATGAAATTACTAGAATCTTTGAATTTTTGAATTTTTTTGCAATTTTATGATAGCGTAGCTATATATGCTAAATCGGGTGTGTCCCCGAGGATGATATTTTTATCCCTATTTCTCGTGAAAATCTACTCTTATTCTCTATAATATTACTACGTATACTTATTTTGCACTAAAATAGTATAAAAATCAGTATAGAATTGTGTATTTATTATCAGGATACCCAATATTATTTAAGTAAAGGAATACCGAATAATATTTAATTGGTTAATTAACTTTATGTTATCCTTACATCCCGATAAGGTCACTCCATACAGGAAGCGACAGCGCGCAGTGGCGCAGTTGTCGAGGTTGCCTCAAGTAAACAAATCTCGCGTCGAAGTCAACATTGAACGATATCTACAAATTCACGATCACCTTTCTCAACAACGGCACACTGACATAATTAGAAATGCCTCGAGTAGCTCAGGCCCCGCGCGGCAATAATGGCCGGGTAGCATCTGGCTCACTGGCTGCTTCGCCATTCAAATCGCCCGTCAAGTTCGCGTTTCTGGCTCCCGAATTGAGCAAGTGCTAATAATGTATAGAATTCCTCTCAACGATGATGCTCAGGAGAAAGCCAAACGGTTGCAGTCGCGGCACGCGTTGCACGATATCCAGATGAATCAAATCAAGGCCGCAGTGTCTCCCATGCGAAAACTCACAGGCTTTGAAAGAGCAGGCAGTTCTTCACCATCTTCGAACCCGAAAACGCCGCGACGAACGGTAGGAAAGGAAAATGATCTTGATGGAGGTGTCATGATGGTTGGAGGGACGGCAGTTACTCCCATGAAACGCGTACCCATACTTGCCAATTTCGAGGAGTGGATGAAGATGGCTACGGACAATAAGATCAATGCAGCCAATTCGTGGAATTTCGCCCTCATCGACTACTTTCACGATATGTCGCTACTCAAGGAAGGTGATGGAGTCAATTTTCAAAAAGCCAGCTGTACATTGGATGGTTGTGTCAAAATTTATACGAGCAGAGTTGACAGCGTTGCAACAGAGACTGGCAAACTCCTCAGCGGCTTGGCAGACAGCGGAAATAGCAAAAAGAAGAAAGGCGAGAACGAAGAAGGAGAAGAGAGTGAGGAAGAAGAAGTGGAGGATGAAGATGGAGTGGTCAGAAAGAAGCCTAAGAAGAGGGTAAGTTCATTGATTGTTTTTGTTCGAATTTGCTTTCTCGATTTGTACTTCTTCCGCTTTTCACAAGTTTCGTCCCAGACGCGAAGTGAAGCCTTCAAGTGTGCGCTTTCTGCGAACTTTCTCAACCACAACCACTATTTGTATTTGATTAAGCAGAGAGCTTTCACGTATAGCCATAGACTGAGGAGAACTGGGCATCCTATCTACTCTACCTTACGTAGATTAAGTGGGGCTATCTGTTGTGATCGAACCGAGCGAATGGCAGCGTATGCAGGCAGCGGACATAAGTATTACGTCACGTGCAGCTTCCTCGATCTCTGCAAACCTTCTCCTAAGACGTTTACATATATTTAATTAATCAAGAGGCCTTCACATACGACCATAGACTGCAGAGAACTGGGGATCCCGTCCGCTCTCCCTTACACAAGCTGCAGATCGGCAGATTAGTAGTTGGGTGGGTGACCACCAGCGAATACCTGCTGTTGTATGTTTTTGAATTTTTTTGTTCAGCACTGTGGAGTGGATTAGTGGTAGAATCCATCGTTGCCTCGGGGGTGCTGTGTTTTTTCCCTTTTTTGGCTCTAAATGGGGGGGAGCTTAACGAAATTTATCGTCCTCGTTTTGTTCGACAGCGAAAACGTGCTGGAGTGTTTCAGATCTCTTGAGTGGAGAGTGATGAACGCAACATTCAAGTGAGGTTGAGAAAATCAAAGTTCATGTCGGAGGTGATCGAGGGGGAGTCGAATCCCGATCTCTCGCGTATTATTTTGTATGACAAGCGGTAATCAGGACCGTTAGACCATCAAAGATGCGATTTATCAAGTGAGGGAGAACCAAATTCACATTCCTCTTCGAAAAGCGGCCACCAAACTATTCAAAAACAGCACGTAGTTTACTCTTACACCGTTAAATTAAGTTAATCGTAATTGTGCGGTTAATACGGTTGATGCTGCCGTTTTCGAGTACACTTTCCTGCCGTTTTAAGCTACGATTTTGTACCTGCAAGCGCATTTCTCTTCTCAAATACAAATCAATTCTATCATTACGTAGCAGTATTTCTGTTCGCCTACTTTACCTCCTCACACTGGCTAACTAGAATTCAAGGCTCAACGATCATCGGAAGCAACTTTGGCTAGCTCATTCGCAGCCCTTCAATTGAAGAAATTCGAGCTCGAATTTTCGGTTGACCCATTATTCAAAAAGGCTTCAGCAGACTTTGATGAGGGAGGTGCAAAAGGATTGCTATTAAATCACTTAGCTATCGATTCACAAGGTCGTATCGTTTTTGATAGCAGCGACGATGCAGGAGATGCATCTGGTGAAGGCAAATCTACAAGACGGAAAGATGATGCCGTCGAGGAAGAAGAGGAAATCGAGCCAGATTCGATGATTGAGACTACAGTCAAGGAGTCAGAAGAAGATGAGGAGGATATCGAAATCGATGTTGGAGCTCTCGGCGCCAAGTTCTTTCCAAATCTGGAGCGTCTGGACGAGCAAGATATCTGCCCATCTCTGAAAAACTTCGATTTAGGAAATCCATCCGGCTCAATGGACGTCCCATTCTTGAAGGCTCCCGAAGACTGGCGACAAGAAAAGGACAAATCTACGGAGGATGGCGGCGTTGGCGATAAATCGGGCATCTTTCTTGACGACGATAACCCAGCTGGATTTGAAGATGACGAAGATGGACTCCTTGGAAACTTTGACCTTCCCCCGGATACTGGATTTGGCGAGGGAGGTGAGGCTTGGGCTCGTGACGCTGCAATCGAAACCAGGATGCGCGTTCATGATGCCGGTTTTGATAATGACGGTATGGGAGGTGGTGATGGTGAAGACGGAGACGGAGATGGCATGGGCGTGGGAGCATTCGACCCAGAGACTGGTGAGTATGTTGTATCAATAGATCATGGTGCAAAGATGCAAGGCGGACATGATAATATTCTGAGCTATTTCGATCAGGCGCTGCAAAAGAATTGGGCAGGCCCTGAGCACTGGAGGATACGAAAGATCAAGGACATCAACAAGCCAACTTCAGCAACCAAGACTCGAAAGGAGAAAGAGCCATTCGAGATCGATTTTCTTTCCCCTCTATCCTCGAGTCTCGCAGAGACAATCTATACCACAGCCTCGTCGAATACTGTCATCTCACTCCCCAAGAAGGACTGGAAATCGAAGACCAGGAATCTTCTTCCAGATGATAAGCATTTCAACTCCAAGCAACTTCTTCGTCTTTTCTTGAAGCCAAAAGCTCGCATGGGAAGTCGAAAATCTGGATTTGGCGCAAAGACTGCTTTTAGCAACCAAAAGGGTGACGAAGCCCCTGAAGGAGAGATGGATGAGGCATTTTGGGCTCGCAAAGAAGACCCTATCGGAGCTGATGAGGATCCTGCTCCTCAAGGAGACTATGATGCCAACTTCTTCCAAGATGATGGCCTGCCCATGCCTGGAGGAATTGACGACGACGACGAAATGGAATTCGCAGATGCTCGTGATCACTTCTCGCCAGGCGCCGAAGACCGTGGAGAGGGCGGCATGACTGGGATCACCAATGTCCTCAACGGCGGAATGACCCAAATCACAGAAGGCGAGGAAGGAGCATTTGGGACGCAACTTGTCACCCAGAGCCGCAGATTAAGACCAGAATACGTGCAGTATGCTCGTGTTGCTAAGAAGGTTGACGTGCGTAGGTTGAAGGAGGAGTTGTGGAAGGGTATGGGGATTGACAGTCTGGAATCTGTAAGTAGTAACCACCCGTGGAGTGCATAACACCGTTTGGTCATCTTCTCGGATTAATTGCTGACATACATTAGGATCTTCCATCCCAGATTCATGGACGATTGCCTACTCCCCAAGCAGAACCCAAGAAAGGACCAGACGATAGTCTCAAGTTCACTTCGGTGATGCAGAACCTACAGAGCGTATACCCCAAGCAGGCAATGAACGATATCTCGACGAGTTATTGTTTCATTTGCCTACTGCACTTAGCCAATGAGAAGGGCTTGGTGATTGAGAAACAAGAGGGTCTGATGGAGTTGAATATCAGGAAGGACTTTACCGCTGAGATCACTGTTGGCGAATAGACGTCACGTGAAATTTTGTCAATTGTAACGAATAATGCGGGTTGTGCTTTCGGGACCGTGGCGTCTGGTAGGGCGAGGCTGCATGGTACATGAAACGGGTCAGGGAGGGCTAATGCAATGACAAATTTCAACCACGTCGCACAATGTTTCTTTTTTTAGCCCCACTTCCAGCCTACACGTGATATTATCGAGGGGCTCGACGCGGGGGCGCGGTTTAACGGTTATCATGCAGCTCCAGAAACGGTCGAATGGGGCGCCATTCAGCCTCGCTTTGTTCCAATTTCACGGCCCACGAGTTCGACCCAAGTTCCCAACACCGAATCGTACAAGGGCCGCCGTTTAACAAAGCCATCCTCAGCCCCCATTGCCACCAAAGTGAGTGCGACCAGATGCGATCCTCTCACGGTGCATGCTGGCAATGCCTACAGTATCATCCTTCGCTCGAGGCCTGCAGACTTCCAGCCAATCGACTGGTGCCCCATGTAGGGATCACAGCTGCTGATACACCAACTGTGATGCGTATCAAAGGATGCGCAAATCGTTGAATGAGGCGCAGTCCTGCGGCACCTGCGGTGAGATTTCCATCCTTCCCTGTATTAAGTGTCGCGTTCCCCACACCGCCCGAGCTGAGCTTACTCTTGACTTTTCGAATGATTCCGCGATTGTTGTGACTATTTGCTGCTGTGTTGATCTGGGTTTTATGTCGTTTGGTCTGCTTTGGACGTCATGGATTTTTGGGGCTTCAGCCTCATCATCGCGATGAACTTTTTAGGACTTCAGCAACAAGCACATGCACAGGAAGATCGAGAGTCTCCTGGTAAAGGCGCCTCGAAGCCAGCAACGGCAGCGGCGACAGGAGCACCAGAGCAGACTTCAGTTACCGATGCCAGTGCTGCTGCTGCTCCGGGTACATCGACGGTCTCGGATACTCCTGGTCTAAGCATCACAACGAGTCAAATTTTTGCTTCAAGCTCAAGTTCCAGTCCCAGTCCAGGCCTTGGTTTTTTCCCGACAGAGTGGACGTCGCCGACACCGAACTTCCCACTGGGACAATTAGGAACTATGGGTTTCTTGATCGAAGCAGCAACCCTGGGCAGTTCTTTCAATGTCTCCGGTATTGCCATATACGTCTGCCAAACAAGTGCTCCAAATGGGGAGCTTCCTAGTTCTCGAAATACATGGGCAGTTGCTCAGGTTCCGCGTATGTATCCTAATCTATGCTGGGCTTCTAACATGGCTGACGTGCTCAGTGTCTGATAACTGCAGCAATTCGACTTGCCTAACAGATCAACCAGGTCAAACGAATCTTATCAAGGCCACATTCCAACAAGGAACCAATGCGTCCTCGTTAGGACTCAGCAACCTCTTCTTCTGTATTGCCAACGAACCTGCATATGTCAATGAACTTGTTTGTGATTCCTATAGTCCCTTATTCAATATAGGCGGAGGGACAACCCGGCGGCGTGACCTGGCCCCACGACAAGGTTTGGCGACGCCTTCCTCGATGCCCACGACTGCTATGTCGGTCTCATTGTATACACCTGCTTTTTCGGTTGTCGGGCAAACATCACTTACCACAGCTCCTGCAGCAACCCCCACAACCACTACCATCTCAAATACCCCTTCAAGCACAATAACCACAACAACTACTCCCGGAATTTCAACAACAGCCACCCTCGTATCATCTGCCTCTAGATCCCATGGAGGCCTCTCAATTGGTGCCAAAGTCGGCATCGCCATGGGCGCCCTAGTCTTCTTCGCAGCCCTCCTCCTCCTAGCCCTCTTCTTCCTCCGCCGTAAACACCGACAACGCTCTCCTCCACCCGAGCAAGTAATGCTCACTCGAGACTTGCACACCCACTCGTTCTCCAGTAACGCGCTCATTACCGAAAAAGAAACCGCCGCCCAACACACCAACAACCTCAATTCCGCCTCCCCAATCGACGACCCGCTCCCCATCCAGCGCCACTCTGCTCTCTCGCCATACAACAGCATTCTCGCTGCCCCTTACAACGGCCCCGCTTCTACTGTCCCAAAACGAAAACCAACGGCGGCTTCAGCAGTCTCTGGGATCTCAGGCCCCGTATCTCCTCGCTCAGTATCTATACCAGCGAGCACGCCGTCAGAAGAATTCGAGGAGTATCATGATACACCGATGCCGGTGTATGGAGATGCGAGACATAGTCCGAGGGTGTACAGTTCGGAAGAAAGAGCTGTCGGCGCCAAGGCACCGTTTTTGAGCGAGGAGGGAATGACGGCTGAGGAGGTGGCGAGGCTGGAGGAGGAGGAGAGGAGGATAGACGCTGCGATTGCCGAAGCAGAGCGCTCTAGTCGATAATAAGCGTGGGTGCGTAGATGATGGAGTTTGGTGCTATACTGTTATTAGCGAGTTTGGTGCTATGTTGTTATTAGCGATTTTGTATTGGGTTGATGTTAAGTATTTTGGCTTGGTGTCAAGATATCATAGTGACACTGCAGCTGTCGAAAGCATCATTATTACCAATGCTCTAAGTGAAAAAGATATGAAAGCTCGAGATGTTGAATCCCTCATGCCATGTCGACGTTTGCTAGGGTATACCAATGTGTGAGGTCGCTCGTTTCCCAGGTGGTATGTACCTGGAGCAAGAACAAAGCTACCCTGTCGCACTTCCTAAACAAAAATCAAATTAATTAAAATGAATTGCATCTAATAACTTATTGCTCATCCTTTAGAAGAATTCTTCTCAACATAGCTAATCCGCGCGGCAGCACCCCCAGCCATAATAGTTCTCGAAGATTAGCCATCAACCGAATTTATCCTTCAAAAAATCACTTCACTTTTCCAACACGAATTTAAGAAACGGCATAGAGATCCTGGTAGGATGGAATGCGTAGCAGCTAATCCATTTTCTATTGGCATCGTTGAGGTGGTGATCTTAGAACATAGCCCCTTGTGTGGATATGCTTCCTCTCCTATTCCAAAGCAGCAGCATCTGTCCTCTTTCTACTTGAGCTAAGAAACAATTCATTACCAACCTGAAGCAGCTACCACTCCTAGCTCTCACCCTCTCAGCAACAGCAGCCTCTCCCACAGCACTAACTATCCTCACCAAATGAAAACGTCCAACTCACCATCCACGTCCAGTCCAACCAAGTTTTCAAAATCGCCGTCCCGGTGGACGGGGCATCGACCACCCTTCTTTGTAAGTTATCCTCCCCACACATCTCTCATTCTAAAATATACCAACCTTCCTGTAACAGCGGCATCAGATCAGTATCAAATATCGATCCATGGGCTAACTTCGTCGCTAGATGGTGAGGGTTCAAGGCTGCATATACCTTTAACAGCAGTGAAAATGTTATGAAGGTCAATTACCCCCTGCCGACGAAATTGGAGATACGGTGCTGCCTAAAGCGCCCATGTCGATGAAAAAGCATTTGTGTAACTGGACGATGTATTATTCATGCCCACTGGAAGGAGTTAAAGTTGTCTTCGAAATTTTTTTGGTTCGTCTCAATCAATCTCTCTGTGGTGTCTGATCTCCAAAATCCAATGCTATGCTAATGCACCCCGTATGAACTTCTCTTGCGCCGTGCAATGATACAAAGAAAACGGGCATGCTGATAACCTGAGCCCCTCATTGTTCCCCAAAAGCAAGTGTCACATCACCTCTAACTCCTAATTCCCGTCTTCCAAAAAGAAGAAACTCCGAAACAATGCTCGTTCATATCATCTAATATCCATGTCCGTGAAAACCTGGACCCCCTCTTCCCTGACCTCCTTGCTGCTGCTGTTGAAAATAGTGCTGTCGCTGTGGATACTGCTGAGAAGGTGATCCGCCCTGCTCGGGAGGTGTAGGGAAAGCAGGAGGCGTTGGAGCAGTGAATCCACCACCTTGTGCGAAGACTTGTGCTGCCGGTGAAACCCATGACTGCTGTCTCGCAGTATGGCCAGGAAATTGCGGTGGATACTGGCCCATGTTGCCATACTGTGCTGGAGGAGCATGGTACTCTGCAGCCATTTGATCCGAATATTGTTGTTGCAGGTAAACATTTTGCTGTTGCTGTTGCCGTTGTGCAACTGCTTGCTGGATCGCTCTACTGTTGATGCCTTGCTTCAATTTCTCCTTTTCCATTTCTCGGACACCAATAGCGCCTACAAGTCCCCCTCCAGGAGCACTTGGCTTATTCTGAGCCATGTTGATGAGAGGCTGGCCGGTGATCCTTGCAACATGCTCTTGCTCACGAGCAGACAGGGTTGTAGGCATATCACCAGTCCCTGAAGGTCCAAGAGTATTGGAAGTAGCTCGTGAGCCTGGTCGCTGAAGCAATTCGGCAGAGCTATTGCGAGAGTGGCCCAGTTGGCCTAGATATTCGTTCGATCGATTGCGAATAGGCGGTGGCGTCGGCGTATCAGCACGAAGCACATTGCCAGAGGGTTGTCGCTGATGTGCATATAGTGGGGTGACTGCGGCACGCTGCTGAACAAATTGCTCTGGAGTTATAGCTTGATGACTACTGGACGCAATACCAATAGAGCTCATTCCTGGCTGCCATGGCAGTGTTCTGCTATCGCTGGACTCATTACGTTGGTGTACGGCTCCTGTTGGGACGGCTTTTCGCTGGGGCGAATTTGATTGACCAGAACTTGCGGGTCTAGCGGCCGGGCTACGTTGTCCTGGGGCTCGATCAGGAGGATAGTTATTCATGGCAGGGCTGGGACTGGCTGCTCTACCGTAATTAGGAGCATAACTTTGACTTGGTCCTGGACTTTGAGTCCTCAATGGTCGGTCAGTGGCTAGGTTCAGGGTTGGCCCGAAGTCAATATGAATGGGATCTTTCGGTACGGCTCCTGCTTGCGTATTGCCCACGGTCTTCATGACCCCAGCTCGTGGCTTATCCACAGCTCGCTCCGGTTTTTGGGTGTCGGTGGAACCTCTCGTACTGGCGTAATCAGGAGATTCCGTTGACGCTGTATCCTCGTAAACACTGCTTGCTCCGCTCTTTTGGCGATGCACCTGATTCTGGGGCATTGGCTCAAGTCTCTGGTCATTACGTCCGATCATGTCAAACGCAGTTTGGTCGATAACGTGCCGACCCAAGCTTCCTGCGCTGTCTGTTGTCTCTGCAGATGTTGGAGTCTGTATGCTTGAGCTTCTTACCGGAAGCGGTTTTCGATGTACGCTTGTTCCAGTGTGTAGACGAGATGGTTGAGATGTTGTGCTATGTGTTGAATCTGCTGATGACTGAGAAACGTGACCCTGGAACATTGGTGACACTTGGTCACGCGGTTTTGTAGAAGAATGTACATTTGGCGGCTCATACATACGATTACTGGATGGTTGCTCGCCAATAAGATTAGAAGTTGGGCCTGAGCGCGTGGAGTCGTCTTGGTAATTCGATGGCGGGACTTGCGAAGAACTAAATGGAAATTGTGGTGGTGGTCGAGAATAGTTCGTTTCCAAGTCAGAGTTCGAAGGTCGAGAAGGAGAGGAGTGTTCGAAAGAAAATCGGGGATTTGCTACCAAGCCTTCATCGAGACCGTGTTGATTAGCAGGAAGATCGTATGCATTGGCGTCTGACTGTACCCCTCTCTGGCCATCATCATCTGAGTATCGACCCATATTTTGGCGCCTTTGATCCTCACTTGATCGTTGCCCTTTTTCATTCGCGTGGTATGCAACAGCAACACCGCCTGCACCGGCCAACTGAGACAGTGTTGCATTAGACATGCGGCTGTTAGCTCTGCGCAGCTCTGGTGAGTGATATGGCTTGCTTATTGGCATCGAACCTGGTGCATGTGCAAATGCTGGGGGTGCAGAAACTGGCTCAGGGGAGGTGGTAGCTTGAAGTTCTTGGAGTTCTCTGACAGGTGTAGTTCTGGCCTCGTCCTCAGAGCTAATACGCTCAGGAGTATGAGCCATGTACCGCAAATTTGAACCTTCGCCTCCTGAAGCAAGACCAATAGCATGTGGTGGTGGAGCGGGAGTTGACTCGTAAGCACCGTCGTATCCCGAGGGACCTTGATCTTGAAATCGATCTAAGCCTTGTGTATCTGAAACTGATCTGTTATGTGCGTGAGGTGGAGCTCTAGGGGGCGTAAAAGCGCCCGCACCGGGAGGGGCAGAATCCGTTCTTGGAATTCCACCCAGAGAGCCTTCAGCTGGAGGACCCTGCTGGCCCCAAGTTATTGATGGAGAAGATCTGATAGAGGCGTTATCATCCAATTGTATCCTGCTGCGAGACGGGCCGAAACTGTTGCGAGTGCTCCTCCGACTGCTGTATCTGCTGTTTGTTCGGCTACCATTTTCAACAGCAGTCATGCGTTTCTTCGTCAGATCCTTCATTCTTTTTCTCCATTCGGACTCTCTCCAGCTAGCGCTTCCCGGTTCTAAGATGAGACCTGTTACGTCGAGAATCTCCAGATATCCATATCTACGATGCTTTGGCATTGCGAACATGAGGCTGTGCTGATCCGACGTGTCGGCAGCCAGTCGACCAGGTCGTCCATACAGACCAAAGGTATCAAAAACAGGAAATAGCCAACGAAGCATCATCTCAAATCCTGTCACTGCTGGATGCACTTCTGGCATAACAAATACGAAGCCTTCCGTGGTTGAGGGGGGGTTGGAATGAATAGTTATAGATCCCTCGACTTTGACAAGAGTGGATGCATCTATAAGTGGCTTCGATTGCGGATATATGGCAAAAGCGGAATAGGCATCCCTGATCGTGGCGATCGGGCGAACCTTCTTGGTCTTCTTGGAATCGTAGAACCTGATATCCCCTTTCAAGAGTGGCAGCCTTGATCGGTTGTAGGCTGATTTCTTCTTGTTGAGCTGTTTTTGCAGTTTCTGAACTTCTTTTTCATCGGGCGGTGTAATCACACACCAGCAGCGTCTCCATGGGGTTCCAGCTCCAAATCTGACTCGGGCCCAATCTGCACTGGGAAACCTCGCGCGTTCCATTATGATGTTAATGTTGTTTAGCGCTTTTCCCTTTCCCGCTATCAAAGCTCCAGTATAAGCTTCTTGTAACGTAGCATGCTCATACATAGCAAGTCGAATGCCAGCGGTCCACTGAATCAAGGAGTGATGTGAGTTGAAGTGCAGAAGGTAGCGGTTTTTACCAGCAGTAGAGATACTAAGGACATTTTGCAAGGGCGCTTCGTTATCTTGTCTCGTAGGAAGTGATTCAATCTGCCATTGTTAGTCTGGCAGGTATTTTAGCAAGTGCATTACGGACCATTTTGATCGAGGCATCAGTCAGGTTTATGAACTTTGGGAGCACTTCCCCGTCCTGTCCCGCTGCATCAAGTTCTGCGGCATCCCATAACGAGAGTACCGTTCCCACAAGTTGTGCAAAGCATTCGGTCCAAGTACGATCTGCATTCGGTCTTCCATCTATTTCATGTTAAATTTTGTCAACCCCCTGGAGAGAGATCACTGACGCGTATTCTGGTCATCTAACTTCAGGAAGTAACCTTCCTGGTACAATTTGTTTCCATGGCTGTTCAAAAATGTAAAGATGGGTTGAAGCTCAGGTAGCGTGTCCTGGGATACGTCCATCAAGGGAGGTTGATAGGTTTGAACCATAGACATAGGCCTCGAAGGGGCGCGTTCGCGCTGTACTCGAGGTTGAGGTGATTCGCCGTCCATGTTATAAGGATGGGTGGAGCCTGTTGGCGTAGCAGGTTGCCTCGCTGAATTTTGACTGGTAGGGAATTCATTTCTGGACGAGGTTTGTCTTGTCTGTATCGGCGGCGTGGGCGTAGGACTTCGCTGGGCATCTCGATTGCTTGAGAAATTCGACATGAAGGAGAGAACTGCGAATGGAGGCTCTATCAGCATTTTCCTGCACCACATTGCCGCTACTGCTTCTGACTAACCCCGATTTCTGGTCGACATCTTGGACGTGGAGAGGTCGCAAGTAACGAGAGTATATGGATAGGGTATTCGTGATGAGATCAATCCCGGCGATCCGGTTGTTGCGCCTGGTCACTCAAACTGGCATCACAGTTGGTTGCCCTTTCCTCTCTTGTTGCTGGGAACAATAACCGCACAATTATGTAATTGCACGGAGACCTTCTGACAGGTGAAAGAGGTTCACAAGAGGGAAAATCAGTAGGGCGTGTTTTGAGTGGAGCTGCCGGTGCAGTTGAGGAATGGGAGTGGAAATTTATTTCTGTAGAGCCTGCAAGCCTTGGTAATAGAGCAGACGGGACGTCACTGGCGCGATTTGCTGGGCGACCAGCCAGGCCAGGACTATGCGTATGGGATCCGGTCAGCGAATTGACGTGTCTTCAACGGCGAGAATGCGAAAATGCGAGTCGACGCTGCGAGACGAGAATTCAAGATTGAGTATTTGTATTTTTGTCGCCGTCGATGAGGTGTTTCGTGGCTTATTCATCACATAAGACAACACGGTTTTCTCATGGTATTTGGTGCTCGTATCGAACGGCCCCGACGAGCTGCACCCCTGTGAAGTTCCTCGGTGGAGCCTTGGCTGGTGGTGATGACGCGTTATAAAAATAGCGTCTGATGGGCAACCGCAGTGCCGCCAGGCTCGCGACAAAAACCTCAGTGCTACCTACGACAAAAACCTGGAGTCTTGTACGAGTACAGTACACCGGATATCACGCTCCCCACGCCTTCGAGGGAGAATTGCTAGCATGAGGTCGTCGGCGTTCTTGGATTGGGCAGCAAGGGCATATGCAGATAATTGAGTGGCTGAGAGGCTCGTACGAAGTAAGTCCAAGTAGCAGTGCAAAGCCTTCATAACCAGTCCTCAATGCTGCAGCAAGGCGATCAGACCTTCAGGCCTCGACGTGGTTCTCCAATTTCAGACACGTTTGAGGAGCAATTAGGAAAGAGATCAGACGTAGCGTTCCCGCTTGCTTAGGAGTATCTTCAATGCATCCATTTCGACGAGGCGTTTGATACCTTTGAAAGTTATCCGTATTTTTCTCACAAGGTACTCCGCGCAACATCATCGAGATACTGTAAAAAGTCTAGGCTGAGGTAGATATGCATACTCCAATGACACAATGTTCTCTTTGAAGCATCTTCAAGCTCTCGCTTCCAAAACAAGTTTTTCGAATCTCAAAATAGAGCTCAAGACGTGCTATGCACGGAGGTCCGCACCGGATAAATCCACAACGAATACCGGTACCGGTAGGTGCATCTTTAGTTTGGCTGGACGAAAAGCTTCGAACTCTGGTTGGTACGCATTGTGTAAGGATTAACAACAATAAAAGGTACCAAGCTCAATCGGGAGTGAGTTCGAACTTCGATGCCAGCCCGAGAGGAGGAAAGAGGCCTGAGCTTCACCAGGGATTGCATTCACCTTGCTGCTTTTCGCCTAGGTTCGGCGCGCCCTCCACCAAAGTTCCCGGGCTCGGGCTTATCGCAGTGATCAACTTGTTGGGGTACATCAAGAAAAAACAAAAAGGATATCCTCGAGACTGCCTCACCGAGCAGTCTTTAACCCGTCTTTAATCTACGACGCTGGGATGAGGAGGTCGACCCTTCGACCACAAGTTGCGCGAGCCATAATTTCAGAGCCTCGCAGGTCTCTCATCCAGGGCACTCCAAGATGGCGGCCAGAGCTGACCTTCTCAACATCTGCAACGCCTGACACGCCTACATTACACAAGGAGATCGCACCTTTTCGCTTCGAAACTGGACTCGCATTATTTGCCAAGAGAGCACCGAGGCCATTTCCCCCGCCATTTCTCTCTCCTCCATCTGGGTCTTTCTCAGACCCTCTAAGTACACACCACATGAGTCGGGATCGACGCGCCTTTGTGAACGGAGAACTCATTCGAGGATATACCAACGGCGACGATGCGGTGTACGTCAGTGACCAGTTCATTGGCGCAAACGATGGCGTTGGGGCGTGGTCTACCAGGCCTGGTGGACATGCTGGGTGAGTTCTACCTCCAACCGAGGCTTCTTGATGCTAACTTGTCCAGACTTTGGTCAAGATTAATACTGCACTTCTGGGCATCAGAAATAGAGATGGATGCAAATCGAATACGATCTCCCGGACAAAAGTACGAGCCAGATCCCGTCGAATGTCTGCAGAAAGCCTATGAACAAACCATTCAGGCAACCTCTGTGCCAAATACATGGCAGGGGACGACAACTGCTACAGGGGCACTATTATATTTTCAGAAACAAGACTCGGATCCCAAAGCACCTGCCACTCCCCTACTCTACGTTACCAACCTTGGAGATTCCCAAGTTTTGGTTCTGAGACCACGGGGCTCTGAACTTGTCTATAAGACGACGGAACAATGGCATTGGTTCGATTGTCCACGACAACTAGGCACCAATAGTCCAGACACGCCAAGAGAGAATGCGGTAATGGACAAGGTTGAGATAGAAGAGAACGATGTTGTTCTTGCTATGTCAGACGGAGTCATTGACAATTTATGGGAACACGAGATTATTGAGAACGTGGTGACCAGTATACGGAAGTGGGAGAACGGTGAAGGCGGCCAGAGTACTGGGGACCGAAATGGTGGAGCCGGAGGCGGGATGAAATTTGTTGCGGAGGAGCTCATGAAGGCAGCCAAAGTCATTGCTACAGACCCATTTGCAGAGAGTCCTTTTATGGAGCATGCTGTGGAAGAGGGTCTGGCAATGGAAGGAGGTTTGTTTAAATGTTTTTTTATGGACCCGAGCTGACCACGCTTAGGAAAATTGGATGATATCAGTGTGGTGGCTGCATTGTGCAGACAGAACAAGGGCTGAAGATATTGGGAGTCGAAGTGATGAACCGATATAAAGATGCCCAGCGACACTGCTGGCAAGAAACCACCGCTCCTCCAGCTGCCCAGAGAGAGCATACAGAGGCTCCCTAGTAAGAGGAAGCCCGTACTAGATACCGAAATATCTGGTATGGAGGGAACGCCGTGAAGAGCTTCGAGATCGTGTCACAGGCTTAGATGGTGATACCTCAAGCACACATCATCTGGTGGGGGAAACAAACGACAGGGACTACAAACAAAGATCTACAACTCCCGACTAAATGAACTAAATTCTCAACTACGTTTGAATAATCCGAGACATCGAACATAGAGGTGAAAGTGACTCCTGCCACCCACTCTAGGCGATAAGCAATCCTTATCGCGGAAGCTTAAACTTTACAGTCAAACGCGAAATCTTTAAAAATTCCCAGACCTCATTGTTAGAATTAGGGTGTTTTTAGGGTGCTGAGTAAGCTGAGAACCCTATATTTACACTTCAGTGCACCGGGCGCACTATGCAACCTATGCATATTAGCCTCAATACAATATCATCTATTGTAAGAGCGGCAAGCTTACTAACCAAAAGGGAAGTGTAAGAGAGAGAAAATTAATCGACAATACCCAGATATTCTAAGAGTAGATGCAATCTCTTCATATATCTAAGATATCAAAGGCTGGTACAGGGTATAACTAGTGCTATGAATTGGTGTGGTAGATACATTTTCAATCATGCTTGTTGTTCTATAACTTTGGACATCATGTCAACAAGTTTTGCCGTACTCTTCGCAACCAGGAAAATATGTTCGTATACTCGTCTTATCAAGCCGGATAAAAGATGTAAGGACGTAATCAGCGTGGTGAGCACCCCACGAGATAGGCATTATTATAGAGAGAGGATGAAATCATGTGGAAAATTGTCCTGATTGGGTAGATTGATTGACATTCACCAAACCTAGTAGATCTTTAGTCGCTTAAAATGATCCTGCCTTGTAAGTCATCCCCGTCTGTTTCCAGGATAAAAAACACACAATCTACAGGAAGTCTGCCTGCAAACCAACAGTCGACCAAAGGCCCCTGAATAGAAGCACTGGGAGAAGCTAAAGGGAAAAAAATAATGGAACTTATAGAAAAATGAGTAAAATAAGAAATGGTAGAGGTTATAGTGTAAAGGTTTGCTAAAGGATACACATTATGCACACTTTACACGTAACCTTGTCTTTATTCCTGGAAGCTTGTGAATCGACAGCAAATATTATGGTGGCAGCTCCTGCTGCGTGGAAGGATCATGAGGATCATGAGGATGAGTAGCCATTGGCAGGTTTTCGTAATTTGTAGCCTTGTTATTCATGTGAGGTTTCGGAACAAAGAACCAATAATGAATTTGAAGGATTCAACTTACTGACGTTTTATACGTTGGTTTTCCCTTATTCCTAGAAACTCGAGAAAAGGACGAGACAAGATCCGTTGCCCAAGGGCAAAACCTTGTCAGAAGCAGTTCAGCTCCAACCCCTCAATTGCAGACCGAAAGCCGTTACACTGCAGCGGGCCAGCGTGCACGAACCAACTGAAGACCGCCCCACTACTTTGTAAAGCGAGCTAGTTTAGTCGATCCTTGTCCCAGCACTCCTTTGTGAACAAAGCGCACACCTCGAACCACGACGAGTGATTCACAGCTAGCATGAGTCTGCTACAAAAGAACATCCCATCATACATCGAGGAACTTGACCACATGCAAATGTGTCTGTTTTAGGAACGTTTAGATGCGAGCACGCGATCACATAAGCCGACGAGGTGGTGAGCAGCTCCAACAATATGCCGGCGAGCGACGAGGCAGCAAACATCACAGACAAGGCTGATGCGGTTCGCAATGGCAATGTGGCACAGAGCGATACTGCGGCGGAGCTTGACGAGTTTGGATTGCCTATCAAGGGACTTAAGGTTGCTATGTCAGTAACAGAGAGTGATGCGGATGAGGGTTTGGGAATGGATCGACAGGAAGTCAATGGCCATACCGGGGGAAACAAATCCGCAGAAGAATCAGACAATGTAGAGAAGGTTGGAAATGGCCCAGAAGACGAGCAATCTAGCGGAGAGGAAGACTTTACAGACGCTCGGTCGACACCAATGTCAGCAACTCCGATTCCGGATTTGAAGGACTCCGCAGAGAAGGTAGGAGAACAGGAACCAGCCACAAGTTCAAATGGGAAGGGCACAGCAGAGAAGCTAGAAAAAGGCGATGCTGC
>Ga0302325_10011429_pt1 | contig 19124 bp, 22 predicted proteins | sample Palsa_T0_2_FD_201948 | JGI IMG/M metagenome (GOLD analysis project Ga0302325, IMG submission 201948) | Peat permafrost microbial communities from Stordalen Mire near Abisko, Sweden - Palsa_T0_2 | ecosystem: Environmental > Terrestrial > Soil > Palsa > Peat permafrost | place: Sweden: Abisko...
CTGACCGCGGTCGTTCCGCCGATCGTCGCTTCGAAGTAACGGTGAACGTGGCCACAGACGATGCGCACGACTTGCGGATGGACGGCGATGATACGTTCGAAGTCCTCGCGGCCGCGCAGAAGGTGAGAGTCGACGGGCGCCACCCCGATCGCGAACGGCGGATGATGCATCGCGACGATCGTCGCCGTCGCCGGAGCGATCCTCAGGGTGGTGTCGAGCCAGGCCAGCTGGGCGGCGTCGAGCTCGCCGCCGGGCGCGCGATCGCGGCGCGTCGTGTCGAGCGCGACCAGCCGCACCGGCCGCGACTCGACGGCATAGCAGAGCGGCCCCTTCGCCGGCAGGTACGCGTGCTCGGGGAACGCATCGCGAAAGGCGTCGCGAGCGTCGTGGTTGCCGGGCACGAGGTAGACGGGGACGCGCAGGTCGCCGAGGATCTTGCGCAGCCGCTTGTACTCTTTGGGCTTGCCGCGGTCGGCCAGGTCGCCGGTCGCGACGACGAACGCGGGCAACGGCGACGCAGCGTTGACGACCGCGATCGCGCGGCGCAGATCGCGCCCGGTACGGATCATATGGTGAAGGAGATCGCCTTTGCGCCGGATGTGGGTGTCGGTGATCTGCGCGACGAGCACGATCGCGAGCGTACCCGACCTGTGTGCCACCAGGGTGGCGCATAAGACGTCCTTAACCCAGCGGACCACGGCGTTTGACGTGAGCGTTTGGCGAGGGGGCGTCCGATACCGACCGCGAAATGCGCGCTCGACCTGCAGACTGACCAAACGGGGAGGCCGGCTTTGCGCAATCGTCTCGTAGCAGCGCTCTCGTTGCTCGCTATCGCATCGGGTTGTGCCGCGGGAGGTGGCGGAATGGCCGCCCCGGGCGTTGGTTCGGCCGCGTCGACGCAATCCGCGCTGCACGAAAGCGTTACCCCGGCGGCGGCTACGAACGTCGTAGTGAATCCCGGTTTCGAGACGGGTTCGCTCTCGCCGTGGACCTCATGTGGCAGCGTGAACGATGCGGCCGTTTCGAGCGCGCAAGCTCATAGCGGCACCTACAGCGCGCTCATCGGGACGACGGCGAAGCCTGAAGTCGACGGCACCGCGGGACTCTGCCAAACCGTCACCGTGCCCGCCGCCGCCACGCTGACCTTCTGGGTCTACGAAGGTACGACCGACTCGATCACCTATGTCGACCAGGAGGCCGATATCCTGAGCACCACCGGCAGTCAGCTCGCGCAACTGTATGCCGAAGCGAAGTCGACCGGCGGCTGGGTGGAAAAGTCGTTCAGCCTGAGCGCCTACGCCGGCCAGACGGTGCAGTTGTACTTCGGCGTCAAAGGGAACGGCTATTCCAAAGACTACGTCTACGAATATCTTGACGACGTCTCGCTGACCGGATCGGGCGCGACGTCGGCACCGACCGCGACGCCAACCGCAACGCCGACCGGAGCGCCGACAGCAACACCCACCGCAAAGCCCAGCGCGACGCCAACCGCAAAGCCCACGGCGACGCCGACCGCAGCGCCGACGAGCGCGCCGTTCGCCTGCAACAACACGCAGTTCCTCACCGACCAGAGCGAGTTCGCCGCCGGAACGATCACGGTCGACCAGCTGGTCGACATCTGCGGAAGCGTGACGCAGGTTCTCGCGTCGAAGAAGACCAGCAGCGGCACGCACGGCTATTTCTACGTGCAGATGCCGTCGGGGTACCAGATCGAGATCGTCTCCAACCTCGACGCAATGGCCGAGGCGTCGACCGATAAGCCGCCGTCGACGTGGCCGTGGGTCGCGGTCGGCGATTACGTCTACGTACAGGGGCGCTATTACTACGACAGCTCGAGCAGTCAGGGCGTCGACTGGACCGAGGACGATACCGACAGCTCGTGGTCGCACACCGGCTACGTCGCGGTCTGCAACGCGTCGGGCGGAAGCTGTTCGAAGTACTGGTGAGCGCGCGGCGTCCGTCGAAGGGCAGCGCGTGAGTACGCGCGCGCGCAACCGGCCGCCGGGATCGAACTGGGGCGACTACGGTGATGACGACCGGATCGGCCGGCTCAACGAGCTGACGGCGGAGCGCGTCGTGCGCGCGGCAGCCGAGATCCGCACCGGGCAGCGCTTCTGTCTGAGCTTGCCGCTCGACTATCCCGGCGGCAACGTCGTCTTTCCGTTCCGGCGTCCGCCCGAGAAGCGGTTCGTCGACCGGATGGACGGCGTGCCGACGAAGGACTTCCCGTTCAGCCGCGCGCGCGAGGGCGCGACCGGTGTGGTGAACGACGATCTCGTCACGCTGTGGACGCAGTACTCGACCCAGTGGGACGCTTTCGGGCACGTCGGTTCGCACTTCGACGCGAACGGCGACGGCGACGACGAAGTGCTCTACTACAACGGCCACTATCCCGGCTCCGACGTCGACGCGATGGCGACGGCCGGACTGCAGGGGCGCGGCGTGCTGGTCGACCTCCATCGCGTCTACGGGAACGAGAAGACCGCGGTCGACTTCGCCATGCTCGACGACGCGATGCGCGCGCAGCGCGTCGCCGTCGAGCCGGGCGACATCCTCGCCTTGCGTACCGGCTGGGCGCAGCTCGTGATGGACATGCACGGCACCCCCGAGAAGCAGGTCATCCATCACTCCTGCGCCGGCCTCGACGGTCGCGACCCCGCGTTGCTGGCGTGGATTGCGGACAGCGGCATCGCTGCGATCGTTGCCGACAACGTCGCCGTCGAGTTCTTTCCGCCCAAGCCGGGCGAAGCGGGAACGCCGTTTTTACCGCTCCACGAGCTGTGCCTGTTCAAGCTCGGCATCAACCTCGGCGAGATGTGGTATCTCACCGAGCTCGCCGACTGGCTGCGCGACAACGACCGCACGCGGTTCTTCCTGACGGCACCGCCGCTGCGCTTGCGAGGTCACGTCGGCTCGCCGGTCACCCCGATCGCAACCGTCTGATCGCCTATTCGCCGCTGGTTTTTCGCCGGCGCTCGAGCTTGGCGGCGACGACTTTGCCGAGCGGCGCGGCGGGAGGCTTCTTTATGGCTTCGAGCTTTCGCAGCCGCGCCGCGGTCTTGGCGGCGGACTCGGCGGCGACGGCGTCGTCTCCGTCGGGCTGCGGACCGATTCCGCCTAGGACCTGAGTGACCGCGTGACGTTCTTTCTTGTGCGCGCGCTGCTTCACCAGCGCGATCTCCTTGCGGCCGGCGTGAGGGCTCTCATCGGTCGTGCTCCGGCGGTCGCGCTCTAAGCTCAGCGTCTTCTTTTGAGGCGGCGATTTGATCTTGCTCATGTGATGTCTAACCCGCCCTGCGCAAGTGGCGGGTCCCCCAGGCTTGGATCGAGGCGATGATCGGGATGAAACTGCGGCCCGCGAGCGTGAGGCGATATTCGACCTTCGGCGGAATCGTCCCGAAGTCGTTGCGGGCGATCAAGCCGGCGTCGGTCAGTGCCTTGAGCTCGCGGCTCAACACGCGCGGCGCGATCGGCGGCGATCCGTCGGCACCCCGCAGCAAACCGTTGCGGAGCTTGCCGTAACGCAGTGGACCATCTTTGAGGTCCCAGACGATGCGCAACTTGTACTTGCCGCTGATGAGCCGCTGAAACTCGGTGACCGGACATCCGATGTGCATCGACACCCTCCGCGCTTCGTTGCGACAGTATCCTTTTTGTCCGTACTTGCCGATCTGCTCCCATATCGTTCACAATGGTGTCGCCAATCCCTCGTCGGCAGGCGCGGCCTCGTCGACGGTCGCCGGAGCACCAGGCACGTGAAGTACTTTCTGATCACCTACCGTCTCAAGGACGGCGCGGAAGACCGCCGTCATCGCGACATCGACGCGTTCATCGCGGCACTCGACTCGGATCCCGAGTTGGGCGGCAAGGTCTCGTATCTGACGATGAAGCGCGGCGGAAGCCAAGACTATCTCCACGTCGCGGCGGCGGCCGACGAAGCTGCCGTGAAGCTGCTCGGGAGCCGCGAATTCTTCTCGCGCTACACGGACCAGACCGAGGCGACGGCCGAAGGCGAGGTCGAGGTCACGCCGCTCGAGATCGTCGCCGAGACGTCGTCGCCGGTGTCGTTCGCGCGTCCGGTCGCGCGCTAGCTAGGTCACGACGCCGGCCGGCACGCGCCCCAGCGGCACCGGCTCTTCGAGCTCTTCGACGAGGTCTTCGACCGCGCCGGCGCCCGGCGGTGCGTGGCGCGCGGCGCGCAGGTTCGGCAGGAAGAACAGCAGCGGTATCGTGCAGGCGAACAGGATCGCCGAGACGCGGAACAGGTAGAGGTACGCCACGGTGTTCGCGTTGGCGGCGATGAGGCCGGACAGCAGCGCGCGCGTGTGCGCGACGCCGAGTGCACCGACCGCGGCGGCGACCGCGGGATGGTCGAGCGTCGCGGCGGCAGCCATGGCGTCGGCCGCCGCGACGCCGCGCCGCACTTGGAGCACCTGCAGCACCGCGATGCCGATGTTGCCGCCGAGGTAGCGGACCAGCGTCGCCATCCCCGTCGCGTCGGAAAGCGCGGCGGGCGCGATCTGTGACAGCGTCACGGCGACGAGCGGGACGAACAACAGCCCGAGCGCGATCCCCTGCAGCACGCGCGGAACGAAGACGTCCCAATAGCCCGCGTCCGCGTTGAGATCGCCCATCATCCACGCACCGGCCGCGAACATCACCAGGCCGATGCCGATCACTATGCGTGCGTCGATGCGCCGCGTGATCGGGCCGACGAATGGGATCAGCACGGCCGTGGCGATCGAGCCTTGCAGCAAGAAGATCCCGGTGTCGTACGCGCCGAGCCGCAACGGGCCTTGAAAGAACAGCGGGGTCACCAGGTTGATGCCGTAGAGCCCGAAGCCGCTGACGACGGTAATGATGCAGCCCGCGCTGAACGAGACCGTGCGAAAGATCTGCAGGTTCACCAGCGGACGCGCGGCGCGCAGCTGCGCCCAGATGAAGTACGTTCCCGACGCGACGGCAAGCACGGTGAAGAACACGATCGTGTTCGACTCGAACCAGTCGGCGCGCTGTCCGGTGGAGAGCACGAACTGCAGGCTGGCCAGCATCGCGGCCAGCGCGGCGAGGCTGGGCCAGTGCAGCGCGCCGGCGGCGCCTTTCACACGATCGTCGACGAGCACGAAATACGCCATCACCATGCCGATCGCACACAGCGGCAGCTTGAAGTAGAACAACATCCGCCAATCGGTGTTGTCGAGCAGATAGCCGCCGATCACCGGGCCGAGCGCGAACGGCGCGACCGAGGCGAAGCTGAACGCCGCGACCATGTCACTGCGCCGTTCGGCCGGCGCGGAGCCGAGCAGGATCGAGAGCGCGATCGGCTGCAGCGCGCCGCCGCCGAACCCTTGCAGCACGCGAAAGACGATCAGCGTGCCGATGGTCGGCGCCGCGCCGCACAGCAGCGACATGAAGGTGAACAGGCCGAACGCCGCAAGGTAGTACCGCTTCTGACCGAGCCGTGCGGTGAGCCAGCCGTTGAGCGGCATGACGATCATCATGCCGAGCGTGTAACCGGTCGCGACCCAGGCCGCGAGGTCGGCGGTGGCGCCCAGGTTCCCGGAGATCGTGGGGATCGCGACGTTGACGATCGCTGCGTCGAGCACGCCCATCAGCACGCCGATCATGACGGTGACGACGACCAGCAGGAGCGACGGCGTGCGGGCGGCCCGGTACACGAACGATCATCGCACACGCCGGGTGCGGGGTGAAGGAACCGTCCATGGTGGTAGTAGATACCACCACGATGGCCCATCAAGCGCTCGACGCGAAGGAGTCCGGACGGCGGGCGCTGCTCTCGGAGTTCCTGCGCGCGCGGCGCGCGCGGCTGACCTCGCTCGAAGTCGGCTTGCCGGCCGGCCCGCGGCGGCGCGTCTCCGGCCTGCGCCGCGAGGAGGTGGCGGTCCTCGCCGACGTCGGCATCACCTGGTACACCTGGCTCGAGCAGGGCCGGCCCATCCGCATGGCACCCGCGACGCTCGACCGGATCGCCGACGCGCTGCGGCTGGACCGCCACGAGCGCGCCTACCTCAAGAGCCTCGTCTTCTTCGAGCCGGCGGCAACGGTGTGGGATCTGCCGATCCCCGAGCGCGTCGCCGAGGTCGTCCGTGCGTACACCGCGGGACCGGCGATCGTTCGTGGCCCGCGCTGGGACGTGCTCGTGTGGAACGACGTCTTTGCGGAGGTCTTCGGCTTCCCGGGCAGCGCGGCCGACGATCGCAACGGTCTGCGTCACGCCTTTCTCGACGCGCGCGTGCGGCGGCTGAACGTCGACTGGCCGGCGTTCGCGCGTCAGCTCGTCGCGTCGTTCCGCACCGAATACGCGCAGCACGCCGGCGACGAGGCGTTCGAATCGCTCGTCGACGAGCTGCGGCGCGAGAGCGCGACGTTCGCGCGCTTGTGGCGCGAGCCGACCGTCCTCTCTTCGACCGAGGGACGCTCGCTGCGTCTGCGCCATCCGACGCTCGGCGCGATCTTCTACGACACCGTCAACTTGCTGATCCCCGACGTGCCGCATGCGACCGTCGTCTTGGGCACCTTCGCGCCCGCCGGCAGCGGCGCGGCGACGGTGCCGGAAGCCAAGCGCACGTCGTGACCGCCGAACCGACGGCCGATTCGGATCCTGGCGGCTCGGAGCTCGACGCGATCGTCGCGTTCCTGGGGTCGCTCGGTTTCGTCGTGCGGTTCGAGCGGCAGGACGGCCCCGAAGCTCTCCCCGGAATCACGGTCGAGGACGGCGTCGTCGCCGTCGATCCGGACCGGCTCGTCGGTGCGGGCGATCTGCTCCACGAGTGCGGCCACCTAGCCGTGATGGGCCCGGCTCGGCGCGCGTCGGCGCGCGGACGCTTCGATTCGGGCCCCGCGGAAGAGATGGCCGCGATCGCCTGGTCGTACGCCGCGCTACAGCATCTGCACCTCGATCCGGCGGTCGTGTTTCATCAGCACGGCTACGGCGGCGGCGGCGGATGGGTCGTCGAGGCGTTTGCGCGCGGGGGAACGATCGGCGTTCCTGCGCTGTGCTGGCTCGGGATGACGTCGCACGCGTGCGCCGGCCAGGCGATCCCGGGCGCGGTCTACCCAACGATGATCGCCTGGCTCAACGACGGCGCGCGGGAGCTGCGCTAAACGACGCTCGCTGCCAGCTTCGCGTCGAGACGGATCTCGACCGAGCGCAGCGCCTTGCTGATCGGGCAGTTCTCCTTGGCCCCGGCGGCGATCTTTTGGAATGCACCATCGTCGATCCCCGGCGCGTTGACTTTCGTCGTCAGCTCGATCAGCGTGATGTCGAAACCCTCTCCGACACGCTGCAGGTGGACGCGCGCCGTCGTGTCGACGGCGGCCGGTGCGTGCCCGGCGCGGCTCAGGCCGAGCGTCAGCGCCATGGTGAAGCAGGCGGCGTGCGAGGCGGCGAGCAGCTCCTCCGGGTTGGTGCCGGGCTCGTTGCTGAACCGCGTGTTGAAGGAATAGTTGGCCGATACCGTTCCGCTCTCGGCGTCGATCTTGCCCTTCCCGCGAGCGATGTCGCCTTCCCAGTGGACGGTGGCGGTGCGGGCGATGTCCGGCGTTTGCATAACCGCCAGGACTGCCCGCCCGCGCGCCGCGGTTGCGCCCGCGTGCGAACCGGGTAACGTGACCGGCACATGATGGACGCCCGCGAAACCGTTGCGAGCGCGGAGGAGTACCTGCGCGGCTTCGATCGCCTCGTGGTGGTGGCGCCGCATCCTGACGACGACGTGCTCGGCTGCGGCGGCACGCTCGCCGCAGCGGCGGCGATCGGGCTCGCCGCCGTCGTCGTCTACGTCACCGACGGCAGCGCGTCGCATGTCGGCTCCGCGGCGTATCCGCCGGCGCGGCTGCGCGAGGTGCGCGAACGCGAAGCGCGCGCCGCGCTGACCGCGCTCGGCATCACGACGGAACCGCGGTTCTTGCGGATCGCCGATGGAACGGTAGCGGACCTCGATGCGAACGAGAATGACGCGGTCGTCGCGGCCATCGCCGATGCCACAAATGCAAGTGCGAACGCGCTGATGATGGGGCCGTGGTTGCGGGACCATCACGCGGACCACGTAGCGGTCGCTTCGCTCGTCCGGCGAGCTTGCGCGCAGCGCCCGGGGATGACGCTGCTGGAATACGCGATCTGGCTCGACGAGCTCGGAAGCGAAGCCGATCGGCCGCGAGCCGGCGAAGCGGTCGAAGTCACGCTCGACGTCGGCGCGCATGTGGCCGCCAAGGCGGAGGCGCTCGCCGAGCACCGCTCGCAGCTCGGAACGCTCATCACCGATGCAAAACCGGCGTTCGTCCTTCCGCCACGCTTGATCGCGTCCGCAGGTCAACGGTGCGAGCGTTTTCTGCGAATCCTCTGACGCTGCCATAAGCGACGGCGCGGACTGACCGGCTGCGTCAAGCGTTTCATCGATGGGAAAGAGTGCGGAGTGCCCACCGAGTCACTGTCGGCTGCCTATTTCGAGCGGCTGTATGCCGCATCCGAGGATCCCTGGTCGTTTGCGTCCAGCCGCTACGAGCTCGACAAGTACGACGACACCGTCGCGGCGCTCGGGCCTCACTACGAGCGCGGGCTCGAGGTCGGGTGTTCGGTCGGCGTCCTCACCCGCCGGCTCGCGGCACGATGCTCGCACCTGCTCGCAGTCGACGTCAACGAACGCGCCTTGAGCGCCGCTCGAGCGCGCTGTGCGGATCTGCCGAACGTCGCCTTCGCGCGGACGGCGATACCGCGCGAGTATCCGGCGCGGCCGTTCGACCTGGTGGTCGTCTCGGAGGTCGGATACTATTGGTCGGATGCGGACCTCGCGCTGACCCGCGACCGGATCGCCGCGAGCCTGGTCGAGCGCGGTGAGCTGCTGCTCGTGCATTTCTTGCCGAAAGTAGCAGACTACGTGCGCGACGGCGATGCGGTCCACGAACTCTTCCTGACCGACGAGCGGTTCGTTCCCGTGCGCGGTCACCGTGCCGACCAGTACCGGCTCGACCTGCTGCGGCGCGCATCATGACGCCCATCGCCAAGGCCTTCGCGGCGCTGCCGCCGCCGCGCCCGCGCTGCGTCGCGTCGATCGCAATGCCCGCGCGCGACGAGGCCGGCCGGATCGCGACGGCCATCGCAGCGATCCTCGGTCAGCGGCGGCTCGACGGGCTCACGCTCGATCCCGACGCTTACGAGTTGCTGGTCTTCGTCAACGGCTGCAGCGACGATACGGCGCGCGTCGTCGAGCGTTGCGCGGCCGAGGCGCCGCAGCATGCCGTGCACGTCGTGCGCGCCGACGCCGATGCGCCCGAGAGCCGCAACGTCGGAGCGGCGCGGCGCGCCGTCATGGATTGCGCCGCGGCGCGCATGCTGCAGCGCAACACGATCGAAGGTGCGGTGCTGACGACCGACGCCGATTCGGTCGTGGCCGCCGATTGGGTGGCGCAAAACCTCGCCGCGCTGCGCACTGCCGATGCGGTCGGCGGTCGCGTTGTGCCCGATCCCGTCGAACGCGCGGTGCTGCCCGATTCCGTTCGAGCCGAGCTCGACGCGAAGACGGTGTATGAGTTCGCGTTGGCTTGCCTCGAGTCGGCGCTCGACCCGTTGCCGCACGATCCGTGGCCGCGCCACTGGCAACGCTGCGGACCGAGCCTCGCGATGCGGGCGAGCACGTACGCGCGCGCCGGCGGGCTGCCGGCGCTCGAGCGGCTCGAAGATTTCGCGTTCTATCGCGCGCTGCTGGCGATCGACGCGCGCTTTCGCCACAGCATCCGCGTGCGCGTGACGACGTCGTTGCGGGTCACCGCTTGCGTCGCGGGCGGATTCGGCAGCGAGGTCGCGGCGATGAACGCGCTGGCCGGCGCGGGCCTCACCACGCTGGTCGAGCATCCGCGCACGACGTACGAGGCGATCGCGGCGCGCGGCGCCTTGCGGCGGTGGTGGCAGCATCGCGGCTCGGCCGATCCCGGCGAGCCGATCGCGCTTTTCGGACTCGATCCGAAAGTCTTCCGCGAGCAGGTCGCCGCCGCACCGACGTTCGGCGTCGCACTCGCCGCGGCCCAGGCATTCGCGGTCGAGCACGGTTCGGCGCTTCGCCGGCCGCAAGTGGCGATCGGCGACGCGCGGCGCGCGCTGGCGGCTTACTCGGCGGCTGCGCGCGCGAACGCGTCGCGGCCGACCCTTGAGATCGCGAGGTCGGGCGCAGGCTGACGCAGGTACATGCGCAGGTCGCGCACCAGCGCCGCGAACGGTTCGGGCGCTAGCAGCCCGCGCGCACCGACCGCACGTTCGACGCGCTCCAAGACGTCGAGCGCGGCGCGCTCGGTCGCGGCGCGGGCGGCGTCGACCGTCGTCTGCAACAGCCGTGCGGTCTCGTCGTTCGGACGATCGTCCCATACCGCCCACGCTTCGGCGCACGCGCGAACCCAGTGGACGGCGGTGCGAGCCGCGATCACGCACTCGCCGAGCCGCGCCATCTGCACCGCATCGTCGCCGAAGGCGCGCCGCACCGCGAACGCGGCGAGCTCGTCAGCGAGCCGTTCGATCCCGCCGGCTTGCACCGCGACGAAACGCGCGGCGCCCGCGCCAAACCACGGCTGAGCATCGTAGTCACCCAGCCCGCCGATCAGCGCCTCGGCGTCGAGCCGAACGCCGGTGAAATCGACCGCGAAGCTGTCGGACTCCAGCATGCCGAGCGGATCCCAGGAGTCGCGGTCGATCCGCAGCGGGACACGATCGGCCGGAACGAGCAGCATCTGCGACCTGCCGTTCGCGTCGCGCGCCGTGATCAGCGCTCGTGCGACGATGCCGGCGCCCGAGCAGAACGTCTTGCGTCCGCTCAGCTCCACCAGTCCGTTACCGGCAGCGACGATGTGAACGCCATCGGGCGGCGCCGTGTTCCAAACGCCGAACAGCGCTCCGGCCGCAGCTTCGGCGGTCGCGGCGTCTCGCTGGCGTTCCGTTCCGCAGCGAGAGATCAAGGCGAGCGCGTTCCCGTGCCCTTCGAGGAGCCGGCCGAGTACGAGATCGCGATAACCGATCGCGCACAAGTCCTCGAGTTCCATGCGCCGTCCGACGATCGGAACGCCGTGCTCGTCGGCTGCAGCATTGCCCAGCAGGCGCCGATCGTGCAGTAAGTCCGCTACCGAGCGATCCGCCAGGTCAAAGACCGAGAACACCATTGACGGCCCTGCTATGCGTCGACACAGGCAACCCCACCTTTCACGAAAACGCTCGGCGCGGCACGCGGGTTGACAATTGCCGCCGGCGGGCACAGCGTCATCATGGCAAACGACGAGAGCAACCAAACGCCCAAACATGTTACGGACCCCGGTGTGACGACGTTCGGCGACGGTCAGATCACGACCGACGACGACGTGGCCGGTGATCTGCGGACGGAAACCGGCGATCAGCTCTACTCCGAGACCGGCCAAGATGGGAAGCCGCTCGAGAACGCGCGTCCGAAAGGCTGAAGCGCGGGCCTACCAGGCGGCTGCGTAGACGCCGCAGAAGGCGCGCGCGTGAGCCGTCTTTCACGCTCGGGTTTCCTCGGTGCCGCCGCAGGCGCAACCCTCCTGCCGTATGTCGAATGGGTGCGGCCCGCGCTCGCGCAGGCGCCGCCGGCGAAGCTCACCGACATCGACCACCTCGTGTTCTTGATGCAAGAGAACCGGTCGTTCGATCACTACTTCGGCACGCTGTCGGGCGTGCGCGGTTTCGGCGATGCGCGACCGCTGATGCTGCCGCAAGGGCGGCCCGTTTTCTATCAGCCTTCGAGCGCGGTGAGCGCAGGCTACGTGCTGCCGTTCCATCTCGACACGAAGACGACGAGCGCGCAGGAGCTGCACGATCTCAGCCACGCCTGGCGCGCGCTGCACGAGTCGTGGGACGGCGGCCGGCTCGACGGCTGGGTTACCGCGCACGTGCGCACCGACGGCACGAGCGGTCCGCTGACGATGGGGTACTACACCCGCGACGATCTGCCGTTCTACTATGCGCTGGCCGACGCGTTCACGATCTGCGACGGCTACCATTGCTCGGTGATGGGACCGACGAATCCCAACCGCTACTACTGGATGAGCGCGTGGATCGATCCCGATCGCAAGAACGGTGGGCCGGCGACCAACAACTCCGGCCGCCGGTATACCTGGGAGACGTATCCCGAGCGGCTCCAGCGCGCCGGCGTGTCCTGGCGCATCTACCGTCCCGAGATCACCGCCGAGTATCCGGTCGGACTCGACGTGATCATGAACTTCGCCGCTTTTCAGGATGCGCCGAAGACCTCGGGGTTGTACGAGAACGCGGCCAAGCAGCGGTCGGTCGAGACGCTGCTGCAGGACATTCGCACCGGTAATCTGCCGCAAGTCACCTGGATCGTGCCGCCGTACGAGCTCTGCGAGCACCCCGACATGCTGCCGGCCGCCGGTGAGAACTACCTGCGCCAGATCCTCGAGGCGTTCCGCTCCAACCCGAAGCTGTGGGCGCGCACCGCGTTCATCCTGAATTACGATGAGAACGACGGCTTGTTCGATCACGTCGTTCCGCCGACGCCGCCCGTCGGCACGCCGGGAGAGTTCATCGACGGCGCGCCGATCGGGCTGGGCTTCCGCGTGCCGTGCTTGGTGATGTCGCCGTTCTCGCGCGGCGGTTTCGTGTGCGGCGACACGTTCGACCACACCTCGACGCTGCGCTTGATCGAGAGCCGCTTCGGCGTCGAGATCCCGAACCTCACCAAGTGGCGGCGTGAGACCAGCGGCGATCTCACCGCCGCGTTCGGCTTCGGCGCGCCGCCCGATCCGAGCTTCCCGTCGCTGCCGCCGACGGCCGACGCGCTGAGTGTGGTCGAGCGGCAGGTCAAGACGCTCCCAGCTCCGACCATGCCGAGCGTCCAGTCGATGCCCAAGCCCGAAGCTGCCGCGTTCATCCGCCGCCGCCGTTCGTCGCGCACCGCATAGTTCGGCGGCGATAAGCGGCCGTTAAGATCGAGGTCGCAGCATGGGAGCATGCAGCAGACCGCGCAGATCGCCGTCGACGGCGAATCGCTCCCATTCCAGCTCGACTTCGACGATCGGACGTGGACCGCCGAGCGCGAGTTCGAGGAAGCGGAGTTCCCGCTGATCGCCGAGATCGCGGGCAGGCGCTACGAGCTGTACAGCGACGGAACGTTCGGTGAAGTAGAGACCTAGCCGGCGCCGAATGGCGGCGCCATGACGAACGCCGCCATTCCGCGCCGCTGGACGGTCGAGATCGACGGGATCCGCTGGCTGCCTCGGATGATCGACAAAGCGCGGATGCGAGAGCGCGGCGAGCTGGGCAGTTATCTCCTGGGCCACTCGCCGGTCGATCGCGGCTTCCTCGCGCGCGCCGGGCTGTCGACCGACGAGTTTGCCGCCGTCGTGCGGGCGTCGGCCGACGATCCGGCGGTTCTCGCTGCGCTCCGCGCGCGCGACGGCTGGGACGAAGCCCGCCTCCGGCGCTGGTCGGAGCGTTTCCCGGCGACCTACCGGAATCTCATCCCGCTCTGGGATCTCGACGAAGGTTACCGCCGCCCCAACGCGTTTCAAGCGCTGGGAATGGCCGCCTTCCGCCCGATCGAAGGCGTCGTGATGAAAGTGTTCCGGCGCATCAGCCCCGCGCCGTAATCCGTTCCGCCTTCGGTGCCGCACCGTCGAGCCGCAGCGGAACGTCGCGCCCGGCGAGGTAGGCGGTGGCGTTGACGTGCCACGGAAGGCGCGAATAGCTCTCGGCCAAGTCGGCGTCCATGCGCAGTGCTTCCTCGACGAACGCGCGCGCCGACGTCCACGCGTACCGCTGGGCGGCGGCGACGTCACCGAGCTGCGCCGCCGCCGCCGTCATGTTCCAGGCCATCTCGCCGAGATGTTGGATCGGCAGCCGCGCGGTCAGCTCGTCGGCGGTCTGCAGATGGCGCTCCGCGTCGCGGCGCTCGTCGCGATCGGCGTGAAAACGCGCCTTGACCGCATGGAGAGGCGCGCTCAGCTTGTGCTGGCCCAGCGACTCGAGCGCGGAAATCGACGCGTCGAGGTGCGCGCGCGCCTCCTCGGCGCGGCCGGTTCGCGCGCAGACCTCGCCGATGCAGCTTTGCATGCGCGACGCATAGAGCTCCGTTCCGAGCTCGCGCGCCAGCTCGTGTGCGAGCACGATGTCGCGCTCGGCAGCAACGAGGTCGCCGGCCTGCAGCGCGAGCGAACCGCGGTTCGCCGCAGCGCGCATCACGAACCACGGCTGGCGGGTCGTCGGATATTCCAATGCTTCGAGCAGAGCGCGCGCGCCGGCGTGATCGCCACAGAAGCCGCGCACCGTGGCGAGATTGAGCATCGTGTCGAAGACGCCGTACACGTCGCCGACGTCGCGGTAGGCCGAAAGCGCGCGCTCGTGCTCGTCGAGCGCGGAAGCGTAGTCGTGGACGACGCTGCCCAGGCAGACCGCGATGTTCTGGCGCGCGCGCGCCTCCGCGTAACGGTCGCCGACGCGCACCGCCAGCTCGAGCGAACGCCGTGCGTCGGTCTGCGCAAGCGCACCGTCGATCGCAATTTCGGCCGACGACGCGACACGGTAGAACTCGGCGCGCAGTGCGGCGTCTTCGTTCGCTTCGGCGATCGGCCGCAGCGCTTCGATCGCGGCGCCGGCCTCGTCGTAGGCCGCCAGCCGGGTGAGCGCGTTGACGTGCTTGCAGCGCACCGCCAGCGCGCCGTCGGCGTCTCCACACCGTTCGAAGTGCAGCGCGGCCTGCAACGCCGCATCGCGCGTGCGAACGAAATCGCCGTCGTAGTAGGCGGCATCCGCCGCCGCGCGCGCATAGACCGCGGCCGCCCGCTCCGAGCGCGTGGCGAGCGCTGCGAGCCGTGCCAACGTCTCGTCGCGCACGGCGTCGTTTAGAAGGTGCGCGTCCAGCCGCCGTTCGAGCGCGACGAGCGCGCGCGGGGTATCGTCGGCGGCCAGCTCGACGAGACGCTCGATGTCGCTGCGGCGGTCGGCGCTCAAACCGATGCGCTTGAGCGCGCGCTCGCGCGCTTCGAGCAGATCGTAGCGCAGCTCGCGATCGGCCGCTGCACCCGGCAGCAGCGCGAGCCCGGCGGTGGCGGCATCTTGTGCGTCGCCGTTGGCGAACACGTCGAGCGCGTAACGCGCGGCGTCGAGGTACTGCTCGGCGGCGCGTCGACCTTCGCCCGCGAGCTCGAAGTGGCGCGCGATCTCGGCGGCGCGCCGCCCGCGCTCGGGCGGCATGGCGGCCAAGACGCGTGCGACGAGCGCGTGCGCGCGAGTGCGGTCCTGCGGCGTGATGAGATCGGTCGCGGCGGCATGCACGAGATGATGGGTGAAGGCGAAGGCCAAGCCGGGCGGCTTGACGCTAGCCCGGATGAGTCCAAGCTCGATCGACTCACCGAGCGCTTCGATCAGCTCGTCGTCGGGCCAGCCGGTGACGGCCGCCAGCGGCCCGAGCTCGAAGCGCGCACCGAACACCGCGCCGTACACGAGCACCGCCTCGCCCGCCGCCGACAGCCGCGCGAAACGGTCGCCGACCAGCGCCGTGACGTCGGTCGCCGCGCCGGAGCGGCCGGCGCCGATGTCGCGCACCGCTTCGGCCAGCAGCAGCGGAACGCCGTCGGCGCGCGCGACCGCGCGGCCGATCGTCTCGACGCTGGTGTCGGGCGGCAGTGCGGCGCGCAGTGCCGTCGTCGCGTCGGCCGAGCCCAGCCGCTGGAGCGAGATGACCGAGGCGCCGCCGCGGCTCTCGAGCCCACGCAGCAGCGCCCGCAGCGGATGCGAACCGGGCAGCTCGTCGGTACGCAGCGTCGCGACGAACATGACCGGCGCGTGCCCGAGCCGCAGCGCGATGAAATCGAGCAGCTCGATCGTCGCCGATCCGGCCCAGTGCAGATCTTCGAGGATGACGACGGCGGGCCGCGTGCGAGCGAGATCCGCGAAGCCGCGCCGCACCGAGTCGAACAACCGCACGCGGGCCGACCGGTCGTCGGCCAGCGTCGCGCCGGCATGCTCGTCGAGCAGCTCTTCGAGCACGTCGCGCCACACGCCGGACTCTTTGGTCGTGGCCGGCCGAGCCCGCGCGACTTCGGCGTTGCGCAACGCGTCGACGAAGGCTTCGTACGGCCGCTGTTCGCCGCCGGCCGACGTCTCGCCGCGCACCACCAGCCCGCCTTCGCGTTCGATGGCGCGCGCGAGCTCGATCGCGAAACGGCTCTTGCCGATCCCGGCCTCGCCGGCGACGAACAGCACGGCGCAGCGGCCGTCGGCAGCATCGTGCCACAACCGCAGAGCCGTCTCGATCGCGTCGTTGCGTCCGACGAGCGGCAATCCGGCCGCAGCCGCTGCCTGGCCGTCGCCATGCCGTGGGAGCGGCTCGCTCGTCGCCAGCCGCGCACCGCGCAGGATGCCGTCGCGCACCGCGATCGTCTCGGCCATCGGGTCGGTGCGCATCTCGGCGCGCGCGCGCTCGACGAACCGTTCGAACACGGCCAGCGCGCCGATGCGGTCGCCGGCCTCGTAACGAATCGCCATCAGCTCGCGCACGACGTCCTCGCGCCAGGGATCGTCGTCGAGCAGGCGATGTGCGGCGAGCGTCGCACCGTCGAACCGGCGCAGCGACCGATCGCGCCGAACGACGCGGACCAGCGCATCGTGAAACTCGTCGCGCAGCCGTTCGCGCTCGCGCGTCGTCCACTCGTCGTACAGTGTCGGCAAGAGCTCGCCGGCGTAGACGGCGATCGCTTCGTCATCGTTCCCGTCGGCGATCGCGCGCTCGAACGCGTCGACGTCGACGACCGCCGGCGCGTCGGCGTTCCAGGCGATCGTCTTTCCTTCGGCGATGATGAATCGCTGCGCCGCGGAGAGTTGCGGGAGCGACGACAGCAAATACGAGAGGTTTCGGCGCAGGCTGCCGCGCGCGACCTCTTCTTCCTCGTCAGGGAAGAGCGCGAACGCGACCGCTTCGCGCGCGGCCGGCCGCTGGCGATGGAGGATCAGATAGGCAAGAACGTTGAGCGTCTTGCGCTGGAGCGGAAAGGCGCGCCGCCCATCCGCCGACGTGACGTGGGGCTGACCGAACAGCGCGATGCGAAGCGGCAGGGTGTCGGCGTTGCCGGCTTCTTCCACGCCCTTACCTTCACGCGCTTCGGTCGCCGTCCTCCGGACGCGGTGCGGTCGCATGTGCCGCGAGGAACGCCACCAGTTCGACGAGGTCGCTGAAATACAGCCGCCGCCGGGTCGTGAGGTGCTCGACGCTGCCGCGCCAATCGGCCCCCCGCGGCTGGCCGGTCTCATCCGGTTCCAGCCACAGGTTGACGACGAAGGTATCCTTGCGGCGTGCCATCTGCCGATCCCGGCCTTGCCGGTTCGCTATCGGACTGCTTGGAAGATGATCGAGCTCGTGTCGGCCGCGGCGACCAGACCGCGCCCCGGCACGAGCTTTACGCTCCACGCGTTCGCGCCGATCTTCACCGTGTAGACCAGCCCGCTCGCGTCGAAGCTCGCCCACGTTCCCGACGCGCCGTCCGCAGTCTTGACCGTTCCATTGGGGAAGAATCGCACGGCTTGGCAGGCGAGGTCCGGCGGACAGACCATCAACGAATACGTCCCGGCGATGCGCTCCGGTCCGGGCGCCTTGGCGTTCGCGTACGACACGGCGCCGGTGACTTGGATGCTGTAGTCGCCGCCGCTGCGAACCAGCGTGTTGCCGGGCGGACGAACCTCGAGCACGACGATTCCGCCCTTGGCGAAGGTACCCGGCCACTTCACCTCGACCGGCTTTCCGTTCGACGTGATCGTTTCCGAGCCGAAGGCCTTGCCGGCTATGTCGTGCATGACGACCTGGATCGTCGCTGATGTCGCGTTGCCGAAGAGTCCCATCGACCCGAAGCGTACGGTGATGACCCCGCTCCCCTTGAGCGAGTCGAACGACCAGAACTGCGGTCCGACCATGCTGTCGACCGTGCCGGTGTTTTCGCCGGGGAGCAGCGGTGCCGGGTGTTTCGGGTCGAGCGATTGCGCCGCGGCACGGCTGGGCAATGCGGCGGCCGAAACGGCCAGGGCGACGGCGAGCGCCGGGACGGCTAGCCGTTCGAGCGATTGACGGAACATGCGGTACCCCTTCTCTTGGATGCGGCATCCTAGCACGACCGGCGTTCCCGAAGCGTTCCGCGCCGCGAGCCGGACGTCATTATCCGGGGGCAGGCGGTGGGGGCGAGGAGAAGGCAACGTCTCGGCCGCAGGAACGATCCATGGCGATCAAGCCGCGGTACGTCGCAATCGTCATCGGCGTCGTCCTGCTCGTCGCGATTGCCGTCGCGACCTATACGAGGAGCATCAAGTAGTGCCGGACGGTACGTGAGCAGGCTCGACGGTTCGATCGCGGTCGTCACCGGATCGTCCGACGGGATCGGCTTGGCCACCGCGCGCCGGCTGGCGGAGCTGGGCGCAGCGGTCGTCATCAACTCGCGGTCGCAGGAGCGCGCCGACGACATCGCGCGCTCGTTGACCCGCGACGGCCTGCGGGCGACGGCGGTCGGCGCCGATCTCGCCACGGCCGATGGCGTGGAACGGCTGATCGCCGGTTCCGTCGCCGCGTACGGAACGGTCGATATCCTCGTCAACAACGCCGGGATGCCCAGCGTCGTCGCGGCCGAAGAGCTGCGGCTCGAAGACTGGCAGGCGGTGATCGACCTCAACCTGACGGCGCCGTTCCTGTGTTCGCAAGCTGCCGGACGCATCATGCTCGCCAAGGGCAAGGGCGTCATCGTCAACGTCGGGTCGGTGTTCTCCAAGCTCGGCATGCCGGGACGTGTCGCGTACAGCGCCAGCAAGCACGGCCTCGACGGGCTTACCGCAACGCTCGGGGTCGAGTGGGGACCGCGCGGGGTGCGCGTCGTGTCGGTGAACGCCGGCTACACCGCGACCGCTCTGGTCGAGCGCGCGATGTCGACCGGCCGATTCAATAATGAGGACCTCGAGCGCCGCACGCCGCTCGGGCGGCTCGCGACGCCGCTCGAGATCGCCAACGCGATCGCGTTCGTCGTTTCCTCCGACGCGTCGTTCGTCAACGCGACGTCGATCTACGTCGACGGCGGATGGACGGGCTACGGCGGATGGTGAACGTCCTCGAGCCGTCGGG